>Ga0299914_10000094_pt1 | contig 49912 bp, 40 predicted proteins | sample RVTome_10_FD_201361 | JGI IMG/M metagenome (GOLD analysis project Ga0299914, IMG submission 201361) | Soil microbial communities from uranium-contaminated site in the Upper Colorado River Basin, Wyoming, United States - RVT153D57 (version 2) ... | reverse complement strand
CCCGATTGCGACGATCCACCGCTCGCAATCAACACTCGGGCTTGCCTTCGCCGACCCGACGGGTGGACCCTACTCCTATGAACCGAAACCTGAGCGAGTTTCCCACGCGCCCGTCTCCCCACGGTCCTCCGGCGCCGCACGGTCCGTCGCGCCCGCACGCGCAGCCGCCCACGGTGTTGGTCTACGAGAAGCAGCGCTGGGAATACAAGGTCGTCAACACGAACGCTGACGAAGAGGCACACCTCACCGAAGCGGCGTTGAACGCACTGGGAGAGGATGGCTGGGAGCTGGCCGCGCTCGTCCACGCGCCGAGCACGGTGCGGTTCTACCTGAAACGACCGCGCACTCGGCGCTGACGCCGGGGCGCGTGTCCGGTACTCGCCGGCTCGCTTCACTCGTCCGCTTCGCGCCGTCGCGCTCGTCGAAACGGGCTCACACTCTGCGTCTGGCGATTCACGACCACTCGCACGAACACTCCCGTGGCGATCTTGAACTGCCCGACCACGAGGATGTTCCCGGGGCGCCGGTCGTCGTAGACGACAACGTGAACGTGCTCAGGATCGTCATCAGGATGACGGATGACCCACGCGCCCCGCGGCACCTCCGCGCGCGCACGATCGCATTTCATCGGAGGAGGCTGGTGACCTGCTGGACGATCGGGATGCCAGATGCGGCACTCGCCCGGTGGCGGATAGTGGCCTTTGGGGATATTGAGGCGCGTATACCCGTGCCGCTGGAAGTATGAGTCGCGATCGTTCCCGCGGTCCTTGTCGCGTTCGTACCGCGCCGCGCGGGCAGGCTCATGCTTCTTTTTTGGAATCGACTCTCCCCTGGCCGCCCGATGCTGTTCCGGCGCAGCAGCAGGCGATGACGACACACACTCCGAACAGATTCGTCACCTTCATCATTGGTCTCGCAGTACATCGAATGAAACCGGTTGAGCGCGGCGGATGGGCCGACGCGCATGGCGTCGAACCAAGAGATGTGCCGGGAACGGAAGTGGCTCGCGGTACGGCACTTCCGACGGGCAGGCGCACGTGCTCGTGGTGCGGGGACTGCCGAAACCGTGATTCAGATTACGAATCCAACCGGGCGGATTCATCCTCGAGACCTATCGGTTCTCGTTGCTGTGGGTCGCCGTGCGGGGTCGTCGCAGGGCTGTGGCGAATGCCTCGATCCGCGCGCCTAATCGGGCGCGGCGTACCACGGACCACGGACGACGGACTACGTCCATCTCCTGCTACAATTTACGGTTACACGGTCAGACCGGGCGTGGCTGCGACTCCTGGCGTCCGAGGCATGCCCGGCCGAGGTTCATGAGCGAACCCCGGCCGTTTTCGGAAGAACACGCGGCGCGGCGTTCCTGCTTATGAAGATCCTCATCGCCAATCGCGGCGAGATCGCCGTTCGAGTCATGCGCGCGTGCCGCGAGATGGGCATCCGGTCCGTGGCTGTCTACTCCGACGCCGACCGCGACGCGCGCCACGTGCGCGAGGCCGACCAGGCTCTTCACATCGGACCCGGCCCCGCGAGCGAGAGCTACCTCCGCATCGACGCGATCGTCGACGCCGCCCGCAGGGCTGGCGCGGACGCCGTCCACCCGGGCTATGGCTTCCTCGCCGAGAATCCCGGGTTCGCCCGCGCCTGCGCCGGCGCGGGGCTCACGTTCATCGGCCCCTCCGCCGACGCCATCGCGCTCATGGGCAGCAAGACCGCCGCGCGCGAAGCGGCCATCCGCGCGGGCGTGCCGGTCGTCCCCGGCACCGAAACGCCGCTCGACGACACCATCCCGGACGATGAGATCGCCCGCGTCGCAGACAGAATCGGCTATCCCATCGTCGTAAAGGCAGTAGCCGGCGGCGGGGGCAGGGGGATGCGCGTAGTCGAGGAGCGCGGCGCGCTGCCCACCGCGATCCGCACCGCCCGCTCGGAAGCGAAGGCCGCCTTCGGCGACGCGCGCATCTACCTCGAGCGGCGGATCGCCAGGCCGCGCCACGTGGAGATCCAGCTGCTCGGCGACGTTCACGGGACGGTCCTGCCGTTCGTCGAGCGCGAGTGCTCGATCCAGCGCCGCCACCAGAAAGTCGTGGAGGAGTCCCCGTCGATCGCCGTGAGCCCGGCGCTCCGGGAGGGGAGGGCCGCGGCCGCGGCCGCCGTCGCGCGGGCGGTCGGCTACACGAACGCCGGCACGATCGAGTTCCTGCTGGACGCGGACGGCGCGTTCTACTTCCTCGAGATGAACACGCGCCTCCAGGTCGAGCACCCGGTCACCGAGATGGTGACGAGCGTCGACCTGGTCCACTGGCAGATCCGGATCGCGCGGGGCGAACGGCTCGACATCGATCCGGCCCGCGCGCTCGCGCCGCAGGGGCACGCGATCGAGTGCCGCATCTACGCGGAGGACCCCGACCAGGGCTTCATGCCCTCGCCCGGGCTCATCCGCGCGATCCGGCCCGCGTCCGGCCCCGGAATCCGGGACGACGGGGGCGTGGCGGCGGGATACCGGGTGCCGGTCTACTACGACTCGCTGATTGCGAAGCTCGTGTCCTGGGCCGATTCCCGCGCGGACGCGATCGCGCGCATGTCGCGCGCGCTGCGCGAATACCAGGTGCTCGGGATCAAGACGACGGTGCCGTTCTTCCTGTGGCTGATGGAGCAGGAGGACTACCGGACGGGCCGGTACGACACGACGTACCTCGACCGGCTGCTCGAGTCGCGGCGGGGCCTGTCGTTCAGCGAACTGGCCGAGAGCGACCAGGAGCTGGTGACGATCGCGGCGGCGCTCGACGCGTTCTTCAGGACGAGGTCCGGCGTCATGGGCCCGGGTCCCGCGGCGGCCGGGAGCGGCTGGCTCCACGCCGCGCGCCGCGAGGCGCTGCGCTGATGACGTTCGAGATCGAGATCGACGGCCGCGCCCGCGCCGTCTCCGTCGAGCGTGTCGGCGACGGCCGCTTCCGCGTCACCGTCGACGGCCGCGCCCACCTCGTGGACGCCGCGCGCGCGGGCGAGTTCGGGCTCTCGCTCCTGCTCGACGCCGCCGGCGCGAGCCGCGACGTGCAGGTCGCGCCGGCCGGACGGCCCGGCGAACTGCTCGCGGTCCTCGATGGCCGGACGATCGACGTGACCGTCAACGGCCGCCGCTCGCGGCGGAGCGGCGCCGACGCCGGCGGATCCGCGGGCGCCGAGGGCACGGTCGTGGCGCCGATGCCCGGCCGCGTCGTCCGCCTCCTCGTCGCGCCCGGCGACGAGGTCGCGGCGCGGCAGCCGGTGATCGTCGTCGAAGCGATGAAAATGGAGAACGAGCTGCGATCGCCGAAGGCCGGCACGGTCAAGGACGTCGCGGTCCCGGCCGGCGCGTCGGTCGAGGCGGGCCGCGTGCTCGTCACGATTGCCTGATGCACGAAGAACCCCGGCAGCCCGACGGAACGGAGCGGCTGGCAGAGCCGCCCGCGGAACAGGCCGCGGAACCGGCGCGCCCGCGCCGTCGGCGGGGCCTGAGCCTGTTCGCGCTGCGCGTGCTCGCGCTCGTGACGGCCGTCGCCGCCGGCGTGCTGGTCTCGGTGTTCTCGGTCGACGTCGGTCCCGAGCTGAAGGACCTCGCCGAGCGTGAGGGATCGAAGTACCTGCAGCGGCCCATGCGCATCGGGCGCCTCGTCGCGAAGCTGAGGCCGGGCGTGTTCGAGATCCACGACCTCGTCATCGAAGGGCTCACGCCCGAAGACCGCCCCTTCCTCGTCGCGGAGACGATTACCGTCGAGGTGCCGTGGTGGACGGCGCTCCGGCGGCATCTCTACATCGACGAGATCGCGATGACCGACTGGGACATGGTCGTCGAGACCTTCCCCGCCTCGCCCGAGTACCCGAACGGCCGGCACAGCCTGCCGAAGCTGACCCCCGAGCGGCGGGAGCCGCGCACCGAGCCGCGCAACTTCACGACGACGCTGCGGAGGGTGCTGGCGACGCGCGGGCGGTTCACGTTCGAAGACCACGGCGTGCCGTGGAGCACCGTCGCGCCGAACCTGACCGTCCAGCTCTACCGCAGCGAGCCGACCAACGACTATCGTGGCACCGCCGAGTTCTCGGACGGCACGGTGCGCATCCTCTCGTATCTGCCGTTCGGCGCGGACATGACGTCGCGCTTCAGCCTCGACGGCGGCAAGGTGCACTTCGACGAGATGGAACTGTTGTCGGACGGCGCACGGTCCCAGGTGACCGGCGACGTCGATCTCGGGCGATGGCCGGAGCAGCTCTACCAGGTCAGATCGCGGATCGACTTCCCGACGCAGAAGAACATCTTCTTCCACGGGCAGGATTTCGACGTCTCGGGCACGGGCGACTTCACCGGCACCTTCCATCTCTTCAAGGGCGGGCGCGAGCTGAAGGGCACCTTCAGGAGCGACGTCGCCGGCGTGAACGAATGGCGGTTCCCGAATCTGCGCGGCTCCGTGCTCTGGCTGCCCGACCGGCTGGAGATCACCAACGCCACGAGCGAGCTGTACGGCGGCACCGCGCGGTTCGACTACCGGATGTCGCCGCTGAACCGCCCCGGCACGCGATCGCGGGCGGTGTGGGACGTCGACTACCAGGGCGTGGATCTCGCCCGGCTCACGGACTTCCTGAAGCTCGAGGGGCTGCGCCTCGCCGGCGCGGCCTCCGGCCGCAATCACCTCGACTGGCCGACGGGCCGGTGGGCGGAGAAGCGGGGGCACGGCGAGGTCGCCGTCTCGCCGCCCGACGGCGTGGCGATCATGACGCGCGTGCCCGACCCCGCGCGGGTGGCCGAGGCGGCCGCGCTGCCGGACGTGGAAGGGCCGTTCAATCCGCGCGCGCCGCTCGGATATCTGCCCGTCGCGGGCCGCATCGCCTACGCGCTCGACCCGGAGTGGATCACGCTCGGCGAGAGCTGGGCGGCGACGCCGCAGACCTTCGTCGCGTTCGAGGGCCGCACCGCGTTCGGCGAGCGCTCGGAGATCCCGTTCCACGTGACGAGCCTCGACTGGCAGGAAAGCAATCGGGTGCTCGCCGGGATCATGACCGTCTTCGGCGCGCCGACCGGCGCGGTGCCGATCGGCGGCTACGGCGAGTTCGACGGCGTGCTGCGCGAGGCCTTCACGCGGCCGCGCGTCGAGGGGCGCTTCTCCGGCCACCGCATGCGGGCCTGGGATGTCGTCTGGGGGAGCGGCGAGGCCGACGTCGTCATCGAGAACAGCTACGCGCAGGTGTCGAACACGGTCCTGCGCAAGGGCGCCGCCACCATTCATGCCGAGGGGCGGTTCTCGCTCGGCTATCCCCGGAGGGACGGCGGCGAGGAGATCGACGCGCGCGTCCGCCTGACCCGCTGGCCGATTGCCGATCTCAAGCACGCCTTCGAGCTGGACGATTACTCGATCGATGGCCGGGCCTCGGGCGAATACCACCTCTTCGGCGGATACGAGACGCCGCAGGGCTTCGGCACGATGCTGATTGACGACGGCACGGCCTACGGCGAGGCGTTCGAGAGGGCGACGGCCTCGCTGCGCTTCGAGGGGAACGGCGTGCGCGTCGACGGCCTCGAGATCGCGAAGGGCACCGGCAGGGTGACGGGCGCGGCGTGGGTCGGGTGGGACGGCAACTATTCGTTCGACGCGGACGGGCGGCGGATCCCGGTCGAGTCCCTCACGTCGGTCTCCTTTCCGCGCGCGCCGCTCTCGGGGCTGGTGCAGTTCAACGCCTCGGGCGCCGGCGCGTTCGAGTCGCCCCGCTACGAGGTCAAGCTGCGCGTCGACGACCTGTTCGCGGGCGACGAGGGCATCGGGCAGCTCACGAGCCGGCTCACGCTGCGCGACGAGCTGCTCACGATCGTCGAGCTGGAGATCGCCTCGCCGCGCCTGGCGGTGTCGGGGGCCGGCCGCGTCGCGCTGACGCCGGAACGCGACGGGGAGCTGACGTTCCGGTTCACCGACACGTCGCTCGACCCCTACGTCCGGTTCTTCACGCCGCAGCTCTCGCCCTTCACCAACGCGATCGCCGGCGGCATCGTCCGGGTCGTGGGCGAGCTGGCGAATCCCGAGCACCTCGTCGTGGAGGCGACGGTCGAGCAGCTCGACCTCGAGCTGTTCGACTACGAGGTCCGGAACGAGGGCCCGGTGCAGCTCGCGTTCGACCAGAACGTCGTGGAGATCCGGCGCCTCCGCCTGGCCGGCGAGGGCACGCAGCTCCAGGTGGGCGGACAGATCGATGTCGGCGGGAACCGGCTCGCGCTCGAGGCGATCGGCGACGCGAACCTCGGGATCCTCCAGGGCTTCTACCGGGACCTCCGGAGCCGGGGGACCGCGACCTTGACGGCGCAGGTCACCGGGCCGCTCGACGCGCCCGTCTTCGGCGGGTCCGCCTCGATCGCGGACGGCCGGCTGCGGCACTTCTCGCTGCCGCATTCGCTCGAGGCGGTCAACGGCACGATTGCCTTCGCGGCCGACGGCTTCCGGATCGAAGGCGTCACCGGCCGGATCGGGGGGGGCGACATCGTCTTCGGCGGGCGGATCGGGCTGCGCGGCTTCGCGCCCGGCGACCTGACGCTGACCGCCTCCGGCACGGGCATGAACGTGCGGTATCCGGAAGGGTTCCGGTCGGTCATCGACGCGGAACTCGAGCTGACCGGCACGGTGAGCGCGCTCAGGCTGGGCGGCACGGTCACCGTGCAGGACGCGCTCTGGAGCCGGCGGTTCGAGGCGACGCCGGATCTCTTCGCCCTCGCGGGGGGCGGATCCGCGCCGGCGGCCACGGGCACGGCGGCGGCGGCGGTAGTGCCGCCGGTGGCGTTCGACGTCCAGATCACCGCGCCGAACACGCTGCGCATCGAGAACAACGTCGCCACGATGGTGGCCAACGCCGACCTGCGGCTCGGCGGCACCTACGATCGGCCGACGCTGTTCGGCCGCGCCGAGGTCGATCGCGGCGCGATCGTGTTCGAGGGCAACCGCTACATCATCACGCAGGGCACGGTGGACTTCCTCAACCCGACGCGCATCGAGCCGTTCTTCGACGTCGAGGCCGAGACGCGCCTGCGGGTGCCGGGCCAGACGTATCTGGTGACGATCGGGCTCACGGGCACGCCGAGCCGGCTCGCGCCCCCGACGCTCAACTCCGATCCGCCGCTGCCGATGGTGGACATCATCTCGCTGCTCTTCGGCGCGACGGATCCGGCGAGCCTCCAGGATGCCGAGCTGCGCTCGCTGAGCGCCACCGGCACGCAGGAGTCGGAGGAGGCGCTGCTCAGGGCCGGCCTCGCGCGCGCGCTGGCGAGCCCGGTCACGGGCCAGGTCGATCGCCTCATCGGCGGCATCACGGGGACGACCGTGCAGATCACGCCGACGCTCGGCAACGAGACCGACCCGCTCACGCCCTCGGGCGCGCGGCTCGTCATCGGCCGGCGCATCTCCAACCGCGTGTACCTGACGTTCGCGCGCTCGCTGGGCAACACGCAGCGCGATCAGCTCCTGATCCTCGAGTACGACCAGAGCGACCGCCTCGGCTGGGTGCTCACGCAGAACGGCGACGGCACGTTCGCGATCGACTTCAGGATGCGCCACCGCTTCTGATGCGCCCGTTCATTCTCCTCCTCCTCCTGGTCCTGCTGCCGTCAGCCGCCGCCGCGCAGTCGCCGGCCGGCCGCTACGTCGGGCGGCCCGTGGCCGACGTCGCGCTCTTCATCGAGAACCTGCCGGCGGCGGAGGAGGCCCTGCGGGGGCTCATCGAAGTGCAGCCCGGCGAGCCGCTCACGATGGAGGCCGTCCGCCGGTCGATCACGCACCTGTACAGCCTGCGGCGGTTCCAGGACGTGCGCGTGGACGCGGCGGACGCGCCGTCGGGCGGGGTGTCGCTGCGGTTCACCATGATTCCCGTCCACGTGGTCGAACGCATCGAGTTCACCGGCACGCTCGAGCTGTCGCGCGGCCGCCTGCGCGACGCCGTCAGGGAACGCTTCGGTCCCTCGCCGCCAATCGGCCGGGCCGAGGAAGCCGCGCGCACGCTGGTGCGCCTGTATCAGGACGAGGGCTATCTGAGCGCCAACGTCCGCCCCGAGGCCGAGGAGCGGCACGATCCCGACCTGACCGTGCTCAGGTTCCACGTCGAGCCGGGGCCGCGCGCGCGCATCGCCGCCTCGCGCGTCGAGGGCGATCCGCTCACGAGCGAGGCCGCGCTGCTGCGGCGCATCGAGGCGACGAGCGGCAGCCCGTACCGCGCGTCCCGCATCCAGCAGCGGCTCGACGACTACCGCGGCGACCTCCGCCGCCGCGGGTACTACCAGGCCAGGGCGTCGATCCTGCCGACCCCCTCGGGCGGCAACACCGTGGACCTCGTGGTGACCGTCGAGACGGGCCCGCACGTGACCGTGCGGTACGAAGGCGATCCCATCCCCCAGGATCGGCGCGACGACCTCGTCGCCATCCGGCGCGAGGCGTCGATCGAGGAGGACCTGCTCGAGGACGCCGAGACCAGCCTCGAGCAGTTCCTCCGGCAGGAAGGCTACTGGAAGGGGGACGTCACGATCCGGCAGGAGGGGGGCGACGGCACGCTGGACGTCGTCGTCACGGTGAACCGGGGACCGCTCTACCGCGTGGCCGCCCCGCTCGAGATCCGGGGAAACGAGGCCGTGCCGACGTCCGACCTGCGGGCGCTGGCGACCGGTCTTCGCCCCGGCGACATCTACCACGAGGCCGAACTGACGGCGTCGGCCGCCGCCATCGCGAACGCGTACGAGACGCGCGGGTTCGCCGCCGCCGCCGTGCGCCCGGCGGCCAACGAGCTCGATCCGGTCCGCCGCGGCGAGGGGATCGTTCAGCCCGTCATCGTCATCGACGAAGGCCCGCGCGTGATCGTCAGCCGCGTCGACATCGCGGGGAACACCGCCCTGGCTTTTGACTACCTGCGCGCGAACATGCAGACGGCCGCCGGCGTGCCCTACTATCACCCCCAGGTCGTGGCCGACCGCGACCGGGTCGTCGCCGAGTACCTGAACCTCGGCTATCTCTCGGCGAGGGTGGACGTGCGCGCGGAGATGTCGGATGGCGACACGCGCGTGGCGCTGGCGTTCGCCGTGGACGAAGGGCCGCAGACGATCGTCGATCACATCATCATCGTGGGCAATCGCCGGACCGACCCGGCGGTCATCCTGCGCGAGCTGCAGCTCCGCGAAGGCGAGCCGCTCGGCGCCCAGGCCCGGTTCGACAGCCACCGGCGGCTCACCCAGCTCGGGCTGTTCCGCCGCGTCCGGATCGAGACGCTCAGCCACGGCGGCAGCACCCGTCAGGACGTCGTCGTGACCGTCGAGGAGGCGCCGCGCACGGCGATCGCCTACGGCGGGGGCGTCGAGCTCCGCGAGCGGCTGCGCGCGAGCGGGCCCGGCGGAGAGGCCGAGGAGCACCTGGAAGTCCGGCCGCGCGGGTTCTTCGACGTCGGCCGGCGGAACCTGTGGGGGCGAAACCGATCGGTCAATCTCTATACGCGCGTGAGCCTGGGCCCGAAGGACGCGCCGAACGATCCGGAGCGGGACGGGACCGGCTTCGACGTGAGCGAGTACCGCGTCGTGACCACGTACCGCGAGCCGCGCGCGTTCGGAGCCAACGACCTGACGGTGACCGGCGCGGTGGAGCAGGGGGAGCGGTCGAGCTTCAACTTCACGCGCAAAGGCGTGAACGCCGAGCTGGAGCGCCGGATCGCGCCGGGGGTCCGCGCGAGCGGCCGCTATTCGTTCAGCACGACGCGCACCTACGACGAACGCCTGAACGAGGAAGAGCAGGCGCAGATCGACCGGGCGTTTCCGCAGGTCCGGCTGTCGGGCTTGTCGGGGGCCGTCGTGCGCGACACGAGGGACGACCAGTTCGATCCGGCGCGCGGGGGATTCCTGAGCGTCGAAGGGACGGTGGCGGCGCGCGCGTTCGGCGGCCAGGTCGGCTTCGTGAGGAGCTACGTGCAGTCGTTCTGGTTCTACCGCCTGCCGGGGCCGCGCCGCGTGGTGTTCGGCGCGCGCGGGGCGCTGGGGCTCGCCGACGGCTTCGCGCGCGAGACGCAGCCGCTCGACCCCGACGGCACCCCGATCCCGGGCCCGCCGATCCTGATCGAAGACCTGCCGGCGAGCGAGCGGTTCTTCGCCGGCGGCGATTCGACGATCCGGGGCTACGCGCTCGACAGCGTGGGCGCGCCCGACACGATCTCGGAGACCGGCTTCCCCCGCGGCGGCAACGCCGTGCTGATCCTCAACGCGGAGCTGCGCACGCCGATCTGGCGCGATCTCGGCGCGGCGCTGTTCGTCGACGGCGGGAACGTCTTCCGCCGGGTGAGTGAGATGGAGCTGGCGGAGCTGCGCGGCAGCCTGGGGTTCGGCCTGCGCTACGCGTCGCCGATCGGTCCGGTGCGGGTCGACCTGGGATTCAAGCTCGATCGCCGGACGATCGGCGGCCGCCTCGAGCCGCGGACCGCGCTGCACTTCAGTATCGGCCAGGCCTTTTGAGTCCCTGGGTCCCTTGGTCCCTTGGTCCTGGGTCCCTGGGTCCGGGTCCCTACAGTCCTGGGTCCTCGGGTCCTCGGGTCCCCGGGTCCTCGGGTCCTCGGGTCCCCGGGTCCTCGGGTCCTCGGGTCCCCGGGTCCTCGGGTCCTCGGGTCCTCGCGTCCCCGGGTCCTCGGGTCCTCGGGTCTTCGGTCCGTGGTCGTGCGGGGCTGCTGATTGGGGCTCGAGGGACGAGGGACAATGCGACAACCCGGGACAACGGGACAGAGGGGCAAGGGGCAGGGGATACGGGGACCACGGAGCAGGGGCGTGCGATTACTTGTTGTCATGCTGTGTGTGCTGACCCTGCTGGTGCCCGTGCGCGCCGAGATCATCGAGCGCATCCTCGCCGTCGTCGGGGGCGAGCTGATCATGCTGTCGGACGCGATGGCGGCGATCCGGTTCGGGCTCGTGGAGCGGCCGGAGGGGAGCGGGGATCCGGTGGAGGCGGCGCTCGACGCGCTCATCGATCGGCAGCTCCAGCTCGTCGAGGTGAACCGCTACCTGCCGCCGGAGCCGACGGACGCGGCCATCGAGGCGCGCGTGGCGGAGATTCGCGCGGGGTTTCCGGACGAGGCGGCGTACGACGCGGCGTTCGACGAGACGGGGATGACGCCCGAGCGCCTGCGCTCGCGCGTGCGCGACACCCTCCGGATCACCAGCTACCGCGCGCAGCGCTTCGCCGCCGCGATGCAGCCGACCGAGGAGGACCTCCTCCGCTACTACCGCTTCAACGAAGAGGCGTTCACGAAGGACGGCGTGCTCCAGCCGTTCGAAGAAGTCCGGGAGCAGTTGAGGGTCCGCGTCGGGTCGGAGCGGACCGACGCGCTGGTCAGGGACTGGCTCGCCACGCTCCGGCGGCGCGCCGACGTGCAGGTGCTCTACAGGACGCAGGGCTGATTCCGGGTGTGGCTTTGTCCCGGCGACGCTCACACGGAATCACCAGGCGTACCTTCTTGCTTCCGCGGCCTTCACGATGGTCACGATGACACGATGAACACGATCAGAAACGCTCAGAGGTCATCGTGTCTTCGTACCATCGTGCTCATCGTGGTGCCGTCAGATCGGGCTGAAGCTGGTGCTGGCTGAGAGCGCGAGTGTTCGGTGGCAACTCGAGTGAATAGTGGGTCCAGGAGATCTTCTTTTGGCTTTGCCAGGAGCAAAGAAGCTTCCTGCCCTCCTTCTCGCCTGTTGCCCGAATCGCCGTCGAATCGCGTCCGTCACTTCGTTATGGTTGCGGCCGGAGGCTGCGTCGTGGCCTTCTTTACTTCTTCAACGCGAGGATCCTGATCTCCGGCCCCGGATGGGAGCGGCTCGGGGTGAAGCGGGCGACTTCGCGGCTCTGCTCGAAGATGGCCATGTAGGCGGCGTGATCCCGCGGGTGCTCGTTCGGCGCCTCGAGCGCCCGGCCGTATCCGGCTGACGAGGCCACGACGTACTCGAATCCCTCCTCGACGTACTGCTCGTAAGAGCCGGGCGAGTGGAAGGTGTCGACCAGGCGAGGCACGTTGATCGTCTGGTAGGCGTCCGGCAGCTGGAGCTGACGGGTCTCGATGGCGACCCGGGCGCCCTTCGGCAGATGCGCGTCGATCCAGGCGTGGGCCTGTTCGATCGTGCTCGTCCGGCCCAGGTCGAGGTCGAAGGCGACGGACCGGATGGCCGGCGGCAGGAGCGCGGCGACGGTCAGCGCGCCGATGAGGGCCGTCCGCGGCGCACGGCCGATGTCGAATCGGCGGAGCAGGCTCACGCCGGAGACCACCGCGAGCGCCGCGAGCAGGCACACGAACGGGCCGAGCGGCAGCAGATGGCGCCCGACGACCGGTGTGTGCCGCGAGACGAACAGGAAGTAGGCCACCGGGAACAGGACGGCCAGGGTCCAGCGAACGCGGCCCGGCCCGCGCGCCACGCGGACGATCCCGAGGATCAGTCCCGCTGCCGCCAGCAGGAACGCGGGCGTGCGGAGGCCGAGCCGCAGGTGCTCGAGATAGGTGAGCCATGCCGGCTCGACCGGCGTCTCCCCGGAAGAACGGGCGGTCAGCCCGGCGTAGCCGTCGAGGAACGCGGGCAGGTCGAGGATGGTGTACGGCGCGGCCGCAAGGAAGGCCGCCGCCGCGGCGGCCATGACGGCCAGCGCGCCCGCGGCGCGCGAGGGCCGCGCGCCAGGCGTCATCCAGACCGCGACGAGCGGCAGCAGCATCGCGAGCGCACCCGGATACTTCGTCGCGGCCGCCAGCCCGGCCGCGCCGCCAGCCACCGCGAACGCCCACGCCCGCGCCGACTCGTGGGCGCGGAGCGACAGCACCAGCGTCAGCGTCACGAAGAAGGTGACCGGCACGTCCGTCAGCACGTAGTGCGACTCCCGGACGTGCAGCGGCATGACGGCCAGCAGCCCGGCCGCGAGCAGCGCGTAGCGCGTGCCCCAGCGCATCCCCGCCTGGTGGAGCAGCAGGACGGTCGCCGTCCCGAGCACCGCCGTCAGCCCTCGGCCCCAGAGATAGAAGTCGGCCGCCGACACCTGCGCGAGCGACTGCCATTCGCCGAAGGTCGCGCCCACGAGAAAGCGGAGGCACGCCACGATCAGCTGGACGTGGATGTAGAAGCCGGGATCGTCGAAGACGTGCGGGTTGAAGTCCCCCGTCTTCATCATCCCGACGGCGCGGGCCATCAGCTCGGGTTCGTCCGCGCCGGGCGCATGCGGGAGGCCGTCGGCGAGGCCCCAGAAGCGCAGCGCCGCGGCCACGCCGACCACGGCTGCCAGCGTCAGCCCCGATCGCCGCATGTCGCTCGCTTCGCGCCACTCGCGCTCGCTCACGGGTCGGTATTCTCTCACGCGTCGGCCCGTGGTCCGCGATCCGTGGTCCGTGGATCCGCCGGGCGGCCTGCATTCCCGGCGCGGCAACGTGGCTTCCGCCATCCGCCGGGAGCCGGAGGGGGCAACACGGGTGTTGCCTCAGCCTCCCTCGACGAAGGCGGGGGCTAGGTGTGCGTCAGTTCGACATACATGTCCAGCAATGACCGCGTCACCGCGGGCCAGGCGAACTCCTGCTCCACGATGGCGCGGCTGGCGGCGCCCATCTCGCGGAGCCGTTCGAGGGGCTGCCCCAGCGCGCCGCTGATCGCGGCCGCCAATGCGCCGGGCTGTCCCGGCTCGACCAGCCAGCCGTTGAGGCCGCCGCGGACCTTGTCGGGAAGGCCGCCGGCCCTCGTCGCGACAATCGGCCGCCGGTGGCCCATCGCCTCGAGCGTAACGAGCGAGCTGCCCTCGTAGAGCGTCGGGTGCACGAAGAGCGTCGCCGCCTCGTACCAGGCGTGCAGCTCCGGGTCCGGCAGCCGGCCGGCGAACGTCACGTGGCCCCCGAGCCCCGCCCGCTCGGCCGCGCGCTCGAGCGTGCGGCGGTTCGGGCCGTCGCCGACGAGAATCCACCGCCATCGGCCGGTGAGCGGCGCGCCGTGCGCGGCGAGCGCGCCGAGCGCGTCCACCATCACCCCGAACCCCTTGTTCGCCTCGAGCCGGCCCACGCTCAGCAGCACCACGTCATCCGGCCCCAGCCCCGCCGCGCCCCGGATGCGCGGGGCCGCGTCACCGGAAGCGGCCGCGTCGAGCGCCTCCAGATCGATCGCGTTGGGGATGAGCCGCACCTTTGCCTTCGGGACGTGGAGGTGCCGCAGCACCGCGGGCTCGAGCACCCGATCGGTCGCAATGACGCGATCGGCGGCGCGCGCGCAGGCGAGCACCGCCCGGCGCAGCGGCAGGTACGCGGCGCGCTTCAGGCGCGCCCGCGAGGGGTCCGTCGCGCCGAACTCCTCGAGCCCCTGCGGGTTGAGCACGAGCGGCGCGGACGCGCTGGCGCGGCGCCGCGCGTAGCCGAGCACGGCGGCGCCGAGCCCGTGCACGATGTCGATGTCCCCCTGCTGCGCGAGCCGCCACGCGAGCCGCCCGGCGCGCTCGCCGAAGAGGGGATAGGCCGTGTCGCGATCGAGAATCGTCGTGCCCCGGCGCCCGGCGAAGGGGAAGGTGGAATAGGGAACGTGGAGTATCCGAACTGAGGCGGACTGCCGTGGCTCGTAGTCCGTGGCCCGTAGCTCGTAGTCCGCGGCCCGCTTGCCCGTAGCCTTGGCGAAGGCGGGTAGCCCGCTTGCCCGCCGTAGCCTTGGCGAAGGCGGGTGGTCCGTGGTCGTCGGCCCCTGGTCGGTCGTCCGGCGCGGCGGCGGGGTGATCAGCGTGACCTCCACGCCCTCGCGCGCCAGGTGGCGGACGAGATCGTGGACGTGCCGTTCGAGGCCGCCGTAGCCGTGCAGCGGGAAGACGGCCCGGGCGACGACGGCGACCCTCAGCGGCATCCGCCGTACGCCTCCAGGACCTCGCGATAGAGCGCTTCCACGCGGCCGACGACGGCCGGGGCGTCGAAGAGCGATTCCGCGCGCCTCATCGCCGCCCTGCCGAGCCGCGATCGCAGCGCCGCGTCATGCCGCAGGCGCCGCACGTCTTTCGCCAGCCCGCCCGGTGTCCGCGACAGCAGCCCCGTTTCCTCGTGAACGACGATGTCGGGGGTGCCGCCGGTGTCCATGGCGGCGATGGGCACCCCCAGGGCGCCGGCCTCGATGAGCACGCGGCTCAGCGATTCTGGTCCGCGCGACGGGAATACCAGCAGCGAAGCGCCGGCGAGGAGGCTCGTGGCTTCCGCGCGATCGACCCATCCGAGCAGCGTCACGTCCCGGCTCGAGCGGGCCGCCGCCGCCTCGATTGCGGGCCGTTCGGGGCCGTCACCCGCGATGACGAGCGGCCAGTCGAGCTCCGCCTGTTCGACGATCGGCACGAGGTGCGCCGTGCCCTTGTTGGGCGCGAGCTTGCCGAGGTAGAGCGCATACGGGCCTTCGATCGGCGCCGGCGCGGCGGCCCTCGCGCGGAGCGCCGGGATGTCCACCGGGTTCGGGATGACCTCGATGCGCGTCCCCGCCGAGGACAGCTCCGGCGCGCGGCCGCGCAGATCGGCGGCGATGGTCGAGCTGACGGCCACCACCGCGTCGGCGCGCGCGAGGCCGGCGCGCTTCCGCGCGAGGTTGGCGCGCATGTAGGGGATCATCGGCAGGGCGAGCGGCCAGAGGGCACCGGCACGTGGACGGATGCACCTCGTCATCATCGCCGCGGAGCACCCGGGGCACAGCGCGCCCTCGTCGTCCGAGTGGATCAGGTCGGACCAGTAGCACACCGGCCAGTAGTCGCGCACCGTGCACACGGCAGGCACGCCCGCCCGCCGCGCCGCCTCGATCCCCGGCATGCACGTCATCACGTGCTGCGCGTGGACGAGGTCGAACGCCCGCTCGCGGATGAGGTCCGCGAGGTATGCCGCCAGGCGTGAATGGAGCCGCTCGTTCTTGAAATAGTTGCGGACGTACGGCACCGGAGGGGCGGCCGCGCCGAAGTCGAGCACGGTGAACCCGTCGTAGGCCGTCTCGCGCACGCGCTCCTCGACCCCCGGCACGGGACGCACGACGAGCACTTCGTGGCCGCGGGTCCGAAGCCCCCGCGCCAGCTCGTACGTGCTCCAGCCGCTCCCGCCGCAGACAGGCGGAAACGCGTCGGTTGGGATTAGTATCTTCACTTCTTCGCTGACGTCGCCCGCCCGTGGCCCGTGGCCCGTGGCCCGTAGGTCGGCAGTCTCAGTCTCGGGCGTCGGCCGCATCCCGCATCGCGTCTCGGACCACGGACCACCCGCCTTCGCCAAGGCTTCGGCGGGCAAGCGGGCTACGGATCACGGACTACGGGCTACGGGCTACGGACTACGGACTACGGATTACGATTTGATTCAACCTGTCCGCGATCGCCGTGCAGTGCGCGTTCCAACTGTACTCGCGCACGGCGCGTTCGCGGGCGGCGGCGCCGAGCCCGCGCCTGAGGCCGGGGTCCGCGAGCCGCTCGATCGCCGACGCGAGCCCGTCTTCGTCGCCGGCGTCGTAGAGCAGCCCCTCGCGTTCGTGCTCCACGAGCGCGGGAATCCGGTCCGCCGCGGGCGCGACGACGGGGAGGCCGGCGGCCATGTACTCGAACAGCTTGAGCGGCGACCAGTAGAAGCCGAGCGAGAGCGCGCGGTGCGCGCCGAGGTCGAACGGGGCGACGCCGATGTCGGCGCCGCCCAGGGCCGCGGGCATCCGCTCGTGCGGGATGGCGCCCGTGAAGATGATGCGATCGAGGCCGGCGGCTTCGGCGCGGACGGCCCCGAGCTCGGGCCCGTCGCCCGCGAACACGGCGCCGATGTCCGCGCGTCCCCGCGCGCGCAGGCGGCGGATCGCCCGTGCGAGGTGGACCGCGCCATGCCACGATCGGAAGGCGCCGGCGAAGATCGCGACGATCGGCGCCGGCCGCTCGAAGGGCGGGGGCCCTGAGGCGCCGGGCGCGAAGAGGTCCGTGTCGGCGCCCCACTCCAGCTCGAGGATCTTCGCCGCCGGCGTGTCCGGCGGCAGGATGGCCCCGCTCGGCGTGACGATCACGTCCGAGTCCCCGCAAATCCCCTCGCGCCACCGGCGCATCGGCTCGACCAGCAGCGCGCGATCGATTCGAGACTTCATCGAGCCGGGATAATCGACGACCGGCGCGTTGACCTCGAGCACGGTCGCGGCGCCCGTGGCCTTCCCGGCGGCAATCCCCTCCCCGCCGAAGTTGTAGTAGCGCTCGATGACCGCGTCGGGCCGGATCGCCTCGGCGAGGCGCCGGACGGCCGGCGCCCGCAGCCAGCGGAGCTGCTTCGCGCCGAGCGGCGGCCGCATCGGCATCCAGCGCACCGGCCCGGGCGGGAACGGCCCGGCCCCGGGAGCGGTCAGCACGTGGACGTCGTGGCCGAGCGCGGCGAGCCCCCGCGCGACCGCCGCCACGTGCACCGACCCGCCGAGCGTGCCCGGGACGGTCTGGTCGATCGCGCAGTACAGGATTCGCATGCCGGCCGCTCACTCCTTGACGAGCAGCGCGAAGAACGGCCCCGAGCGGATCCGGCCGAAGAGCAGCAGGTCGATCTTCATCAGCCACGACAGCCCGCGCAGCGCGGCATACGTCGTGGGGCTGCCGGCGATGCGCGCCTTGGCGGAGGACCGCGCCTCGCGGATCGCCGCGGCCCCGATCTCCGCCGCCGGCAGCGACGCCGGGAGCCGGCCCGCGGCGCGGCGCGCCATGGCGCGCTCGGCCAGCCGGACGAGGATGTTCTCCACGAAGCCGCCCACGATCGGCGTGTAGTACCGGATCTTCGCGAGGCGGAATCCCGCCCGGCGCGCGACGGCCTCGAGCTCCGGGATATCGGCGAGCGGGTTCTGGTGATCCGACTTGCGCAGCCGCTCCTGACGCCCGTCGATCAGGTCGGCGCGCTCGAGCCGGTGCGCGAGCGCATTGATCCAGCGCAGGCCGATGGCGACGGGCGCGTTCTTCCGGACGTGCGTGTACACGAAGAGCCCGCCGCCCGGCTTCAGGACCCGCGCCGCCTCGGCCAGCATCGCCTGGAGCGCCTCGGGCGAGAGGTGCTCCAGCACGTCGAGCGACCAGGCTTTCGTGAACGTGCCCTCGGCGAACGGCAGCCGCCGGAGATCGCCGAGGAGCAGGTCCATCTCGCGCCGCGCGTCGGTGGAGAAGAACGGGCTGATGTCGACGCCCATCGCGGCCGCGCCGAGGTCGCGGTTCCAGAGCAGCGCGCGCCCGCTCCCGCAGCCCAGGTCGATCACGAGATCCTCCGGCGAGAGCCGAAGGAAGCGCCGCAGCATGTCGTTGCGGATCCGCGATCCGAGCAGCGGCGGCGACACGCGCTCGTGCCGCGCGTCGGCGTGGAGTGCCTCGTCGAGATACTTCGTCTGCTCGGAGAATGCCTCGGCGGGCCGCATGTCCAGGTAGCCGTTCGCTCCCCGATACGCCCGTCCGCAGGCGGAGCAGGCCAGGAGGAACGGCTCGCCGGGCCGCCCCGCCACTGGCATGCGGCACTCGGGGCAGCGCACCAGGTTCAGCAGTCGCGCCGAGATCATGGGCGGGGGCCGAGGACCTGATGGAACAGCGCCTCGAGCCGCTCGGCCCGACGATCCCAGCTGTAGTCGCCGACGGCGCGCGCCGCGGCCGCCGCCAGCGCCGAGCGCAGGACGCGGTCGTCGAGCAGGCGCCCAATCGCCGCCGCGAGCGCCTCCGGATTGCCGGGTTCGACCAGCAGCGCGGTGTCCTCGTGCCGCAGCACCTCGCGGATCGCCGGCAGGTCCGACGCGACGATCGGCCGGTTGGCGGCCATGTACTCGAAGAGCTTCAAGGGTGATGTGAACCTGGTGGAAATCGCCGACGCGGGATTGGGCAGCACCAGCACGTCCGCGCTCCCGAGCAGCCCGGCCACGCGCGAGGGCTCGACGAGGCCCGTGAACCGGACGCGTTCCCCGACGCCGAGCGCCGCGGCCCGGGCCCTCGTCCGCGCCAGGTCGGGCTCCGCCTCGTGGCCGCCGACGATCAGGCCGTCGGCCTGCGGCAGCCGCGCCAGCGCCTCGAGCAGCACGTCCACGCCCTTCCAGGCGTAGAGATGCCCCGCGTACGCGACCAGCGGACGATCTCGACCTTCCGGGAATCGCTCGGACGAGCCGGGCGCGGCCTGCCCCAGCCGGGCGCCGTCTGGAACCATCGCAACGCGTTCGCGCCCGCCGAACCGGGCGCTCAGCTCGTCACGGAGGCCAGCCGTAATCGTGACATACCCCTCGGCCATCCGCCAGACCCGCGCCTCGCGCCGGCGCAGCCGCGAGAGCCTCGCGGCGCCCGGCTCGCGGGCCGTCGAGATCAGCGCCGGCAGCGCGCGCGCGACGTCCGGCGCGTAGCCGTGCGACTCATAGACCAGCGGCGCCCGGAGCCTCCGCGGGATCCGCAGGAGCGCCGACGCTGCACCGAGATCGCGCGTGAACAGCAGGTCGATCCGATCAGACCCGGCGTCATCCTTCCGCGTTGCCCGCGACGCCCGCGCACGGCCGAGCGCGCGGCCCGCCGCGAATGCCAGGTATCCGGCGCGCCGCGCGGGCGCCGGTCCGAAGACGGGCGCCCTCTCGATGCTCAGCGTGTCGATCCGGGGCAGCCCGTAGAAGCCGAACGGATCGCGCGCGGGCATCTGCGTATCCGGACGCACCACCAGCGCCACGCGATGCCCCCGCCTCGCCAGCGCATGACACGTCTCCATCGTCTGGATCCCGTTGGCCCGCTCGAGAGGGAAGCGGATGTCGGCAAAGTACAGGACGTTCAAGGTTCAGGGTTCAGAATTCAACGTTCATCGGAGGTGGAACCGCGGCGGCGCTCGGCGTGGCGGGGTCGTGAGTGTTCCGGACGAAGAGGTTGAAATTCCGCGTGTTCGAGCCCGTACCCCAGCAGCGGACGATCTGCAGGTCGGACCAGTCCCAGAGGCGTTCATGGTGCCGATCGACATCCCGCGGGTCGACGTTCCATCGCTCATCGGGATACACGAAGGCGCCCGTGCCCGCGACGACGACGGACCAGACGGCTGCGGCGGCGGCGAGGGTGGCGAGCAGGCGGCTGGTTCGTATCAGGCCGACGGTGCTCGCGGCGAGGGGGACGAGCAGCGGCAGCACGTCGAGCATGTAGCGGGGGCCGTAGGTGTGGCCGCCCCACCAGACGCCGTAGCTGCCATACGCGGCGTACTGGACCAGCGCCGCGAGGCCGCACCACTGGAGGATCGCCTCGTCCCGGGATCGCCGCCGGATGGCCAGCAGCACGACGGCAGCGATCGGGCAGTACACGAGGAGGCCGCGGTTGGGCGACACGAGCAGTCCGAGGAATCCGCCGGCGGACGGATTGAAAGAGCGCTCGGTGGCGTGCACCGCCGGATGCAGCGCCTCCAGCAGCGGGAGGGCGCCCATCGGGCTGCCGAACCAGCGGACGTTGCACGCCAGCAGCACGGCGATTCCGGCGGCCGTGATGGCCAGAGGGATCAGGGCCCGCCGCGCGCCGGCCGCGAATACGGTCGCGGCCAGCAGCACGAGCACCGCCGGCGCGAGCTGCAGCCGGCTGGTGACGGCCAGCGCCAGGCCGATCCCGAGGACCGCCAGCAGCGGCGCCCCGCTGTCCTTCCGGACCGCGGCGAGCGCGAAGACCGCGAGCGCAAGCCCGAGGATCGCGGACTCGTGCTGCCAGAGCGTCTGGCTGACGGTATGCCAGTAGCCGGTGCCGACGCCGAGAACGGAGGCGAGCGACAGCGCCGCGAGGCGGGAGATCCGGCGCCGGACCGTGAAGAACGCCAGCACGACCGCGGCGGCCGTCTGCGCCGACGCGCCGACCACGGCGATGACCTGCGCTCCGTTCGGGCCGCGTACGTCGACCGCTCCGGCTTTCCAGACCGGCCACGTGATTGCCGCGGCCGCGACCGACGGCACCGGCGAGTACGCGGAGCGGTAGCGGCCGTCGCGCGCCAGCACGAACGCCGGACGCTCGGTGAGGAGCGGCGCCGCGCCGACGACGTGGTTCAGCCCGAGCGTGCCGCGAAGCAGCAGCTCCCGCGCGGCGAACTTCGTGGGCTGCGAATCATAGCTCGGGATCTCTCGGCCGTTCGCGTTGTAGACGACCAGCAGCAGCGCGAAGAGCACGACGCCGGCCCACACATCCGGAGTCAGCGGGCGCCTGCGCACCGTTGCCGCCTCGGTCCGGAACGTCTGGACGCTCATGGCCGCTCCTCCGGCGATCGCCGCCGGTAGAACGTCTCGCGGTCCGTCAGGTAGCGCAGGGCGAGGTCGGGCAGCCGGCGCGGCACGGTGACGAACACATCGTAGGCGTTTCTGGCCGGCTCGAGGCGCTGCCGGTCCATCAGGCCGCTGCCGAATGCCGCGGCGAGCCCGACGTTCCACCACACGCACGCGGCGAGGAGCACGCCGATCGCCACCCGCGGGACCGTGCGCGGCGCGGAGCGCAGCAGGATCGCCAGCCCGGCGACGAGGAGCGCCGTCACGCCGACGAACCGGCGCTGCCCGAACGCGCCGGCGACGGTCCAGGACTCGACCGCGCCCGAGACGTACACCTGGAGCCCGAGCATCAGCAGCGCGAGCACGGCGAGCCGGCGGCGGCCGCCGCGCTCACGGACGGCGAACATCGCGAGCCCGGCGATGGACGCCACCGCCAGTGGAGTCCAGACGAGAAACCCGTGCGCGGGCGACCCGAGCACCTGGAGCGCATGCGGCGAGTGCCAGCTCATCTTCCGCACGACGAGCCCCGACGGGCCCGGATAGCCGTTGAGCGCCATGTAGGCGAGCAGCTGCGGCAGGCAGCCGATCGCGAACGCCACCACGCCGGCCGCGGCCGCCTTCGTCGCGCGCGCGAGCGCCGCGCCGGGCTGTTCCGATGATCGAACCGCGCGCGCCGTCGTCAGCGCGAAGTCCACTGCGGGGCCGAGCGCGAAGAGCGCGTCCTGCTCCCGCACCATCGCCATCAGCGCTCCGCAGGCGCCGAGCGCGGCCGCCCCGCTCATCGTCCAGCGCCGGCGGACGTGCAGCCACACGAAGAGGAAGAGCGCGACCGCGAACGCCGACGGGGCGTGCGCGTATGGTGGCGCGACGTACATGTAGAAGAGCAGGGGCGTGCCGGTCCAGACGAGCATCGCCGCGGCGACCTCGACGCCGATCCCGCCTCGCGTGGGGTCTTCGATCCCGCGTCCGGTCTCCCCTCCGCCCGTCAGCACGACCCGCGCGATCGCGGCGCCGAGCACGACCGCGAGGAATCCGTAGAACGCCGAGCCGTACGCGACGGCGGCCACGTAGGGCGTCGAGTAGCCGTCGGGTTCGGCGCCGCCGATCCGCGCGGCGGCGTCCCCCGCCGCGTAGAACGGCGCCCAGAGGATCGCCGAGCCGATCGTGCCGAAGTTCGGCCGCCGGCCCGTCTCGGTGCGCAGCTCGAGGAACGTCTCGTGGAACCCCTCGCCGCGGCCGATCTCCGCATCGTAGAAGCGCCGGTACTCGTTCTCGAACGAGACGTCCTGGTCGAACCACAGCGACCGGAGGTAGGAGAAGTACTGGATCTCGTCCGACGCGTAGATGCGGGGGGTGACGGCGGGCAGCGTCAGCACGAACGCGGCTGCCAGCACGGCAAGCTCCCGCCGCGACAGCCAGGGGAGGCGGCTCATCGTGGTGACCAGGAATGCCGCATGTTATCGCAGGGCCGCGTAATTCACGAGCTGCAGCAGGTTGAAGCCGGCGTGGCTCACCATCGGCGCGATCACGCTCCGGCGCCTCAGGTAGACGGCGCCCCAGGCGGCGCCGAGGAGGCCGGTGGCGAGCGCCGCGTCGTAGCCCTGATCGAGGTGGCCGGCGCCGAACAGCGTGCTGAACACGATGATCCCCAGCGCGCCGCCGCCCAGATATCCGTCGAAGCGATGGAGGATGAACGCCCGCTGGATCTCTTCACGGACGCCGCCGGCGATCATGGCCACGACGCCGAAGATGATGGCGTCGCGGCGCGTCTGGAGCATGTCTTCGAGCGGGTTGCGCGGCACGTTGTGGAGCCCGGGCGCGAGGCTGAGCACGAGCGCGAGGACCAGGACGACGAACAGGAAGACGAGCGGGATCAGCATCAGGCCGAGGAGCGCTTCACGGCGCGGCGGCCGCGCGCCGAGCAGCACGTGACGCGGCGACTCCCCGTGCGCCGTCAGGAACGCGATGACGAAGCCGAGGATGAGCGCCGTGTCGAGCAGCGAGAGCGTGAAGACGAAGGGCGGCGAGAGCTGCCCGCCGGGCGTCCTGAACGGCAGGCCGAAGGCCGCCAGGATGCCGATGAGGAACAGCTGCGTGGGGAACCCTGAGCACAGCAGGACTTCGGCGCCGGCGACCAGCCGCTGCCGCGGCAGAACGCGTCGAGGCGTCCCGGCCGGCGCGGGCTCGGAACCGGGCGCGGCCGGATCGTACACGTCGACACTGTACAACAGGGGGGACAGCCACTCTCGAGCGCTGCGTGGAATGTGCCCGTCCCCGCTGCCACCCTCACCGCGGCACGCGGACCACGACCGGGTCGAGCAGCCGGGCCGACACGCTCGTGCCCGCCGGGAGACTCACTTCGCGCCCGCGCGTCGCAAGCACGACACCCGTGCCGGCGCCGCCGCCAATCGCGGCGCCCTTGGCCGCGCCGTCGCCGCCGCCGACGATCCCGCCGATCACCGCGCCGGCGGCCGCGCCGCCGCCGATCTTCGCCGCGTCCTCCTTCTTCGTGCCCTCGGCCTCGCGCGCGATCACGGCCGTGCGGATGGGAAGCCGCGGCCGTTCGCCCGGCAGGTCGAGCATCGCGAACCGGAACGCCACGCGGGCCCGGCCTTTCACTCGTCCCGAGCGCTCCGCCTGGGTGACGGTGCCCGCGACGACCGTTCCGGCGGGCACGACCTCGACGCCGTCGATGACGATGGCGCGGCGGAGCGTGCCGCGAACCTGATCCTCGACGCGGCTGGTGGCGGAGCCCACGGCGGTGCGGAGCGCGATCGGCAGCACGGTGCCGGCCGGAATCTGCACGACGCGATAGGCAGGCGCGGGCGGCGCCGGTGGATCCGCGTCGGCCGCCTCGTCCGCGCGCGCGCCGGTACGGTCGGCCGCAGCGGCGGCGCGCGACGGACCGCCGCCGCCGGACTCGTCCGGCCGCGGCGCGGATGGCGCGTCCGGCGCCGCTGGCGGGGCGGGGGCGGGCGTCTCCGCGCGGGCGGACGGCGAGCCGCCGCCGGTGACCGCGCGCAGCGCGCGGATCTCCGCGCGCGGCACGCGCACGCGCTGCCCGTCCGTGCCCTCGAGGATCACGGTCTCCGGCTGCACCTCGACGAGCCGTCCCGCCACGGCGGCGCCGTCGTGCTTCTCGACGCTGACCTCCGTGCCGTTCTGGATTTCGAGCCCCGCCGGTTGGCGCGCGCATCCGCCGGCCAACGCGGCCGCGGCGACGAGCGCGCCGATGATTCGAGCAGACCCTGTCATGCGCACGAGTCCTCCAAGGAAAGTCTCCAGCTCTGCAATGCGCGTGCCTCGTGGCGCGCGGCCGATCCGGGAGGCGATCGGCGGAGGCCGGAGCCGCCGGCTTCGCCGGCGGCGGGGACGCGACTCGAACCCGTGGCTCCACAGCGAATTACGAGGACGATCGGCGGCCCCGTCCGGCGCGGACTCGCGCCGTCTCTGTGTATTAATTACCTATAGGGTGTTACACTCGGCCAATCGAGTCATGGAAGCAACAAATCCGTCTGATTTTCCAGGAGAACGGGTCCTCATCGTCGAGGACGATCCCGCCACCCGAATCGGACTGGCGGAACTCGTCCAGGCATGGGGCTTTCAGACAGACGAAGCCTCGGACGGCGAGGATGCGCTCCGCAAGGTGACGAATTTCCGTCCCGCGATCATCGTCAGCGATCTGGTGATGCCGCGGATGGGCGGGCACGACCTGCTGCGGACGCTCAAGGACCAGCTCTCCGATTTGACCTTCATCCTGCTCACCGCGCAGGGGACCATAGAGAGCGCCGTGGAAGCCATCAAGGACGGCGCGTACGACTACCTGAGCAAGCCGGTCGATCCGCAGCGGCTCAGGATTCTGTTGCAGAAAGCCGTCGAACGGCAGGTGACCCTTCGCGAAGTCCGGCTGCTCCGCCGGCAGCTTCGCGAGCAGGGCAGCTTCGGCCGGATCGTCGGGAACAGCCCGGGAATCCGCTCCCTGTACCGCGTGATCGAACAGGCGGCGCCGACGGCGGCGTCGGTGCTGATCTGGGGCGAGTCGGGCACGGGCAAGGAGCTCATCGCGCAGACGATTCACGAGCTGAGCCCGCGCGCGTCGTTTCCGTTCGTGGCGATCAACTGCGCGGCGATCCCCGAGACGCTGCTCGAGAGCGAGATCTTCGGGCACGAGAAGGGGGCGTTCACCGGCGCGCACGATCGGCGCACGGGCGTGTTCGAGCTGGCGCACCGGGGGACGCTCTTCCTCGACGAGATCGCCGAGATGCAGCCCGCCACGCAGGTGAAGCTGCTGCGGGTGCTGCAGGAGCGGACGTTCCGGCGGCTCGGCGGGCGGCAGGAGCAGTCGGTGGACGTCCGCGTGATTGCGGCCACCAACCGGGAGCCCGCCGAAGCGGTGCGCGACGGCAAGCTGCGCGAGGATCTCTTCTACCGGCTGAACGTCTTCACCGTGGAGCTGCCGCCCCTGCGGTTGCGGCGCGAGGACATCCCGCTGCTCGTCCAGGCGTTCCTCAACGAGTTCAACCAGCGCAACGGCAAGTCGGTGCGCGCGGTGGATCAGGAGGCGATGTACCTGCTCGAGCGCTACGGGTGGCCCGGGAACATCCGAGAGCTGCGCAACGTGATCGAGCGCGCGACGATCCTCGCCGAGGGGGAGTTCATCGAGCTGAAGCACCTGCCGCCGACCGTCGTGGCGCGGAGCGAGGAATCGCTGCCGAGCCTGACGATCTCGCCCGGGACGACCGTGGACGAGGCCGAGCGCCGGCTGATCCTGCTGACGCTGGAGCACACGCGCAACAACAAGACGCGCGCGGCGGAGATCCTGGGCATCAGCCTCAAGACGCTGCACAACAAGCTGAACCGGATGAAGCAGGAGGCGGGGGTCCGGGGGTGAAGGGTTCTGAGTTCTGAGTTTTGAGTTTTGAGTTCTGAGTTCTGAGTAGTTCTGAGTCTTGAGTTCCGAGCTCTGAGCGCGACTGACGACTCAACTCAAGACTCAAAACTCAAAACTACTAAGTTCACGCCTTGTCCATCAAAGCCAAGCAGGTCGCCGGCGTCACCACGCTCGTGGTGATCGTCGTGCTGGCCATGAGCGCGTGGCAGATGTCCACGCTCCTGCGCCTCCGGCTGGAGCAGACGCAGTCGAGCGCGCATCAGCTCGCCGACGCGATCTTCCAGCGTGCGTATGCGGTGGTGTCGGCGGCGCCGGCGGATGCCTATGCGGCGCTGCGTGAGGACTCCGGGCTGCGCTCGATCCTGCTGGCGAGCATCGCGCCTTCCTATCCCGAAGGGCAGAACATCCTCTACGCCGCCATCGTCGGCCCCGGCGGCGAGGCGATCGTGCACAGCTCGCCGGAGTTCGCCGGCGAGGCGATGCCGCCGCAGGCGCCGCTCGGTCCGCTCGTGGAGTCCGGGGGGCCCTGGCAGCAGGCGCGGGCGGTGTACGACGAGCGGCGCTTCGAGGTGCGCCGGCCCATCCTGGCGGGCGAGGCCGGGGAGCAGGAGTTCGGCGAGATCCGCATCGGCGTGTCCACGCTGCTCGTGCGGGACGAGATCGAGGACGGGCTGTGGCGCGCGGGGCAGACGGCCATCGTGGCGCTCGCCATCTCCATGATCGTGGCGATGCTGCTCGCGCAGTGGATGCTGCGGCCGATTCACGTCATTCAGAGCGGCCTGAGCCGCCTCGGGCGCGGCGAGCTGGACGTGCGGCTGGATCTGCCCGAGCAGGAGTTCCGGGATCTGGGCAGCTCGTTCGACGCCGTGAGCGCGCAGCTCTCGGCGGTCCGATCGAAAACGCTGCCGTCGGCCTCGACGGACTTCCAGTCCGTCATGGAGAACCTGGAAGACGCCGTGGCGCTGTTCTCGCCCGACGGCGAGCTGATCTTCGGCAACGCCGCGATGCGCGCGCTGCTGCCGGCGCTGGCCTCGCGCGCCGGGGAGTCGGCGTCCGCCGTGGAGCTGCTGCCGCCCGACCATCCGGTGCGGCATCTCATCGAGCGCTCGCTCGCCGCGCGCAAGTCGCAGGGGCCCGTGTCGCTGGCGCTCGGGGCGCCGGCGGATCCGGACCAGGCGGCGCAGGAGCGGCTGCTCCTGTGCCATGCGATCGAGGACGCGGCCGGGCGGTTCCTGGGCGTGATGCTGGTGGCGCGCAATCTCGGGTTCCTCACGCACGTGCACACGACGCTGAACTACTCGCGGAAGCTGACCGCGCTCGGGCGGCTGATGGCCGGCGTCGCGCACGAGGTGAAGAACCCGCTCAACGCGATGACGATTCACCTCGAGCTGCTCAAGCAGAAGCTCGGCGCGGTGCGTGAGCCCATCGTCGTGCCGGCGGGCGCGGGCCCGGGGAGCGGGAAGCCGATCGACCTGGAGAAGCACGTCAAGATCATCGCCGACGAGATCCGGCGGCTCGATCAGGTAGTCGTCGGGTTCCTGAAGTTCGCGCGCCCCGACGAGCTGAAGCTCCAGCCCGTCCAGCTCTGCACGCTGCTGAGCGAGGTCACCTCGATCACGGCGCCGGAGGCGGAGCGCCGCCGCGTCGTCATCAGGAGCGACTGCCCGCCGAACCTGCCCGAGATCAACGCGGATCCGGGGATGCTCCAGCAGGCGCTGCTGAACCTGACGATCAACGCCTGCCAGGCCATGCCCGACGGAGGGACGCTGCGCATCGCCTGCCGCGCGACCGCGGGGCGGCGCGTCGAGATCGACATCGAGGACACGGGCGTCGGGATCCCGCCGGAGGATCTCGGCCGCATCTTCGATCTCTACTTCACGACCAAGGAGAAGGGGAGCGGCATCGGGCTGTCGATGGTGTTCCGGATCGTGCAGCTCCACGACGGCGAGATTGAAGTACAGTCGACGCCAGGGCGGGGGACCACGTTCAAGCTCATCTTTCCGCAGGCCTAGCCGGGCCGGCTGAACCGTGCCGGGCCGGATGGAAAATGGAAAATGGAAGATGGTAGAGCGATCTCCATCCTTCCGTGCTTCCCAATGACCGATCGCCGATGCCGGACCCGTGTACCGGCATGGTGTCAGGCTGGGGACTCGAGTCATGAAGAAAATCATTCTGCTGCTCGCGTTGCTCGTACCGGCCGCGGCCTGCGCGTCGGCGCGCGCCGAGGTGAAGCCCGAGGAGCACCCGGCGCTCGAGGTCCCGCCCGTGCCGCCGCGGAACATCGGCCCGCTGCCGGTCGAGCCGCCGCCGCTCCAGCCGGTGGCCGAGATGCCGCCGTATATACCTCCCGTGGCGCCGCCCCGCCCCAGGCCCGCGCGTGAACCCAACAATCGCGCCGATCCCAAGGGCGAGACCAAACCCGCAGAGACGCCCGTCGAGGCGCCCGTGGCGCCTCCCGTCCCACCGCTCAGGCAGGGGACCGAGGACGCCAAGGAACTCGAGCGCCAGGTCCGCGAAACGCTCGACCGGGCCAACAAGATGCTCGGCGGCATCAATCCCGATTCCCTCAACGAAGAGCGCAAGGCCAACTACAACTACGCGAAGAGCTTCATCGAGCAGGCCGAAGCCGAGATCAAGGCCAGCAACCTCACCTCGGCCAGATCGCTCGCGGACAGGGCCGAGAGGATTGCGAAGCTCCTGACGGGCGGGGACCTGTAGCACGCAGGCCGCTGATCAAAAGCCCCCCGTCCCTGCGCCCAATCACTTGACCGGTTCCCTTGAATGCGGTTTCGGGCGCCCTCGGACGCCCCAGCTGCCCGACCCACGGACCACGGACCACGGACCACGGGCCACGGCACAAAATTAGGTCAACTAAAAGAACTCGGCGCCAGATCGGGCAATTTGTCCATATGTTGCGAGGGCGGTAAAAAAGCCACACAATATATGGTGCACTTGGTCTTGACAACGCTGTAAACAGGGTCCATATTTGTCCCCGCCTTGCGCCGGGCTGCCTCGGACCTGCATACCACCCCGGAGTGTGGTGCCCGAGGCGCGGCGGCGGGGGGCGCCAGCACAGACAGTCGCGGGATACCAGCTCCCGCATCATGAAGGCACCGGATCGGGCGGCCGCGGGAGTCGCGCCCGCGAATCCGGCTCGGATCGCCTGTCTGCGCGCGCCAGGTGCAACGATTGTTTCGGGGTTCGCAGGCCTTGGGGAGGGCCGGCGGATCCAGCAGTTCGGAGGGGGATTATGGAGAGAGGCGCTGCGCACGAGGTGGGGAGCACCAGCCCGCAGACCACCAGCTCGCAGACCACGACGCGCCCGCCGGCGCCGGAGGCCGCGGCGGGTCTGGAGTTCGACCGGCGCTTCAGCCGTGAAGGGATCGATCCGTTCGACGAGATCGAATGGGAGATCCGCTCGGCGGTCATCGGCAACGAGAAGGGCGCGGTTGTTTTCGAGCAGCGCGACGTCGAGATTCCCCGCTTCTGGTCGCAGCAGGCCACGAACATCGTCGTCTCGAAGTACTTCCGCGGGCAGCTCGGCGCGCCCGAGCGCGAGCGCAGCGTCAAACAGCTCGTCGGCCGCGTCGTGGACACCATCACGGCGTGGGCGCGCCGGCAGCAGTACTTCGCCAGCGAAGACGATCTCCAGGCGTTCAGCGACGACCTGAAGCACCTGCTCGTCTACCAGAAGGCCGCGTTCAACTCCCCCGTGTGGTTCAACGTCGGGTTCGAGAAGCACCCGCAGTGCTCGGCGTGCTTCATCAACTCCGTCCAGGACACGATGGAGTCCATCCTCACGCTGGCCAAGACGGAGGGGATGCTGTTCAAGTACGGCTCCGGGACCGGGTCGAATCTGTCGAACATCCGCTCGTCGCGCGAGCTGCTGGCCGGCGGCGGCACGGCGTCGGGCCCCGTGTCGTTCATGAAGGGCTTCGACGCGTTCGCCGGCGTCATCAAGTCGGGCGGGAAGACGCGGCGCGCGGCGAAGATGGTGATCCTCGACGCCGATCATCCGGACATCGAGGAGTTCATCAACTGCAAGGTGGAGGAGGAAAAGAAGGCCTGGGCGCTCATCGACGCCGGCTACGACGGGTCCTTCACCGGCCCGGCCTACGCGTCGGTCTTCTTCCAGAACTCGAACAACAGCGTGCGCGTGACCGACGAGTTCATGCGCGCCGTGCTCGACGACAGGGAGTGGCAGACGCGGGGGGTGCTGGACGACCAGGTGATGGACACCTTCCGGGCGCGCGACCTGATGCGGCAGATCGCCGAGGCCACGCACGTCTGCGGCGATCCCGGCCTCCAGTTCGACACGACCGTCAACGACTGGCACACCTGCCCGAACACGGCGCGGATCAACGCGAGCAACCCGTGCTCGGAGTACATGTTCCTGGACGACTCGGCGTGCAACCTGGCGTCGATCAACCTCATGAAGTTCGTCCGTGACGACGGCGAGTTCGACACCGCCGCGTTCGAGGCGGCGTGCCGCGTGATGATCACGGCGCAGGAGATCCTCGTCGACAACTCGAGCTATCCGACGAAGGCGATCGAGAAGAACAGCCACGATTACCGGCCGCTCGGCCTGGGCTACGCGAACCTCGGCGCGCTGCTGATGTCGCGCGGCCTCCCGTACGACAGCGACGCCGGGCGCGACTACGCGGGCGCGATCACCGCGCTGATGCACGGCGCCGCCTACGCGCAGTCGTCGAGGATCGCGCGCGACCACGGCGGCCCCTTCGCCGGCTACGAGCAGAACCGCGAGCCGTTCCTGCGCGTGATGCGGAAGCACCGCGCCGCCCTGAAGGACATCGACCGGACGAACGTCGCGAAGGATCTGATGGAGGCGGCCCGGACGGTCTGGGACGAGGCGATCGAGATGGGCGAGGCGCACGGCTTCCGGAACGCCCAGACGACCGTGCTCGCGCCGACCGGCACCATCGGCTTCATGATGGACTGCGACACGACCGGCGTGGAGCCCGACATCGCCCTCGTCAAGTACAAGAAGCTCGTCGGCGGCGGGCTGATGAAGATCGTCAACCAGACCGTGCCGATGGCGCTCCAGAAGCTGGGCTACGGCGCGCAGCCGGTCAAGGAGATCGTCGAGTACATCGACGAGCACGAGACGATCGAGGGGGCGCCGCACCTCAGGGACGCGCACCTGCCGGTGTTCGACTGCGCGTTCAAGCCGGCGCGCGGCGTGCGGTCGATCCACTACATGGGGCACATCAAGATGGTCGGCGCCGTGCAGCCGTTCATCTCGGGCGCGATCTCGAAGACGGTGAACGTGCCGAAGGACGCGACGGTCGAGGAGATCGAGCAGGCCTACATCGACTCCTGGCGGATGGGCGTCAAGGCCGTATCGATCTATCGCGACGGCTCCAAGCGCACCCAGCCGCTCAACACGTCCAAAGACAAGACTGGAGGCCCGACCTTCAGGTCGGGCGTGCTCGAATCAACCGAGACGCCCGGACCTGTTCGCCGCAAGCTCCCCGACGAGCGCCGCTCGATCACGCACAAGTTCGACATCGCGGGGCACGAGGGCTACATCACCGTCGGCCTCTACGAGGACGGCACCCCCGGCGAGCTGTTCCTGGTCATGGCGAAGGAGGGCTCGACGATCTCGGGCTTCGCCGACGCCTTTGCGCAGGCGATCTCCTACGCGCTCCAGTACGGCGTGCCGCTGCAGGACCTGGTCGACAAGTTCAGCCACGTCCGCTTCGAGCCGTCGGGCATGACGCGCAACCCGGAGGTGCGCTTCGCGAAGTCGATCGTGGACTACATCTTCCGGTGGATGGCCACGAAGTTCCTCACCGCCGACGCGCAGTTCAAGGCGGGCGTCAACAACCGCGAGGAGCTGGTGACGACGCCCGAGCAGCTCCCGCTCGACGTGGCGGCCGCCGCCGGCGCCGCGCCGACCGCGGTCCTCTCGAAGCCCGGCTTCGCGGCGATCCAGGGCCAGGAGGACGCGCCGCCCTGCTCGACGTGCGGCTCGATCATGGTCCGCTCGGGTTCGTGCTACAAGTGCGCGAACTGCGGCACGACGTCGGGGTGCGCGTAGCGTCGGGGCTGGGCACTCGGGGCTCGGGGCTCGCCGGACTGCCGCGCGGGCCCTGGGCTCGTCCGTGGCGCAGGCCTTCAGGCCTGCCGGGTAGACGGGCCCGGCTTTGCCCGCCAGGCGAGGGCTGACACGGCCCCGACTCATTCCGGACGTGGACGTCAGCGCCGGCTCTTCCCGGTCCGGCCGATCTCGAGCAGCGCACGCAGCCCGTTGTAGAAGACCTCTTTCTGGTAGGCCAGTTCCCACGCCTTCAGCAGCAGCGTCAGCTCCCGGTCGGCGGCCTTGATCGTGGCGTGCGCTCTCGGGCGTTTCGCGCGAAGCCGCTTGAGCTTCTTCATGGCCTCCACGATGCCGGGCTCGAGGCTCTTGCGGGACCTCCTGGCCCGCAGAATCCAGTTGGGCGGAATGTTGGCGTTCAGCCGCCGCAGCGCGCGTACGGGAGAGCCTTTCACCGATTCGAACAGCTTCGCCTCACGGGGCATTCGTCAGCTCCTGATGTCAAAGACGGGGTCCATGCGAGGTCACGAGGGCGACGAGAAGGACGCGTGCGTAACGTTCATCAACACCTCAGGGGATCAACCGCTGTTCTCGACATCAGAAGCCGGCGGCGATAGCGGGCATGGCCATGGGGACGGCCGCGGTGTGAGGCCATGAGCAAGCGCGCGCAGATACGGACCCACGGACCACGGGCTACGGACTACGCGTTACCGCATTCTCGATCCCCACCAGCCGCAGCTCCGTAATCCGCGCCTGCTCCTCCGCCGCCACGCGGATCTCGGTCTCCGGATCGTTCGCCATCCGGGCGCGCAGCAGCGCCAGCATCTCCTCCGCGCTCCGGCCCGTTGCGCAGACGATGAAGATCCAGCCGAACGTCTGGAGATACTCGGCGTTGGCCCGCGCCAGCGCGTCGATCACGTCGTCGGGCGCCGTCGCGACGCCGGCCTGCTCGCGCTCCGAGAGGTGGCCCGTGGATGGGAACCGCCGGCGCAGCGACTCGCGCTCGCCGATCGCCGGGTGATGCGCGAACGCCTCGCGCCAGTCGGCGTGGGAGAGCGTGAACCACTCCTCGCGCGCGGCGGCGAGGAGGCAGTCGCGCGTGCCGAACGGGCGTCGCCCGAGCATCCGGTCCACCCAGCGCGTGGAGCCGCAGCACGTCCGCAGCAGCGCGGCGGCCTCGTCTTGGCCGGCGGCGTCAAGCCGGAGCGAGGGTGCCATACACGCGGAAGCGGCTGATGCCGCCGTCGGGATGGATGTTGAGGCGCACGTGCGTCACCGGTCCTTCCGTCGTCAGCTCGCGCGCGAAGACGTGGCGGACGTGCGGCTTCAGCTTCACGGGCGGCAGCAGCTCGAACCAGTCCGCCGATGCCAGGTCGGCGAGGGTGCCGCCGCGGGCGAGACAGCCGTCGACAGACGCGGAATCCGGGTAGTTTCCCTTGAAGTGCGTCGTGTCGATCTCGATGCGCGCGATCGCGCCGGTCGTGCCGAGCCGGACGATCGCCCAGTCGTGGCCGGGACCGCGGCGGCGGCGGGTCTCCCAGCCGTCGCCCATGTTCTTCGCGCGCCCCGGCATGATCATGTTGTCCTTCGCGCCGAAGTGCATGTCGCTCGCGGCGACGACGAGGCCGCCGAGCCGGATGTCCGCGAGATCGATGGGCGTGCTCTCGCGCGCGACGCGGCGCCAGTCGACGACCGCCTCGCCGTGCACGCGGAGCCGCGCCACGCCGCCGTCCGGGTAGATGTTGAGGCGCACGTGCGTCCAGGGACGGTCGGCGTACAGCCCCTCGTCGAGCGCGAAGTCGTTGCGGGCGTCGCCGCGAAGCGGCGAACGGGGCAGGATCTCGACCCAGGGCTCGCCGGGCGTCGCCGCGATCCCTTTCGTCACGACGCGCGGCGAGTCGAGCGCATCGATCGAGCAGTGCGAGGGGTGATTGCCGGTGAAGTGGCTCGTATCCACGTTCACGCCGCGAATGCGGCCGCGCATGCCGAGCTGCACCACGCACCAGTCGTGTCCCGGCGTGCGGCGGCGGCGCGACTCCCAGCCGTCCATCCACTTGCCGCGCGCGGTGTACTTGCCGGGGACGACTGCCGGCGGCTCGGGCCGGACGAGATTGGCCATCGGCGCGAAGAAGTCGTCGTTCGTGGCGATCGCGCGTCCGCCCACCCGCGCCGAGGCCAGGTCGGCGAGGGCCGCGAAAGCCGGGGTACTATGGTCGCCGCCGAGGTCGTGCGTCTTCCTGTCGGAGCTGTGCATGCTGACCCAATCCGCATACGGCAAGTCCCGCGTCCGGCTGGTGACGGTGGAGCGCGCGCCCGGCCGCCACGGGGTGCGCGACCTCACGGTGAACATCCGGTTCACCGGCCGGTACGAGGAATCCTATACCGAGGGGGACAACAGCGCCGTCCTGCCGACCGACACGATGAAGAACACGGTTTACGCGCTGGCCGCGCGCGACGGCGTTGCGCAGCCGGAGGCGTTCGGCCTCGCGCTGGCGCGCCATTTCCTGGACCGGAATCCACGCCTCGAGCGCGTGCGGATCGATGTGGCCGAGCAGCACTGGGACCGGATCCCCGCCGCCGCCGACGCGCAGGGCACGGCCTTCGTCAGACGCGGACCCGAAACCCGCACGGCCGCCGTGCAGGCCGGCCGCCGCCGGACGCTGGTCGGCGGCGGCGTCGCCGACCTCGTGATCCTCAAGACCGCCGGCTCGGCGTTCGCCGGGTTCCTGCGGGACGAGTACACGACGCTGGCGGAGACGCGCGACCGCCTGCTCGCGACGGCGCTGACCGCCACCTGGAGGTATCGCGGCGCCGACGTGGATTTCGGGGAGGCTTCGGACGCGATTCGGCGCGCGCTGCTGGACGCGTTCGCCGCGCACCACAGCGCATCGGTGCAGCACACGCTGCACGCCATGGCGCGCGCGGCGCTCGATCGCGCCCAGGACACCACCAGCATCAGGCTGGTCATGCCGAACCGTCATCACCTGCCCGTCGATCTCACGCCCTTCGGGCTCGAGAACCGCAATGAGATCTTCGTGCCGACCGACGAGCCCTACGGCGTGATCGAGGCCACGCTCGTCCGCTGAGGGGGTCAGATCTTGTTTTTTGCAGGAATGTCCTCTGCAGGCGTCAGAGAGCGCATTCTCCTCCCGCTGTCACCTCGAAAGGACGCTCTTGCAAAAAACAAGATCTGACCCCCTCGCGGTGCGCGGCGCGCGGCTCGTCACGCCGGAGGGCGTGCGCCCCGGGATCGTGCTCGTCCGTGACGGTCGGATCGCAGCCATCGCCGCGTACGCAGACCTGCCCACGGACGTGCCCACGATCGAGGCCGGCGACGCGGTCGTGCTGCCGGGGCTCGTCGATACGCACGTGCACGTCAACGAGCCGGGCCGCACCGACTGGGAAGGCTTCGCCCACGCCACGCGCGCGGCCGCGGCCGGCGGCGTGACCACGATCGTCGACATGCCGCTCAACAGCATCCCCGCGACGACGAGCGTCGAGGCGTTCGAGACGAAGCTCCGCGCCGCGACCGCTCAGTGCTGCGTGGACGTGGCGTTCTGGGGCGGCGTGGTGCCGGGTAACTCCGGCGAGCTGCCCGGGCTGGCCGAACGCGGCGTTGCCGGCTTCAAGTGTTTCCTCGCGCCGTCGGGCGTCGACGAGTTCGAGCGCGTCGGCGAGCCGGAGCTGCGCGCCGCGCTGCCGGTGCTCGCGAGGCTCGATCGCCCGTTGCTCGTGCACGCGGAACTGCCGTCGCTGCTGCGCGTCCCGGATTCGTCCGCTGATCCCGTCGCCCACGGAACCTGGCTCGACAGCCGGCCGGCTGCCGCCGAGCACGCGGCCATCGACCTGCTGATCCGGCTGGCACGCGAGTCCGGTGCCCACGTCCACATCGTCCATCTCGCGTCGGCCGACGCCGTCGATCTGATTTCGCAGGCACGATCCGGGGGCGTGCGCATCACCGTCGAGACGTGTCCTCACTACCTGACGTTCGCCGCCAGAGAGATCCCGGATCGCGCGACCGCGTTCAAGTGCGCGCCGCCGATCCGCGATCGCCGGCATCGCGAAGGCCTGTGGCGCGCGCTCGAGGACGGCCGGATCGATCTCGTCGCGTCGGATCATTCGCCCGCGCCGCCACGCCTGAAGCACGTCGAGACCGGCGACTTCGTCCGCGCGTGGGGCGGCATCGCCTCGCTCCAGCTCTCGCTGTCGGCGGTGTGGACCGGCGCGCACGCGCGCGGCCTGCCGTTCGAGCGTCTCGCGGCGTGGATGTCCGACGCGCCGGCGAGACTCGCCGGCCTGGGCCCCCGCAAGGGCGCGATCGCGCCCGGACACGATGCCGACCTCGTGATCTGGGACCCCGACGCGGAGCAGACCCTGGAGCCGGCGGCGCTGCTGCACCGCCACCCGCTCACGCCGTACGCCGGCCTGCGGCTCCGCGGCGTCGTCCTGACGACGATCGTGCGTGGCCGCGTGGTGTACGAGGACGGCCGGACCGTGGCGCCCGACGGCGGGATGGCGCTACGGCGCGATTCCGCTCGCGCCTAAAAGCACGAGGCACGCTGGCACGAGGCACGCTGGCACGAGGCACGCTGGCACGAGGGCACGAGGGCACGCAGGCACGCAGGCACGCAGGCACGAGGCCCGCTGGCACGAGGCCCGCTGGCACGAGCACCCAGGCACGCTGGCACCCAGGCCGCCGGCACCCGGGCACGAGATACAATCCCCCATGCCCATCACCACGCACGTCCTCGATACCTCGATCGGCCGTCCCGCCGAGGGTGTCGACGTGGTGCTCGAAGCGCTCGATCCGTCCGGCGGCGCCAGGATCGCCGGCCGCGGCCGGACCGATCCGGATGGACGCGTGCGATCGCTCGCGGATGGATCCGCCGGCCCCGGCGTGTATCGCCTGACGTTCGCCACTCGTCCTTATTTCGAGGCGCAGGGGCTCGCGACGTTCTATCCATTCGTCGCGATCGTGTTCGAGGTGACAGCCGGGCAGAGCCACTATCACGTGCCGCTGGTCGTCAGCCCCTTCGGCTACGCCACCTATCGCGGGTCGTAGCCGGCCTTGTGCGAGCCGCGGGATTATAGTGTCGGCCATGACTCGACGCCCCGCCCTGTCGCTCACCTCCCGCGATCTCCGGCCGCTCGCCGCCGACCTGCGCCGTACCGGCGCCGCGCTCGCGCGCGCGTATCCGGGCGAGTCCGAGCGGCGCCAGCCGGTGCACACGGTCTACGGCGGCGGCCATCTCTTCCGCGCGGGCACCGCGCCGAAGCTGGGGGCGGTCGCGCTCGCGGCGCTCGAGGAATACGCGCCCGACCCGGAAACGCTCGGCCAGGCGCTCTTCCCGGACGACAGCCGGCCCGATGCGGCCGTTCTCTCCACGCTCCGCGCCCGCATCGTCGGGAAGCTCCGGCGCGAGCCGGTCGAGGACTTCCGCATCGACTTCGAGGACGGCTACGGCCATCGGCCGGACGAGGAGGAGGATGGCCATGCCGTGTCCGCCGCGGCCGAGGTGGCGGCGGGGCTCGAGGCGGGGACGCTGCCGCCGTGCATCGGCATCCGCGTCAAGCCGTTCTCGCGCGAGCTGCACGCGCGCAGCCTGCGGACGCTGGATCTCTTCACGACCGCGCTCGCGGCCGCCACCAAGCGGAGGCTGCCTCCGACTTTCGTCGTCACGCTGCCGAAGATCATGGCCGCCGCGCAGGTGGCCGCGGCCGCGCGGGCGTGCGCGGCGCTCGAGCGGCGCCTCCGGCTCGCGTCGGGCTCGCTGACGCTGGAGCTGATGATCGAGACGCCGCAGTCGATTTTCGGGCCCGACGGCCGGTCGGTTCTTCGCGCGCTCGTGACCGCGGGTGAGGGGCGCGTCACGGGCGCGCACTTCGGCACCTACGACTACACCGCGCTCTGCGGCATCACCGCCGAGTGGCAGCACATGCGGCATCAGGCCTGCGACTTCGCGAAGCACATGATGCAGGTCGCCCTGGCGCAGAGCGGCGTGCATCTCTCCGACGGTGCGACCACGATCATGCCCGTCCCACCGCATCGCGGCACGCCCGACGAGCCGCTCACCGAGGCGCTGCGCCGCGACAACCGCGCCGCCGTCCATCGTGCGTGGAAGATCCACTTCGACGACGTGCGGCACTCGCTCGTGAACGGGTATTACCAGGGCTGGGATCTGCACCCCGCTCAGCTCCCCGTGCGCTACGCCGCCGTGTATGCCTTCTTCCTCGGCGCGCTGCCCGCCGCCACCGCGCGCCTTCGCAACTTCGTCGAGAGGGCCGCGCAGGCCACGCTGGCCGGCGACGTGTTCGACGACGCCGCGACGGGACAGGGGTTGCTGAACTTCTTCGCGCGCGGCCTGGGTTCGGGGGCGATCACGCTGGACGAGGCGCGCGAGACTGGGTTGACCGCCGCGGAGCTGCAGGGACGGTCTTTCGTACGGATCCTGGAGAATCGGCGCAAGGGCGCGCCGGTTTAGAATCAGCTCCCATGCCTCAGACCCTCGCGGCCGTCGCGCTCGTCGTGCGCGACTACGATGAAGCCATCGCGTACTACACGGGCACGCTGGACTTCGAGTTGATCGAGGACACGCCCGTGGACGCGATGAAGCGCTGGGTGCGGGTGCGGCCGCGCGGATCGCGCGGCACGGATCTGCTCCTTGCCCGAGCGACGACAGCCGATCAGGCGAGCCGCGTCGGCAACCAGACCGGCGGGCGTGTGTTCCTGTTCCTCCACACGGACGACTTCGGGCGCGACTTCGACGCGTACCGCGCTCGGGGCGTGACGTTCGTCCGCCCGCCGCGCCAGGAGCCTTACGGGACGGTCGCGGTATTCGAGGATCTCTACGGCAACCTGTGGGATTTGATTGAGCCGGCGGCAGAACCGGGCCCATCAACTCCCTGACACGCCGAGGCCGCGGACCGGAGAGCGGCCGCAGGTTCCCGTTCAGACGGGCCAATTCAACGGCTAACGGCGGCTCTTCCAGCGTGCGGCGGCAGCCTTCTTGGCAATCCTGACGCGTTCGGGTCTGCTGACACGTCTCGCCCGAGCGAGGCCGCCCTTCCGCCCCAGCTCGACGGCCGCCTTGTTCATGCCATCCTCGTTCGCCTCGGCTTCCTCGATCTCGCCTGTGGCGATCTTCATCACGCGCACGGCGTTCGAGATAACATCAGCGGGGCGCTTGTGGCCTTTGGGTGTTTTGGGCATGAGCTTGCCGTTAAGCGCTGCTTTCCATAAATACGATGGCATTCGGCCGCCGATGCATCCCGCCTCGCGGCGTTGCTCGTCGGTCACATACTCCCGGTATTCTCCCTCCTCGCGCCTGGCGAGGCGGGCGCCTCGGCGCCCTCGGTGCGCACCGTATTTATGGAAGGCAGCACTTAGCGGGTCCCACTCAATCAGACTGCGACACTTCACGCTCGACGCGCGTGTCGCCGAGGGGTGTTGCGGGGGGCGGTTTCTCCCGGCGCTCCGCAGCCTGCCCGGCCTCGACCTCCCGACAATCTGGCATCCATGACTAGAACGACATCTCTCCTGATCGCGTGCGTCCTGGCAACCACCGTCGCGCTGCCGCGCGGCCAGGCCCGGGAAGCCGCCGGAGCACAGTTCGAGGCGCTCGCCGCGCTCACCGGCGCGAAAATGCGCGAGCACGGCGTGCCCGGCGTCGCCCTCGGTATCGTCAGCGGAGACAGCGTGGCGATCCGGGGGTTCGGCGTCACGAGCGTGGAGCACCCGCAGCCGGTGGACGCGCATACGGTGTTTCCCATCGCCTCGATTTCCAAGACGTTCGCCGCCACGGCGACGCTCCGGCTCGTCGAGCAGGGGAAGCTCGATCTGCGGGATCCGGTCCGGAAGCATCTGCCGGATTTCCGAGTGCGAGACGAAACCGCCAGCCGCGAGGTCACGCTGTGGCACCTCCTCACCCATGCGAGCGGGTGGGAAGGCCAGGTGTCGGGCGGCGACCGTGGCGTGGACACGCTGAAGCATTTCGTCGAAACCACCATCACCGATCTCATGCAGCTCGCGCCGCCGGGCGAGGCGTGGAGCTACAACAACGCCGGCTTCGGCGTGCTGGGCCGCGTCATCGAGGTCGTCACCGAATCCTCCATCCACCGCGCCATGCGCGATCTCGTGTTCAGACCGGTGGGCCTGGAGCACGCCGGCACGACGGCGGGGGAGTTCATGACGTATCCGTTCGCGCTCGGGCACGGCATCCGGGGCGGCGGGCCGCCGGAGCTCCGGCGCCCGTTCTCGCCGTCGGTCAGCGCCACGGTCGGGGGCGTCGGCCTCTGCATGGCCGATCTGCTGACGTATGCGCGCTTTCACATGGGGGACGGCCGTGGGGCGGGTAGGAAACAGGTCCTCGCGCGCGCGTCGCTCGAGCGCATGCGGACCCCGCAGCTCCGCAAGCAGAGCACGGACGACGAGATGGGGCTCGGCTGGCATCTGCGCACCGTCGGCGGGCTGCGTGCGGCGGCGCACGGTGGCACGCTCGGCGGCCATGTGCTGCTGCTCGAGATCGTCCCGGAGCGCAACTTCGCGATTGCCGTGCTGACCAATTCCAACACCGGCTGGCGTCTGATCCAGGACGTGGAGCGCGCGGCGCTGAAGTCGTACCTGGGCGTGGCGATCGCGCCCAACCAGGCGATCGCGCATCGAGGCCTCGTCGAGACGCTGCCGGACGTCGAGCCGCTCGCCACGCAGCCGGACCTCTCCGCGTATGCCGGCACGTATCGGCGGCCGATGAATTCCGTGGAGGTCCGGGCGGAAGGCGGCCGCCTGCTGGTCCAGGTGATACCCGAGCGCGGCGACCCGCGTCCGGCGATGCCGGTATCCTTCTACGGACCGGATCGCGCCGTCATCATCGACGGCACGGATCGGGGGCAGTCCATCGAGTTCGTGCGCGACGCCGCGGGGCGGGTGACGTGGGTGCGCGTGGTCGGCCGCATCGCGGTAGCAGGCCGCTGAAACACGCCGGCCTGATGGACGATGGGAAATGGAAGATGGAAAAGCGCCCGACCTGCCGCGCCTTCCATCTGGCCAGTGTCTTTCCTCCCGGATGCGCTTCACCAGCGTTGGCCATCCGTAATGCCACGCCGGCCTCGAACCGATCGCGGCGAGGCGCCCTTCAGCGGAGTTAATCCTGATATGCCAGCCTGGCTCCCCATCGTCAAAGCCCTGATGCCGCACGTGGCGCAGATCGTATCGGCCGCGGCGCCCGCGTTCACCGCGCGCCCCGGGATGACCGCCGAGCAGATCAGCGAGCTGCAAGCGGCGGCGAAGCGGAACGACGAGTCGATACGGGTGCTCGCGGAGGAGGCGCAGCAGTTCACGAAGGCCCTCGACGAGCTGAACGCCGCGACGCAGAAGGCGCAGCGGCAGTTGGAGATGTTGCGCTACCTGGCGTACGCAGGACTGGCGCTCGGTCTCATGGCCGCGATCCTGGCGATCGTGCTGATGGTCACGCGGTAGCGCGGCACGGCCGGCGCCGCCTCACGCGACTCGCGCCGCCTCGACCTTCCGGATGTCGTCGATCCCGTAGCGCAGCATGGCCAGCCGCTCGAGTCCCTGGCCGACGCCGATGGCGGTGTGCCGATCCGGATCGCCCCCGAGATGCCGGACGATCCGGCCGGTGAACACGCCCCACGCGAGGACCTCGAACCACCGGCCGTCCTGCTCGACCTCCAGCTCCCAGGCCTGGCTGCACATCAGGTATTCGGTCGGCACGATTTTCAGCGGGCGTCCGGGCAGCAGGCGATCCACCGACTGCAGCACCTGCGCCGTGACGGTCCATGGATTCAGACGCTCCCGCTCGTCCATGCAGAAGACCTCGCTCTGGTGGAACGCCTCGAGGTGCATGGCGTCGAGCTGTCCGAGCCGGTACGCCTTGCCCACGGTCCAGAGGCGCAGCGGCCGGCCCTCGTAGCGCACGGTCAGCAGCAGCGGCAGCGTGAGGTCGTATCGCAGGATGCGATGCTCGTCAACGTAGTGCAGCTCGTGCAGGCCCACGTAGACGGCGTCGTCGGCAACCGTCTTTCGCGCCTCCGTGAGGTCGATGATCTCCGGCAGCGTCAGGTTCTGATAGCCGCCGTAGATCTCTCTCAAAGACTCCACGACCTTGCCAACCGGGTTGTCGGGCAGATCCGTCAGCTCCGGCCTGGCCAGCAGCTCCACGATCCTGGCGGGAAAGTCCGGCCCGATCGCGTCCGGCCGCACTTCACGCTGTTCCGCCATTTCGACCTCCCTCCGCAGCTTGTCGCGGATGCGCTGCAGGCGTTTGCGCATCGCCGCTTCGTCTATGCCTGCCTCGCGCGCGAGCCGCGCGGTGCTCCAGCCGCCGTGATACCGCCGGTCGCAGATCCGCCGTTCCTCGCTCGTGAGCGTGAGCAGCGCCCCCGCGAGGCGCCGGCGCTGCAGCTCGGTCCAGACCGTTTCCGTCTCGTCCAGCACCGGGACCTCAGGCACGTCGTCCAGGCAGAGCAGCGTCTGCCGGCGCCGCCGCCGGGTGTTGAGTGCCACCGTGATCACGATCCGCCGGAACCAGCCGAGGAACGCCGCCGGCTGGTCCAGGTCGCCGAGCCGCCGGAACGCCCGAAGATAGGCGTCCTGGGCGGCATCCTCGGCGAGGGACGGATCCCGGAGCACGCCGTACGCGACGGCACACGCCATCGTCTGCGTGGCCTGGACGAGGCGGCCATACGCTTCCAGGCTGCCAGCCCGCGCGCGAATCACGAGGTCGTCCAAAGACTCCATCGTCGTGCCAGGTTCCGGCCGTTCACCAGGAGAGACACCGGCCGGGCGGGAGTGTGACATATGAGCTGGCTCCTCGCTGGTAGACGTGTCCCGCGGCGGGAGCTCTCGAGCGAGCGAAGCCGAAGGTGATTGGGGGTTCCCCGGTCACTCGGCTATCATCATATGCATACGATGACCGACTTGGTGTCGAAGGTCGCTCACCTGAACACCGAACGGCTGCTGGCCGGCCTGGAGGAGATCCGGCGGTCGCCGGCCGACCTCGGCACGCTCGAACTGATCGTCCGGCGTCCGGCTGTCAACCGCCGGGAGGTTCTCGACGAGGCCGGTCTCGATCCGCACGAGGGGCTCGCCGGCGACACCTGGAAGGGGCGCGCCAGCTCGCGCACGCGCGACAGGTCGCCGCACCCGGACACGCAGATCACGATCATGAACGCGCGCGCCATCGCGCTCGTGGCGCAGGACCGCGCCCGCTGGCCGCTCGCCGGCGATCAGCTGTACATCGACCTGGACCTGGGCGCGGCGAACCTGCCGCCGGGGACGCGGCTGGCCCTCGGCACGGCCCTGCTCGAGGTGACGAAGCAGCCGCACACCGGCTGCGGGAAGTTCGTCGAGCGGTTCGGGGTCGACGCGATGAAATTCGTCAACTCGCCCGTCGGACGCGAGCTGAACCTCCGCGGCATCTACGCGCGGGTGGTCGAGGCCGGCGTGATTCGGGCCGGCGACGTTGCAAGCAGGCAGCCTTCGCGCCCCTGACGGGCTTCGGAACGCCCACACCCGCGCTGCCCTACGTCCGGAGATCGTCGACTGACGACTGCGACCGACGACCGACTGACGACTGCGCCCGACGACCGAGTCGGCGACTGCGACCGACGACCGAGCTGACGACTGCGACCGACGACCGACTGACGACTGCGACCGACGACCGACTGACGACAGCGACCGACGACCAAGCTGACGACTGCGACCGACGACCAGCGACCACCGACTGACGACGACGATGTCCTCCATATCCGTCTCTGCGACTCCCTCGCCATCCAGCTCCCCATCGTCGGGATCCTGGACCCAGGGGCCAGGACCTGAATGTCACGTACCCATGGCTTCCGCACGAGGCTCGAGCTGCCGCTGGCGCGCGAGCGCGTCTTTCCGTTCGTCGCCGATGCCGCGAACCTCGAGGTCATCACGCCGCCCGAGCTGCGGTTCCGGATCCTGACGCCGCCGCCCGTCACGATGGCGGAGGGCACCACGATCGAGTACCAGCTGCGGCTGATGGGCGTGCCGTTCAGGTGGCTCACGCGCATCGCCGTCTGGGATCCGCCGCGGGAGTTCGTGGACGAGCAGGTGAAGGGTCCATACCGCCGCTGGATCCACAAGCACCTCTTGGTCGAGACGTCGTTCGGGACGCGGATCCACGACGCCGTCACGTACGAACTACCGCTGTACCCGCTCGGCGAGCTGGCCGCTCCGCTCGTGCACCTTCAGGTGCGGCGGATCTTCGCGTACCGATCCCGCGCGCTTCTGAGGGTGTTCGGGTGTGAGGACTAGCCGGCGCCGCCTGCGGTTCAGGGTCCGGCTGGCTCGAGCTGAGCCGCGGGCGTCAGTTGGCCGCCTGGCTGCCGGCGGCTGGCGGTAACATGGGGCCTGACGGCGCCACGATGCGAGTTGCTGCGATCCGCCGCGTCAGAGAGCTCAACCGTCGCGTTCGCGAAACGCGCGCGCTGGCGCGCGCCTTCAAGCACCCGTACCAGCCGGTGACGGCGCAGATCATCCCGACGCGCCGCTGCAACCTGTCCTGCGCGTACTGCAACGAGTACGACCGGGTGTCGGAGCCGGTGCCGCTCGACGAGATGCGCGCTCGGATCGATCACCTGGCCGGGCTGGGCACCGGCATCATCACGCTGAGCGGCGGCGAGCCGCTGCTGCATCCCGACCTGTCGGCGATCGTCCGCCACATCCGCTCGCGCGGGGCCGTCGCGACGATCATCACCAACGGCTACCTCCTCACGCCGGCCCTCATCGGCGAGCTGAACGCCGCCGGGCTCGACTCGCTGCAGATCAGCATCGACAACGTCAACCCCGACGACGTGTCGAAGAAGAGCCTCAAGGTGCTGGATCAGAAGCTGCGGTGGCTGGCCGGGGGCGCGACGTTCGGGGTGACGGTCAACGCCGTGCTCGGCGGCGGCATCCCGAATCCGGAGGATGCGCTCACCATCGCGCGGCGGGCGAGGGATCTCGGGTTCCAATGCACGGTGGGCATCATCCACGACGATCGGGGGCAGCTCCGTCCGCTGACGCCGTCCGAGCAGGACGTCCTGCGGCGGATCGCGTCGCTGGATCGGCCGCTCTTCTCGTTCGACCGCTACAACCGCTTCCAGGAGTCGCTCGCCCGCGGGGAGCCGGTCGCGTGGCACTGCCGCGCCGGCAGCCGCTATCTCTACGTCTGCGAGGACGGGCTGGTCCACTACTGCTCGCAGCAGCGGGGCTATCCGGGGATCCCGCTCGCGCGGTACTCGGACGAAAACCTGCGGCGCGAGCACGCGTCCGTCAAGCCGTGCGCGCCCTACTGCACGATCGGGTGCGTGCATCGCGTCGCCATGGTGGACGATCTGCGCGCGCGACCGGTGGAGACCCTGGAGAGCTGGTTCGGCGGCGATGGATCTGGAGGCCTGCCGCTGCCGGTGCGGATGCTCGTGCGTCTGTTCGTCACCGGCCGCACGCGACGGTTCGCGCGCCGCGCGGCGGGGCGGCTGCTGGGCGTGTAACCGGCCGGCCGCACGGTTCGTCGCATGCGGGGCGGCCCTGAAGGTCTGCGCGACGGCTGATGGCGCAGGGACGGCTGGCGAGGCGGCAGCGACAGCGAAGGCGTGTCCGGCGAATCGCTAGCGCGGCTCGGCGTCCGGCGCGAGCGGACGCACGGGCGGGAACGCGGGCAGCCGCGCGACGTGGAGGGTGACGCCGAGACCGATCAGCGCGAGCAGCAGCCGCAGCCACGCGGCCCCGGCCGTCCAGATCATCGTCGCACCGAGCGTGATCCACAGCAGGGTCAGCGTGAAGGCCTTCTGCCGGACGGTCATCCCGTGGCGCTGCCGGATGTACGGCCCGAGCCACCGGTGCTCGACGAGCCGGCGGTGGAAGCGCTCGGAGCTGCGCGCGTAGCAGGCGGCGGCGAGCAGCAGGAAGACTGTCGTCGGCATGAGCGGCAGGAAGATGCCGATGACGCCCAGCGCGACACACAGCGTGCCGCAGGCAATCAGCAGGGCTTTCATCACTCCCGTCGTCATGGCCGGACCGTCCGACTCGATTGTATCAGCGGCCCCGGCCCGCCGGGTGCAGGCTCGGGAGCAGGGAGGGCGCCCCGGACGGACGGCTCCCCGCCGCTGCGCTCACGATCGGCGCGATGACGTCGCGCTCTATGAGCCTGAACAACGCCCGGCGATGGCCATGCCGATCCTCGCTGACGGTCGTGGACGACGTCGCGGCCACGACCAGATCGAGTCCCCTGAAGACGAAGATGTACTGGCCCCCGTAGCCCCACGCGAAGCAGGTTGGCTGACCGCCGATGTCACGCATCCACCACCCATAGCCGTACCGCCGGTCGGGATTCCACCGCGACGCGGTTCGCGGCGTGCAGCTGCGCTCGACCCATTCCGCGGGGACGATCCGGCGGCTCCCGTGCCGCCCGCCATTCAGGTACAGCTCGCCGAACGCGATCATCTGCCGGGGCGTCATCAGCATCTCGTTGCCGCCGAAATAGATGCCCTGCGGATCGCGCGGCCAGCGGGCCAGCGACACGCCCAGCGGCTTCGCCAGCGACGCCTGAGCGAACTGCCAGGTGTTCATGCCCGCGGCCTTCGTCAGGATCGCCGAGAGCACGTGCGAGCTTCCGGTGCTGTACTCCATCGTCGTGCCCGGTTCGCTGACCATCGGCTTCGCCAGCGCGGCGCGAACCCAGTTGCGCGTGGAAACCCAGGCGCCGTAGTTCCTGCCGCTCGTCGACTCGAGGCCCGATCGCATGGTCAGGAGGTCCTCGATCGTGATCGCCGCCTTCCGCGAGTCGTCATCGCGCCGGAGTTCGGGGAAGTAGGAGACGATGGGTTCGTCGACGCTCTTGATCAGTCCGCGCTCGATGGCGATGCCGACGAGCGCGGAGATCACGCTCTTGGAGACCGACTTGACGTTGGCCGGTCCGTTCGGGCGCACGCCGCGCGCATGGTGATCGAGCACGATCTCGCCGCGCCAGCTGACGACGAGGCTGCGGAGCTGCGGCAGCCCGGCGGCGGATTCCGCCGCAGTGTTCAGGGACGGGGCGGCCGGCGGCGGCTGAACCCAGCCGGCCGCGCCGGCGGCCGCCACCAGCACGCCGAGCGCGCAGGCGAGGGTGCCTGCGCGCGGCCTCATTCCATGTATCGCTCGCGTCATCGCGGATGCGGTTTCCGCGTCACCGCACGAGGAACAGCCGGTCCTGGCGCCGCAGCGCCCAGCGGATCTTCCCGCCGGCGTCGATGATCGCGTCCTCTTCCTGCGCCATGCGGACGGTCTGGCCGTCCCACTCGGGGACGCGCGTGGTGGCCTGCAGCTCGATGGAGTACCACATCGACGGAATCACCTTCGCATCGCCGCGGCCGGGGACGCCGTCCTGATAATCCCACAGCCCGATGAGCGGGCCGGCTCCGTGCCCGTGGAGGCCGATGGGATGCGAGTACACGGTCCCGTTGATCCCCATCTCCTGCATCCGCGCCCGCGACGAGGCGAGGATCTCGTTGCCCGTCCGCCCGGGCCGGATCTCGTCCATGACGATGTCCTGGAGAGCGTTGGCGTTGGCGAGGGCGCGGCGCAGGCCCTCGGGGGCGTCGGTCTCCCCCTCGCGGAGCACGTAGGCGTTGTGCTGGGTATCGGTATTGAGCCGTGCCACGGTGATCCCGACGTCGCAATGGAGGAGATCGCCGCGCTCGATCACCGGGTCGGGGCCGATCTCCTGCGCGGTCCGGCCCTGGCGCTGCACGCTCACGCTCGGCTGGAACCAGGTGTCGAGCCCGAGGTCGTTCACGCGCTGCCGCCACCACCAGACGAGATCGCTCGTGCGCGTCCTGCCGGGCGTGATCGTCTTCGACGAGAACATCTCCTCCGTCAGCGACCACACCAGCTCCTGCATGCGGCGGAAGTACGCCTCCTCCTCGGGCAGCCTGGCGGCGATCAGCTCGAGCGGCAGATCCTCGGCGTTGCGGAACTTCGAGGTCCATGCCTCGCCGAGAGCGGCGCTCATGCCCTGCAGCTCGCCGCTCGACAGACCGTCGGAGAAGGCGAAGACCGTCGATCGGTTGATGCCGATGACCCGCGGCTTGCGCTCCTCGATGACCTGCCTGAGCACCTGCCACTGCTCGTCGCCCCACAGCTCGGCCTGCCGCCCGCGCCCGACATCGCCGGCGGCAGCCTTCGTGGAGCGCACGGCCTCGAAGACGCCGCCCTGCGACGTGCCGCCGAGCGCGACGCGCTCGACGCAGCCGGCCTCCGGCGGCGCACCGGAGGCTGCGCACTTGTCGAAGAACACGTAGATCGTCCGGCGGCGCGCCGCGAACGTCTCGGGCGCGGTGATCGCGATGAAGACCGGGTCCTCGTTGTACTCGCGCATCGGCACGACCCACATGTCGATGTCGTGCTTCCGCATCAGCGCGGGCAGGAACGTGTCGAGCCGCTTCCTCAGCCACTCGTGCTGCACCGCCGCCTGTTCGCGGACGGTGCCGAACGGCGCAGGCCGCTGAGACCTGTCGGCCTGATGGAAGATGGAAGATGGAAAATGGAAGAGCGCTCGGATTTCAGCGCCCGCCATTCGGCCACTTTCCTTCCCGGATGCATTGTGCCCCGCGCTGCCGGAGGCGGCGATGGTCGAGACCGCAAGCGCCGCGGCGGCGGTCAGGGTGGAGAGGAAGCTGGTGTATCGGGTCATAAGCGAATCCTGACTACCTGCGGGAATGGACCGACGAGCCGCCCGCGACGAGCTCGCAGTCCGGGCACGACACGTCCCGTGCACTTTGCCATCTTCCATTTACCATTTGCCATCCGGCCGCCACGTTTTCAGCGGCCGGTCCTCGCCAGATCGAACAGCACGGTCGCGAGGGCCGCGTAGTCGTCGTCGCCCCGGCCCGCGGCCAGCAGGGCGGTGACGAGCTGCTGGACGACGGCGGATACCGGCGCCGGCGTCTCCTGTTCCGCCAGCGTCTCCGCGGCGATCCGCAGATCCTTCGCGTAGAGCCGCGCGCGGAATCCCGGGGCATAGTTCCCCTGCAGCATCCGTTCGCCGTGGACCTCCAGCACGCGGCTCGCGGCGAACCCTCCGAGCAGCGCCTCGCGCACGCGCGCGGCGTCCACCCCCGCCTTCCGCGCCAGCGCGAACGCCTCGCTCACCGCCGCCAGCGTTCCGCCGATCACCATCTGGTTGCACACCTTGCAGATCTGCCCGGCCCCGGACTCGCCGATGCGGATGACGCGCTCCGGATTCCCCATGGCGTCCAGGATCGGCTTCACGGCGCGGAACGCCGCCTCCTCGCCTCCGACCATGATCGACAGCGACGCGTGGATCGCGCCGATCTCCCCGCCGCTCACCGGCGCGTCGAGCATCGTCGCGCCCAGCGCCTTCGCGCGGGCCGCCAGCCGCCGCGCCGCGGCCGGCGCGATGCTGCTCGTATCGACGAGGATGCTGCCCGGCTGGACCGCGCTGAACACGCCGCGGTCGCCCTCGAGCACCCGCTCCACGTCCGGCGTATCGGGCAGCATCGTGATGATGGTCGTCGCCCCGCGCGCGACGTCCGCCGGGGAGGCCGCCGCCCGCGCCCCGGCCGCCGCGAGCTCCTCGACGGGCGCCGGGCTGCGGCTGTGCACCACCACCCCGTGGCCGCGCGCGAGCAGATTCTTCGCCATGGGCCTGCCCATGACGCCAAGACCGATGAATCCAATGGACATATCGGCTTCCAGTTCCCAGTTTCCAGTTCCCAGTTTCCAGCTTCA
>Ga0299914_10000093_pt1 | contig 50087 bp, 52 predicted proteins | sample RVTome_10_FD_201361 | JGI IMG/M metagenome (GOLD analysis project Ga0299914, IMG submission 201361) | Soil microbial communities from uranium-contaminated site in the Upper Colorado River Basin, Wyoming, United States - RVT153D57 (version 2) ... | reverse complement strand
TGGCCCGACCCCGAGCGCAAGTTGCGCCAGGCGCGTCGAACGCTCGAGTTCGCCGAACGGCTGCTCGCCAGCGGCGACCATGCCGCCGGCCTGGAGCAGATCCGCGGTGCCCTCTCGCTCACCGCCCGTTGGTGGCTGCTCGCTCACGATGTTTTCCCGCTCGCTCGCGTGGAGTTGCCCGCCCAGCTCCACAAGCTGAACCAGACCGCGCTGGCCCGCGCGCTGCGGGCCACGATCCACGAGCGCCCCGATATGGACGATCTCGACGCCTTTCTCGCCACTGCCCGCGCCCTTACCGGCTGATGTGCAGGTAGGGCAGGTTATTTGCTGTCGTTAGGGCGATGAAGACGCTGCATCTGGACCCGAGTGCAGGTGATCAGGCCGCTTCAGTCGCCGAGGAGGTCGACAAGCTGCTGCGCGAAGGGAAGCAGGTCGCGGTGACCGTGGCCGAGGAGCAGGAGCTGCTCTCGCCCCAGCAAGCGGCTAGACGGCTCGGCTTTTCCCGTCAGCACGTGATGCGCCTGATCGACTACGGGAAGCTTGAGGCACGCCAGCTTCCTGGATCGAGTTACTGGAAGATCCCGCTGTCGTCGGTACTCGCCCTCGAAGAGCGTCGCGCCGAGAATGACCGCCTTACGGCTGAGTGGTCCCGCGATCTCGACGCGATGGGCGCTCCGGCTGAGTGAGCGCACAGGCGCGCCGCGAGCGGTTCTCGACGCCGACATCGTCTTCTCGCGCGTCATGCACGAGCTGATGGGACGTGTGGCCAAGGGCCTGGAACTGCTCGACCTCGTCTGGAGTGAGTAGCTGTTGGCCGAGACGAGGAGGTCCCTTGTCGAGAAGAAGGGGCTCTCGGAGGATGCCGCGGCGCGCTGGGTCGGCTACCTGCCGCAAAACTTTCCCGACGGCGAGCAGGATCTCGCGGGTCTGTCAGCCGGCGTCGACCTCGGCGCCCTGACTGACGATCCAGATGACCACCATGTCTGCCGCTTGGCGATTGCCTCAGGCGCTGCCTACCTCTTCACACACGACCGCGGCTACCTACGCTCGGCCCTGCAAGGGCACGGCATCGAGGTCACCTCCCCAGATTCGTTCCTCGCGGCAGCTTCGACGACAGCTCCGAGGGATTCCTCGACCTGCTCGAGCGGCAGGCGGCCGACTGGGCGGGAGGGCGGCCGATCGGCGAGTTGCTGGCGTCGATCGAGCGCGCTGGCGCAGAGAGCTTCGCCGGTAGGGCGCGCGTCGCATTCGGCCTCTGACGGGCAGCGCAGGTGATTGAAACCGCCCTCGTCGATTTCGGGAACTTCTGGCGAGAAGTTCCCGAAACGCCGCATATCGGCGCACATCTACGCATCGTTCTCGCTGCTGCCTGCGGATTTCTGAGAGCGAGGAGCGGTGTCTGGGCGGTACTGGAACCGCGCCTTGTCCACGGGAGAGCTACGCCGCTTACTTTGGTCTCGCTTGACACCCGCGGCGGCGAGGGGAGACACTTGGGTCGATGAAGAGCTGGGACCTGAAGGCGGTGGAGGTCGAGCCGCATGAGCCGCAGATCCTCTCGACGGCCGACGATGCGCGGGCGATCGCGCTGCACCTGCCGGCCGGCGAGCAGCTGCAGGAGCACGAGGTCCACGAGCGGGCGCGGGTGATCGTGATCGACGGCGAGGTCGAGGTGATAACGCCCGAGGGCGAGACGGTCGAGGCCGACCGCGGTCACCTCTTCGAATTCGCTCCAGCCGAGCGCCGCACGATCTCGGCCCGCTCCGATGCCCGCCTCCTCCTCCTGCTCACCCCCTGGCCGGGCGACGGCCATCCGGGCGCGATGTCGCTCGAGCAGAAGGCCGAGGCGCGCGAGCGCGCCGCCGAGCGCGCCGGCGGCGATTAGGCCGGGGCGCCACGGTCGACCCGTTCGATCAAGCCCTCGAAGACGACGCCGGGTTAGCCGCGCAGCTGTCTCTCCCACTGGTTCCCGGACGGGCCGACGGCAAACCGACCGCAGTCGCCGGCTGCGATGGTTGGGCCGAGATGAAGCCGAGCAACCCGGGTCTCAGCGCCGAACACGCCCCCGAAGCTGTGCGCCGCCGGCTCGGCGCCGCCCCGATCCCGAGCTACCTGCGCGACTTCATCTACGGGGCGATCGACGGCGCGGTGACGACCTTCGCCGTGGTGGCCGGGGTCGAGGGAGCCGGCCTGAGCGCCAGCGTCGTCTTGATCCTCGGCGTCGCCAACCTGGTCGCCGACGGGTTCAGTATGGCGGTGAGCAACTTCCTCGGCTTGCGCGCCGAACGCCAGCAGGTCGACCGCGCGCGGCTCCAGGAGGAGCGGCACATCGACCTGGTTCCCGAGGGCGAGCGCGAAGAGATCCGCCAGATCTTCGCCGCCAAGGGCTTCGCGGGAGCCGATCTGGAGCGCGTGGTCGAGGTGATCACTGCCGACCGCGACCTCTGGGTGAGCACGATGCTGAGCGAGGAGCTCGGCCTCGGCGGGACCCGGCCGAGCCCGCTGCGGGCCGGCGCGACCACCTTCCTCGCCTTCGTAACGGTCGGCGCCCTGCCGCTCGTCGCCTTCGCCGCCGACGCGGTGGCGCCGGACGGGCTCGAGCACGCCTTCGCCTGGAGCGCGGCGATGACCGGGGTCGCGTTCTTCGCGGTCGGCAGCCTCAAGGCGCGCTTCGTCGAGCAGGCGTGGTGGCGGGCCGGCCTGGAGACGCTGGCGATCGGCGGCGCCGCTGCGACGCTCGCCTACGCGGCCGGCGCCCTCCTCGCGAGCGTCGTTTGACGATCGCCCTGGACTCTCGCCCGCCCGCTCCATCGCGAGAGGTCGATCGCCGTCACCGGACGTGTCCCCTCGGGTTGGCGACGCGGATCGGGGCGATGCGGTGCCCGTACAGGTGCTTGCGCACCTCGGCCTCCTTGGGGCCGGCCGCGGCGATCAGGCGAGACCCGCAGCGCGGACAACGGGCGGCGGGCCGGTATGCGCTGCGGGTGGCCGGGGAGTCGGACTGCCATCTGCAGCTTGGACACTCGAACTGGTCGCTCATCCTTTGCTCCTTGGGCGGCGTTGCATCGAGGCAATTTCCCCGATGCCGGAAGCGCTCCCGAGACCTACATTCCCTCCAGGCAAATCGTTCAAACCAAAAGGAGGCAAAGGAAGCCCACTGGCCGCCGCCGTCGTCTGCGTCGCCCCGCTGGCGCCACAACAGCGGAGCTGCTACGCCGGTCCTGTAGGACCACCCCGACGAAGCGCCCGCCGAGGCCCGTCGGAGATTCCGAGCCCCGCTAGGCTCTGAATCCCGGCGCCTTGGCGGAGTGGCTACGCAGCGGCCTGCAAAGCCGTTTACACCGGTTCGATTCCGGTAGGCGCCTCTGGCCCTTGGAGCGTTCTTCGGCGTGACAACGCGAGCGCGTTCTCTCGCGTGCTTGACGATACTTGCGCACCTCCCCGCCGACATCCGGCGCACCCTGCGGGACGAAGGCTGACCCAGAACGGAAAAGGGCCCCGTGAGGGGCCCTTGCTTCCGAAGGACGTGCCACCAGGTCGAAGTCGCTGGCTCGTCGGTCCTCAAGCTTTTAGTTCTTGGCGCTGTCGCCTTGCGACTGCTATGTGAGAAACACCGCGTGGGCTGAAAAGTTGCACTCCTAGCATCGGCGCAACCTGCGGAAACTTGAGCGCGCTGACGGCGTCGGCGCGCTGGTAGATTCCGAAGTCCCTCTGGGGCGCTTAGCTCAGTTGGGAGAGCGCCAGCTCGACAAGCTGGAGGTCACTGGTTCGAGCCCAGTAGCGCCCATCTCAGTCATGCCCGAGCCCGGTGCCCTAGGCTCGCCGCCTTGTGATCGGGACCTATGCGGCGGTTGTGGCGGTTGGCGGCGCTTCGCTGGCCATCGGGCAGGCGGCGCTCTCGCTCTGCGGCGTCAGGCGCTGGTCTTGGCTCGCGCCGGCGGTCGGACTGCCGCTGCTCCTCGCGGTCTGCTGGGCGACGGTGCGACTGCCGGGCGACGGGGCGGTCTCGGCGATCCTGGTCGTCGTCCTCACGCTCGCCGCCGTCGTCTACCTGCGCGGACGGCTGGAGGGTGGGGGGGAGGCGCTGCGCGCCGGCGCGCCGGCGGCGCTTGTCGCCCTGCTCGCCGCCTCGCTGCCGTTCGCCGTCGAAGGCCACTTCGGCATCCTCGGCACCGGCTTCAACCCGGACATGTCGCAGCACCTGCTGGCAACCGACCGCCTCGCTGGCGGCGTCGACGGGCAGCTGGTGAACCAGGGCTACCCGCTCGGCCCGCACGCCGCCGTCGTCGCCTTGGAGAAGGGCCTGGGAATTGACATCGTCCACGGCTTCGACGGCCTCACGATCGCGATCGTCATCCTCGCCCCGCTCACCGCCCTAGCCGCCTTCGCCGACCGCCCGCGGGTGCAACGCACCGCCGCCGCCCTCCTGGTCGGCCTCCCATACCTGGTCGCCTCCTACTACGCCCAGGGCAGCTTCAAGGAGACCACCCAAGCCCTCCTGGTCCTTGCCTTCGTCCTCGCCCTCCGCGAGAGCACCCGACCAGCCTGGCGCGACCTACCCCTGCGCTTCGTCCCAGCAGCGATCATCGCCATAGGCACCGTCTACACCTACAGCTTCCCGGGTCTCGTCTGGTTGGTCCCAATAGCAGCGATTTGGGCGATAGCCGACTACATCTGGACAAAGGACACAAACTCCTCTCCCGCGGGTGGCGGCGGGGAGGGGGTGTCCGTCCCAGCGCGGCGTCCTGTTTTTCGCCCCACCGACTCAGCGAGTTCAACGACGTCACCTGGCGAAAAACCCAGCGCAGGGAGGGACACCCCCTCCCCGGCGACAGGACCCGCGGGCTTACGCGCCTTATCCCTCGCTCTAATCGTCTTCCTGATCGGCACCCTCCCCGAGCTGGGCCGCATGCTCGACTTCAAGTCCTTCGAGACCTTCGACCCCTCCGGCCCCGGCCTCGGCAACCTCTTCGGCCAGATCTCGCCCTTCGCGGCGCTCGGCATCTGGCCCTCGGGCGATTTCCGCGTCGCCCCCGGCGACGGCGCCGCGCCCGCCTTCCTCTTCTACCTCGGCGCCGCCTTCGCTGTCGCGCTCGCCATCGTCGGCGCGGCGCGAGCCCTGCGCCGCCGCGAGGCGGCGGTCCTCGCCGGCCTGGTCGCGGTCGCCGCCGTCTACCTCGCGGCGCGGCTCGGCGGGACCGCCTACACCTCCGCCAAGGCCCTCGCGATCGCCGCGCCGATCGCCGTCCTGGTCATCGCCCGCGGGTTCCGCGGAACCGCCTTGGCCGCCTACCTCCTGGCCGCCGGCGCCTGCTCCCTGCTCGCCTTCGCCAACGCGCCCGTCGGCCCGACCTCCTACTCGCCGGCGCTGACCTCGCTGCGCCCCCTGCTCGGCGCCGAGCCCACCCTGGTGCTCGCGCCCCCGCGCCTGCTCGAGCAGGAACAGGGCACCCGCTTCATCGCCTGGGAGCTGCGCGGCGGTCGCGTCTGCATCGAGCCGCGCGGCCCGGCGGTGAGCGACCCGCCGCCCGGCGTCCGCTACGTCGTCGCCACCGGCTCGCCCGCCAACCCGCCCTTCGAGCGGCTGACCGTCGTGCGCCGCGCCGGCCCCTACGTAGTCTGGGAGCGCCAGGGCGTGCGCGGCGGCCCCAGCCCCTGCCCGTTCATCGCCGAGCGCCAGCTGAGATCCGGCGGCGAGTGAAGCATTTGGGGGCCTATAGACCCCAAATGCTGCGATCTGCGGAACCGGTGCGACCCCACGTAGCATGGTGGCGATGGAGGCGACGACGAAGATCACCGCCAAGCTGCCCGACGGCAAGCCGCTCGAGCTGCCCGACGGGGCGACCGGCGCCGACGCCGCCGCGGCGATCGGCCCCGGCCTGGCCAGGGCGGCGCTGGCGATCCGCGTCGACGGCGAGCTGCGCGACCTCAGCGCGCCGCTGCCCGACGGCGCCGAGATCGCGATCCTCACCGACCGCGACCCCGAGGCGCTGGAGCTGATCCGCCACGACGCCGCCCACGTGATGGCCGAGGCGGTGACCGAGCTCTACCCGGGGACGAAGGTGACGATCGGCCCGCCGGTCGAGCAGGGCTTCTACTACGACTTCGAGTTCCCGCCCGACGCGCGGGTCACCGAGGAGGACCTGGAGCGGATCGAGGCGGCTATGCGCGAGCACATCGCCGCCGACGAGCCCTTCGAGCGCCGCGACCTCCCGGTCGAGGAGGCGATCGAGCACTTCCGCGCCCAGGGCCAGGGCTACAAGGTCGAGCTGATCGAGGACCTCGTCCGCGACGAGGGCGTGGAGACCGTCTCGCTCTACCGCAACGGTCCCTTCGAGGACCTCTGCCGCGGCCCGCACGGCCCCTCGACCGGCCGCATCGCCGCGGTCAAGCTGAGCTCGATCGCGGGCGCCTACTGGCGCGGCGACGAGAGCCGCCAGATGCTGACCCGCATCTACGGCACCGCCTTCTTCTCGAAGAAGGACCTCGACGCCCACCTGGAGCGAATCGAGGCGGCGAAGGCGCGTGACCACCGCCGCCTCGGCCCGCAGCTGGGCCTCTTCATGCTGCGCAAGGAGGCGCCGGGGATGCCGTTCTGGCTCTCCCACGGCACGACCCTGCTGCGCCTGATCGAAGCCGAGGTGCGCAAGCAGCTGCGCAAGCGCGAGTACACCGAGATCAAGACGCCGCACGTGATGGACGTCGACCTCTGGCACCGCTCCGGCCACTGGGACAACTACCGCGAGAACATGTACTTCACCGAGTCGGGCGGCCGCGAGTACGCGATCCGGCCGATGAACTGCCCCGGCGCCTGCCTCGTGTTCGGCGCCGAGCGCCACTCCTACCGCGAGCTCCCCCTGCGGATCGCCGAGTTCGGCCAGGTCTCGCGCGCCGAGCGCGAGGGCGTCCTGCACGGCCTGCTGCGGGTGCGCGCCTTCACCCAGGACGACGCCCATGTCTACTGCACGCCCGAGCAGGTGCCCGACGAGGTGACCGCGATCTGCGAGGGGATCGACGAGCTCTACGCCCGCTTCGGCTTCGAGGACGTGCGGATCGAGCTCTCGACCCGGCCGGAGAAGTCGATCGGCACCGACGAGCAGTGGCGGCAGGCGGAAGAGGCGCTGCGCACGGCGCTCGAGGGCCAGGGGCGCGAGCACACGCTCAACCCCGGCGACGGCGCCTTCTATGGGCCGAAGATCGACTTTCACATCACAGACGCGCTCGGCCGCTCCTGGCAGTGCGGCACCTGCCAGGTCGACTTCTTCATGCCGGAACGCTTCGACCTCACCTACACCGACCAGGACGACGATCCACAGCGGCCGGTGATGATCCACCGCGCCCTGCTCGGCTCGATGGAGCGCTTCGCCGGGATCCTGATCGAGCACTACGGCGGCCGCTTCCCGGTCTGGCTGGCGCCGGTGCAGGCGATCGTGCTGCCGATCTCCGACCGCCACGTCTCCTGCGGGGACCGGGTGGCGGCGGAGCTGCGCCGGCGCGGCGTCAGGGTCGAGGTCGACCGCCGCTCGGAGTCGATCGGCAAGAAGGTGCGCGACGCAGAACTGGGCCGCAACCTCTACATGCTGGTCGTCGGCGACCGCGAGGAGGAGAGCGGCGAAGTCGCGGTTCGCTCCCACGCCGAGGGGGAGCTGGGGACAATGGAGATCGCCGCATTCGCCGAGCTCGTCCACCGCGAAGAGGACGCCGGCTGAGGCTGCCGCGACCGCGCGGCCGCCCTGTCTCTATACTGCGGGCACTTGTTCGCAGGCACGCCAAACACACCACGCCGCTGAGCGTCCCGTGGCCGCCTCCGCACCTTTCGTCCTCTTGAAGCCCCACCTCACCTCTAGATAGTGCCTGTCCCGCGCAGGTTCGACCGGCGCCCGCCGGAGCGCGACACGACTCGGATCAACGAGCGCATCCGCGTGCCCAAGGTGCGCCTGATCGGCGCCGACGGCGAGCAGCTCGGCATCGTCGACACGCCGGAGGCGCTGAAGCGCGCCCAGGAGGCGGACCTGGACCTGGTCGAGGTGGCGCCCAACTCGAAACCGCCCGTCACCCGCCTGCTCGACTACTCCAAGTACAAGTACGAGCAGGAGCAGAAGCAGAAGGCCGCCCGCAAGCACCAGACCCAGGTCAACGTGCGCGAGATCAAGCTGCGGCCGAAGATCGCCGACCACGACTACGAGACCAAGAAGGGCCACGTCGAGCGCTTCCTGCGGCAGCGCAACAAAGTCAAGATCACGATCATGTTCCGCGGCCGCGAGCAGGCCCACCCGGAGCGCGGCCGCAACCTGCTCAAACGCCTCTTCGAGGACCTCGACGGGCTGGCGACGATCGAGTCCGAGCCGCTGCAGGAAGGGCGCAACATGAGCATGATGCTGGCGCCCAGCAAGGACGCCGGCAAGAAAGAGGACGGGGACGAGACGGACGGCTAGGAGCTGCCGGCGACCACGTCGGCGATCCGCTCCGCTGCGTGACCGTCCCAGAGCGGAGGGGGGTCAGGACGCTTGCTGGGGCGTTTGGCCAGCGCCTCCGAGATGCCGGCGATCGCCGCCGGGTCTAGGCCGAGCAGGGTGTTGGTGCCGGCGCGGATCGTCACCGGCCGCTCGGTGTTGTCGCGCAGCGTGAAGCAGGGGATGCCGAGGTAGGTCGTCTCCTCCTGGATGCCGCCGGAGTCGGTGAGGACGGCGCCGGCGTCGGCGAGCAGCGAGAGGAAGTCGACGTAGCCGAGCGGCTCCGACAGCAGCAGGCCAGGGTGCTCGGACTCGACCTCCTCCATCTTCGCCCGAGTGCGCGGGTGGACCGGGAAGACGACCGGCATCTGGCGCGCCAGCGCCGCCAGCCGGTGCACCGTCTCGGGCAGCAGCTCGCCGTCGACCAGGGCGGGGCGGTGCAGGGTGACGAGCGCGTAGCCACCCGGCTCGACCCCCAGCTTCGCCGCCGCGCCGGCGGCGCGGAAGCGGTCTTCGAGCGCCACCAGCGTGTCGATCATCGTGTTGCCGACGAAGTGCATGCGCTGCTCGGCGATGCCCTCGGCGCGCAGGTTCTCGACCGCCTCCTCGCTGTGCAGGAAGAGCAGCTCCGAGAACTCGTCGGCGATGATCCGGTTGATCTCCTCGGGCATCGTGCGGTCGAAGCTGCGCAGGCCGGACTCGATGTGGGCGACCGGGATGTGCAGCTTGACCGCGGTGAGGACTGCCGCCAGGGTCGAGTTGACGTCGCCGGGGACCATCACCAGGTCGGGCCGCTCGTCGAGCAGGACCGGCTCCAGCCTTTCCATCGTGCGCGCCGTCTGCACCGCGTGGCTGCCGGAGCCCACCTCGAGCATGTGGTCGGGCGCCGGCACGCCGAGCTCCTCGAAGAAGACCTCCGACATCAGCCGGTCGTAGTGCTGGCCGGTGTGGACGATCGTGTGCCGCCCCGCGGGCAGGCGCTCGCGCAGGGCGCCGATCACCGGCGCGGTCTTGACGAAGTTCGGCCGCGTTCCGATCACGTAGACGATCCGCATGCGGCGGGCAGCCTACCTGCGCGGTGCGGCGGCCAGGTTGCGGCCGGCTGTCGTCTGCTTCAATACGCCTCCCGATGCCGAAGATGAAAACCCATTCCGGCGCCAAGAAGCGCTTCCGCAAGACCGCCAAGGGCAAGCTGCGGGGGCGGCGCGCCTTCTCGAGCCACATCCTCGAGAAAAAGTCGCCGAAGCGCAAGCGGCGGATGGCGCGGCCGGTCGAGATCGCCCCGAGCGACAGCAAGCGGGTCCGCACGCTGCTGGGAGGCGGAAAGTGAGCCGCGTCAAGCGCTCCGTCGCCGCGCGCAAGAAGCGCCGCAAGGTGCTGAAGGAAGCGAAGGGCTACTTCGGCCGCAAGCACTCCTCCTACCGCTTCGCCAAAGAGCAGGTGCAGCGGTCGGGCCAGTACGCCTACCGCGACCGGCGCAACCGCAAGCGCGAGTTCCGGCGGCTCTGGATCACGCGGATCAACGCCGCCGCGCGGCGCGAGGGAATGAGCTACTCGCAGCTGATCCACGGCCTCGACAAGGCCGGGGTCGAGGTGAATCGCAAGATGCTGGCCGAGATCGCCGTCTCCGACCAGGACGCCTTTCGCCGATTCGTGGAGCTCGCCCGGGAGGGTGCGGCCGCCTAGCCGCAGCCGACACTCCACTTTCCCGGGCGGGCCGTCTTCACGGCCCGCTTTTTGTTTGATGACGAGATGATCACAAGCCCCCAAAACGAGAAGCTGAAACTGGTGCGCAAGCTGCGCGAGCGCAAGCACCGCGAGCGCGAGGCGCTGTTCGTCACCGAGGGCGAGGACCTGGTCGAGGCCGGCCTCGCCGCCGGGGCGGAGCCGCGCTTCCTGCTGAGCGCCGCCGGCAGCGGCCTCGGCGGCGAGGAGGTCGAGCCGGAGCTGCTCGCCGCGGCCTCGGCGCTCGGCTCCGGCACGCGAACGATCGCCGTCTGGCCGCAGGCGTGGGCCGATGCGACCCGGGCGCCCTGCGCCTACCTGCACGGCGTCGCCGACCCCGGCAACGTCGGCGCGATCGTGCGCAGCGCCGATGCCCTGCTCGGCGGCACGGTCGTGCTCGGCCCCGGCTGCGCCGACCCCTACGGGCCGAAGGCGGTGCGGGCGAGCATGGGCTCGATCTTCGCCGGCTCGTTGCGGCGCGGCGGGGTCGAGGACACGCCCGCGCCGCGCGCCGCGCTGGTCGCCCACGGCGGCGCGGGACCCGGGGCGCCGGCGCCGGCGGCGACGCTCTGCCTCGGCGCCGAGCGGGAGGGGCTGCCGGCGGAGGTGCTGGCCGCCTGCGAGATCGAGGTGACGATCCCGCTGCGGCCCGGCGGCGCCGAGTCGCTCAACGTCGCCGCCGCGGCTGCGATCGGCTTCGAGCGGATATCGTCGCTCGCCATGTCGGAGGTCGCCGAAGATGCTTGAGCGGATCGAGCGGATCGAGTCGGAGGCGACCGCGGCGATCGCCGCCGCCGCCGGCACGACCCAGTTGGAGGAGCTGCGGGTCCGCTACCTCGGCCGCAAGGCCGAGCTGACGACGATCCTGCGCGGCATCGCCGAGCTGCCCCAGGAGCGGCGGGGGGAGGTCGGCGGCGGCGCCAACCGGGCCCGCGCCGGGCTGGAGGAGCTGCTCGAGAAGCGCGCCGCCGAGCTCGACGCGAGCGAGCTGGGGGAGCGCCTCGCCGAGGACCGGGTCGACGTCACCCTGCCCGGCGCCCCGCCGCGCCCGGCCGGCCGGCTGCACCTGATCACCCGCACGACGCGGCAGATCGAGGACGTGATGATCGGGCTCGGCTACCGGGTGGTCGAGGGACCCGAGGTCGAGCACGACTACTACAACTTCACCGCGCTGAACCACCCGCCCGGCCACCCGGCGAGGATGCTGCAGGACACCTTTTATGTGGTTCCGCCCAGCTCCTCTGCTCCCACTCACCCGCGGGAATCAGATCGTGACGCGGGTGAGTTCCCGCGGTCGGAGCCGGGCGGGCCGGTTTGGATTCCTGGCCTTTTGCTTAGAACTCACACCTCGCCGGTGCAGATCCGGGCGATGGAGGCGCAGCCGCCGCCGATCTTCGTGATCGTCCCCGGCAAGGTCTACCGGCGCGACTCAGACGCCACCCACAGCCCCATGTTCCACCAGGTCGAGGGGCTGGCGGTCGGCGAGGGGATCACGCTCGCCGACCTGCAGGGGACGCTGGAAGAGATGCTGAAGGCGATCTTCGGCGCCGGCCGCGAGGCGCGCATGCGGCCGCACTTCTTCCCCTTCACCGAGCCCAGCGTCGAGTTCGACGTTTCCTGCTTCCAGTGCGGCGGGGGGGGCGAGCTGGACGGCGGCGAGCGCTGCAACCTCTGCAAGGGGATCGGCTGGATCGAGGTCGGCGGCGCCGGCATGGTCGACCCTAACGTGCTCGGCTTCGTCGCGGAGCAGGGCTACGACCCCGAGCGGGTGCAGGGCTTCGCCTTCGGCATGGGGGTCGAGCGGATCGCGATGCTGCGCCACGGCGTCCCCGACCTGCGCCGCTTCTTCGACAACGACGTGCGCATGCTGGAGCAGTTCTCATGAGGATCCCGTACGGCTGGCTGCGCGAGTACTGCGACCCGGGGGTCGACGCCGCCGAGCTGGCCGAGCGGCTGGCGATGACCGGCACCGAGGTCGAGCGGGTGACCGCGGGAGCGCCGCCGGAGGCCGGACCTGCCGGCGAGGAGGTCCGCGACGAGACGGTGCTGGAGCTGGAGGTGACGCCGAACCGGGTCGACTGCTTTGGCGTCTACGGGGTGGCGCGCGAGGTGCACGCGATCGCCGCCGCGCCGCTCGCCGCCGAGCCCTGGGCCGAGGACGCCCCGGCCGAGGGGGCGGGTCAGGTCGGCGATTACGCCTCGGTCGCGGTCGAGGTCCCCGACCTCTGCCCGCGCTTCACCGCGCGCGTCTTCACCGACGTGCAGATCGGCCCCTCGCCCGCCTGGCTGCAGGCGCGCCTCAGCGCCGCCGGCCAGCGGCCGATCGACAACGTCGTCGACATCACCAACTACGCGATGCTGCTGACCGGGCAGCCGCTGCACGCCTTCGACCTCGACAGGGTCCCCGGCGGGGCGCTGACCGTGCGGGCCGCCGCCGAGGGGGAGAAGATGACCGCGCTCGACGGGGTCGAGCGCAGCTTCGACTCCGAGACGGTCCTGGTCTGCGACGACAACGGGCCCTCGGGCATCGCCGGGATCATGGGCGGCCAGACGTCCGAGGTCTCGGGCGAGACGAGCCGCGTCCTGCTCGAGGTGGCCAACTGGAACGGGACCAACGTCCTCCGCACCTCGCGCCTGCTCGGGTTGCGCTCGGAGGCTTCCTCGCGCTTCGAGAAGCAGCTCCACCCGGAGCTCTGCATGCGGGCGCAGCGGATCGCCTCCCGCCTGCTGGTCGAGCTCTGCGGGGCGAAGCTCGTCCCCGGCACGATCGACGTCGTCGCCGAGATCCCGGCGCCGACCCGGCTGCGCCTGCGCGGCCGGCGGCTCGAGGGCCTGCTCGGGATGCGGATCGCCCAGGCCGACCAGATCTCCTACCTGGAGCGGCTCGGCTTCGTGGTCGAGCCCGACGACGGCGACCTGCTGGTCGAGGTGCCGCCCGACCGTCACTACGACGTCACCCGCGAGGCCGACCTGATCGAGGAGGTCGCCCGCGTGCACGGGCTCGACGAGCACCTGCCCTCGACCCTGCCCGCCGCCGGCCAGGCCGGCGGCCTGCGGCGCGACCAGCGCTTGCGCCGCCGCGCCGAGGACGCGCTGCGCGACCTCGGCTTCGACGAGATCGTCGGCTGGAGCTTCACCGACCCGGGCGAGCCGGGACGGCTGCGGTTCGGCGACGACGACCCGCGCGCCGCCGCCGTGCAGATCTCCAACCCGCTCTCCGAGGAGCAGTCGGCGATGCGCACGACCCTGCTCGGCTCGCTGCTCGACGCCGCCCGGCGCAACCTCGCCCGCGACGCCGAGCGCGTCGCCCTCTTCGAGTCCGGCCGCGTCTACCTGCCTCAGAGCGAGCCCCCGCCGGGCTGGCCGGTGGCGGAGCCGCACCGGCTGGGCTGCCTCGCCGGCGGGCCGCCGGCGCCGCAGTCGTGGCGGGGCGGGGAGGGGCCGGCCGACTTCTTCGCGCTCAAGGGGGTGCTCGAGGGGCTGGCGGCGCGGCTCGGGGTCGAGACCGGGTTCGAGCCGGCGAGCGAGCCCTTCCTGCATCCGGGCCGCGCGGCGCGGGTGCTGGTGAGCGGTAAGGAGGCCGGCTGGATCGGCGAGGTCCACCCGCTCGTCTGTCGCGAGTGGGACCTGGAGGACGCCGCCGCCTTCGAGCTCGACCTGGCGGCGCTGGTCGGCGCGGCGACGGCCGGCGAGGAGACCTTCGAGGACCTGACGAGCTTTCCCGCTGTGCGGCAGGACCTGGCCGTGGTCGTCCCGGTCGACGTGCCGGCCGCCCAGGTCCGCGACGCGATCCTCGCCGGCGCCGGCGAGCTGCTGCGCGCCGCCGAGGTCTTCGACCTCTTCGAAGGCGAGCAGCTCGGCGAGGGCCGCAAGAGCCTCGCGCTGCGGCTCGAGTTCGGCGCCGCCGACCGCACCCTGACCGACGAGGAGGTCGCCGCGCGGCGCGAGGCGATCGCCGCCGCGCTCGGCGAGATCGGGGGGTCGCTGCGTGAGTGAGAAGCCGAGAGTCCTCGTCGCCGGAGCCTCCGGGTTCACCGGCGCCCTCGCGGCGCAGATCGTTTGGCGCCATCCCGGCCTGGAGCTGGCCGGGGTGACCTCGCGCAGCGACGCCGGCGCCCGGCTCGACCGGCTCTACCCGCGCTACCGGGTGCCGCTGGAGCTGACCGAGCTCGACCTCGACGCGCTCGAGGGAATCGACGCGGCGATCGTCGCCTACCCGCACGGCGCCTCGGCGCCGACCGTCGCCGCGTTGCGCGAGCGCGGCATCGTCGTCGCCGACCTCTCCGCCGATTTCCGCCTGCGCGACCGCGACACCTACGACCGCTGGTACGGCGAGCACAAGGCGCCCGATCTCTTCGGCGCCGCCGTCTACGGCCTGACCGAGCTCTACCGCGAGCAGTTGCGCGAGGCGAAGCTGGTTGCCGTGCCGGGCTGCTACCCGACCGCCGGCGTCTTGGCGCTGGCGCCGCTGGCCGAGCGCGGCCTGCTCGCCGACGTGGTGATCGACGCCAAGCAGGGGGTCTCCGGCGCCGGCCGCGGCGGCGGCGACCGGATGCACTACGTCAACATGGACGAGAACGCCTTCCCCTACAAGACCGAGGGCCACCGCCACCGGCCGGAGATCGAGCAGGAGCTGGCGGCGCTGGGCGGCGAGTGCGCGGTCACCTTCGTCCCCCACCTGCTGCCGCTTGACCAGGGCGAGCTGACCAGCTGCTACGCGCAGCTGCGCGAGTCGCTCTCCAAGCAGGAGGTCCAGGCGCTCTACGCCGAGCGCTACGCCGCGGAGCCGTTCGTGCACGCGGTCGAGCAGCCGCCGGGCGTGCGCGACGTGCGCGACACGAACGAGTGCCATGTCTACGCGACCGTCGAGGATGGCGGGCGCGTCCTCGCCTTCTCCGCCCTCGACAACCTCTGGAAGGGCGCCTCGGGGCAGGCGGTGCAATGCCTCAACCTGATGCTCGGCCTGGACGAGACGGCGGGCCTGCTGTGAGCCGGGGTGACGAGAAGCCCTTCTTCAGGTCGCGCTGGGTCGAGGCGCCGGCCGGGGTCGAGGAGCTCGACCCGGCGCGGCTCGCGCCCGGGTTCCGCGCCGGGGCCGCCCACTGCGGCCTCAAGGGCGGCGGCCAAACGGACGTCGGTTTGCTCGTCTGCGACGCCCCCGCGGTCTCCTCGGCGCTGCTCTTGACCCGCAACGCCTCGGCGGCGGCGCCGGTGCGCGTCTGCCGCGAGCGGGTCCTGCGCGATGCCGTGCGGGCGGCCGTCGTCAACGCCGGCAACGCCAACGCCGAGACCGGCGAGCAGGGCATGGCGGACGCCTGGGCGATGTGCGAGCGCGCCGCCGCCGAGCTGGGCGTCGAGCCCAGCGAGGTCGCCGTGGCCGAGACCGGCGTGATCGGGGTGCCGCTGCCGCTCGACCCGGTGCTGACCGGGATCGGCGAGGCGGCGGGCGCGCTGTCGGCCGCCGGCGGCGGGGGCTTCTCCGAGGCGATCTTGACCACCGACCGCTGGCCGAAGAGCTGCACCCTGAAGGCCGGCGGCGTCACCCTCTCCGCCCAGGCGAAGGGCGCCGGGATGATGGAGCCCGGCTTCGCGACGATGCTCTGCTTCGTGCAGACCGACGCGGTGGTCGACGACCCCGAAGCGGCGCTGCGCGCCGCCGTCGCCGACTCCTTCGAGCGGATCACGGTCGACGGCCAGATGAGCACCAACGACGCCGTCCTGCTGCAGGCGACCGGCGCCTGCGGCGAGCAGCTGCCGCCCGGCCTGCTCGAGGCCGCCCTCCTGCAGCTGGCGATCGAGATCGTCGCCGACGGCGAGGGAGCGGCGCGGGTCGCCCGGGTCGGCGTCGAGGGGGCCGCCTCGGCCGCCGAGGCGGAGCGCGTCGCCCGCGCGATCGCCAACTCGCCGCTGGTCAAGACGGCGCTCTTCGGCCGCGACCCCAACTGGGGCCGGATCGCCCAGGCGGCGGGGATGGCGCTGGCCGGCGAGGACCTGGAGGAGATCGGCGCCGAGTCGATCGACGCCGCCGAGCTGGGCGAGGAGACGGCCGAAGCGGAGATCGGCCTGCGACTCGACCGCGGCGAGCACGGCGCCCACGTCTACTTCTCCGACCTGGGCTACGAGTACGTGAGGATCAACGCCGAGTACACCTCATGACGCTGCAAGCGAACGTAGAGACCCTGCTCGAGGCGCTTCCCTACATCAGGGAGTTCCACGGCCAGACGGTGGTGATCAAGTACGGCGGCGCGGCGATGCGCGAGGAATCGCTGCGCGAGGCCTTCGCCACCGACGTCGTCCTGCTCAAGTACGTCGGCCTCAACCCGGTGATCGTCCACGGCGGCGGCCCCGAGATCAGCCGCTACATGGAGCGGTTGGGCATCGAGGTCAGGTTCCACGAGGGCCTGCGGGTCTCCGACGCGGAGACTGTCGAGGTGGCGAAAATGGTCCTGCGGGGGAAGCTGAACTCGGAGATCGTCCGGCTCCTCAACCGCCACGGCCAGCCGGCGGTCGGACTGTCCGGCGAGGACGGCAGCCTGTTCGAGGTGGCGCCGCTCCCCGACTCCGAGCAGCTCGGCTTCGTCGGCTCGGTCGAGCGAGTCGACGTCGACGTGATCAACCACATCGCTGCGGACTTCATCCCGGTGATCGCCTCCTCCGCCACCGACCGCACCGGCCAGCCCTACAACGTCAACGCCGACGAGGCCGCCGGAAAGGTCGCGGCCGGGATCGACTCCTACAAGGCGATCTTCCTCACCGACGTCGAGGGCTGGCTGGCCGACCCGGCCGACCCCGGCTCGCTGATCGGCCAGGCCACGGCGGCCGAAGTCGAACGGCTGCTGCCGGAGGTCGGGGGGGGCATGCGGCCCAAGCTGCAGGCCTGCCTGGACGCGGTCCGCGGCGGCGCCGAGTCCGCCCACATCATCGACGGCCGCAAGCCGCACAGCCTGCTGCTGGAGCTCTTCACCGACGCAGGGATCGGCACGATGGTCACCCCATGAAGCTGGAGGAGCTGCAGGCGCTGGAGCAGCGCTACCTGATGCAGACCTACCGGCGGGCGCCGGTCGAGTTCGTGCGCGGCGAGGGGGCGCTGCTCTGGGACTTCGAGGGCAGGGAGTACCTCGATTTCCTCGCCGGGATCTCGGTCTGCTCGGTCGGCCACTGCCACCCCGCCGTGGTCGCGGCGGTGCGCGAGCAGGCGGGCAGGCTGATGCACGTCTCCAACCTCTTCTACACCGAGCCGATGGTGCGGCTCGCCGAGCGGCTCTCGCGCTCGAGCCTGGGGGGCAAGGTCTTCCTCACCAACTCGGGCACCGAGGCGACCGAGTGCGCGATCAAGGTCGCCCGCAAGAACGCCCGCCGCCGCGGCGTTGAGAACCCAGAGATCGTGAGCTTTGAGCGGGACTTCCACGGCAGGAGCTACGGCGCCCTGGCGGCGACGCCGGCCCTCGCCCGCAACGAGGCGCTCGGGCCGATGCTGCCGGGCTTCCGCGCGGTTCCCTTCGACGACGCCGGCGCCCTGCGCGACGCCGTCTACGAGGAGACCGCCGCGGTCCTGATCGAGCCGATCCAGGGCGAGTCGGGCGTCTACCCGGTCGCCGAGGAAACGCTGCTGGCGGCGCGGCAGGCCTGCGACGAAACCGGGGCGCTGTTGATCTTCGACGAGATCCAGACCGGGATGGGGCGGACCGGCTCGCTCTGGGCATACGAGCAGACCGCCGTACGCCCCGACGTCCTGACCAGCGCCAAGGCGCTCGGCGGCGGCCTCCCGGTCGGCGCCTGCATCGCCGCCGAGAGGCTCGGCGACGTGCTCGAGCCCGGCGACCACGCTTCCACCTTCGCCGGCGGCGCCGTCGCCTCCGCGGCGGCCCTCGCGGTGCTCGACCTGGTCGACGACGAGGAGCTGCTGCGCCGCGTGCGCGAGCTCGGCGCGAGCCTGCGCGAGGGGTTGCTGGCGCTCGACGGGGTGCGCGAGGTGCGCGGCCGCGGCCTGATGCTCGGCGTCGGGCTCGAGCCGGGCGTCGACGCGGCCGAGCTGAGGGCCGAGCTGCTGCGCAACGGCCTGATCGTCAACGTCCCCGAGCCGGGCACGCTGCGGCTGCTGCCGCCGCTGACCGTCGAACCGGAGCAGATCGAGCGGGCCGTCGACCTGATCGGCGAGTCGCTCCTAAGCTACGCAGGGGCATGAGCAGCGAGAGGCGCCCACCCAAGCGCGGCGAGCCGCCGGCCTCGGCCGCGGACGCCGCCTCGCGGCTGGCGACGATCGTCGACGCCGCCGAGCGCGCCGCCGCGAACGTGATCGACGAAGCCGAGCGCCAGGCGCAGAGCCACCTGGACGAGGCGCGCGCCCGCGCCGACCGGATCGTCGCCGCCCGCCTGCGCGAGCTCGCCGACGAGCTCGACCCGGCGGGAGCGGGGGAGGGGGAGTCGGCGGCAGAGCGTCGCGGCGGGCACCTGAAGCCGGTCGCGGCGAACGACGGCGACGGCAAGCCGACGGCGCTGCGCCGCTCCGGCTCGGCCGGGGCGCGATTGCTCGCCACCCAGATGGCCGTGTCCGGCGCCAGCCGGACCGAGATCGAGCAGCGCCTGCGCACGGGCTTCGAGATCGACGACACCGACGAGATCCTCGACGCGATCCTCGGCCCCGCCGAGTGAGCCGAACAGGCTCGAACGTATCTCGCCTGTGAGATAGGTTCTCGGCATGCACGACGACCCCACCCGCGTGATGGGGCAGCCGAACGGCCCGGACGGCGGACGCCCGCACGGCAACATGCGCTTGCTGATCGCCGGCCTGGTGGCCGTGATCGTCGGCCTGGTCGTGGCGATCGTTGTGATCGCCTCCGAGGGGGGCGACGACGACACCACGGCGGCGCCGGCCGCGACCACGCTGCCGACCACCACCGCGCCGACGACCACGACGCCGACCGAGGGGACCACCGCCGAGACGACCTCTCCGACCGAGACGACGACCACCTCGCCGACCACCACCGAGGGGACGACGACCGAGGAGGAGACGACGACCGGCGAGACGACGGGCGAGGACGACGGCAGCGGCGGGATCGAAGTTCCCTAGTGGCGCCCACCGCCTCCTACGAGGCCGACCCCGCCGAGGTGGGTCGGGTCCTGCTGCTCTACTCGGGCGGCCTCGACACCAGCGTGATGCTGAAGTGGATCCAGGACCGCTACGAGGCGGAGGTCGTCTGCCTCACCGTCAACCTCGGCCAGCCCGGCGAGGACTACGCCGCGATCGAGGACAAGGCGCGGCGGCTGGGGGCGCTCGAGTGCCACGTCGTCGATGCCCGCGAGCGCTTCGCCCGCGACTTCGTGCTGCCGGCGATCAAGGCCAACGCCCTCTACGGCGGCGGCTACCCGCTGTTCACCGCGCTGGGGCGGCCGTTGATCGCCGAGCTGGCGGTCGAGCAGGCGCGGGCGAGCGGCTGCGACACGATCGCCCACGGCTGCACCGGCAAGGGCAACGACCAGGTGCGGATCGAGGCCACGGTCGCCACCCTGGCGCCGGAGCTGAAGACGATCGCGCCGGTGCGCACCTGGCAGATGGGTCGCGAGGAGGAGATCGCCTACGCGCGCGAGCACGGCATCCCGGTCAAGGGCGGCACCGAGGTTGCCCCCTACTCGATCGACGACAACCTCTGGGGGCGCTCCTCGGAGGGCCGCTGGATCGAGGACCTCGGCCATCCCCCCGAGGACGACGTCTTCCAGCTGGTGACGCGCCCGGAGGAGGCGCCGGATGAGGCGGAGACCGTCACGGTCGAGTTCGAGCGCGGCGTGCCGGTGGCGCTGGACGGCGAGCGGCTCGGCCCGGTCGAGCTGCTCGAAGCCGCGGCCGAGATCGGCTGCCGCCACGGGGTGGGGATCGTCGACCACATCGAGGACCGCATCGTCGGCCTGAAGGTGCGCGACATCTACGAGGTTCCGGCGGCAGCGATCGTCCTCACCGCCCACCAGGAGCTGGAGAAGCTGGTCGGCACGATCCACCAGAACCAGCTCAAGCCGCAGCTCGACAGCAAGTGGGCCTACCTCGTCTACGCCGGACTCTGGTGGGAGCCGCTGCGCGCCGACCTCGACGCCTACATGGACGCCGTCAACGCCCAGGTGACGGGGGAGATCGGCTTGAGGCTGTACAAAGGGAGCGTGCGCGTCGTCACCCGCTCCTCGCCCAACGCGGTCTACGACGCCGACCTCGCCTCCTTCGCCGAGTCGGGCGGCCTCTTTTCGCAGGCGGCCTCGCCCGGCTTCATCGAGCTCTGGTCGCTGCAGTCGCGGATGGCGCATAGAATTCGCCGCCGCGGGGAAGAGGGAAGTCGATGATCTACCGCGCGATCGGCAAGGCGGTCGTCAAGTACGGCCTCAGCTATGCGGGACGCCGCTACCGGCGCCAGATCCGCATCGGCCTCGGCGCCGCGGCAGTCGCCGTGGGCGTCGCCGTGTACCTGGCCAATCGCGACGTCCCCGAGGGCTAAGGGCTCGTGTGCGAATTATTGACGGCTTTGACGGCGTCTGGACGCGCCTGACGCCACCCGTGGGAATCGCCGATGCCCCGGCATCGACTCATCCCACGTGCGACGTCAGTCACGCCCAGTCACTCGTCAAATACCGCCACTAATTCGCACACGAGCCCTGAGTAGCGCTACCCTCGTCCGCTTCGTGCGGAAATTCCCTGCAATCGCGGTGCTTGTCGCGGTGGCGGTCGTCTCCTCGGCCGAGGCTGCGCCGATCGGCGAGCTGCGCGACAGGGTGGGCTCGGCGCGCGACGAAGCCGCCGCCCTGGGGGCGGAGATCCGCGCGACCCAGGAACGGCTGACCGGCGTCGAAGCCGAGGCGGCTGCGGCGGCCGCCCGCGAGCGCCGCCTCGGCGACCTGCTGGCGCATGGCCGTGAGCGCGCCGCCCGGCTGGCGGCGAAGGTCGAGCGCGCCGAACGCCGCCTGGCGCAGGAGAGGCGGCGACTGAGGCGCGCCCGCCGGGTGCTGGCCCGGCGACTGGTCGCGATCTACACCAGCGGCGCGCCCAGCACGGCGAGCGTCGTGCTCGGCTCCGGCGACCTCGGCGAGCTGGCGGTGCGCAGCGAATATCTGGAGCGGATCGAGGAATCCGACAGCGAGCTGGCGCACCGGGTCGAGCAGGTGCGCGACGCGGTGCGCGAGGGCCTCGAGCGGGTGGCCGAGCTGAAGGCCCAAGTCGACGCTTACAACGAGCGGCTGACCGCCGCCCGCGCGGAAATCGCCACGGTGCGGGCGCGGGCCGAGTCGGCGGCGGCGGAGCTGGCGGCGCTGCGCGCGGAGCGGCAATCCTCGCTGGCAACGCTGAAGGAGAAGATCGAGCAGTGGGTGGGGGAGATCGAAGCGGCCGAAGCGGCGAGCCGCGCCGCCGCCGAAGAAACGGTCGGCCGCTGGCTCGGCGGCCCCTTCTCGATCCCTACCTACATCGTCATGTGCGAGTCGGGCGGCAACTACAGCGCGCTCAACCAGTCCAGCGGCGCCGGCGGCGCGTACCAGATCCTGCCCTCGACCTGGGAGCTCTACGGCGGCGAGGGCGCCCCGCACGAAGCCTCGAAGGCCGAACAGGACCGCATCGCCGCCGAAATCTGGGCCGATTCCGGCGGCAGCGCCTGGGTCTGCGCCTGAGCCTGGGCAGGGGAGAGACTGCCGCCGTCGAAGCGGGTCGCATGTTCGTGCGCAAGAAGCGGGGCGGGGCGGGGCGCAAGCCGAAAGGGAAAGCGAAGCCGAAGCGGCGGCTGCCGCGGCCGCACCTGCCCGAAGGCCTGCAGCAGCGCCATCTCGACCTGATCGGCCTCTTGCTGATCGCCGCCGGCGTCTACCTGACCTTCGTCCTCTTCTTCGGCTGGGACGGGGGCAAGGTCGGCTACGGCCTGGAGACGGCGCTCGAGTACCTGCTGGGCGAAGTCGGGGCGCGGATCGTCACCGTGCTGATGCTGGCCAGCGGCGCGATGCTGGTCACCGGCACCTCGATCTCCGCCGTCGCCCGTGGGCTCGGCCGCGGCCTGCACCACACCTTCCGCGGCGGCCGCGACCTGGCGCAGACGGCGAGCCGGCACCGCGAGCAGCGCCGCGAGGACCGGGCCTCGACCTTCGAGACCCAGGCCGGCCCGACCGACGTGATGAGCACCTACCCGGAGCACGACGACGAGTTCGAGCCGACCGTGGCGATCGGCGAGGCCGCGGACGAGGCCTCGGAGGCGACTGTGGCCACGCATGACTTCGAGGAGCTCGAGGAGCCCCCGGCGGAGGCCGAGCCGCCGACCGAGGAAGCCCAGCAGCCCCCGACCCCGATGGGCAACAAGCGGGGCGTGACCGAATCGGAGGAGATCGACTACCGCCCGCCGCCGGCGAAGGCGCTGGAGCGGGGGCGCGGCGACAAAGGCCCCGATCCGCGCGACCACGAAGCGATCAGCCGCAAGCTGGTCGAGACGCTCGGCCACTTCGGCGTCGAGGCGAAGATCGTCGGCATCGTCAGCGGCCCGCACGTCTCCCGCTTCGAGCTGCGCCTCGCGCCCGGCACCAAGGTGAAGAAAGTCACCGAGCTCTCCAACGACCTCGCCTACGCGCTCGCCTCGACCGAGATCCGCATCCTCGCGCCGATCCCCGGCAAGCAGGCGGTCGGGGTGGAGGTGCCGAACACGCGCCGCCGCCTGGTGCGGCTCGGCGACATCTACGCCGGCCGGCCGGAGAAGACCTCGCCGCTGGTCGCCTGGCTCGGCAAGGGCATCGACGGCAACCCGGTCTGGACCGACCTGGCGAAGATGCCGCACGTGCTCGTCGCCGGCACCACCGGCTCGGGCAAGTCGGGCTGCGTCAACGCGATCCTCTCCTCGATCCTGATGCACGCCTCGCCCAACGACGTGCGCCTCGTCCTGGTCGACCCCAAGCAGGTCGAGCTCAACCACTACGAGCACGTGCCCCACCTGCTCACCCCGGTCGTCACCTCGCCGCGCCTCGCCGCCAACGTGCTCGCCAACCTGATCGGCGAGATGGAGAGCCGCTACGGGATCATGGGCGAGGCCCGCTGCCGCAACCTGGGCGAGCTCAACCGGGCCCGCGCCAAGGCGGGCGAGCCGCCGCTGCCCCACATCCTCTGCGTGATCGACGAGCTCGCCGACCTGATGATGGTCTCCCCGGCCGAGGTCGAGGACTCGATCATCCGCCTGGCGCAGAAGTCGCGCGCCACCGGCATCCACCTGGTGCTGGCGACGCAGCGGCCCTCGACCGACATCATCACCGGCACGATCAAGGTCAACATCCCGGCCCGGATCGCCTTCGCCGTCTCCTCGCAGACCGACTCGCGGGTGATCCTCGACCAGGGCGGCGCGGAGGCCCTGCTCGGCCAGGGCGACATGCTGTTCCGCGGCGCCGGCACCTCGAAGATGGCCCGCGTGCAGGGCGCCTTCGTCACCGAGGAGGAGATCGCCCGCATCACCGAGCACTGGGCCAAGCAGGGCGAGCCGGAATTCGAAGCGGAGCTGCTGGAGGCGCGCGAGGAGGTCGCCGGCGAGGCCGAGGGCGAGTTCGATCCCGACGCCGACGACCTGCTCGACGAGGCGATCCGCACCGTGGTGCAGACCGAGACCGCCTCGGTCTCGATGATCCAGCGCCGTCTGCGGGTCGGCTACACCCGCGCCGGCCGGCTGATCGACATGCTCGAGCGGCGCGGCGTGATCTCCGGCTACGAGGGGTCGAAGCCGCGTCAGGTGCTGATCGGCGAGGCCGATCTGCCGCGGGTGTTGAGCGGCGGGGGCGAGCCCCAGCCGGTCGCGGCCGAGGCCGAACAGGAGTCCTGACAGCCCTTTTTCGCGCCGAGCCGGCGCAACGGACACAATGTCTGGGTGGACAACGGCATCGGAGCCACCCTGCGCGAGGCGCGCACCCGCCGCAAGATCGACCTGGTCGAGGTCGAAGACGCGATCAAGATCCGCGTCCGCTACCTGCAGGCGATCGAGAACGAGGAGTGGGATGCGCTCCCCGGCGGCGCCTACACGCGCGGCTTCATCCGCACCTACGCCAACTACCTCGGCCTCGACGGCGAGCGCCTCGCCGAGGACTACCGGCGCAGCACCGCTCCGCCGGGCGGCGAGCGCCCGCCGAAGCGGGTAGAGCCCGTCCCCACCGGGGCGCGCAAGGGCGGGTCGCGCCTCTCCGGGCAGATCGTCGTCGCCGCGGTGGTCGTCGTCCTGCTCGGCTTGCTGGTCGCGATCGGGCTGGCGGGTGGAGACGGCGACGAGGGCTCGCAGAGCGGCGCGCCGGCGACTGAGGGCGGCGGGTCGGCGCCCGGCCGGCAGACCCAGGCGACCGCGCCGGCGCCCCAGCCGGGCGTCGCCCTGGAGCTGACCGCGACGGCCGAAGTCTGGGTCTGCCTGCTCGACGCAGCCGAAGAGCCGCTGGTCGAAGGGCTGATCCTCGAAGAAGGGGAAGGCGCCGGACCTTTCCGCTCGCCGGGCTACGAGCTGGCGCTCGGCAACGGCTCGGTGACGATGCTGGTCGACGGCAAGCCGGCCGAGATCGAAGAAAGCTCCAGCCCGGTCGGCTACGAGATCGGCCCCGAAGGCGACCTGACGGCTCTCGAAGAAGGGGAAAGACCTGACTGCGAATAAATCAGCCGCCGCCTCCTCTGCTCCCGCGGATGCCTGAAGAATCAGATATGCACAGGCATCCGCTCCCGCGTCCGGGGGCGGCGGGCATAGTCCGGGCAGGCATCGTAGTTACGGGGACCGAGGTGCTTACCGGGCGGATCGTCGACCGCAACGGGCCGTGGGTCTCCGAACGGCTGGCCGAGCTCGGGGTCGAGGTCGCTCACATCCTCGTCGTCGGCGACCGACCCGAGGACCTGGAGGCGGCGCTGCGCTTCATGGCGGCCGAGGGGATGGACCTGATCGTCACCTCGGGTGGGCTCGGCCCGACCGCCGACGACCTCACCGCCGAGGTCGTCGCCCGCTTCGCCGGCCGCGAGCTCGTCCTCGACCCGGATATGGAGGAGAAGATCGCGGCGATCCTGCGCGGCTTCGCGCGCCGCTTCCGCTTCGACGAGGAGGCGGTGAGGGCGGCGAACCGCAAGCAGGCGATGGTGCCGGAGGGATCGGCGACGCTCGACCCGGTGGGCACCGCGCCCGGCCTGGTCGTGCCGGCCGGCGAGCGGGTGGTGATCGTCCTGCCCGGCCCGCCGCGTGAGCTGCGGCCGATGTGGCCGGTGGCGGTCGAGTCGCGCCCGGTGCAGGCGGTGCTGGCGCGGGCGACGCCGCTGCTCGCCTACACGGTGCGGATGTTCGGCATCCCCGAGTCGGAGGTGGCCAAGAGCCTGCGCGAGATCGAGGCCGGCGGGACCGACCTGGAGGCGGTCGAGATAACCACCTGCCTGCGCCGCGGCGAGATCGAGATCGACGTCCGCTACCGGGCCGAGGCGGCCACGGTCGCCGAGCAGGTGCGCGCCGGCCTCGCCGACCGCCACAGCCGCCACCTCTTCAGCCTCGAAGGCGAGACGATCGACTCGCAGCTCGCCCGCCTCCTGCAGGGGCGCCGGCTGGGCCTCGCCGAGTCCTGCTCGGGCGGCCTGCTGGCGGCGCGGCTGACCGACCTGCCCGGCGCCTCGGCCTACTTCGCCGGCAGCGTCGTCGCCTACTCGAACGAGGCGAAGGCAGAGTTGCTCGGGGTCGACCCCGAGCTGATCGAGGCCCACGGCGCCGTCTCGCCCGAGGTGGCGGAGGCGATGTCGCGGGGCGCGCTGGAGCGCTTCGGCGCCGACGTCGCCGTCTCGATCACCGGCATCGCCGGCCCCGACGGGGGCAGCGAGGAGAAGCCGGCGGGCTACGTCTGCTTCGACGCCCGCCTGGCGGACGGCGAGCGCATCGCCCGCGACCCGGTCATCCCGGGCGGCCGCGAGGACGTCCGCGAACGCTCCGCCCTGGTCGCGATGCACTTGCTGCGCACCCTGCTCGGCGGCGAAGACGCACCGCTGTAGCGAAGACGGCACGGAAAATTTGCGACCTGCGCGCCACGCGCGCGTCGCGACGCCCTAGGGTCGGCTCGATGGCGAAGCAAAGGCTGAAGAGCCCGCGGGCGCGGATGTTCGTCGCCCTCGACCTGCCCGGTCGGGTGCGGCAGGGGCTGGCCGGCTGGGGGGAGCGGGAGCTGCGCGACCCGGCGCTGCGCCCGGTCGCGCCGGAGTCGCTGCACGTAACCCTCGCCTTCCTCGGCTGGACGGCCGAGAAGGAGGTGGGGCGGCTTGCGGAGATCGTCGGCGAGATGGCCGGCCCGGCGCCCTCGCTGCGGCTCGGCGACCCGGTGCAGAGGCCGCAGCGCGGCCGGGCGCGGCTCTTCGCCCTGCCGGTCGAGTCGGCGGGGGCGATCGAGCTGCAAGGGGCGCTGCAGGAGAGGCTCGTCGCAGCCCGCCTCTACGAACCGGAGAAGCGGCCCTTCTGGCCGCACGTGACGGTCGCCAGGGTGCGCCGCGAGGAACGCGGCAAGCAGAGGCCGGCGCTCGTCGAGAAGCGTCCGGGGGCGCTGCCGAAGGGCCTGCTGCGGGCCTTCGGTGGTGTCCGCATCACTCTCTACCGTTCTGAACTCCAGCCGCAGGGTGCGCAGCACACCCCGCTGGCGCAAGTCGAGCTGCCCACAGGCGGGCGGCAGTGAGGTGAATGAGATGGCAGACAAGAAAGCGGCTCTGAAGGACGCCTCGGCCAAGGACGCCAAGGCGAAGGACGCGGCGCTCGAGAGCGCCGTCACCCACGTCAGGAAGGAGTTCGGCGAGGGCGCCCTGATGCGCCTCGGCGCCGCCGCCACGGTCAAGGTCCCGGCGATTCCCACCGGGGCGCTGGCGCTCGACTTGGCACTGGGCATCGGCGGGGTGCCGCGGGGGCGGATCGTCGAGATCTTCGGCCCGGAGTCCTCGGGCAAGACGACGTTGATCTACCACATCATCGCCGAGGCGCAGAGCCGCGGCGGGATCTGCGTCTTCATCGACACCGAGCACGCGATGGACCCGATCTACGCCAAGGCGATAGGCGTCGACACCGACGAGCTGCTCGTCTCCCAGCCCGACTACGGCGAGCAGGCGCTGCAGATCGCCGACCGGCTGATCGCCTCGGCTGCGGTCGACGTGGTGGCGATCGACTCGGTCGCGGCGCTGACGCCGAAAGCCGAGCTGGAAGGGCAGATCGGCGACACGACCGTCGGCCTGCAGGCGCGGCTGATGTCGCAGGCGATGCGCAAACTCGCGGGCAACCTCAACCGCACCAACACCGTCTGCCTCTTCACCAACCAGATCCGCGAAAAAGTCGGCGTCCAGTTCGGCTCGCCGGAGACCCAGCCGGGTGGCCGGGCGCTGAAGTTCGCCGCCACGCAGCGGCTCGACATCCGCCGCATCGAGACCCTGAAAGAAGGGACCGAGGCGGTCGGCAACCGGGTGCGGGTGAAGATCGTCAAGAACAAAGTGGCGGCGCCCTTCCGCCTGGCGGAGTTCGACATCGAGTACGGGGCGGGCATCTCGCGCGAGGGCGGTCTGCTCGACTTCGGCATCGAGCACGACCTGGTGCAGAAGTCGGGGGCCTTCTTCTCCTACGGCAAGACGCGGCTCGGCCAGGGCCGTAACAACGCCAAGCAGTTCCTCGCGGAGAACCCGGAGCTCGCCGCAGAGCTCGAGGAGAAGATCCGCGCCGCCCTCGGGATCGGCGCAGAAAACAAGGAGAGCGCGCCGGGCGGGCAGGAGCAGGAGGCGCCGTCGGTTGCCGAGGCACAGGCCGCGTAGGAATTTAGACAAATGCGTCTACAGGAGTACCCTGTGGCGTAGATGAAATTCAGCATGCCGTCGTGGAAGTCGTCACGCGGCAACGGTTCGGAGCCCGAGCGGGTGCTGGACCGGCTGGAGGCGCTGGACGCGCAGCTCGCCGAGCTGCGGCGCGCCGAGCTGGAACGGATCTCCTCGCTGACCGCCGACGAGGCGCGCGAGGAGCTGGCCCGGGAAGTCGAAGAGGACGCCCGCCGTCAAGCCGGCCTGGCGCTGCGCCGGATCGAGGCCAAGACCAAGGCCGAGGCCGAGCGTCGCGCCGCCACGATCCTCGCCGCCGCCACCCAGCGCCTCGCCGGCCCGCACGCGGAGCGAACCACGACCCAGCTGGTGCGCCTGCCCGACGACGCGATGAAGGGCCGGATCATCGGCCGCGACGGCCGCAACATCAACGTGCTCGAGCAGCTCACCGGCGTCGACATCATCGTCGACGACACCCCCTCGGCGGTGCGCGTCTCGAGCTTCGACGCGATGCGCCGCGAGATCGCCCGCCGCACCCTGGAGCGGCTGATCGCCGACGGCCGCATCCACCCGGCGCGCTGCGAGGAGGCCTTCGCCCAGGCGACGCGGGAGATCGACGAGCTGATCGTCGAAGAGGGGGAGGGGGCGGTGCTGGACGTCAAGGTCAACGGCCTCCACCCGCGGCTGATCGAGCTGCTCGGCCGGCTTCAGTTCCGCACCAGCTACGGCCAGAACGTGCTCGCCCACCTGGTCGAGTCGGCCCATCTGGCGGCGCTGATCGCAATCGAGCTGGGCGCGGCGGCCGACATCGCCCGGCGGGCGGCTCTGCTGCACGACATCGGCAAGGCGATCGACCGCGAGGCCGACGGCACCCACGCCGCGGTCGGCGCCCGCGTCGCGCGCCGCTGCGGCGAGAGCGAGGAGGTCGCGCACGCGATCGCCGCCCACCACGACGAGGTCGAGCCGCGCACCGTCGAGGCGGTGGTCGTGCAGGCAGCCGACGCCCTCTCCGGCGCCCGGCCCGGCGCCCGCGGCGACAGCCTCGAGGAGTACGTCACCCGCCTGCAGGACCTGGAGGAGCTGGCGCTCGATCACCGCGGCGTGGAGAAGGTCTACGCGATGCAGGCCGGGCGGGAGATCCGGGTGATGGTCGACCCTGGAGAGGTCGACGACGGGCAGGCGGCGCTGATCTCGCACGAGATCGCCGCCGCTGTCGAGCGCGAGATCGAGTACCCCGGCCAGGTCAAGATCACCGTGATCCGCGAGAGCCGCGCCACGAATTACGCCCGTTGAACGGATAGGATGCCGCCCGCATGGACTACGGCGCGGTCTTCTACGTGGCCGGCGCGGCGCTCGCCGTGTCGGCGGTCGTCTTCACCTTCCTCGGCCTGCGCATGGAGGGCTTTCCCGGCCGTGCCGGGGCGCTGGTGGCGCTCTGGTTCATCGCCCTGATCGGCGTCACGACGACGTTCTCGGTCCTCCACTCCAAGCACGAAGAAGAGCACCACGAGCAGGAGGCCGGCCTGCCGCAGGCGACCGAGCAAGCGGAAGAGGAGGAGGCCCGGTAGGGCTAGAGTCTGGGCCATGCCCAGCTACCACGTCACCACGTTCGGCTGTCAGATGAACGTGCACGACTCCGAGCGGATGCAGGGGATGCTCGAGTCGCTCGGCTACGAGCAGGCGGCGAGCCGCGAGGCGGCCGACGTGATCCTCTTCAACACCTGCTCGATCCGCGAGTCGGCCGACAACCGCTTTGTCGCCCACCTGGGCGAGGCCAAGCGGCTGAAGGGAGAGGACCCCGGGCGGGTGGTCGGGGTCGGCGGCTGCTGGGCGCAGTCGGTCAAGGAGGAGGTCTTCCGCCGCTTCCCCTTCGTCGACGTCGCCTTCGGCCCGGGGCAGATCCACAAGCTGGCCGAGTTCCTCAACTCCGACTCGCTCAGCGCCCAGGGCTACTTCGAGTTCGAGGACTTCTCCGGCCACCTTCCGGCGCGGCGCGAGCGCCGGTTCCAGGGCTGGCTGCAGATCTCCCAGGGCTGCAACTGCAAGTGCGCCTACTGCATCGTGCCGTCGACCCGCGGGCGCGAGGAGAGCCGCGACCCCGGCGAGCTGGTCGCCGAGGCGGAGGCGCTCGCCGCCGACGGGGTGCGTGAGGTGACGCTGCTGGGCCAGAACGTCAACAGCTACGGCCGCGACCTGCCGCGCGAGACGAGGATCGGCTTCGCCGAGCTGCTGGCCCGGGTCGACGCGGTCGAGGGGATCGAGCGCATCCGCTACACCAGCCCCCATCCGAAGGACATGAAGGAGGACGTGATCCGCGCCCACGCTGAGCTGCCGGCGCTCTGCGAGCACGTCCACCTGCCGCTGCAGTCGGGCTCCAGCGCGGTGCTCAAACGGATGCGGCGCACCTACGACCGCCGGCGCTACACGGAGCGCGTCGCGCTGATCCGCGAGCACGTCCCCGACTGCGCGATCACCACCGACATCATCGTCGGCTTCCCCGGCGAGACCGAGGCCGACTTCGAGCAGACCCTGGAGGTGGTCGACGAGGTCGGCTACGACAGCGCCTTCACCTTCGTCTTCTCGCCCCGCCGCGAGACCGAGGCGGCGACGATGGGCGAGCAGCTGCCGCACCCGGTCAAGCGCGAGCGGATGGAGCGCCTGGTCGAGCTGGTGCAGCGGCACGCCGCCGAGCGGGCGCAGCGCTTCGTCGGGCGGGAGATGGAGGTGCTGGTCGAGGGCCCCAGCCGCACCGATCCGGCGCGGCTGCGGGGGAGGACGCGGCACAACAAGACGGTCAACTTCGACGGGGTCGCCGAGCCTGGCGAGCTCGTCGACGTGCAGATCGACTCCGCGACCTCGACCACCTTGAGCGGCGTCGCGGTCAAGCCCGTCAGGGTTTGAACGTCGTCGGCATATTCGGACCGACGGGAATCGGGAAGACCGGGGTGGCGATCGCCCTGGCTGAGGAGCTGCGAGCGCGGGGCGAGGATCCGATCGCCATATCCTGCGATGCGTTGCAGGTGTACGAGGGACTGGGGAGGCTCACCGGTGTCGCCACGGCTGAGGAGCGGCAGCGGCTGGAGCATCGGCTGGTGGGGTTCGTGCCGGTCACGCAGCCCTTTTCCGTCGGCGACTACATGCGGCTGGCGCACCGGGAGGTGGATGCGGCGCTGGGGGCGGGGCGGCGGCCGATCGTGGTGGGGGGGACGGGGCTGTACCTGCGGGCAGCCGTGGCTGAGCTGTCGCTGCAGAAGCGGCCGCCGGAAGCGGAGGACTCTGAGCTGTGGTCGCCGGAGACGCGGCACCCGACGACGATCTTCGGGCTGGACATGGACCGCACGCGGCTCTACGAGCGGATCGACGCCCGCACCGAGGCGATAGTCAGCGGCGGGGCGGAGGAAGAGGTGCGGCACGCCGAAGAGCTCGGCCCGTCGCGCACCGCGCGCAAGGCGCTCGGCTTCGACGAGCTGCTCTCCGGCGACGTCGAGCGAATGAAGAAACGCTCCCGCAACTACGCCCGCCGCCAGCTCACCTGGATGCGCAAGGTCCCCGACCTGCACTCGATCGACCGCACCGAGCTCAGCGACGCCGAGGTGGCCACCGAGATCCTCAATAGGCTGCGCGCGTGAGATTCGAGAAGTGGACTGCGCTCGGCAACGACTACCTGATCGTCGAGGCTGAGGCGCTGCCGTGGGAGTTGAGCGGGGCGCGCGTGAGGCGGCTCTGCGACCCGCACTTCGGCGCCGGCGCCGACGGCGTGCTGCTGCTCTCGCGCAGCGAGGACCCGGACTTCGTCGCCGAGCTGCGGATCTTCAACCCGGACGGCTCCGAGGCGGAGCTCTCGGGCAACGGGGCGCGCGAGGCGATCCTCTACCTGCGCCGCCACGGCTGGACCGACGAGGACGTCTTCTCGATCTCGACGGTCGCCGGGGCGATCACGCCCACCATCACCTCCGAGCGGACCTGCTCGGTCGAGATGGGACGGGCGGCGACGGCCTCCAAGGACTTCCCGGCCGGCGAGCCAGATGGGCGCGGCGTCCTCAGCGCCGCCGGCCGCGACTGGGAGTTCCAGCACGTCTCGATCGGCAACCCGCAGTGCGCGATCGAGGTCGGCGAGGGGCTGGGGGAGCTCGACCTGGCCGAGGTCGGCCCGCCGATCGAATCGCACCAGGCCTTCCCCAACCGCACCAACGTCTCCTTCTACGCGGTCGACGGCGACCGGCTGCGGGCGCGGATCTTCGAGCGCGGCGTGGGGGAGACGCTCTCCTCGGGCACCGGCGCCGGCGGCGCCGCGGTAGCCGCCCATCTGCGCGACGCGCCAAGCGCCCTGACGGTCGAGCTCGACGGCGGCGAGCTCGAAGTCGAGGTCTCCGTTGACCTCGACGTGCGGCTGACCGGCTGGGCGGAGCCGATCTGCGCGGGCGAGCTCTCACCTGAGCTGCTCGACGCGCTCGCTCGCGTGGACGAATAGATTTCCGCGCCCGTGGGAATCGGAAGCCCGTCCAAGCGCCTGGAGGCGATGCCTCCCTACATGTTCCAGGAGCTGGAGCGCCGCATCGGCGAGAAGCGGGCGGCCGGCATCGACGTGATCAGCCTCGGGATCGGCGACCCCGACCAGCCGACCTACCCCTACATCGTCGAGGCGATGCAGGGGGCGGTCGCCGACCCCGCCTACCACCAATATCCCAGCAACCGCGGCCGGGACGAGTTCCGGCAGGCCTTCGCCGACTACTACGACGAGCGCTTTGGGGTCGAGATCGACCCCGAGGACGAGGTGATCCCCGCGATCGGCGCCAAGGAGTGCATCTACAACCTCTGCTTCGCCTTCCTCGACCCGGGCGGGGTCGCCCTCGCCGCCGATCCCGGCTACCCGCCGTACACCGGCGGCCCGGTGTTGGCCAACGCGACGCCGCAGCTGCTGCCGCTGGTCCCCGAGCTGGGCTTCGCCCCGGACCTGAGCGCGGTTCCAGCCGACGTCGCCGCGAAGGCGCGGCTGATGTTCGTCAACTACCCCAACAACCCGACTGGGGCGGTCGTCCCCGAGGGCTTCTTCGAGCTGGTCGTCTCCTTCGCCCGCGAGCACGAGATCCTCGTCGTCCACGACATGGCCTACTCGGAGACGACCTACGACGGCTACGTCGCCCCCAGCTTCCTCGCCACGCCCGGGGCGAAGGAGGTCGGGGTCGAGGTCTTCTCGCTCTCCAAGGGCTACAACATGACCGGCTGGCGCTGCGCGGCGATCCTCGGCAACGCCGAGGCGGTGCAGACCTACTGGCGGCTGAAGACCAACGTCGACTCCGGCCTCTTCGAGGCGATCCAGATGGCCGGCGTCGCCGCCCTGCGCGGCCCGCGCGGGCCATTGGAGCGGATGAACGAGACCTACGTTCGCCGCCGCGACCTCGTGGTCGGCGCGCTGCGCGAGATCGGCGTCGAGGTCACCAGCCCGAAGGGCACGATCTACGTCTGGGCCCCCGTCCCCGAGGGCCACACCTCGACCTCCTTCGCCGAGCGGGTGCTCGAAGAGGCCGCGGTCGTCGTCTCGCCCGGCTCGATGTACGGGCCGAGCGGCGAGGGCTTCTTCCGCATCGCCCTCACCGCCCCCGACGAGCGCATAGAAGAGGCGGTCGAGCGGCTGCGCGAGCACCTCGCCTGAGCCAGGCGCTCGCGCGCCGCAGCCTTCTACTCCACCTCGACTTCGTCGACCATGCCTTTGAAGACGTGGGGCGGCCCGCCCTGGCGGTCGCTGATGAAGCAGTAGAGGACGTAGAGACCGGGCTCGAGGTCGAGCGTCACGGTCTGCCCTTCGCCGCCTTCGATCACCGCCGTGCTCTGCGTTCCTTTCTCCTCGAGCGGCGGTTTGCCTTTCTCGGTTTTGAAGAACCGTTCGACGTCTTTGGCCGTGCTGTCGCCGACCAGGGGCGAGGCGATCAGGTGGTGCGGCTGGGCGCCGTCGTTCTCGAAGGCGATCTCGTTGGCGCCGGCCGTGAGCCCCTCGGTCTCGAAGCCGTAGTCGAAGGCAGACACTTCGGCGTCGGCCTCCGGCAGGTCCTCGCCCGGGTCCTCGCCGCTCACCTCGAGGGTCAGCAGGCCCTCCGGTTTGGGCGGAGCATCGCTTTCCAGGTCGGCGGCGAAGTAGGTGCCGGGCTCGAGCACCTGGGTGACGGTCCTGCTCTCGCCGCCGGGGATCGCCGCGACCCCGCCGCCGGCGAAGAACCAGCCGGGGAACGGTTTGCCCTCCACGACGCCGCCCAGCACGTCGATCACCTCCTGCGCCGTATGTCCGCCCTCGGTGCGGATCAGCTGCAGCTCCGCTTCGCGCTCGGCGTCGTTCTGCAGGGCGATCTCGGCGACGCCGGCTTCGGCGCTGCTCGGCCCGGCGATCCTCGATTCTTTGCCCTGCGAGGTGAGCGTGAAGGAGAGCTCCTGGTCGTCCTCCTCTCCGCAGGCGGCAAGCGCGACGGCTGACAGGGCGGCGATTGCCAAGCCTGCGGCGATCCGGCGTGACGTAGGACTGGGAATGCGTCTCACGGCGACTCCTTTCGGCGACGAGATGCAACCCCCCGTACCCACTCGCGCTCGAACCTAACGCCGCTCCTCGCGCTTGCGCCAGTAGCGGTCGAGGCCGCGCCACTGGTACTCGGGCGGGACGCACTGGATCAGCTCGGCCGCCGCCTCGGGGGTCGAGGCCCGCTCGGCGACGCGCTCACGGTGGCAGCGCTCGTACTCGTCCTCGGGCAGCTCCCTGGCCAGCTGCGCCTCCTCGCGCAGGCGCTCGCGCACCTGGGCGAGGTGGGGACCCGGGTCCTCGACCGCTCCGAAGTGGGTGAGGGCGAGGCGCTCGGGCCGCCACGACTCGACGATGCCGATCGAGTCCTGCCAGGCCTCGATGTCGATGTCGGGCGGCGGGGTCGGCGGCACGACCATGTTGGTGGCCGGGATGGAGACGGCGGCGACGTCGCCGACGAAGGCGGCGCCGCTCTCCTCGTGCAGGTAGCAGACGTGGTGGGAGGCGTGGCCGGGGGTGTAGGCGACGCGCATGCCGTGCACGGTCTCGCCGCCGGAGAGGGGCCTGACGGCGCTCTGCGGCACCGGCACGATCTCCCCCCAGAGGCGCTTCATCGCGTCGCCATAGAGCCGCTCGGCGCTGGCCAGCAGCTTCGACGGGTCGATCAGGTGGGGGGCGCCGCGCTCGTGCACGTGGACCTCGAGGTCGGGCCAGCGGCGGACGAGGGCGCCGGTCGCGGCGGCGTGGTCGAGGTGGATGTGGGTGAGCAGCAGCGCCCGCGGCCGCTCGCCGTCGAGCGCCTCGAGCAGCGCCTTCACCGATGACTCGGGGCCCGGGTCGACCAGCACCTCGCCCACCTGCCAGCAGCCGATCACGTGCGGCCGCCCGAGGTGCATGGTGTCGATCACGCGCATGGCGGCGCGCTGCTCAGGCCGGGGCGGGGGAAGGGAAGCGCTCGTCGGCCTCCAGCGTCTGCCGCATGCCCTCCTCCATGCCGCGCGGCGCGTAGCCGAGCTCGCGGCTCGCCTTCTCGTGGCCGGCCCAGAAGGTGACCCCGTCGGCGGAGGAGATCAGCTCGCGCAGGTTGGGCGGCTGGCCCATCAGCCTGCCGACCAGCGGGCCGATCGGCGTCATCGCCTTCATCAGCGGCACCGGCATCGCGTGCCTGGGCGGTTTGCGGCCGCTGATCGCGGCGACCACCTCGAGCGCCTCGCGCATCGTCGTCACCGGGCCGCTGAGCACGTAGGTCTCGCCGACCGCGCCCTTGTCGAGCGCCAAGAGGATGCCGCCGGCGATGTCCTCGACGTGGCTGAGGCAGATGCCGAACTCGGGGAAGGGGAGCAGGGGCAGTTTCCCGGCGAGGAACTGCTCGAGCAGGTCGGCCACCTGCGAGGTGTCGCCTGGGCCGTAGACGCCGCCGGGTTGGACGATCACCCCGGGCAGACCCTGCTCGTCGATCATCTGCTTGGCGATCCGGTGGGCCTCGAGCTTGGTCTCCTCGTAGTAGGAGGTGAACTCCTTGCCGGGATGCTCGTAGGTCTCGTCGACCACTTTCTGACGGGTGTTGCCAAAGACGCCGACGGTGGAGACGTAGACGACCTTCGGGATCGCCGTCTGCAGCGCCGCCTTGAGCACCCGCTCGGTGCCGGCCACGTTTGCCTCCCACATCGCCGGCCGCTGCGAGGCCGGGATCCCCACCTCGTACATCGCGGCGGCGTGGACGACGGCCTCGCAGCCCTCCATGCCGCGCCGGATCGCCGCCTCGTCGCCGAGGTCGCCCTGCACGACCTCGCAGCCGAGCGCGCGCAGCTTCTCCGCCTTCTGCGGGCTGCGGGCGAGGCAGACGACCTCGTCGCCGCGGGCGCGCAGCTGGCGCGCCACCTCGCCGCCGATGAACCCCGTCCCTCCGGTTAGGAAGACCTTCACGGCTGCGTAGCCTATCCGGCCGGCGCCCGCCCTTACAATCGGGTGGAGTGGATCGATCGCGAAACGGAGACGGCAAGCGGGCGCGCTACCGCGCGAACGGCGCCGGCGTCTCCAACCGGCGCGCCCGCCAGCGCGCCCTGACGATCGGCGTCATCGACGGTGACGAGGACGGCGACCCGCTGGTCGAGCTGAAGGAGCTGCTGCGCACCGCCGGCGTCGCGACGGCCGGCGAGCTGGTCCAGCAGCGCGAGGCGCCCGACCCCGACCGCTACTTCGGCCGCGGCAAACTGGCCGAGCTGAAGGCCGAGATCGCCCGCTGCGGCGCCAACCTGGTCGCCTGCGACGACGAGCTGGCGCCGCGCCAGGAGCGTAGCCTCGAGGCGGCCCTCGACGTGCCGGTGATCGACCGCACCGCGGTGATCCTCGACATCTTCGCCGACCACGCCCACTCGGCCGAGGGCAAGCTGCAGGTCGAGCTGGCGCAGCTCGAATACAACATGGCCCGCATGCGCGGGCTGTGGACCCACCTCGACCGGCTCGACGGCGGGATCGGCACCCGCGCCCCGACCCGCGGCCCCGGCGAGACCCAGATCGAGACCGACCGCCGCCTCGCCCGCGACCGGATCGCGGCGCTGCGCCGCCGGCTGGAGCGGCTGGAGCGCAACCGCGGCACGATGCGCGCCCGCCGCGAGCGCTCCTCGCTGCCCCGCGTCGCCCTCGCCGGCTACACCAACGCCGGCAAGTCGACCCTGCTCAACGCGCTGACCGGCAGCGAGGAGGTGGCGGTTGGCGATCGGCTCTTCCAGACGCTCGACCCGACCACCCGCAGCGTCCCTCTCTCCGGCCGCGACTTCCTCTTCACCGACACGGTCGGCTTCATCGAGAAGCTGCCCCACCAGCTGGTCGAGGCGTTCAAGGCCACCCTGGAGGAGACCGTGCAGGCCGACCTGATCGTCCAGGTCGTCGACGCCGCCGCCCCGGAGGAGCGCCGGCTGGCCGACCTGGCGGCGGTCGACGCGGTGCTGGGAGAGATCGGCGCCGGCGCCAAGCCGCGCCTCCTGGCCCTCAACAAGGCCGATCTGCTGAGCGAGGGGGAGCGCCCCGAGGCGCTGCTGCGCCACCCCGAGGCGGTGCTCGTCTCGGCACTCGACGGCGAGGGGATCGAGGCGCTCTGCGACCGGGTCGAGGAGGCCTTCGAGGACACCCTCGCCGAGGTCGAGCTGCTCGTCCCCTACGAGCAGGGCGGCCGCCTGCACGAGCTGCACGAGCTGGCCGGCGACCTGGAGCGGACCGAGCGGGCCGACGGCGTGCTCGTGCAGGCCAAGGTTCCGCGGGAGGAGCTGCACCGGTTCGAGGACCTGCGCACTGCGGACGCTGCCTGAGGGGGAGGGTGAAGCGCTGTAGGGTGCGCGCCGTGGAACTCAGGGTGGTGAAGCTGAAAGAGGGGGCGACGCTGCCGACCCGGGCGCATGCGGGGGATGCGGGGTTGGATCTGTACGCGTGCGAGGCGGCGCATATCGGGCCGGGGGAGAGGTGGAGCGTCGGGACGGGGATCGCGATCGAGGTGCCCGAGGGGTACGCGGGGCTGGTGGTGCCGCGCTCGGGGATCGCCCGCGACCACGGCATCGCGCTGGTCAACTCGCCGGGCCTGATCGACGCCGGCTACCGCGGCGAAGTGCGCGTGCTGCTGCTCAACACCGATCCCGCCGAGACCTTCCGGGTCGAGCCCGGCGACCGCGTCGCCCAGCTGGTGATCTCGCCGGTCGGCATCGCCGAGCCGGTCGAAGCCGAAGTCCTCACCGAGTCGGCCAGGGCCGGTGGTGGCTTCGGATCCAGCGGGCGCTGACCCGGCGAATGACGAAGCGGTGCAGGGCGAAGGAGAGGTCGCGGTTGCCGGCACGGTCGACCGCCCGGACGCGCAGCGCGTGACGGCCCGGGCGTAGCCGGTAGCGGCGCACCTGGCCGCAGCGGCGCGGCGGCCGGCGGTCGAGCTTGCAGATGAAGCGGGCCGGCTCGTTGGCCGCGAAGACAAAGACGACCTTGCGCCGGCGATTGGGAGTGAAGACGCGGCGCCGGGGCCGGTGCGCGAACCAGGTCTGAGGCGGGAAGCGGTCGATGACCTGGACCGCAGGCAGTGGCGGCGGAGCGGGGGGCGGAGCCTCCTCGGCCGGCGGCTCAGGGTCGGGGTCGGGCGGCGTGTCGGGAGGCCGGAAGCTGTTCGGGTCGCGCTCGTGGATCGACTCGCAGCCGATCGGCGCGGCGTCGGGCCCGTTTTCAGGGCGGTCGATCTGGGCGGTGTCCCAGCCGCTGCCGCAGTCGATCGTCGGGTCGGGGTCGTCGAATGGAGTGCCCGAGTTGGCGAGGATCGAGTCGTTGCCGCCGGCCGCGTAGTAGCGGTCGGGGCCCGGCCGCCCGAGCAGTTGGTTCGGCCCGGAGTCGCCGATCATGACGTCGCCCGCGCCGGTTCCCTCGATGTCCTCCAGCGCGCTCAGCACCGTGAGCGGACCGCCTTCGCAATCGGGTTCGCCTTCGTCGCCGACGAGGCCCGCTCGCTCGACCCCCATGTCGATGCTCACCGCCGAATCGAAGTTCGCCCAGTTGGCGTTGTCGCGGTCGGGGCCGCCGTCGAGCTCGTCCCCGTCGCAAACGGCGTCGGAGACGAAGAGGTCCTCGCCAGGCCCGGCGTGAAGCTCGTCGGCGCCGTCGTTGTTTGGCACGGCGTCGTCGCGGCTGCCGGCGCCGGCGGTGTCGTCGCCCGGCCCATCGACCACGGCGTCTTCGGTGGCACCCCCGGTCAGATCGTCGCTGCCCTCGCCGCCGAGCAGGACGATCGAGGCGGTGGCCGGAAAGCCGGATGCGGACAGCGTGTCGTTCCCTTCGAGCCCGGCGACGACGACCGAGTCGGGCTCGCCGGAGAAGACCCCGACCTGGCTGCCGTTTGCGGTGAGGGTGGTCTGCGACGCAGACGAGGAGTAGGTCGCGACCAGGGTGTCGTCGCCGTCGCTGCCGGTGAGGTAGAGCGCGGGCGGCCCTCCCGCCTGCGGTGCCATCTCACCGGCACCGACCGTGCTCGGATCGCGCGGCTCGACCTCTTCGTCTTCGCCGCTGAACTCGCACGAGGTGAGCGTGGCGCCGTCGCAGTAATCGCCCTCAGCGCCGCCGTAGACGACGTCGTTCCCGCCTTCGCCGAGGATCACGTCGCCGCCGCCGCCGCCGTAGAAGGTCTCATCGCCACCGGTGCCCACCAGGAAGTCCGGGAAGGGGGTGCCGACCACGATCTCGAAGCTCACACCGTCGAGGTCGAGGTCGACTCCGCCGCCGTCCGGCGCTCGGCCGTTGTTGGCGAAGCCGTTGCCGTCGTCTGCGCCGGGATCTTCGAGGTCGACATAGACACCGCGCCCGTCGGCGATCCCCGGGAAGCCGTCGTAGTCGAAGAACGAGCCTTGGTTGGGAAAGCCCGGCGTCACCCCGGTCGCGTAGCTCAGCGTGTCGATTCCGCCGCCCGTGTTCTGGATGTGGTCGATCGTCGCGTCGCCACGGACGAAGTCGTTGCCCGCCTCGCCGTCGAGGACCGAGTCGGCGCCGAAGCCGCCCGAAAGGCGGTCGTCTCCGTCACCGCCGCGCAGCTGGTCGTCGCCGATGCCGCCGTAGAGCCGGTCGTCCCCCGGGCCGCCGAAGAGCCGATCGTTGCCGCGCTGGCCGTAGATGACGTCGTCGCCGCCTTCGCCGCGGGCGACGGTGACGCTGCGCGGCATGCGGATCGTGTCGGCGCAGGGCGTGCCGACGTAGGTGTTTCCTTCGATCTGCGCGCCCTCACTGCAGCTCGGTGCAGCGCTCGCCGTTCCGGTCAGCGCGGCGGCGAGCAGCAGAGCGATGACGGTGACCCAGCCGAATCGCATTCTCGAGCGGGTACCCGCCCCGGACGATCCCCACTCAGCCACGCAGGGCGACCTCGCGGGCGCACTCCTGCGCGGCGAGCTCCAGGCGGTCGTCGAGCGGCTCCAGCTGCGGGGCGCTGCCGTAACGGCGCTCCAGCGCGAGCGCGATCAGGCGGTCGGCGAGCCAGGCGTTCTTGGGCAGCAGTGGCCCGTGCAGGTAGGTGCCGATCAGGTTGTCGCGCCGCACACCCTCCATGCCGTCCTTGCCGTTGTTGCCGAAGCCCTTCAACACGCGTCCCAGTGGGGTCGCCGCGTCGCCGAGGTAGGTCCGCCCGCCGTGGTTCTCGAAGCCGGCGATCGTCCGCGGGCCGTCGCCGAGGTCGGCCTCGATCGCGACGTTGCCGATCAGCCGCTCGCCCGGCTCACGCACCGTCTCCAGGTCGGCGAGGCCGAGCCCGGGCAGGCGCTCTCCGTCGAGCTGGTAGCTGTGACCGAGCAGCTGGTAGCCGCCGCAGACGGCCAGCATGACGGCCCCGTCGCCGACCGCGGCGGCGAGCGCCTCGCGCTTGCCGGCGACCAGGTCGGCGGCGACCGCCCGCTGGTCGCGGTCCTGGCCGCCGCCCAGGTAGAGGAGGTCGTGTGCGCTGGGGTCGAGCCCCTCGCCCGGGCCGGCGGCGGCGTAGGAGAAGCCGATCCCCCGCCACTCGCAGCGGCGCTGCAGGAAGAGGATGTTGCCGCGGTCGGCGTAGATGTTCATCTGCTCGGGGTAGAGGGCGAGGACGCGGAGCTCCATCAGGCGGCCCTCTCGAAGAGGACGACCGTCGAGCCGACGTGCGCCTCGGTGGGGGGGACGGCTCGCCTGCCGCCCGGTTGCAGCCCCGCCTCCGCCGCCTGCCGCTCCAGCATCGCGGCGTCGAGCGACCGCAGCTCCACGTCCACGATCTCCTCGCTCAGCTCGCCGGCGGGGGAGACGGTCTGGCGCAGGCGACGCATCCGGATCGCCTCCGCGTCGACCCGCGCCTCGATCGGCAGGCTGGAGTAGACCCAGCCGTCGACCTCGCGCGCGTCGGGCAGGAGAGGGGAGGAGTCGACCGGCTCCGGCATCTCCTCCACGATCGCAAACGCCGCCAGTCCGCCCGGCGCGAGATGAGCCGCGACGCACTCCAGACACCCCCGCCGCTCCTCCGCACCCGCGAACAGCTGCACCAACTGCATCGGCGCCATCACCAACCCGAATTGGCGCTCAAGCTCGAAGTCCCTGGCATCGCCGACCGATGCGTTGGGCAGCTCGGCGATGAGAGCCGCGTCGAGGTCGAGCCCGAACACCTCGTGCCCCCGCCGCGTCAGATGCCGCAGCACCCTTCCGGTCCCGCAGCCAAGGTCGAGAATCGGGCTGCTGTGCTCAACCGCGAGCTCCTCCCACAACCTGAGGTCCGCCGAATAGCCCCCGCACTCAACCTCATGCCAGATGACAGACGCATCTCGGGCGGGTGGCGTGGGGAGGGGGGAGTCCGCCTCCGGCGGGCCCGCCCTTCCCGCGACAGGACCCGCCCGCCATTTGCCTTGTCCCTCCCCCCTCATCTCCAGAACTCCTGCGTAAGGCCGCGTGAGGACAGCACCTTGTGCAGCTCCAGCAGCGCCGTGTAGGTCGGCAGCGCGAACAACCGCTCCGGCGCCGCGTCGACGGCCCGGTCGAGCGACGCCTCGATCTCCGGCTCGACCGCGATCGCCTCCTGCGGCCAGCCGGCGTACTTGAGCCGCAGCGCCATCTCCGGCGCCCGCGGTCCGGCGCAGACGACGCGCCGGACCGCGCCGGCGAGCAGCTCGAAGTCGGCGTCCCAGATCCAGGAGACGTCGCGCCCGTCGGCGATCCGGTCGTTGAGCCCGATCCAGAGGTCGAGCCCGGCCTCGCCCGCCTCTAAGCGCAGCGTGCGCAGCACCTCGTTCGTCCCCGCCGGGTTCTTGATCAGCAGGATCGAGGCCCGCTTGGCGCCGATCTCGACCGTCTCCACCCGGCCGAAGGCGCCCCGCAGCGACGCCAGCGCCGGCCCCACCTTCTCCGCCGCGACGCCGAGCTCGAGCGCCGCGGCGATCGCCGCCAGTGCGTTGTAGACGTTGTAGAGCCCGGGCAGCGGCAGCTCGACCTGCAGCTCGCCGGCCGGCGTGCGCACGGTGACCGAGGAGCCGTCCATGCCGTGCAGCTCGATCCGCGTGGCGAGCACGTCGGGCTCGGGCCGGCGCGCGCCGCAGCTCGGGCAGGAGTAGTGGCCGAGGTGGCCGACGAAGGCGCGCTCGTAGGCGTAGGGGTGGCCGCAGCGGCGGCAGTGCCTGGCGTCGGAGGCGTGCTGCAGCTCGGGCAGCGCCTGCGCGGCGTCGTCGATGCCGAAGCAGACGACCCCCTCGCGCGGTCCGCCGTCGTCGCCGCGGCCCAGGTCGGCGACCAGCGGGTCGTCGGCGTTGAGGACGAAGCGGCTGCGGCCGCCACGGGCCGCCACGACCTTCGCCCACTCCTCGGCGAGGACCTCGGTCTCGCCGTAGCGATCCAGCTGGTCGCGGAAGAGGTTGCCGAGCACGATCAGCCCGGGGTCGAGCTGCGCCGCGACCTGCGGCAGCCAGGCCTCGTCGACCTCGAAGAGGCCCTCGCTGCCGCGCTGTTCGAGCAGCGCCGTGGCGATCCCCCAGGTCATGTTCGAGCCGGCCCGGTTGTGGACGGGGACGCGGCCCTCGGCCGCCAGCAGCGCGGCCAGCATGCCGGCGGTGGTCGTCTTGCCGTTGGTCGCGCTGATCAGCGTCGTGCCGCCCTCGAGGCGCGCGCCCAGCTTGGCGATCGCTCGCCGGTCCAGCCGCAGCAGCAGCCTGCCCGGCAGCGTCGTGCCGCCGCCGCGGCCGCTGGCGCGGCTGGCGGCGCCGACGGCGCGCGCGAGGAGGCGCCTCACGGCGCGATGACGCTCAACGCCCGCGGCAGCACGCGCAGGCTCGCCGGCAGGTCGGTCAGGTGCTCGCCGTCGGCGTAGACGGCGAAGGGCCGGCTGGCGCTCAGCTCGAGCCGGGAGGCCCGAAACACGCGGAAATAGTCCTCCTCGAGATGGGTGCCCTTGAACATCTTGGGCAGGTTACTCAGGCAGCGGAGCTTGCCCGCCTCGGCGACGGTGACCACGTCGAACTCGCCGTCGGCGAGGTCGGCGTCCGGCGCCAGCATTATGCCGCCGCCGTAGGCGCGGTTGTTGGCGGCCGAGACCGAGTAGCCGCTGAAGCGGATCCGTTCCTCGCCGACCGCGATCGTAAAGCGGGCCGGCTTCCAGCCGAGCAGGGTGCGGATGCCGGCGTAGGCGTAGACGAGGTTCCCCCGCAGCCACCTGGTCCGGTTGGCGAGCAGGTTCGCCTCCGAGTCGAAGCCGGTGCTGGCGATGCCGAGGAAGCGCTTGCCGTTGGCCTCGCCGACGTCGATCCGCCGCACCTGCCCGGCGGCGAGCGTCGCCACCGCGCCCTCCGGGTCGTCCGGGATGCCGAGCACCCGCGCCAGGTCGTTGCCGCGCCCGCCGGGGACGATGCCGAGCGGCGTCTCGGAGCCGGCGAGCGCCCCGCCGATCGCGCCGATCAGGCCGTCGCCGCTGAGGACGACCGGGATCTCACCTGCCTCTGCGGCCCGCAGCGCCCGCTCGACCCCGTCCCCCAGCCCCTTGGTGCGCTCGACCCGGAACGGGAGGCGACGCGAGTCCAGGGCCTGCTCGACCCGCGGCAGCAGCTTCAGGGCGCGACCGTGCGCCGAGGAGGGGTTGACCAGCAGCGCCAGCGGCATTCCCTGCGCGTCCATCGGGGCGGCAGCCTATTCCTCTAGGCTTCGCCGCCGATGGAGGGCTCGCAGGACCGGACGAAGTGGATCGCGCTCGGCGTCTTCGCGTTGCTCGCGACGGCGGTCGTCGCGGTCATCCTGATCTCGCGCGCGGGCGGCGACGAGGGCTCCGCCGCCTCAGCCGACGCCGCCGGCTGCAAAGAGGTCGAGGAGCCGAAACCGAAGAACCTCAGCTACCCGGCTGCGCCACGGCAGATCGTGAAGCAGGGCGAAGAGGTGACCGCGGTGGTGGAGACCAGCTGCGGGACCTTCGAGATCGCGCTCGACTCCCGGAGGGCGCCAAAAACGGTCAACTCGTTCGTCGTCCTTTCCCAGCGAGGCTTCTACGACGGCCTCGCTTTCCACCGCGTCGCGCCCGGCTTCGTCATCCAGGGCGGCGACCCGCAGGGCAGCGGCACCGGCGGCCCCGGCTACAGCGTCGACGAGGAGCCGCCCGCCAACCTCGCCTACACCAAAGGCGTCGTGGCGATGGCGAAAAGCCCGGCCGAGCCACCCGGCCGCTCCGGCAGCCAGTTCTTCGTCGTCCTCTCCGCCGACGCCGGCCTGCCGCCCGAATACGCCCTGGTCGGCAAGGTCGAGCAGGGGATGGGCGTGGTCGAACGGATCGGCTCGCTCGGCACCCCCGCTCAGAAACCCGAGCGGACCGTCTTGATCGAGACGATCGAGATCGAAGTGGGCTGAGCGTCTAGGCTGGCTATATGGCCAAGGTCGACGTAGGCGACGCGGCGCCGGACTTCGAGCTGCCCGGCACGGGCGGCAAGGCCTACAGGCTGTCCGACTACCGTGGGCAGAACCTCGTCCTCGCCTTCTACCCCGGCGACGACACGCGCGTCTGCACGGCGCAGTTCTGCTCCTATCGCGACAAGTCCGACCGGCTCGACCAGCTCGACGCCGAGGTGCTGGGCATCTCGCCGCAGTCGGTCGACTCGCACGAGCGCTGGATGGAGGAGCAGAGCCTCAACGTGCCGCTGCTCGCCGACGAAGACCTCGCGGTCAGCAAGAGCTACGGCGTCGTCGGCTGGGCCGGGCCGCTCGGCAAGCTCGCCGGGCTGGAGGGCGTGGAGGGCGGCCGCTATGTGATGCGGGCGGTCTTCGTGATCGACGCCGAGGGGATCGTCCGCTACCGGCACGTCTCGCGCACCGGCGCCAGGTTCCAGACGGTCGGCGACCTCGAGCGCGCCGTCGCCTCGCTGGCTTGAGCCCGGCCGAGTCGCAGCAGTTCGCCGCCGGCGAGCGCCCCACGATCCGCGGCGAGGTCGCGGGGGAGGGGCCGCCGATCGTCCTCTGCCACGGGGTCACCGCGACGCGGCGCTACGTCGTCCACGGCTCGCGGGCGCTGGAGCGCGCCGGCCACACGGTGGTCTCCTACGACGCGCGCGGCCACGGCGAGTCCGACCCCGCCCAACAGGGGCGGGGTTATGGATACCCGCAGCTGGTCGGCGACCTGGAGGCGGTCGTGGCGGAGACCGTCGACGAGGCACGGTTCGTGCTCGCCGGACACTCGATGGGGGCCCACACCGCGGTCGCCTACGCGCTGCGACACCCGGGGCGGCTGAGCGGCCTCGTCGTGATCGGCCCGGTCTTCGCGGGCCGCGTCGGCGAGCGGGCGATCGCCTACTGGGACGGGCTCGCCGCGGCGCTGGAGGGCGAAGGGGTCGACGGCTTCGTCGCCTACATCGACCGCGAGCAGGACATCGACCCGGCCTGGCGCGAGACGGTGCTGCGCATCACCCGCGAGCGGCTGCTCCTGCACCGGCACCCGGCGGCGGTAGCCGCCGCGATGCGCGCCCTGACGCGCTCGCGACCGTTCGAGTCGATGCAGGAGCTGGAGGGGCTGGACGTCCCGACGCTGGTCGTCGCCAGCCACGACGAAGCCGACCCCGGCCACCCGCGCCACGTCGCCGAGGCCTACGCCGAGCACCTGCCACGGGCCCGGCTGGTCGGCGAGGAGCAGGGCGAGTCGCCGCTCGCCTGGCAGGGCGGCAGGCTCTCGCGCGAGATCGCCGCCTTCTGCGCGGAGGCGGCCCGCTGACGATTGATTCCGAATTAGCGTGCCCGCGGGGGCGCGACTGGCCAAGCCGGGCGGTGCACGCGGCCCAAGCGCGTAGCAGCGCTACGCGCTTGGGCCGCGGGTGCCGATCCGGCGCCGCGCCAGGCGCGTCATCCGAGGGTGCGGGAATTCGGAATCAATCGTCTAGCCTGATGAGCGCATGATCGACGAGGGTCACGCGATCCACTACACGGCGGTCCAGCCGGGCACTCCCGTCTACAGCTCAGACGGCGTCGAGGTCGGAAGGATCCGCGAGGTGGTCGACAACTACCGCGAGCACATCCTCGACGGGATGGTCTTCGAGGACCCTGGCGGCGAGCTGCGCTTCGCCGACGGGCCCGAGGTCGCCCGCACCGCCGAGCTCGCCGTCGTCCTCTCGATCGACGCCGAACAGGCACGGCGGCTGGGGCCGCCGGAGAAGGGTCACGCGAAGTTCGTCCCCAACCTGCGGGCGGGCCGGCTCGGCCGCCTCTTCGGCGGCGGCTGGAAGCGCCACTAGCCGATGCGAGTACCGGCGGAGGGGACCCTGCGGGCGGCTGCGACCTTCGTCGCGACGCTCGGCGTCGGCGTCGCCGCCTACATCGCGATCGCCGAGGCCGACGGCGGCGCGCCGGCCTGCTTCGCCGGAGGCGGCGGCTGCGAGACCGTCGCCGCCAGCTCCCATTCCGAGCTGGCCGGGATCAGCGTCGCGGCGATCGGCATCGTCGGCTACGTCCTCTTACTGGGCGCGGCGCTGCTGCGCGGCGACGGCGCCCGTCTGGCGGGCTTCGGCCTCGCCCTGATCGGCTTCGGCTACAGCGTCTACCTCACCTGGCTGGAGCTCTTCGTGATCGAGGCGATCTGCCAGTGGTGCGTGGCGAGCGCCGTGCTGATGACGACTCTCTTCGCCGTCGCCGCGGCCAGGATGCTCGCCTACGTGGGGACCGAGCCGTGAGCGAGGGAGGCAACGGAGAGCGCCGCGAGCGGCTGGTCAAGCTGGGCAGCGCGACCGCCTTCCTGGCGATCGTCGCCGTCGCCGTGCTGGTCGTCGTCAGCCAGAGCGGCAGCGACGGCGGCGACGCGAGCAGCATCGAGGGCGCCGCCGAGGTCCGAGCCGAGCTGAGGGGGATCCCGCAGCGCGGGCTCGTCCTCGGCGATCCGGAGGCCGAGGTGACCCTGATCGAGTTCGGCGACCTGCAGTGCCCCGTCTGCAAGGTGTATTCGGAAGAGATCGTGCCGCAGCTGATCGAATCCAAGGTGCGCGGCGGCGAGGCGAAGCTCGCCTTCCGCAACTTCGCCTTCATCGGCGAGGAATCGGTCGACGCCGCCGCGGCGGCGATCGCCGCCGGAGAGCAGGGCCGCGGCTGGGACTTCGTCGAGCTCTTCTACCGCAACCAGGGCGCCGAGGCTTCCGGCTACGTCACCGATGAGTTCCTGACCGCGATCGCCGCGGGCGTCGGCGTGGCCGGCATCGAGAAATGGGACGAGGCGCGGCAGAGCGACCGCGTCGTCGACCAGGTCGCCGCCGAAATCGCCGCAGCGGAAGACCTGGGCCTGACCGGCACGCCGTCCTTCGTCATCGAAGGCCCGCTGGTCGACGGCCAGGACGTCCTCGGCACGCCCGGCGAGGCCGGCCCGCTAGAAGACGCGATCGAGGACGTCGCCTGAGTTGACATAACCACCATTATCGTGCGTTGGATTCGCGGCTAGGGAGCCATGGCGCTGCCGCGGATCACCGGGCGGACGACCGGCGGCGCCTTCGGCATCCGCTCGTGCTCGAGGTTCTGGACGTCGAACGGCGAGGCATCCAGGTTGGCGGCGGTGTCGCGGTTGCAGTTGCAGCCGTCGTTGACGAAGCGCCACGGCCGCGCGAAGCGGTCCTGCCAGGTGGCGAGCCGCGGCTCGCGAGCGCGGACGTGCTCGAGAAAGAGCAGCTTGCCGCCGGGCTTCAGCACGCGGGCTGCCTCGGCCAGGGCGGCCTTGGGATCGGGCACCGTGCAGAGCACCAGCGTGAAGACGGCGGTGTCGAAGCTCGCCTCCGGGAAGGGCAGCCGTTCGGCCGGCGCTTCGACGATCTCGGCGTCGACGCCTTGCTCCGCGGTGTGGCGGCGCAGGCGCTTGGTCATGTGCGGGTCGGGCTCGGCCAGCACCAGCTCGCCGACCGGCTCCGGGTAGAGCCCCAGGTTGGCGCCGGTGCCCGCGCCGATCTCGAGCGTGCGGCCGCTCGCCGCGGACAGCGTGCGCCGGCGCATCTCGCGCAGCCCGGCCTCCTCGGTCGCCTCGAGCAGCTTGTCGTAGAAGGCCGAGAAGAACCGGCCCCAGGTGGCGTCGTAGACCCGACCCATCGGCCCATTGAAGCATTTGGGGCCTATAGACCCCCCAAATGCTGCGATCGATCAGGCGGCGTCGCGCTGCGCGGCCGGCTCGGGGCTCTCGCTCTCCGGCTCCAGACCGGGCTCGCTGTGGGCGACGCGGTCCTCGTAGGCGTGACGGGCGCTGTGGTCGACTTCGGTCATCAGCTTGTCGACCTTCATGAAGCGCCCGAGCCCCTCGCGCCAGGGGCGCGGCAAGAGCGCCACGATCTTGAAGAGGACGCCGTTCTGACGCGGCACCCAGACGTCGAAGCGCTGCACTTCGAGCGCGTCGACGATCTCGTCGGCGACGTCGGATGCCTCGACCGGCTTGATCATCTTCTGGCCGACACCGGCAGTCAGCTCGGTGTTGACGACGGTAGGCATCACGCAGGCGACCTCGATCGCGGTCTCGCGCAGCTCGGCTCGCACCGCCTCGCTGATCCCGACCACGGCGTGCTTGGTCCCCGAGTAGGTCGCGATCCCCGGAAAGCCGCCTTTGCCCGCCTGCGAGGCGAGGTTGACGATGTGGCCCGAGCCGCGCGGCCGCATCCGCTCGATCGCCAGCTGCATGCCGACGATCACGCCGTAGACGTTGATGTCGAGCTGCCGCTTGACCGAGGCGTCGGCCTCCTCGGCGAACGGCGTCACCGCCATGATCCCGGCGTTGTTGACCAGCACGTCGAGCGGCCCGAGCCGGCGCTCGGCCTCATCGAGGAAGGCAGCGAAGGAGTCGCGGTCGGTCACGTCGAGCGCGGCGGCGATCGTGCCGCCGCCCAGCTCCGTCGCGGTCTTCTCGGCAAGCTCGCGGTCGAGGTCGCCGATCGCCACCCGGCACCCCTTGCGCACCAGCGCCTCCGCGGTCGCCTTGCCGATCCCCCGGGCGCCCCCGGTGATCGCCACGACCTTTCCGCCCAGCGCCTGTCTCTGCTTCGCCATGGTGCCCTCCTCCTCCGGCCTTCTCAGGCGGCCGGCTTGTAGACGGTGACCACGGCGGCGCCGCCGAGGCCGATGTTGTGTTGCAGGGCGGTCTTCGCGCCCTCGACCTGGCGCTTGTCGGCTTCGCCGCGCAGCTGCCAGGTCAGCTCCGAGCACTGCGCCAGCCCGGTCGCGCCGAGCGGGTGGCCCTTGGAGATCAGCCCGCCGCTCGGGTTGACGACGACCTTGCCGCCGTAGGTGGTCGCCTCTTCCTCGACCAGCTTGTGGGCCTCCCCCTCCGCGGCGAAGCCGAGCGCTTCGTAGGTGATCAGCTCGTTGGCGCTGAAGCAGTCGTGCAGCTCGCAGACGTCGACCTCGTCGGCCTCCGCGCCGGCTTCGGCGTAGGCCTCCGCGGCTGCCTGCTTCGACATGTCGGAGCCGACGATCTTCATGCAGTCGGCGTTCTCGTCGAAGGTCGTGCTCAGGTCGGTGACCATCGACTGGCCGGCGATCTCGATCGCCTGGCCGCCCAGGTCGTGCTCTTCGACGTAGCGCTCCGAGGCGACGATCGCGCAGGCCGAGCCGTCGGAGGTCGGCGAGCACTGCAGCTTGGTCAGCGGGTCGTGGATCATCTTCGCCGCCTTGATGTCCTCGATCGTGTACTCGTCCTGGAACTGGGCGTAGG
>Ga0299914_10000092_pt1 | contig 50193 bp, 47 predicted proteins | sample RVTome_10_FD_201361 | JGI IMG/M metagenome (GOLD analysis project Ga0299914, IMG submission 201361) | Soil microbial communities from uranium-contaminated site in the Upper Colorado River Basin, Wyoming, United States - RVT153D57 (version 2) ... | reverse complement strand
CGTTGCTCACGCTCGACATCGACGGCAGGAAGAACGAACTCGCGCTGGCCAAGCATGTCCAGCGGCACCCGCTCAAGGGTGTCATCGAGCACGTCGACCTGATCCTGGTACGCCGCGGCGAGAAGGTCGTCGTCGACATACCGGTCCACGTCGTCGGCGAAGCGGAGCCCGGCACTCTCGTGAACTTGGAGCATCCGACGATCTCGCTGAAGGCGGAAGCCACTCACCTGCCCGAGTACGTCGAGGTCTCCGTCGAGGGACTCGAGGCCGGCACGCTGATCCACGCTGGCGACCTGAACCTGCCCAGCGGGTCGGAGTTGGATGCCGATCCCGAGGTTCTCGTCGTCAACGTCAACGTCGCGCCCACCGCTGAAGACCTCGAAGCCGCGCCCGCCGAGGCCGAGGTCGAGGAAGGTGCCGAGGTCGCCGAGGGCGAGGCCGCCGAGCCCGCCGAGGGCGAGGGTGCCGAGGCCGAAGGCGCACCTGAGGAGTCCTGATCAGCAGCTGGCAGCGGCCGGCATGACGCGAGGGAAGGGGGCCGGAACCTCTCATGCCCGATGGCGGCTGGCTCGTCGTCGGGTTGGGCAACCCCGGCTCCTCCTACGCGGGCACCCGGCACAATGTCGGCCATCTCGTCGTCGAGCTATTGGCCGCGCGGGCCGGCGCGAAGCTGAAGTCTCATCGGCGGGGCCGTTCCGACGTCGCCGAGACCCGCGTCGGCGGGCCGCCCGGTGTCCGAGCGGTGCTTGCGCGCCCGAAGTCGTACATGAACCTGTCCGGTGGCCCGGTGGCGAGTCTGCTGAATTTCTTCAAGATCGGCACCGACCGGCTTGTGGTCATCCATGACGAGCTCGATCTGCCGTACGGTGCTCTGCGCCTCAAGCTCGGCGGCGGCGACAACGGCCACAACGGCCTGCGATCGATTCGCGCTGCCCTCGGTACCGGGGACTTCCACCGGGTCAGGGTCGGCGTCGGGCGGCCACCCGGCCGGCAGGACCCAGCCGATTACGTCCTCAGGCCGTGGAGTGCCGCAGAACGCAAGGATCTCGAGTACCACGTCGACCGGGCTGCCGACGCAGTTGAAGCCCTACTCGTCGACGGTTTGGCCTACGCCCAGAACTACTACAACAGCTGATCTCACGGGCCTTGTTCGCCGCCCAGGCCGCTCACCCGGATCGCCGGCTGCGTGTGGCTGAGTCGGTGGAGGGCGCGAACCGGGTGGTCACGCCTAGAAGCCGCGGGATTTTACTGACCAGATCGTCCAGTTCGTCCACGACCCGTTCCCACGCCTTGGTGCGCTGGCCGTACGGGTCGGGCACCTCGTCGTCCGGATCAGAACCCAACACTTCACGCGGATCTCGACCCTCGCCCACCGACGCGAGCCAATCGGCCAGCCGCTGGTGACGTCGCGGTGGCCCCACCTTGTCGGCCCGGCGGACGAAGTCCTTGAGCGTGAACGTCTTCGGCCAGGCTGCCGGTGATATGCCGACCACATCGCGCACATGCTCTCGGGTCATGCCGAGGATGAGGTCTGCCTCGGCCACGATCTCGCTGGTCACTGAGACGCTGCGGTGCGGGGCGAGGTCGATGCCGTGCTCGGCCATCACCGACACGCCAATCTCCGGTGTCGGCTCGCCGGTGAACTTCAGGCCCACGGAAGCGATCGACAACGCTGCATCGACCGGACCGAGACGCTTTTCAAGCAACGCGGCGGCGATCGGCGACCGGCAGCGCCCGGCCGTGCACACGAAGAGGAGTTTGATAACCCACCTCCATGTGCTCGTTCTCGGGCTGATGTGAGTAGGACAATTCTAGATGTACCGGGCAGCCCTGCGTGGCGCAGGAGAACCGTCGCAACCCCAACGCTGATCACGGTGGCTCAACCAGGTGTCCTTAGCTTCTCAACCATGTCGGTGATCTCGCAAGATGATCAACTGGTTGATAACGAGATGATCACGAGTTGGCCGTTTGATGCAGACATTGGCCGAAGTGGACGTGACAAAGGGTTTCCTATGGCGTAGTAATGGCAAGACCGGCTAGCCTTAGTGGGAGCAACCAGGGGGGCTGGCTGCTAAGCAGGACTGTGGGGGGATTTGATGGAGGTAGGGGAGCGCAGCTCCATGAACTCGAGCTTGGGAATTTCCCGGCGCACACTGCTGCGTCGGGGCGCGGTCGTCGGTGGATCCCTGGTCTGGACTGTCCCCGTAGTGCACACGCTCGCCGCCCCGTCGGCAGCTGCCGGGACGCCGCTTGATGGCATCTCGTTCGTCGCCGTGGTTGTCAAGTGTGGCGACGCCCACTACAGGATGAAGTGGGAGGTCGAGGGTGGGACGCTGGTCGGTCCCGACACGGGCACCAGCTTCAATATCCCGGGTGGTCCGCAGCTGACAGACTACCCGAACATCCAGCCGGGCGCCGCTCCTGGAGCTAGCGCCGGTTTCGTCGGCGAGGCTGTACAGATCGGCGCCTCAACCGACTGCTTGCTGGTCAATTACGTCATGAAGCACGGGCCCTGCAATGTCACGCCCAGCTCCGGAGGTACGACGCCGACCGGCAGCCATGGGCCGTGGACGTTCAACCCGCTGGCTTCGCCCCCTACTTGCTGAACTTCAACCCACCGATTCGCATGTTCAGCCGGCCCCTCAAGGGGGTGGGTCTGTGGTTGGCCAACGCGTCCGCGTCCTCCATCTTGTGAAGGGCCTCGGGCCTGGTGGCGCGGAACGGCTGCTGTGTGCAGCGGCGGCCGAGCGAGACCGCGACAGATTCAACTACGAGGTTGCGTACGTGCTGCCGTGGAAGAACCATGTCGTGCCTGATCTCACCGCTACCGGCGTCGCCGTCCACTGCCTCGGCAGCGGTTCTGGCCGGATAAGACCGATCGTGAACGGCCGCTGGGTGCTTCGACTGCGCGCCCTGCTGCAATCCGGCAATTACGACATCGTTCACCTGCACTCGCCGGCAATTGCGGCGGTGGCGCGGCCGATCACCCGATCATTAGGCGCGCGACACCCTGCGCTGGTGTCCACCGAACACAACGGCTGGGCCACCTACTCTCCCCCGACCCGCCTGCTCAACAGGTTGACCTACCGGTTCGACGACGCCCATTTCGCCGTCTCCGAGCAGGTACGCCAGTCGGTAGCCCGCTCAGTTCGCGACGAAGTCACGGTCGTGATCCACGGCGTCCGGGTTGCGGACGTCCGGACGCACCTTTCTGAACGTGACGCGGTACGTGCCGAGCTCGGTGTGGCACCCGACGAGGTAGTGGTCGGCACGATCGCGAACTACCTCGCCCAGAAGGCTTACCCGGACCTGTTCGCGGCGGCTCGAATCGCGCTCGACGCCGAGCCGCGCATTCGGTTCGTGTCCGTCGGACAGGGGCCGTTGGAGGCGCAGATCAAGGCCGAACATGCCCGGCTCGACCTTGGCGACGACTTCCAGTTGCTGGGTTATCGCCCCGACGCGGTACGTGTTCTTGCCGGGTGCGACATCTTCACCCTCGCCTCCCATTTCGAAGGACTTCCCGTCGCACTCATGGAGGCCTTGGCGCTGGGCCTGCCGGTGGCCGCGACGGCGGTCGGCGGTGTTCCCGACGCCATCACCGACGGTCGCGAAGGGTTCCTGGTCGAACCGGGCAAGCCCGCCGAACTTGCCGATGCGCTGCTGCGTTTGGCCAAGGACGAGCCGTTGCGAGCACAGCTGGGCGAGGCCTCCTACGAGCGCGGCTCGGACTTTGACATCGGCAGGGCAGTGCGGCAGATCGAGAGCGTTTACGCCGCCCTGGCCGAAGACCGGCGACGACTGAGGGATGGGTGAAGCCATGTTCGAGCACGAGGTCGCCGTCCGCCGCCTGCAACCGTCCGACGAGCCCGAGGTGCTGGCGCTCATCGAGGCCGCACTTGGCCGGCGCCCGGATCCACGTAATGCGGCGTTCTTTGCCTGGAAACATCGTGAGAACGCGTTCGGTGCATCGCCGTCGTGGGTGGCCGTAGCCGGCGACCGGGTCGTCGGGCTCCGCACGCTGATGCGCTGGGAGTTCGATACACCGAACGGCCCGGCGAGCGCCGTGAGAGCGGTCGATACGGCAACTCATCCCGACTTCCAGGGCCGCGGGATCTTCTCAATGCTCACCCGCCGCGCCGTCGATGAACTGACGGCCGAAGGCGTGGACTTCGTCTTCAACACACCGAACGACAAGAGCCGACCCGGGTACCTGAAGATGGGTTGGAAGCCCGTCGGCCAGCTGCCGACGGGTCTGCGCCCGGCCGGGGCGATGTCGCTTCCACGCATCGCTTCTTCCAGACTGCCGGCCGCCATGTGGTCGACACCCGTCGAGGCCGGCGTCCCAGCGCTCGAGGCCCTCAGCGACGACGGCGAAGTCGACAAACTACTCAGCGCCGCCCGCCTGCCGGCCGGCATCCAGACCCGTCGCAGTCCGGAGTACCTGCGGTGGAGGTACGGCTTCGAGCCCCTCGCGTACCGCGCAATGCACGCAGGGCCATCGACGTCCGACGGGATGCTGCTGTTCCGCGTGCGACAGCGCGGCCGGGCGAGTGAGCTGGTGGTGGGAGACCTGCTGCTGCCTGAGGCAAGTCCAGCTGCCGTCCGCCAACTCATCCGCTCGGCACTGCGAGCGACCCGGGCCGACTACGCCCTTGGCCTGCGCACAGTACCGGTGACCGGGCTGCTACCGCTGCCGGGGCAAGGCCCGATCCTCACTTGGCGGAGCCTGGCCAGCGACACGATGCCGCCGCTGGCCGAGTGGAAGCTCTCGCTCGGCGACATCGAGCTGTTCTAGCGACGGGCCACCCGGAAGATTATGTGCCTACATTTGTAGTAACGTCTCCTCATGGCAACTGTCGGGCTCCGTGAACTCAGCCACCACACCAGCAGGTACCTGGCTCGGGTCAGGCGTGGCCAGACCCTGGAGGTCACGGATCGGGGTCGGGTTATTGCGTTGATCAGCCCAGTGACTTCGGATGAGCCCCACCGTCGCCGGCCCAGAGTTGGAGGTTTCCGAAGCGACCGGCCATTGACCGCCGAGGAGATCGACGCGGAGCTGGCCGGCGGCTTCGGCGCCAGTGATCGTCGTTGACACCAGCGGGATCCTCGCGTCCAAGGACGAGAGCCATCCCGACCATGCCGCGGTGGCTGAGATTGTGGCCGATTGTGACGAAGAGCTGTTGCTTTCACCATTCGTGCTCGCGGAAGCCGACTACATGCTGGCGTCACGCCTTGGCCATACGGCGGCGCGCGAACTGCTCGACGATGTGGAGGCGGAGGCCTATCAACTCGTCGAGTTCGGTCCCGGTGACGTGGCTTCTGCGAACGGAATCATCGACAGGTACGAAGACTTGCGCATCGGCATCGCTAGTGGTGATCGCTGCGCGTTACGAGACAACCCGGATCCTGACCTTCGACCAGCGTCACTTCCGAACGGTTGCCCCGTTGTGGGGCGCGAGGAGCTTCACACTACTCCCGCTGGATTCCTAGCCCGAGCGGTATCTCCTGCCTGGCGCCCCCATCGAGTCAGGCCTAGGCGCGGTTCGCCCTCGTGACGAGCTCCACGATCAGCTCGACACCTTCGTGCAGATCGCCGATCGGTAACCGGTAGCACTCGGCCCGCTCCAGGACGCGAGCCAGCACGGCAAGGTTGCGCCCGGGCGCTTCTTGGAAGTTGAACGTCGAATCCGAGAGCCGAACCAGCATCGCAGCCCTGGAAACGGGCTCGAGCCGAGTGGCAGCGCTCCGGTCGTAGGCCGGCTCTACGACGAACCGGATGGGTGCGGCGCTAGCGAGAGCATCCGCCCGGATGGCGGAGGCCGGTACCTGCCATTGCCCCGTCACGACGCCGTCGTGTGGAGGCCGGAGACTGGCCAATACTTCCCACGAGCCTCGGTCGACCGACAACGGCTTTTGGTACGGTCGCGGGACCAGGGTGGCCGTATCAATCGCCACCGCCTCGTCGGTCACGTATCCGAAGCCCGCGCCGGCGACGAGTCCTGCGACGGTCGTGGTCTTGCCACTTTCGGGTGCGGCCGGCAGCAGCACCGTCATGCCCTCCCGGGCCGCTGCGGCTGCGTGCACAACCAGATGGCGTGCTGTCGACCGCCGGACGACTTCGGCGTTGATGTGCCACAACAACACCGACAGCGCCCGATCGAGCCGCCCGGTCACGACAACGACCCGATCCTGGTACCGCACCAGGTAACGCGCTTCGGCCAGCACCACAAGCTCATACCGGGCTCGGTCGCTCCGCCCGCCGTCGCCGAGGTCGACGAAGATCTGGTCGAGGAAGTTTCGGACGGCGACGTCGTTCGTAGCCACCTCGAAGCTGTGCTCGAGGCCGCGAAAGACCCGCGTCACGTACCTGGACGGCGGTAGCGGACTATCGCCGAGATCGAACTCTCCGGTCGGACCGTTCGGCGCCCGCCGCCCGGTGGACGCCGGCACACCGGCGGAACCAACTAGCAGTCCCCGGCCGTGCATGAGCTCGGCCAAGTCCAGTACGTCTCGCCGGACGGACTCTTCGGCGGCGCCGTACCTGTCGGCTAGATCGGCCGCGATGACGCGCACCGACCTGTCGCCGTCAAGGAGTGTCCACACCGCCGCGGCTGTGGGCTCCAAATGGTGCAGCGCATCGGCCTCGGGGTTGTAGATGACCGTCTCGCCGTCGACGGGCTGCACGACCAGCCCCGCCTTAGGCGCCGGGCGGGCGTCCAACCACGCTGTCCTGGTCGGCGCGTCTGTCATCGTGGGTCGGGTGTCTGTCTATCCGGCCAGGTCGCCATCGGCCAGCGCGGCCCGCACCGCCGGGGCGGCCTCGTGACAGCGGACGACCAGATCAGCCAGCTGGCCGACGGTGGCATCGTCCATCTGGGTCCAGAGCGGCAGCGTCAGGACTCGGGGTGCGAGCGCGTCGGTCACCGGCAGCGACTGCGGCTCGCCAAGATATGCATAGGCGTCCTGGCGGTGCACCGCTGGGTAGAAGTACCGACGGCTGTCCACGCCCTCCGCGGAGAGTGCGGCCGCTAGCATCTGGACGTCCAAGCCGAAGGCCTGCTCGTCGAGCACGAGGGTCAGATCCTTGTAGGTCGACAAGTCACCGGGGTCGACCTCGGGAATCCGGATGCCAGGGACGCCGTCGACGCGCTTGGCGAAGACCGCGACGAGCTCGTTGCGGCGAGCCACCCGTTGTGCGAGCTTGCTGAGCGTGGCCAAGGCGACGGCGGCGTGGAGTTCGGACATGCGGGCGTTGAGGCCCGCCACCTGGCAGTTGTAATCGCCGGGGTTGCCGTAATTGCGGGCCAACCGAACGCGGGCGGCGAGGTCGCCGTCGTTCGTGGTGACCAGTCCTCCCTCGCCGGCCGGCGCGACCTTGGTCGGGCTCAGGCTGAACACCTCAGCGGCGCCGAAGCCACCGATGGCCCGCGAGCCACGGCGGCTGCCGAGGGCATGGGCAGCGTCGTACACGACAGGTACGCCCGCCGCCGCTGAGATCTCCTCCAGTCGCTCCACGGCACAGGGCGTGCCGTAGATGTGGGTCGCCATCAGCGCGCTGGCACCGGCCAGGCCCTGTGCCGCGTCGTCCGGGTCAAGGGTGAGCGTGGCCGGATCGATGTCTGCGAACACCGGTCGGCCGCCGGCCCACTTCGCGGCGTGCGCGGTCGCTGCGAAGGTGAAACTGGGCATGACCACCGGCCCGGTGGCCTGCAGCGCCTGCATGACCAGCATCAGCCCGGTGGTGCAACTGGCGACGGCTACGACATGAGGGACGCCGAGCCGGTCGGCAACCTGCTCCTCCAGTTCCTTGACCGTTGGGCCGTTGGTGAGCATGCCGCCGTCGAGAATGCGCTCCAGCCTCTGAAGGAGTTGTTCGTGCTCCGGTATGACGACCCGGGTGAGCGGAAGACCCGCCGGGAACTGCGGATCACCGCCGAGCACGGCCAGCGAATCGGCGACGGCCACATCGGACCTTGTGGGCTCAATCACGGCTCTCCTTCAGGGTTGAGCGGACGTTCAGGACGCCGGACAGCGCGTGGCGGGCACGCGCTGCGGGTCCCGAGTGTCGTCCGCGGAGGTAGCTCCGGCGCGGAAACGCCAGCGCCGACACGTACGCGAGCCGCTCCCGTGGTCCGTGGATGGCTCGGACGGAATCGATGGCCTGGGCGGCGTAGGAGTATCCGGGGGACGTGGCGCGGGTGAGCTCGCGCCGCTCGCGCCGGCCCGGCGTGAACTCTCTCGCCCAGGCCACCAGCGGGCTGTTCGTGCTGAGCCGTAGGTTGTCGACGGTTGTGGTGATGGCCTGCGCCACGACCGCCTGTCCCCGCCACGCTGACGCGATGACCAGGACCCGGTCGGCGTCGACGGTGTTGTTGTGGAGCATCTCGGCAACGTCGCGCTGCGGGACCAAGCGTGGCGGGGCGTTGCCGAGGACGAGGTGGTAACACGCGTGCAAGAAGCGCTCTTCCACGCCGAGCGCGGCGAAGTCCCGGCCGCCGACGGCGAACCTGCTCGACGGCGCGCTCCACAACATGCTCACGATGATCCGGTGGCCGAAGCCGCCTGCGGCCAGCGTGCGATGCAGGTCCAGCTGCTGACCGTCCGGCCCATCCAGACTGACGCTCTTGGTGAACCGGCGGTCGAAACGGTCGCGGGGCTGCGGGAATCGCCGGGCGTAACTCAGCCCCCTCAACAGCGCGATGGCATCATCCAGGGCATCCGGCGGGATCAACAGATCGAGGTCGCCGAAGCACCGCCAGGCCGGATCGGGATAGTCCAGGTGCGCGACTGCGGGCCCCTTCAGCACGAGGAACGGGACCCCCGCATCGTCGAATATGTCGGCGACTTCGAGCAGCTGAGCTTCTAGCCGCAACACTCCTGTCAGGGCTGGGATATCGGCATCGATCGCCGCCGTGGTTTGAGCCTCGGTCGCTGGGAAGACTCCGGACGACAACGCCTGCGCGAGCAGGTTGGTGAGGCGTTGCCACCTGACATGGGTGAGGAGCTCGTTCCAATCCGGTTCGCTGAGCGGCCGTGCAGGTGCGACGACGGACGAATCCGGCAGGCCGAAGGCCGCAACCGCCCGCAACAGTGCAGTGACGTCCACCCGACCTACCCTCGCTCCAGCACTCCGCGAGCGGCCAGGTCGGCTACAACGGGAGCGACGTCACGACTGACAGCCGCATCGGGAACGCCGTAGATGTCGGCGAGCCGACGCGCGGCCTGGTCGATCGTCATCGGTTCTGCGAGTAGCCACCACAGCTGCTCTCCCGTACCCGTGAGCACGACCACGTCACCACCACCGTCGGGCAGCACGAACACGCTGCCATGAGCCTGCCTCCAGACCACGCCGGCAGCGCGCCGGAATCGGTCGAGCACGCCTGGACCCCCTTGGTGAACTATTGCCGTGACGACTGGGTGGGCCTGCGACGGTGGCCCGTCGTGGATCTTTCCGGCGGTTCCTCGATCGGCTCCCCGGGATTGGTTTCTTCCCATTCGACGGGCTCGGCCGACGACATGTCAGCCGGTGTGGTTGCCTCTTCTTCTTCGCTTCGCCCTGGTGTGACTTGCGCGGTGAAACCGGAGGCGGTTCGGTCGGGCCCGGTCAGCTCCGGGCTGGTCCGCTCCGGGCCGGGTAGCTGGGCCCACTTGACAAACCTGGCAAGCAGCAGCTGTCTGCGGCTCAGCTGGCCGTAAGGCGTGCCGTGGGGCTTGGCGGTACCGGTCAACACGATGCCGAGCAGTTTCACGTCGGCTCGCTGCAGGAGTCGGCGGGCTCGACTGGCCTGCCCATAGGTGGTCTTGCCAACCCGGCAGGCCACGAGGGCTGCGTCGGCGTAACGCAGTACGTCGACGGCGTCGCTGGTGACAAGCAATGGGCTGCTGTCGATCAACACCACGTCGGCTCTGCCGCGTGCGTCGGCGATGATCCCAGGCAGTCGCGACACCACGGCCGTAGGGTTGCGGACCGGCTCCATGCTCGTGACGAGATCGACGCCGCGCACCGACGTAGACCGCACTATCTGGTCGAGGTAGCCGCTGAAGTCGCCTTTGACCAGGTCGGCAAGTCCGCTCCCAGGACGCGGGTCGAGGAAGAGGTGCGCCTCGGGCTTGCGGAAATCGCAGTCGATGACCAATACCGATCGACCGGTCTCCGCGACGGCGGCGGCGAGGTTGACCACCGTGGTGGACTTGCCCTGGCTTCCCCCGGCCCCCGTCACGACGAGGACCTGGGGCGTATGGTGGCTGCGGTCTGCCGTTGAACCGTCGACTCCATGGACACTCTGCGACACCAGGGTGATCGCGGATCGCAGCGACCGGTAAGCCTCCGCCGCCGCGCTGTCCGGCCGGAGTTCGGTCACGAGCGCATGGTCGGCTCTAGCCGCCCGATTGAGCTTGGGTATTTCGGCAAGCACGGGAAGGCCGAACGCGTCCTCGACTTCGTCGCGCTCGCGAAGTCGGGTGTCGAGCCGGTCGACCGTGAGCGCTAGACCGAGACCGAGCAACAGGCCGACTGCACCGGCCAGCAGCGCCCTGGCCCGGCGGTCGGTCGGTGGGCTAATTCCGCCGGGATCAAGCTTGATCACTTGAGCAGTGCCGAGGATCTGAAGCGGCGCAGGGGGCTCTTCCGCACTCAATAGATCTTGGACTCGCTGAAACACGATTTGGTAGCGGGTGATCTCGGTGTTGATCTGAGCCTGAAGGACTGCGTCGCTTGGGTCATCTGCCTGCGCGTCCTGCAGGCTCTCGATGCTCTTGCGGATCAGGTCGAGTTCCGTTTCGGCGGCCTCCAGTGCGTCGTCTGTGGATTGGGCCGTACTTGCTTGGAAGAACTCGATGGTTGCAGCGGCGTAAGCCTCGGCGAGCAATCCGGCGCGAGTTTGATCACGGTCGGTTACGGTCACGGTGAGCGAGCCGGCTTCGGGGCTCACGCTCGCGCCAACGGCTCCGGTGTGGGCCGGCCGCACACCCGCCGGAAGCCGTTCACCAGCCAAGCGCGCGACATCCGGTCCGGTTGCGAGGTGGGCCGCGAGATGCAGGTTGACACCGGTGGTCACCTCTGGTGAGGGCACGAGCGTCAGAGCCGCCTGGTAGCCGGCGCCCACGGGCTCTGGTGGCTCCTCAGGGGAAATTATGTACCCGACCACCGTGGCGAGAAGGAAGCAACTAAGGACAAGCAGCCACCGCCGGCGAAGCGTCTTAAGGAACTCGAATATCGCCATGCCCGACCTAACCGGAGATCCCATCGCCAGCCATGCTGGCTTCCACGATGGCCGAGGGTGCCGTTGTCCGCAGGAGACCAGCGCGCACCTGTTCATCGCGACCGGCTGCGGCGTCAGCAGCGAGCTGCTCTAGGGCGCTGTTAAGTTCCACTGAAGGCATAGTATGCGGGTGAAGGCGGCGAATGGCAGGGTGGGCCGTGCCTTCGAGCACCTCATTGTCGGCGTGAAGCTCCTCAACCAGCTTTTCGCCGGGTCGAACGCCGGTCACCTTTATTTCGATGTCATCGCCCACCCGACGGCCCGCCAGACGGATCATTCTCCTAGCGAGTTCGATGATGCGGACCTGCTCGCCCATTTCGAGGACGAAGACGTCGCGGCCCTCGGATATGGCAGCCGCCTGCAACACCAGCTGCACCGCCTCGCGGATGCTCATGAAGAACCTGGTCATCCGGGGGTCGGTGACGGTCACGGGCCCACCGCTGTTGATCTGGCGCAGGAAAGTGGGAATTACGCTGCCACGACTGCCAAGGACATTGCCGAAGCGAACAGCGCAGAATCTGCCCTCAAGCGGTGAGCGCGCCAACACAAGCTGTTCACCAAGGCGCTTGGATGCGCCCATCACGCAGCTCGGGTTGACTGCCTTGTCTGTAGAGATGAATACCAGGTGACGAGTGCCTGCGGCGCGCGCTGCGTCCACCACGTTGGCGGTGCCGAGCACGTTGGTGCGCACAGCCTCGGCCGGGTATTGCTCGAGCACTGGGACGTGTTTGTGTGCTGCGGCGTGGAACACGATTTCGGGTCGGTAGCGCTCGAACACCCGCAGAATCACGTCGCGGTCTCGGACGTCGGCGAGCAATTGCATTGTCCGCTCTTCGCCGACGGGACCGGTCAGCCCCGCGCACAGTTCGTGGAGGTGCGTTTCGTCGTGGTCGAGCACGAGCAGGGCGGCTGGTTCTGCCTCGGCGACCTGCCGAGCGATCTCCGATCCAATCGACCCGCCGGCCCCAGTGACAAGGACGCGACGACCGGTCAGCAGGCGGTGCACGGCGTCAAGGTCCGTCACGACCTGTTCGCGACCGAGGACGTCTTCGATTCTCAGATCTCGAACGTCCCGCAGAGTGACGTGGCCTTGCACGAGTTCGGCAACGCCCCGAAGCACGCGCAGCGGTATCTCGGCCAGCTCGGCCAGGTCGGCCGCCCGGCGGACCAGCTCGACCGGCGGGTCGGCAACGGCCAGTACCGCTTGGTGGACGAGGGTGCCGGCGGCTACCCGGGGCAGGTCATTGATCGAGCCGACCACTGGTATGCCCAAGCAGTGCCGGCCGTGCGTGCGCGGGTCGTCGTCCAGCATCGCGATCGGAATCAGCCCCGCCTTCGGGCTGCGCAGCATCTCCCGGACAAGAGACGCACCGGACTCGCCCGCACCAAGCACGGCAACTCGAAGTCCGGGTTGATCACTCTGCTCTCGCCGCAGCGCGAAGAGCCGGGACTGGAACCGGGTGGCGCCGGCTAGCAGCGTGTACAACAAGCTGCCGAGCCCGACGACGGACAGCGGAATCAGTCGCGTGCCGACCACCATGATCGCGGTAAGGATCAAGGCAGTGCTCATCGTTGCCAAGATGATCCGCCGCGCCTCTAGAACGCTTGCGTGCTTCCAGATTTGGCCATAGAGGCCCCACAGCCAGTTCATCGCCAGCGTGATGAGAATGATCATCGGTAGCGATGTGACGAACTGCTGCCAAAATCGTTCAGGCACTGCGGCGTCAAAGCGCAGGACGAGAATCAACCCGAAAGCCACCGAGACGAAGAATGCGTCTAGCAATGCGAACGGTACATCGATGCGCATACGTGCGGTCGTCGATGCGAGTCTGGACATCATGCCCGCCTTCTCAGCATCGTCCGACCGGACCATGGAGTCCGAAGTCATGTCCCCCCCTTGGACGTGAGTCCCCCCTCACGTCTCTCGGGCATCCTCGCTCAACTTGCGGTTAGACCGCAAGGGCATCATCACTTAAGGCTCGACCGCAAGGGCATCAAGGCGGCGTTGTGGCTGGATCGTTATCTTCGGTCGCTCGTCGCGGCTGCCTAGGTCCGTATGTCACCGTGATGCCGTGCACCCCGATGTCCTGCATGTGCTGTCCTCAGACCAGCGCCGCGGCGCTGAGACGTTCGGATACGACCTGCATGCAGCGTTGCGAACGCGGGGAGTTCGGTCGAAGATCTGTTGCCTTGCACCTGGCGGCAGTGAGCGGCGCCTGCCGGTTCCGGCGCTTGGGACCTCTCGGTTCAGCCCTTCAGGACTCTTCGCGCTGCGCCGGCAGGCAGCCCTGGTCGGCGTGGTGGTCGCCCACGGGTCCAGCACGTTGCTGGCGTGTGGTGCCGGCCTGGTGGCGACCGGCGCGCCGTTCGTCTACCTGAGCATCGGCGATCCGCGTTACTGGGCGGGCTCCCGGCTGCGGCGCATGCGTGCGACCTGGCTGATCCAGCGGGCAGTAGCAGTGGTTGCGATCTCACCGACCGCCCGCGGTGTGCTGATCCGCCACTACGGCCTCAGCCCCGCGAAGGTCCACGTGATTCCCAACGGCCGATCGACCGAGCGGTTTGCACCCGCCGACCGCGACTCCAAGATCGCTGCGCGGCGGGCGCTCGGGTTGCCACTTGGCGGGGACGTGGTAGCCGTCGTGGGCGCGTTGAGCGCCGAGAAGCGGGTGGATGTTGCGATCGCGGCAGTAGCACAACAGCCCGATCTCGTCCTCGCCATCGCCGGGGAGGGCCGAGAACGGCCGGCCCTAGAGACCCTCGCTCGGCGCTCGGCGCCAGGACGCGTGCACTTCCTCGGAGCCACCGATGGGTCGGCCGAGGTGCTGGCCGCCGCCGATGTTCTCGCCCTCTCCAGCGACAGCGAAGGTGTTCCCGGAATCCTCATCGAAGCCGGGTTGAGCGGTCTCCCGGTTGTCGCGACCGACGTCGGATGGGTATCCGACGTGGTACGGCCGGATGTGAGCGGGCTGCTGGTTCCGCCGGCGGAACCCGAGCAACTCGGTGCCGCGCTGCGCAAGGCGCTCGACGAGCGTAATCGGCTCGGCCGAGGTGGCCGCGAACTCTGCCTCGCCGAGTTCGACCTGGCTACGATCGCGGAGAAGTGGCAGAGGCTGCTGGCCACCGTGGCGCTGCACTAGAATCACGCCACGAGGAACTCCACCCTGCTCTACCGCTTTGCCTGCCGGGCTCTGACCCCTATAGTGGCGATTCGAAGGATTCCGCGTCGAAGTCGTGGTCGGCTCTGCGAGGGTCCTTGCGGGGGATGCGGCATAACTGGGCAGTCGGTCCACAAGGGGGGAACGTTGGGGGGCTTCGGCGTTCGCGCTGCGATCAAGCGCGCACTCGCCCAGGTTCGATCGCGCCGCGTGGCCGCGGGCGTCACGATCCTGACCTATCACCGGGTCGGAGGTGGCTCCCAGGACGAGCTCGATGTGGATGCCGCCGCCTTCGACGATCAGATCGATCTCCTCAGTGCCGCCGACGTCGTGGGCCTCGACGAGGCGGCAAGTCGGTTGGCAGCCGGTGACCCCACGCCGTGTGTGGTGCTGACCTTCGACGACGGCTTCGCCGACGTCTACGACAACGCCTGGCCGTCGCTGCGGGAACGCCGGATGCCGTTCACGCTCTTTCTCGCTACTCGGTACGTCGGCGGGCGGATGCGTTGGGAGGGCTCCACGGCCAAGGCAGACGGTGCGGCGCTGAGCTGGGACCAGGTGGCTGAATTCGTCGAATCCGGCCTGTGCACGATTGGCAACCACACCCACAGCCACGTGCCGTCGGCCAAGCTGAGTGGCGGTGAGCTGGACGCGTGCAGCGACGAGATCGAGCGTCGCCTCGGGGCCCGACCGCTGCACTTCGCATACCCGTGGGGAATCGCGGTCACTCAACTCGAAGACGAACTGCGCCGGCGGTTCATGACGGCGTCGACCGGAGTGGTGGGGCGGAACCTGCCGGGACGTGACCTGATGCGGCTGCGCAGGGTCCCAGTCCGCCGAACTGATCCATTGGAGTTCTTCCAGGCCAAGCTCACCGGCCAGCTGCTTCCCGAGCGGGCCTACGGCGCCTTGGTCACCACGGCCAAGAGGGCAGGTGCCCGTGCTTGACACGAAGACGATGCCGACCCTTCGCGGGCCTGGAGACCGGCCGCTGCGGGTGGCCCATCTGACGACCGTCGACATGAGCCTTGCCCTGCTGCTCGGCACCGAGCTGCGGATCGATGTGGCCAGCGGCTTGGAGGTGTTCGGGTTGAGCGCCCCAGGGCCGTGGGTCGACAAGGTCGAGGCGCTCGGTGTCACCCATGTGCCGCTGGCGTCGCTCACCAGGTCGTGGGACGTCGCCCGTGACGCGGCCGCCGGGCGTGAACTGTTCCGGGCGTTGCGTGATCTCGAGCTTGACGTGCTGCACACGCACAACCCCAAGACAGGGGTACTCGGGCGGCTCCTCGGGCGGGCGGCAGGGGTGCCGGTGGTCGTCAACACGTGCCACGGATTGTGGCTCCGCCCAGGAGATGGGCTCGCACGCAAGGCGTTCGTCCTCGGCCTTGAGGGGATCGCAGCGCGCATGTCGCACTTCGAGCTTTACCAGAACGCCGAAGATCAGCACACGCTGCGAAGGGCGGTGCCGGCACGTCGGTCGCTCGTCGTCGGAAATGGGGTCGACCTCAGCCGGTTCCGCCCGGATCCGGATGGCCGCGCCCGGGTCCGCAGAGAGCTCGGCCTTCGCGACGGCGACCTGCTCGTCGGTGGAGTCGGCCGGAGGGTCGCGGAGAAGGGCATCGCGGAGTACGCGGCCGCAGCGCGGACCCTCGCCGGCAAGGCTCGCTTCTTCTGGATCGGGCCGGATGACCCGGACAAGGCCGACGCGCTGCGTGCGGATGAGGCCGGCGTTGAGTTCCTCGGCGAACGCTCGGACATGCCGGCCGTCTACTCGGCACTGGATGTATTCGTGCTGCCGTCGCATCGCGAAGGATTCTCCCGGTCGGGAATGGAGGCCGCGGCGTGCGGCGTCCCGAGCGTCCTGACCGACATCAGGGGGTGTCGCGAGGTCGGCGCCCACGAGCGCGAGGTGCTGCTCGTCCCGCCGCACGACGTTGCTGCGCTGACCGGGGCCATCGAGCGAGTGCTACTCGACGCGCCGCTCAGGGCGGAGCTGGGGCGCGCCGCCCGCGAACGTGCATTGATCGAGTTCGACCAGCGTGCGGTCGCCCGGGCGTCGCTGGAGACATACGCGGCCATTGCCCGGCGCAAGGGCCTGGACTGGCGCATCGAGGGGGTCCGGTGAGACGACTCGTGGATATCGTCGTCGCGGGAGTGGCGGCATTGGTGCTGGTGCCGGTGGCGGTGTTGGTGGCGTTACTCGTCCGTTGGCAACTGGGCAGTCCGGTGCTGTTCCGCCAACGCAGGTCGGGGCTCGAGGGGCGGCAGTTCACGATCCTGAAGTTCCGGACCATGCGCCCGGCCCGGCATGACGCCGAAACCGACGTGGATCGCGACACTCCGCTGGGGCGTCGGTTGCGAGGAGCCAGCCTGGACGAGCTGCCCCAACTTGTGAACGTCCTGCGCGGTGATATGAGCCTGATCGGACCGCGCCCGACCCTCCCGGAGCAGGTGGAGCACTACGACGCGCGGCAGCGTGGCCGGCTGGCGATCCGGCCGGGCATCACCGGCTGGGCACAGGTGAACGGGCGTAATTCGATCAGCTGGCCGGAGCGAATCGATCTGGACCTGTGGTACATCGCCAACCGCTCGTTCCGGCTTGACCTCAAGGTGTTGTGGCTGACCGTGCAGAACCTGGTCCGGCCTCGAGGGATTACCGGCGAGGGAGGTGTCAACGAGGGCTTTCCACTGGGGGATGGCACGTCGACTGCCTCACACGCGGCTTCTTCAGCGTTGGCCGTGGATAGGAGCGTCCAGCGATGAAGTACGTCGTCACGGGTTCGGCAGGGTTCATCGGGCGCCATGTGTGCGCCGAATTGCTGGCGCAAGGCCATGACGTGGTCGGGATCGACTCGTTCACCGACTACTACGACGTTGCGATAAAACGCGCAAACGCCGAGTGGCTGGGATCACACGCCCGGTACCGGGCCGTGGAACTGGACATCGCCTCGGGCCGGCTCGACGACGAGCTCGCCGCATCGGATGCAGTGATTCATCTGGCGGGACAGCCTGGGGTCAGGCTGTCCTGGAACGAGTACTTCCACGTGTACGTCGAGCGCAACATCGTCGCCTCGCAGCGGGTTCTGGAAGCTGCCCGCCGCACCGGCGTCCGCCGCGTCGTTCTGGCGTCCTCGTCCTCTGTTTACGGCAATGCATCGGAGTACCCGACGACAGAAGATTCACCTACCCGGCCCTACAGCCCGTATGGGGTGACCAAGCTGGCGATGGAGCAACTCGCCTGGGCGTACGCAGAGAACTGGGGCGTACCGGTCACCGTATTGCGCTATTTCACCGTTTACGGGCCGTGGCAGCGCCCGGATATGGGTATGCATCGGTTCATCGCCCAGACGGCGGCCGGGGAACTTGTGACCGTGTACGGTGACGGCGAGCAGGTGCGAGACTTCACCTATGTCACCGATGCGGCCGCAGCCACAGTGGCCGCAGCGACCGCCGATGTGCCACCGGGATCGCTGCTCAACGTGGCTGGTGGCGCTTCGAGCACGGTGAACAACGTGCTCAAGCTCGTTGCAGAGAACGTCGGGCGCGAAGTGATCAGCCATCGTGAGCCCGAGCAACCAGGCGACGTGCGCGTTACCGGTGGTTCGATCGACCGCGCACGGCGGATACTTGGCTGGGAGCCCGCGGTTCCGCTTGCCGATGGCATCAAGCGGCAGGTCGTGCAGCAGCTCGGCGGAGATCTCGGGTAGCGATGGCCAGGCCGCTACGGGTGCTGCAGCTTATCGACTCCTTGGCACGAGCCGGAGCCGAGCAGTCGCTGGCGGCGCTGGCGCCGCATCTGGTCCGTGAGGGCATAGACGTCCACGTGGCCTATCTCATCGAGAGGGACGGCCTACGCCCAGATATCGAGAAGGCCGGCATTCCGGTCCACTCGCTGGCGGAGGGTCGCCCCGGCCGTGCTGACTGGAGATACCGAACGGTGCGCTTGTTGGACGATCTGCAGCCAGCAGTCGTCCACACCACGCTGTTCGAGGCCGATCTGGCTGGCCGGCGAGCTGCTGCCAGGCTGGGAATACCATGCGTGTCCAGCTTCGTGAACACGGCATACGGGCGGACCGAATCCAGCCGGGACGGACTGAGCCGGTTTCGCGTTCTCGGCGCTCAGGCTGCGGACGCATTGACGGCTCGTCGAGTCGCCAGATTCCACGCGGTAACTCACCATGTCGCAACCGTGATGGGTCGCCGGCTTCGAATCCCGCCCGAAAAGATCGACGTGATTCCTCGCGGGCGGGATGGTGCGCTACTTGGCCGTCGCTCACCGGAGCGGCGCAGGACCGTCCGCCACAGATTGGGCGTCTCCGAGGAGAGTCCGCTGGTACTCGCCGTCGGCAGGCAGGAGCCGCAGAAGGGGTTCGATCTGCTTCTGTGCGCATTGCCGGCGGTGCGGCACGAGTTGCCGGAGGTTCAAGTGCTGGTGGCCGGCCGAGCCGGCCGGGCAAGCGAGTCGTTGGCCGAACTCGCCATGGCGAACGACCTGAGCGACACCGTGCACTTCTTGGGTATGCGTGACGACGTCGCGGACCTCATGGCGGCGGCTGACGTCCTCGCTTTCCCGTCGTTGTGGGAGGGAGCAGCCGGCACGCTTCAGGAAGCGATGGCTCTGGAGTGCCCGATCGTGACGTCTGGGCTGCCGACCATCCTGGAGACCGTCGATCCATCCACAGCAGAGGTCGTCGCGCCAGGCAGGTCTGATGAGTTGGCCTATGCGCTGATCAACGTCTTGCAGGATCCAGTTTCCGCCGCCGGCCGTGCCCTTGCGGCGCGGGAACGTTTCGAGCGTGACTTCACCATCGAGGTGAGCGCTCGTCGGATGGCAGATCTGTACTTTCGGACAGCTGCTGCCGGATAGAGCGTCGGCCCTTTCGCCGCCGTTGCGTCCTGCGCCGTCCTTCGGTGGCCAGTGGGAGAGCGAAAAAAGCCAGCATCAGTGGGAACACCAGCACACGCTGACGAGCCAGGATGCCAAAGTTCTGGAAGGCGGAGAACATGAAGCAGAACAGGATTGCGTAGGTCAGGCAGTAGGCGATGTACGGCTGTTTCCGGAGCCGCCTGGGAATTGTTCGAATTCGTGGCCACGCTGCGATGAACAGCACCATCAACATGGTTCCCTCGAGCGCGGCGAGCAGAGTTGCGATGTTGTTCACCTCGTAGGCGAACGGTCTGAAGAACACGGTGATGATGTTCATCGGAAGGTTGCGTAATGACGGTCCGCCGCCTACAAATGCTGAACCACCCTGGCCAGTCTGTCCCTCCGCATACTCCAGGGTCTCAGTGGCTGTGTCCAAATTGAACTCGTCGATTCCGAAGAACTCGGATACTCGCCTTATGACCAGCATCGTGCCGACCCCGATCACGGCAAGACCGAAGATCGTTCGTGTTCGGCCCAGCGCAACGGCCCGTTGTGCGCTGTTGGATCGCAGCAGGTATCCGACACCTACTCCGGAAATGACCAGAAGGGCCATGTGGGGACGGACCATCAATACACCGCTGAGCCCGACTATGAGGTAGATCGAGGCGCCGGAACGGCGAGCGAGCAGGAGTGCGCACCCGTAGGTTGTAATTCCGAGCACCAGTGTCATCCAGGCTTCCTTGCCGATGCTCGATGGCCAGAAGAGCATCGAAGGGAGCAGGAACAACAGCAGTGCATATCGCCGTGCGTCGCCGTCCGGCACACCCACTCGGAACGCCTTGTAGAAGAAGAACAGGCCCCAGAAACTCAGCCAAGAGAAGAAGATGAAACCGCCTATGAACGACGGTCCGATGATTGTGTAGACGACGCCCGTCACGATCTCGACGAACTGGGTACCGGTGCGCGTACCCGTACCGAGTGGCGCCAAGCTGAAATCGCCCACCAAGAATGCTTCACGCAGGAGTGTTGCGGTCTTGGCGTACCGGAACGAATCTCCTGTCTCGTACAGGACCGCGACCATGTAGTAGCGAGGAATCGCAAAGATCAACTTCAGGACGAGGGCCAATACGAGAATCGGGCCGATGCGCGAATCTGGCTCTCCGCGTGCGAAGCGCAACAACACAGGAAGACTGATCGCAAAGAGCACAGGAGCGAGCCAGACGGCGCCCCATACGTCATAGCTCGAGTGCTCCATCGCGTAGCCGAACAGTGCGACGTACGCGATGATGAATGGCAAAGCGAGGGCGACCAGGAGTCGAGGATTGGCCGCCTCCCGGACGCGATCATTGGTTCGCGTGTCGGCCATTCGCCCCCCTTCCCCGAGTACGATCGTCGCCCGACTCTTCCCAGAGGCGCAAGTCTCTGGCCTGATCAACATTCAGCCGTGCAACCACGACCGTAGAGCCACCACAAACGGCGACCCGCCCATGACGGGTATTAACGATCACTTCCTGCGCAATTCATGGACCTGGCAGGATCGCCGGTCGGGCACGGGCATACCCCGTCGCGCGCGGCCCAGTACGCGCCTTAACTCCGCCAAGGTGCGCGAGTATCTGCGAGGCAGCAGATGGTGGCGGGCTACGATCTCGAAGCCGCTCGCCTCGAGAAGCGTTGACAACTCATCGGCGGTCCACTCGCGGATGTGCCTCGGGTTGCCGGGCGGACCTAACGGATCCGAGTCGAGGCGGGCGCGGTCTGGAGTTGACAGAATGAGGCGGCCGTCACCGATCAAAGCGTGCAGCCGCTCGAGCAGTCCTACCGGATCGACCAGGTGTTCGATGACGTCGGCGCAGATCACCAGGTCGGGCTGGTGACCCGCCAACTCAGCCCAGAACTCGGCGCTGCCCAGGTCGCCTGCTAGCCAATCGATGCTCCCGAAGCGCGAGCGGGCGAGACTGATCGCACTCTCCTGGTCGACGCCTACGACCCGGCGCGTGGCCCGGGCGAAGAACTCGTTGAGCTTGTCTCCCGAGCCGCATCCGATGTCCATGACGAGGCGGGGCGCCAGCTCTTTGGCACGCCTGGCGGCCAGTCGGTAGACCGGAACCTGGTAGCGGATGTCGTTGTGGCTGAGGCCGCGCTCCCAATACGGCGTGCCGTCGCTGTCCGCGGACGCGGGCGGATTCGTACGGTAGTCGGAGGGCAAGTAGAGGCTGGTGTTGTTGGTCATGCCGGCACCTGCTGATAGTCGGACGTGCGCCAGACCCGGCGCGCGATGGGGGGGCAATACGCCGCCGCAAGGCGGAGCCAGGGGCGGGTCTTGAACGGCTCCGCGCGAGCTGAGGTCAACAGCGCGGAACGCGCTTGCGACCAATGACCCAGCCGAGCAGCGTTCACTCCGAGCACGCCATTGAGAACCGCTCGTCCGTGTGGGTTGCGGGAAATCTTGTCTCGGTGCTTGTCGAGAAGAATTCGTGTCCCCTCGTAGAGCGCCGACGGGTTCGACATAGGTCGATCTTGTGGATCGCGGCGTTCGATTCGGACTAGCGCCTCATCGGTGTTCCTGACATGCAGTTGCCGTTCAAGCATGGCCGGCATCAGGCGCATTGCCAGCTCGGTCTGGTGAGAGCAGGTCAGCCGCTCGTCGTAACCTCCGACCGACCGGAGGAGGTCGGTGCGCACACCGAACGTACCGGCCAGCATCAGGCCGGTCTGATCTTGGAACAGCGGGCCTAACGGCTCGGGTTCGCACGTACCCAGGCGGGTTCCGACCGCCGTGAAGTACTCGGCACCGCAACACACGATGCCGGCCCTGTCGTCGATGAGGTCTGCGAAACCGGCGAGCCAACCGGTCAGCGCCATGTCGTCATCGTCCAGAAAAGTGATCCAGTCTCCCGATGCACGGCCGATACCGGTGTTGCGTGCGGCACTCAGGCCACCGTTCTCTCGGCGGAGGACCATAACGCGAGGATCGGTGATCTTGGCGAGGAGATCGCGGGTGCCGTCCGTCGAGCCGTCGTCAACGACGATCAACTCGAGTTCGATGCCCTGTTGAGCCAGGACACTGTCGATTGCCCGTTGCAGCGTGCCGGCCCGGTTGAAGGTCGTGATGATCACACTAAACCGCATCTGTGCTCCCCCCGGCCCGGACGCAATCACGGGCACTATCCGTCGAGCACTGTATCTGGGAACCGACTGTGGCCGCCACAGCGCCTCGGGTGTCATGTCCTGTGGGGTATCGAGATCCCAACATTTGCGGCGGCTTCGCGGATCATGCCCTTCCAGTTGCCCGGTAACCAGACGCCGGCGAGCTCACGCCTGCAACGCATTCGCTCGCGGGTACTCATCGGTGTGGTATCGATGGCTCGAAGGAATTCGAACAGCATCTTCGCCCGCGGAAACGCTATCGATCGCCGCCTCGACGGGTCGTACCAACTTCGAATCGACGCTGGTGTCGGATTGGCCCTGTGCGACATGCGGTCGTGGAATCGGCGCAGGAACAGCGGCTCGTCGAGCTTCCAGAACTGACCGCGGAGAGCGAGTTCTCCCAGTAGCACCACGTCGGCCGAATCGTAGGCCTTATGAAGTCGCGTCGACCCGTAAGCGGCGGATCGCAGCACGCCGTAGAAACAGTTCGAAAGTCCGTACTTCCGTAGGAAACTACGAAAGCGCGCGTGCGGTTGCGTTTCACGCAGATCGAGCAGGTCGTTGACGACACCGCCAGGCTCGCTGTGCTCATCCATCCTGATCGTCGCGGGGAAACACAGCACTGTGTCCTCGGAAGCGTCGTGGTACGCCTCCAGGCAGGCCTCCAGGAAGCGTGGGGCGCAGGCGTCGTCTGACGCGGCGAACTTGAAGTACGGGCTGCGAGCCATGAGGAAGACGCGATTGAAGTTGTGTGCCGCGCCAAGGTTTTCTGTCTCGCGGCTGTAGGTGATTCGCTTGTCCTGGTCGGCGTAAGATCGACAGATCTCTTCCGTACCGTCGGTGGACGCGTTGTCGCTGATGATGAACTCGAAATCACCGAAGGTTTGAGCAAGAATCGACTCGATCGCCTCGGGTAGGTACCGCTCAGCGTTGTAGACGGGCATGCCCACGGTGACGGGCGCTGTGGCTCTACCCACTCCGGGGTCCTTTCGGCTAGCAGGGCAACCGGTCGCTGAGACCGTCGCCGACCTGGGGCCGCGTGGCTCGGAGTGTACACGGCAACCCAAGGCCCATTCGTGACGCGCTCACGCGGTGACGGGGCGAGCAAGGCTCGTGCGACGGTGGCGGTGCTGCCGGATGGTCTGCCGACCCCCGTAGATTCCCGCAGCGCGGTGAGATAGCCTGTCCGGGTGTTTGGGGGGGTGACCGTCATGGTCTCGACACTTGGCGTGAGCGATGCTCGTACTTGTCGCGGGTGATCGCGGGTATCTCGGTGCCGTACTGGTGCCGCTGCTCCAGCGAGCGGGCCACCGGGTCATCGGACTCGATGCCGGCTGGTACGACGGCTGTGACTTCGGGCCGCCGCTCACCGCCAGCTACGAACAGCGCACTGGCGACATCAGGGATGTTCGGGCCGACGATATCCGCGGCGTCGATGCCGTAATCAATCTGGCCGCGGTTTCAAACGATCCAGTTGGTCACCTGAATCCAGAGGCCACGTTCTCCATCAACGCCCACGGTGCCGTCCACCTTGCCCGGGTGGCGAAGCAAGCGGGTATCCAGCGCTACCTCTTCTCGTCCTCGTGTTCCCTCTACGGCGCTGCAGGCGACGCACCTGTGAGCGAGGATGCCATGTTCAACCCGGTGACCCCGTACGGCCAGAGCAAGGTCATGGCCGAAGCCGGCATCGCCGAGTTGGCCGATGCCGAGTTCAGTCCGACTTACCTACGCAACGCGACTGCGTACGGGTCGTCCCCACGGCTACGAGCCGACATCGTCGTCAACAATCTCACCGGAGCCGCGTTCACCATGGGCGAGGTTCGACTGCAGAGCGACGGCACGCCTTGGCGTCCGTTGGTGCACGCAGAGGACATTGCGAGGGCATTTGTGGCAGCGCTCGAGGCGCCTCGCGACGCGGTGCACAACCAGGCCTTCAACGTCGGTCGGGTCGAGGACGTGGTGCAGATCCGGGACATCGCGAGCATGGTGTCCAAGGAGCTAAGCGCACCGGTGACGTTTGCAGCCGACGCCGGCCCGGACAAGCGTGACTACAAGGTGGACTTTTCCAAGATCAATCAAGTGCTTCCGAAGTTCGCCCCGAAGTGGACCATTCAAGCCGGCATCGACGAACTCGCGCGCGATATGCGCCATAACGGTCTGGTTGCTGAAGAGTTCACTGGCGCGCGATATGTTCGACTTGAGCGGATTCGAGAACTAATCGCATCTGGCCGGCTCGATGAAGACCTGCGGACGATCGGCGACGGCAGGTGAGCGCGCAACGGTGCCGGCTTTGCTCGGCAGAGCTCAGGTATACCTTCGTAGATCTCGGTATGTCTCCGCCTTGCGAGAACTATCTGAGCGCTGACCAGCTCGACATGCCGGAGACCTTCTATCCATTGCATGTCCGGGTCTGCAGCGAGTGCCTGCTGGTGCAACTCCCGAACCACATTTCGGCCGAAGAGATCTTCAGCCATTACGCGTATTTCTCGTCCTACAGCGACTCGTGGGTCAGCCATGCCCGGCGGTTCGTCGACGGGGCCGCCCATCGCCTCGGTCTCACCACGGATTCCTTCGTCGTCGAGGTCGCCAGCAATGACGGGTACCTCCTGCAGCATGTGGCAGATCGGGGAATACGTGCGCTGGGGATCGAGCCTGCGGGTAACGTCGCCGAGGCTGCGATCGCCAGAGGTATCCCTACGTTGGTCGAGTTCCTCGGCGAGGATCTCGGGCGCAAGGTCGCGAGCGAGCACGGCACTGCTGATCTTGTGGTGGCCAACAACGTTCTGGCTCACGTTCCTGACATCGTTGATTTTGCAAAGGGCCTACGCGCTCTGGTGTCGGACCAAGGCTACGTGAGCATCGAGATTCCCCACCTGCTGCGCCTCATCGAAGGCCGCGAGTACGACACCATCTACCACGAGCACTACTCGTATCTGTCACTGCTCACGACTCAACGCGTGTTGGCGGCGGCCGGGCTCGCCGTGGTCGATGTCGAAGAACTGCCCACACACGGTGGCTCGCTGCGTACCTGGTCGAGGCCGGCCGAGCGCTCGGAAAAGCCCTCCGCCAACGTCACGCGAGTTCTGGCGCAGGAAGAACGCGCCGGCCTGCACACACTGGATGGCCATGCCGGCTTCGCCGCCGAGGTGGCGACCGTCCGAAACGACCTGATGGATTTCCTCATCGCACGATCACGGGAAGGCGCCCGAGTGGCGGGATACGGCGCTCCCGGAAAGGGCAACACGTTGCTCAACCACGCCGGGGTGCGGCCGGATCTCCTGCCATTCACCGTGGACAGAAACCCGATAAAGCACGGCAAGTTCTTGCCCGGCACCCACATTCCCGTGCACCCGGTCGAAGCGATCGAGCAAGCACGACCTGACTACATTCTGATCTTGCCCTGGAATCTCAGGGATGAAATCTCGGCACAGCTGTCGTATGTTGGCGCCTGGGGCGCGCGACTAGTGGTGCCGTTGCCGAAGTTGGAAGTGTTCTGAACCGCCAGGGGGCTCAGACGGCGGAAGGGGTGGCGTCGGTGAAGGTTGTCATATTCTGCGGTGGGCTCGGCCTGCGCATGCGATCGGGACCGGAGTCGGCGCCGAAGCCCATGATGCCGATCGGACATCGGCCGGTTCTCTGGCACGTGATGCGCTACTACGCGCACTTCGGTCATACCGAATTCATCCTGTGCCTCGGTCACGGGGCCGACGCCGTGAAGGACTACTTCCTCACCTACCGGGAGACTCACTCGAACGACTTCGTGCTGTCCAAAGGCGGTGAGCAGATCGAGCTGCTCAGCAGCGATATCAGCGAGTGGCGCATCACCTTCGTCGACACCGGCATTGCGACTCCGATCGGAGAGCGGTTACGCCGCGTCCGCAGGTATCTCGACGACGATGAGATCTTCCTCGCCAACTATGGCGACGTTCTGACCGATGCGCCGATGAACAGCATCATCGACCGGCTGCTCGCCACCGACGCCGTCGGTAGTCTGCTGGCCGTACCGCCTCAGGATTCATTCCACGTCGTTGACGTCGACTCGGAATCGCACATAACCGGTTTTGTGCCGGTAGCCGACATGAGTATGCGTATCAATGGCGGCTACTTCGTCTTCCGGCAGGGCATCTTCGACTACCTGAACGAGGGTGAAGACCTCGTCATGGACGCTTGCGCCCGAGCCGCAGCGGACGGCCGGATGCTCGCCATTCCCTATGACGGATTCTGGGCGGCGATGGACACCCTCAAGGAACGGTCCTGGCTGGAGGGCCTCTACCATTCTGGCCAGAGCCCGTGGGCGGCATGGCGCAATTATTTGTCCTCGGGATCCGCGACCGATGCCGAGACCGTAGACGTTCACGACGTTGTGCCGTACAACGCCGCTCCACAGCCGCACAGACACTGATGGGTGCCGGTCGGTCGCGGTCAGCGTGCGTTGCGCTGTACGGCGAGTTCGGCACGGGGAATCTCGGCAACGATGCGTCGCTCTTGGCCGCCGTCGCCGAGCTCCGACGGCACGACCCAGACGTGGACATTCTCTGCTTGTGCAGTGCCCCGGAACAGGTCACCCGACGATTCGGACTCCCGGCAACCTCGATCCGTGGTCAGACCTCAAGCCAGCGGTCGAGGATACGGGGGCGGCTGGCTCGGCTGAGCAGGCGCGTCACCGACCTGACCAGGATGTTCCGACTGATGAGAAAGCTCGATCTGGTCATGGTTCCCGGTATGGGTGTGCTCGAGGCCGGATCCGCGAGAGCGAGCTCGTACCCGTCGGAGTTCCTGATGACGGCGATCGCTGCGCGCGTAGCGGGCACTCCGTTCGCCATGGTCGGCATCGGAGCCGACATCGCGCACCGGCGTTCGACCAGGGCAGTGTTGCGGTGGACGTTGCGCCTGGCCGCGTACAGGTCCTTTCGCGACGCTCATTCTCGGCAGTGCGCCACCGGATTCGGTGCGCCTACTGCGGGCGACTCGGTCTACCCTGACCTGGTCTTCGGCCTCGAGCCGCCGGTGGGGGCGATACCGGACGGTAGTCGGGAATCGGTAGGCGTCGGCATGATCGCCTATCGGGCCACGTTCTTCGACGACGAGCCGACTCGTCGAGACCGCATCGCAGCTTCGTACCTGGATTCCATGACGTCCTTCGTCGGGTGGTTGCTGGATCGCGGCCTCGACGTCACGCTGCTCACGGGAGACCGGAAGGACGAAGAGATGGCCGAGTCGGTCAAGGATCGGCTGGCCGGCCAGGGCTCCGGTGTCCGCGTCGTTCGGTCCGAATCGCTCGATGATGTGATCGCGCTACTGTACCGGCTCGATTGCCTGGTGGCGTCGCGCTACCACAACATCGTCGCTGCTGCGCTGACTGCTACGCCCGTGATCTCGGTCGACTACCTGCCCAAGAACGGCGTGCTGATGACCGATCTGGGCCTGGCAGAATTCCACCAGCCGCTGGAAGAGCTCGACGACGAACGGCTTCGTCAGCAGTTTCTACAGCTGCAGCGCTCGGCCGAGCAGATTCCGGCGCAGCTCACTGCCCGGCGGAGCGAGTACCACCGCCGCGTCGGTGAACAGTGGTCGGAACTGAGGCGTGCGATACCGGCATTGAATCCACCCGTGACGACCGAAATGACGATGGATGATCGCACTACGGCTTCCTGACGACCACCTGTCGGTGTTGTGTCTGGGTGCCCACCCAGACGACATCGAGATCGCGTGCGGCGGGACACTGCTTACACTCGCGAAGGCCCGCGCGGTCAGCGTCAAGGCGGTGGTCATGACCGGCGATGCGTCGCGAGGTGCGGAGGCGCGGGAGGCGCTTCCCCAATTCTGCCCGGGCGCGGACGTCGAGGTGCTCGGGCTTCCGGACGGCCGGCTCCCCGCTCATTGGGACGCCACCAAGCAGGCGCTGGAAGATATCGCGCACACGGTGCAACCACACTTGATCTTCGCTCCGCGGCGCGACGACGCTCACCAGGATCACCGCTTGATCGCCGAACTGGTACCGACCGTGTGGAGGGACACCCTCGTCCTTGGGTATGAGATTCCCAAATGGGACGGCGACTTGTCCCAGGTCACTCACTACGTGCCGGTGCCGGCCGAGCATGCGGCCCGGAAAGTCGATCTTCTGGAGAACTGCTTCCCTTCCCAACGTGGAAGGGACTGGTGGTCGGCGGATACGTTCCTCGCGATCATGCGGCTGCGTGGAATGGAGTGTCGCCATCAGTACGCGGAGGGGTTCGTCGTGGGCAAGGCCTTGGTGTTGCCCTGACTGTGGAGGCAGGTTTGACCCAGATGCAAGTCACCACAACTGACATTCCAGGCGTGCTGATCTTCACGCCGGCGCCGCACTCAGACGAAAGGGGTCTGTTCACCCGTACGTTCGATGTCGATGTGGCTCGAGCGGCGGGCCTGGATCCCCATGCCTTCGTGCAGGACAGCTTGTCGCGATCACACCAGGGAGTGGTGCGGGGACTTCACCTGCGGTCTGGCAAGGGTGAAGCGAAGCTGGTTCGGTGCTCTTATGGCGCCATCTTCGATGTTGTCGTCGATCTCCGTGCGGGGTCTCCAACGTACGGACGGTGGGAATCGTACGACCTGACCGGCGAGAATCAGGTTTCGATCTACATACCTCGCGGGTGTGCACACGGCTTCCAAGCGCTCACCGAGCCGGCCGACACCAGCTACCGGATCGATCGAGCACACGATCCAGCCGAAGACGTCACCATCGCCTACGACGATCCTGACCTCGCGATTCGTTGGCCACGTCCAGTGACGCTGGTCTCGGACCGGGATCGGCGTGCGCCTAAGCTGGCTCAAGTACTCGCCACGAGTAGGGACACGTTGACCGGAACGTACTCCGGGGCGCAGGGGGAGCAATGACCGATCACAGCGGTGGAACGCGCGCAACGACGGTGGCGATCCCGCCGCCGGAGACGTTCGATCGGTCCCGTGCAGCGCAGCGGAGGCTGCACGAGCTAATACCGGGTGGCGCTCACACCTATGCGCGCGGCTCGGACCAGTACCCCGAAAGCATCACGCCCGTGCTGGTCCGCGGCGAAGGTGCGCGAGTAGTCGACGTCGATGGCAACTGGTACGTCGAGTACGGGATGGGCATGCGATCGGTCACGCTCGGCCACGGATACCGGCCCGTAGTGGACGCGGTCTCCAAGGCGGCGGCCGGCGGTACCAGCTTCTCGCGCCCCACCGTGTGGGAGCTCGAAGCGGCAGAGACCTTCCACACCCACGTCCCCGGCGCCGAGATGGTCAAGTTCGCCAAGAACGGGTCGGACGTGACGACGGCGGCGGTGAAACTCGCTCGCGCTGCCACGGGACGGCCGTTGGTGGCCGTGTGCGAAGACCAGCCGTTCTTCTCGACCGACGACTGGTTCATCGGAACGACCCCGATGGACGCTGGAATCCCCGGTGAGTACCGGGCCTTGACGGTCGGCTTCAGATACAACGATCTGGATTCGGTCCGTGACTTGTTCGTGAACCATCTTGGGCAGGTGGCCTGCCTGATCCTGGAGGCCGCTACCGCGCATCACGAGCCGGATTCCGGCTTTCTCGAGGGCTTGCGAGCCCTGGCCGATCAGTACGGCGTAGTGCTGATCTTCGACGAGATAATTACCGGAATGCGCTGGTCGGTCGGCGGAGCACAGCAGGTCTACGGCGTAACCCCGGACCTGTCGACCTGGGGAAAAGCGCTGGGTAACGGGTTCGCGATCTCGGCCCTCGCCGGTCGGCGAGACCTGATGGAGTTGGGCGGGCTGAATACGGACGAGCCCCGTCCGTTCCTGTTGTCGACGACTCACGGCGCAGAGACGACCGGTTTGGCCGCCTACCTGGCAGTCGTCGAGGCGTATAGGGAACGCGACATCGTATCGATCATGGAACGACAGGGTTCTCGCCTAGCCGAAGCGGTGAATGACCGCGCGGCCGAGGCGGGGCTCTCTGAGTACGTCGGGGCGGTCGGTCGGTCGTCGTGCCTGGTTTTCACAACCAGGGACGGGAAAGGAGAGCCGTCACAGGAGTATCGGACCCTCTTCCTGCAGGAACTCCTCCGGCACGGTGTTCTCGGCCAGTCGTTCGTTATCTCTGCGGCCCATACTGACGCCGATTTGGAGCTGACGGTCGACGCGGTTGTGGCGGCACTCGCCGTGTACCGGCGGGCCATCGAGGCCGGGACGACGGCCGGTCTGTTGGAGGGACGTCCGGTCGCCCCGGCGCTCCGTCGGTTCGCCAGCCCTCGACGGCTTTGAGGGCGCTGAAGGTGAGGCACGCCTGCCGCGCTTGTCGCAGCCGCACCGGGGACATCGTCCTCGACCTGGGCGAGCAGCCGGCCAGCGACTTCTTCCCACCGCATGGCGATCCCGGTCCGGATCCGGTCTATCCACTGCAGATGTGGCTCTGTGCGGACTGCAAGCTCGCTCAGCTGTTGACGGACGAGACCGCCCCCGAAGAGCCGCGAGGAGCAGAGCCCGCGGCACTGGTCAAACAGGCCGCCGACGCGGTCGACAGGGTGGCATCAGCCGGTTGGCTCGAGCCTGGCTTGACGGTCGCCGAGTACGGGAGCCCACACGGCGGATCGTGGGCGTCGTGGCTCGAGGAACGCGGACTAAGGCCCGTTGGTGAGGGCGAGCGGGCTGACGTGGTGCTCGATGTCTTCGGGCTGATGCACGAAGCCGAGCAGGCTGCTGCTCTCGCCGAGCGGGTCGCCCGGATGGCCCCCGGTGCAGTGCTTCTGCTGCAGTACCACTCGCTCGCGACGATCATGCGTCTTGGGCAATGGAACGCATTACGGCACGGGCACTATGCGTACTACTCGGCGACGGCGTTGTCCGGAATGCTGCGAAAGGCAGGCCTGACTCCTCGTTCAGCGTGGGAGTTCGATCTCTATGGTGGGACGGTGTTGCTGGCCGCGACCCGCGACCGGTTCACTGGTCAGGCCGCCGAAGCGGGGCTTGGCGAAGTGCTTCGCAACGAGGCGGCAACCGGTGTCGGAGATGCCGAGCGGCTACGCGAGCTTCAACGCGACGCGGTTCGCAGCGCAGAAGCACTCCGCGCCTGGCTGGCCGAACAGAGATCCTCCGGTGTTTCGGTCATCGGATACGGCGCCGCCTCGCGTGCCGTGGCTCTGCTGTGCCGCGCCGGGGTGAGCAGGCGGCTGCTACCCGCAGTCGCCGATGCGTCCGCTGCGAAGCATGGCCGGCGGATGCCCGGAACGGATATCCCAGTGATCGATCCGCAAGACATGATCACCGCCCGTCCTGATGCCGTCGTGCTGTTCTTGCCCGACCTGTTGGCAGAGGCTCGCCTCAGTTACCCGGAGGTCGAGGCCGGCGGTGGTCGGTGGGTGAGCATTGAGCACATTTCGTAGGCTCGGATTGTGTGTGACGGTGTGCCGGGTAGCCTGTTGCTCATCACACGACTCGCCGGTGGGCGAGCAGGTACGGCCGGCACAGGGTTCAGCCGGGTGAATTGGGGGGCACGTGAGTTCTGCCGCGGGGAGTAGACCGCCTGAGATCCCGACTGCTCGGGCGCGGAGATTGCGGTGGAAGGACCTCGTCTCCTTGCGCCAGGACCTTGTTTCGAAGGCGTGGCGCTTCCTCGCGACCGAGCGTCGCGCCCTACTCGGACTTACTCTGCTCGCAGTCATAGCCGCGCAGGCAGAGTCGGTTGCGCTCGTACTCATCGCACTTATCGCCGACACGGTCGCCCGCGGGTCGGGCAACGTAGAGGTGAGTGTGGGTCCGATCAGTGTCGAACTCGGCGTGGTGACGACCGGGCTCGGCGCGCTTGCGATGGTGGGAGCGGCGGCTGTCCTGGTCTACACGTACGGCCGACTGGCCGCGCGAGCATGGGCACGCCTAGAGCGAGGCGATCGCGACCGGATAGTGCTCGCGTACGCGGAGTCCGACTGGGAGTACCAGTCGACTCAGAAATCCAGCCGCATGCAGGGCCGCTTACGGCTGATGAGTGCGAGGGCGAATACCTTCAGTGGCCTGGTCGGCTGGAGCCGTGCGGTGGCCACGATCGTGGTCTTCGTTGCAGTAGCGGCAGTGATGAGTCCGCTGGCGGCGGCAGTCATCGTCGGTTGTGGCGCAGCCCTTAGCCTTGCGGTGCTACCAATCCGGCTCAAGACCGTTCGGATCGCGCGGCGCACCGCTGACGTCGAAGTGAACTTGACCGAAGACTTCGGCGATGCCGTCGACCAAGGACCGGACGTGCATGTCTTTGGGGCTTGGCCGGCCTTCATCAATCGCTTCATGACCAGGTCGAACAGCCTCGAGCGGCTGCGCGATCGGGCCGGGGCCGTCAAGGCGCTGTTGCCGGTGGTGTACCAGTACGGCGCGCTGTTGATCATTGTTGTGATCATGGTCGTCGCATCGATGTCCGAGACCAGTGGCGAGCTAGGCAGGTTCGCCGCATCGGCGCTGCTGCTGCTCCGCAGCGTGCAGTACGGCCAGATGTTGCAGGTCTCCCTCCAGCAGATCGCGTCGTCGGTACCTGCTGTGGAGTTCTTGCAGAAGGAGATGGACGCTCCGCCGCCTCGCGTCGTACCAGGTGAACTGCCCCTTGATGCTCTGGAGAGCCTGGAACTTCGCGGGGTCGGATACGAGTATCCAGGAACCGAACAGTCCGCGTTGAGTGACGTGACCCTGTCGCTCCGGCCAGGCGTCATCGTGGGTCTTGCCGGACCTTCCGGCAGCGGGAAGTCCACCCTGGCCCAGATCCTGCTTCGGCTGCGATGGCCGACGGCCGGTCAGTATGTCGTGAACGGACACGATGCGCAGGTCTTCTCGGCTGAATCGTGGAGCCGGCTCGCCTCACATGTCCCACAGGAACCCCATCTGCTGCATGGCACCCTCACCGAGAACGTGACCTTCTTCGACGATTCGATACCGGTCGAGGCAGTTGTGCGTTCCCTGGAGACGGTCGGGTTGCGAACGTTGATCGAGACGCTTCCAGGCGGCCTGGATGCTCAGCTGGGCCCGACCGGGCGCAGCCTCTCGGGAGGTCAGATCCAACGGCTTGCGATCGCCCGGGCGTTCGTGAGGTCCCCACGGCTGGTCGTTCTCGACGAGCCCACGAGTGCGCTTGATGTCAACGCGGAGCGGATGATCGGGGATGCGCTTGCGGCGCTTCGTGGCCGCTCGGACGTGCTCGTAGTGGTCATCGCACACCGGCCCTCGACGCTGGCGCTCTGTGACCAGATCGTCGTGTTGAACGGCGGTCGGGTTTCGGCCGTCGGACGATCCGAAGACCTGGCGGAGCAGAACGATTTCCTCGCCGCTACGTGGGCCGCCGGAGCCGCGGTGGAGCCGACGTCGGGAGCTGGGCTGATTGTCGATACGAATACGGCTGACCGACCAGTACACGTGCCATCTCGGTTGGGCGAACCAGCCTGAAGTCTCGACCCACCGACGCGATCAGGTTCCCGCTAGGGCGACGTGTCGACCAGGTCAGACGCGCCGGCCCGACCCGGCGAGGCTTCGACCGGCCGCCAGGATTCGCTGGTCGGGTCCCACCTGCGGTGGTGGCCGATCTTGAGGACGTACTGGGTGGGACGGAGCCCGACAGCGCGCTCTATTGAGTCCAGGATCCTGTTCGTCACCCGCACGTCGGAGCCGCGATCTTCGGGCCGTGCCGGAGGTATCGGCTCACTCCACTCGAAGATGATCCGACCATCGTCTTCGAGGTAGGGGATACAGGTGACGACGGGGCATTGAGCCAGCCGCGAAAGTCGAGCGGCGCCCGTGGCATATCCCTGGCTCAGATGACCGGCGAAGGCCCGCTCGAAGCTTCCTGGACGCTCGGTCGGCCATGGCGGGTCGACGGCCATCACGACCACGTTGCCGGGCTCCTGCAGGCTTTGCAGGAGTCTGCTGGCGGCACCGGGGATCCCTACCTCGACCAGTTCGATGTCGCCATGCCGGACGTACTTCAGCACGTCCATCATCTGCCCGAACTGAAGGCGTAGCCGTAGCGACGTCGGGTCCTTCGAACGGTGATCTAGTGCGGCGACGACCGCGGCGAGCTTCTTCGGGATGATCTCAGGAAAGTAGAGCGCGATGATCGGATGCCGCGCGAAGTGGCCGGTAGCCACAATCACCGACTGCCCGGGTTCGAACAGAACCTGGCACTTCTCGAGCCCGCGATGCTCGATGCGCCATCGACCGGTGCCCTCGCGACCTGTGAGGATCCGCCTAAAGATCACATAGTCGGTGAACGGTCGGGTCAACCACCCTCGAGCGAGCCGAGCCGGGTCAGCGGATTGCCCGAAGGACAGTTCCATGCCAAGTCGGGCCGAGCGGCCAGCAGTAGAAGCGGCCACGATGGCGCCAACCAGGTCGGCCAGCGCAAGCGCCCAGCTTCGAGGCAGAAACGACGCTGCCGGCCGGAGCAGCGCGAACGCGATCAGCCGGAGAGTCTCAGCGATGTTCTTCAGCAGTCGTCGTGGCGCGTACACGAACACACGCCGAATCCAGCGCGACGCCAAGCTCTGCTCAGCCACAATCCCCCCGGCATTCCCCCCACGCTACAGAATGAGCAGTCTAGCAACGCCGGCGGTGCTTGTCACTGCGCGCGGGTTCGTCAGCCGTCACAGGTAGAAGACGCGATGTTGCACGCTTCCCTGTAGCCGTCCAAGGTTCTTGCCGAGGTGCGCAACCCAGGTTCGGCGCCCGCCCGCTGTCAGTAGGCGGTACGTGGTCGCGATCTGGTGCGCCCAGCGAATGGCCGGAAGCCGACGTAGCCGGCGCGTCTTCGGCATTCCGTACGGCCGGAACTTGCGGTAGAGCTGAGCTTCTGCTCGGCCGTACGCGCGTTCGCGGCGGAAGATCCCGCGAAGCGTCGGCCGGTCCCGGTAATACACCATCGCTTGCTCGTTGCACACGAACTTGCCGCCGGCCAACTGGGCGCGCCAGGAGAAGTCGATGTCGGTCGCGTTGACAAAGGCCTCGTCGTAACCGTCGATGGCAGTCCAGAGTGAGCGACGAAAGGCATGGTTGGCGCCCACGAAGGCGGGAAGGAAGTCATACCGCACGTCATCCGGAATCTCGATCTCGAACTCGTGCATCTGGGTGGGGTTCGGGTACGTGTTCGGATTCCACAACGCCAGTGCACCGCTGACGACATCAGCGTTCTCGAGTGAGCTGCAGAGTTCGTACGCCCAGGTGGGCCACACCATATCGTCGGCGTCGCACACGAGGATTCGATGGTGTGACGCGATCTCGACTCCGCGGTTCCGGGCGTAGGTCGAAGCTGCGCGAAGGTCGGCACGAATGACCCGGAGCTTGTGCGGGTAGTGGCCGGCCTGCCGGTAGCTTTCGACGAGGCCGACGGTGTCGTCGGTGCAACGATTGGCGACGACGATGATCTCGAGTTCGAGGTCGCCCTCCTGACCGGCGAGCGCGTCGAGTTGGGCACCGAGCGTGCCGGCGGCGTTGTGGGCTGCGATGACGACGGAACACGAGACAGTCGAACCAGCGCTGGGTGGCGTCATCACCTGCGTCACCATCTCGCCCGGATGGTCGCGGCCTGGGTCCGTCGTGCCTTCCACACCCGGATGCCTACTCTGGCTCCACCGTGCGCCCCATGCGCCCGAGATATGCATCGACGCCGGCCCGCACGCCGAGCCTTAAGTGTGACCACGCCAACCGGGGTGAGCGCGTTGCGTTGTACGCCGCTTTTCCGACGATTCGCACTGCCATGAATCGGGCCGCTGCTACGTGCCGGCCACGGCTTCGCAAGATCCACACCAGGTTTCTGGTGCTGTAGTAATCGCGCCATCCCACCGGCCGAACCAGCTTGCTCGGCCGGTGGTCCAGTCCGGTGCGGCCGCTGGCTGACCGAAGCGTCGCCCATTCGTCGCCGTCGACGTAGAGCGTGTAGCCGGCGGCGCGAAGCCGCAGACCGTACTCGAGGTCGTCGAACCCGAAGAACAGCCGGGCATCCGGTAGACCCACGTCGGCCATGGCGCCGGCCAGATAACACGGCAGTTGGCCACCGCCCACGTAGTCGACGGCGACGGGACCGCCCAGTTCATCGTCTGGAACCCGGACGGTGAGTCCGGTGCGGATGTCGAACCGCGCTCCGACGATGCCTACGCCGGCGAGTGCAGGGTCGCTCACCTGCATGCGTTCGGCGAACGTCGTGGTCTTCTCGATAGCGTCAGGCGCCGCTGGCGGGTCGTCGTCGTCGAAGAACAGCACCCAGTCCGTGGCGCCTGCGGTTCGGAGCACCTGGCCCGTGCCGAGCGCGAGGGCCCCAGCCGGGCCTAGGTTCTCGGGAGCCGCCACATAGGCGACCGCGCGGAGCGTCGTAAGGCTGTCGACCAGGTGCTTGGTGGCGGGATCGCTGTCGTTGTCGATCACGACCAACGTGTCGAGCGGTCGGGTCTGCTCGCACAATCGTTGGAGTGTCGTTGCCAGTTCCGCTGGCCGGCGGTACGTGACGAGCACGCCGTGGACGGCGGAAGTGGTTCGCATGTTCCCCCCAAACGCGACTTACGGACAGGGTAGCGGTGCCTGTTAGGATGCGGCCACCTGTGGACCTACGGGTCGGGTGCGTGACATTGGGGTGTCTCGACCACGTGGTGGGTGTCGCACAGGCGGGGGGAAACTGTGACAGTCCGCGTCATCGCCATCACCAAGTCGGACGTGCCGAGGGTGGCAGAGTTCCTCGGTGCGCACATGGGTGGTGGCGGGTCGGCACGCGAATGGGCGGACGCGATCGATGTGCCATGGAAAGTGGACGCACCGAATCACGGGTTCATGCTCGTCGCCGACAATGCGGTGGTGGGGGTCTACCTGGCGTTCTATTCCGAACGGGAGATCGACGGCCGGGTCGAGCGGTTCTGCAACCTCGGCTCGTGGTGTGTGCTGCCTGACTTTCGGCGTCACAGCCTGCGACTGCTCAGAGCGCTCCTGAGCCAGCCGGGTTATCACTTCACCGATCTGTCACCCAGCCAGCAAGTCGGATCGCTCAACGCCCGGCTCGGGTTCAAGGCGGTCGACACGAGCGGTGCGCTGGTTCCCGCTATGCCAGGGCCGCTCTGGCCGAGGCGGGTGAAGGTGAGTTCGTCGCCCGGAGTGATCGAGGACACCTTGGCGGGCCATGATCTCGCCATCTATCAGGATCATGTGGGCGCTGCAGCAGCTCTTCATTTCGTTCTGCACACGAGAGGTGATTCCTGCTACGTCATTCTCCGAAAGGAGCGGATCCGCAGACTCCCTGTCGCGAGTGTGCTGTATGTGGGCAATCCGGCGCTGTTTGGTAAAGCCGCGGGGACGCTGGCCCGCCATGTGTTGGTGCACTACCACCTACTTGCACTTTTCGTGGAGTCGCGGCTAGGCGGACGTCGCCCGCGAATCTCGGTTCCCGTGCGACTAAACAGCAATCGGAAGATGTTCAAGAGCTCGAGCCTCTCGTCGGACCAGATCGATTACCTCTACAGCGAGTTGACCGGCGTGGATTGGTGATTCTGCAAATGCGAACCCGACTGCACCACCTCGTCGCCGAAATGGCGCGCAAGCGTGGCGACGCACCGGCGGTCACGTTCAAGGAACAGACGTTGACCTACGCCGAGCTCTGGCAAGACGTGTGCAAGGTGGCGGCCGGACTACAGCGCATCGGGGTCAACCGGCAGGACCGGGTCGCTGTGTATCTCGACAAGCGCGTCGAGACGGTGGAGGCCATCTTTGCCACGTCGGCGGCCGGTGGGGTGTTCGTACCTGTCAACCCGCTCCTGCGAAGCAGGCAGGTCAGCTACATCCTTGCCGACTGTGCCGTTCGCGTACTCGTCACCTCCCCTGAGCGATATGAGCTGCTTCTTCCTGAGTTCGATGCGTGCAAGTCCCTGGAGCATGTGATTCTCGTCGGCACCCGAACTGCCATCTCGGCGAACAGGTTGTCCACGAGCTGGTGGGACGACCTGGTGCCGGGCGGCGATCCGCCGACGCCGGTCGACAGCGGCTCTATCGATGTCGACATGGCCGCGATCCTGTACACCTCGGGCAGTACAGGTGCGCCAAAAGGCGTGGTGTTATCGCACCGCAACCTCGTCGTGGGCGCTGAAAGCGTCAGCCACTACATCGGCAACGTGGTCGACGATGTCATCCTGGCCGCACTTCCACTGAGCTTCGACGCCGGGTTCAGCCAACTAACCACCGGGTTCTGGGTCGGCGGGCACGTAGTCCTGATGAACTACCTGCTGGCTTCGGATGTGGTGAGGCTGTGCGCCAAGCATCAGATCACCGGGCTGACGTGCGTGCCCCCTCTTTGGATACAGCTCGCCGAGCAGCAGTGGCCACCGGAGGCCGCGCGGAATCTACGGTACCTGGCCAACACCGGCGGGCGGATGCCGAGGACGACTCTGGACAAGCTCCGCGCCGCGTTTCCAGCGGCGCGACCGTTCTTGATGTATGGGCTCACGGAGGCCTTCCGGTCGACGTACCTCGACCCGGCCGAGGTTGATCGCAGACCCGACTCGATCGGCAAGGCGATACCCAATGCGGAGATCCTGGTCGTGCGCCCCGACGGATCGATTTGCGATCCCGGTGAGGAGGGTGAGCTAGTGCATCGCGGCGCGCTGGTCGCCATGGGGTACTGGAACGACCCGGAGCGAACGGCGGAGCGGTTCCGCCCGGCGCCCGGACAACCGCCCGAGGTTGGTGTGACCGAGATAGCCGTATGGTCGGGCGACATAGTGACACGTGACGAAGACGGCTTTCTTTACTTCGTCGGTCGCCGAGACGAGATGATCAAAACCTCCGGTTATCGGGTCAGCCCCACCGAGATCGAGGAGGCGGTCTACGAGACAGGGCTGGTGCGCGACGCCGTAGCGCTGGGTGTCGACGACGACAGACTCGGACAGCACATCGTGGTCGTCGCCAGTCCCATGGAAGGCAGCTCGCTGTGGCCGGAACAGGTGGTGGGTGAGTTGAGAAAGCAGCTACCGCCGTACATGGTTCCCCGCAAGGTAGTACTACGAGCGCAGCTGCCCCGCTCCGCGAACGGCAAGTTCGACAGGAGCATGCTTCGCAACGAGCTGGAGGACACCACACCGTGACACACCCGACTATCGCCTCGTTCGACCGGGTTGCCGGTCAACTGGCTGTCGGCGGCGTGCCCATCGACCGGCTCGCGACCCGAGTGGGGTCCACGCCGTTCTTCGCGTACGACCGCCGCTTGTTGACGGCCCGGATCGAATACCTGCGGTCCACGCTGCCCGACGGTGTGAACCTGAGTTACGCGGTCAAGGCGAATCCGATGCCCGCGATCGTCCAACACTTGAGCAACCTTGTGGACTCATTCGACGTGGCATCCGCGCTTGAGATGCGAACGGCGATGGACACCCCGATCCCGGCCGAGCGGGTGAGCTTCGCCGGGCCGGGCAAGACTTCTGAAGAGCTCACCCAGGCGGTCGCGGCAGGCGTTACCATCGAGCTGGAATCGGAGACCGAAGCCGCTCGGATAGAAGGCATCGGCGAGCGGCTGTCGATCCGGCCGCGGGTGGCGATCCGGGTGAATCCAGATTTCGAGGTCCGTGGTTCAGGAGTACGGCTGGGAGGCGGCCCTCAGCAGTTCGGTGTAGACGCCGAGCGGGTGCCGGCTCTGGTCAAACAGCTGATCAGTGCCGACATGGAGTTTCTCGGTTTCCACGTGTTCGCCGGATCACAGAATCTGCATGCGGACATTCTCGCCGATGCCCAGCGTAAGACTGTGGACCTGGTGCTCCGCTTGGCCGAAGCTGCTCCCGAACCGATCCGCTACCTAAACCTGGGCGGCGGATTCGGGATCCCGTACTTCGACCGTGACGAGCCGCTCGATCTGGCTGCCGTGGGTGCAAACCTCGCTGATCTGCTGGAAGGATCGATAAGGCCGAGGCTTGCGGACGTCCGCGTGGTGATCGAGTTGGGCCGCTACATAGTCGGCGAGTGCGGGGTGTACGTCACGCGGATCGTGGATCGCAAGGAGTCGCGCGGACGCACCTACCTCGTTGTCGATGGCGGTCTTCACCACCAGCTCGCGGCGACGGGCAATTTCGGCCAGGTCATCCGGCGCAACTATCCAGTTGCAGTCGGGAACCGCCTCGACGCCCCGGTGACTGAGAAGGTGTCTGTCGTGGGATGCCTGTGTACGCCGCTTGATCTGCTTGCCGACAAGGTGGAGTTGCCTGCCGCAGACGTAGGAGACCTGGTCGCGGTATTTCAGGCCGGTGCCTACGGGCTCACGGCAAGCCCGACCGCCTTTCTCGGCCACCCCCCGGCAATCGAAGTGCTCGTGTGACTACGCCCCCACCAGGAGGAGATATGGACCTGACCGTCGACGAAGTGAAGTCGGTGCTGGTGTCGACGCTGAATATTGCGGACCGCGCAGACGCCATGGATGCGTCGACTCCGTTGTTCGGCTCTCTGCCAGAGCTCGATTCGATGTCAGTGCTCGAACTCGTCGTCGTTCTGGAGGAACACTTCGGCATCACCATCACTGACGACGAAATCACCGGCGAGTTGTTCGAAACGCTCGGCAGCCTGGCCGGTTTCGTGGCCGACAAGCGTAGGGCGGGCTGACGCGATCGCGCGCCAAGGCGCTAGGGCTCGTCCGTCGCTCCGGCCAGACGAGGCCGGCCGAAGGAGTGCAGCGCCACAGATGTGACGTCATCGAGCTGGACCGGCTCCAGGCCCTGCTCCCGGGCCGCGCGCAAGATCAGCTCCGTGGCCTGCAGCGTCGGTTCCTGCCTGGTGGGTTGGCCGTCCTCAGAAAGGTAGTCCGCGATGGCGTCATGCAGCAGGACGATGGCGCCGGAGTCCAGATCGTCGAGCACAGCTCGGGCGATGGACTCCGGTTCGCGCAGACTCCAATCCCGCCCGGCCGCCGACCAGTAGACGGTCGCCACACCGCGGCGGCGGAGCGTCTCACGGGTCCGCCGGTCGGAATTGCCGCGAGGGGGCCGGAACCACCGCACCCGGGCACCAGACAGGTCCTCGAGAAGGGAGTGCGTGTCGTCGATCTGGCGGCGCCATTCAGCGGGCGAGAGCCCGCGGAGCAGCCGGTGGTCCCAGCTGTGTCCGCCGATCGTGTGGCCCGCGGCGGCCACCGACCGGACGATGTCGGCGTGTCTCTGCGCCGCCAGGCCGCACATGAAGAACGTTGCGGGCGCGGAGTGTATCTCCAGCAACTCGAGTAGCCGTGGCGTCACGACAGGATCAGGCCCGTCATCGAAGGTAAGCGCAACTGACTTTGCCGGCAGAGTCCGCCCAGCATCGAGGTCCTTGAGGCGGCGCGCAGGTACCGTCGTCCACCAGGCCGAGGCGCGCACACCGTCCCGGAGCCTTCCCAGACCGAGCCCGCGTGCCACTGCCCTCAACTGTCCCATCAGCGTCACCGACCCTTTGCCCGACGAACATCAGTAATCCCGCAATGCGGGCTCACGAGACGCACTTCCCGCTGGTCGATCATTCGATCGGTCCGCGCCATTCGATCCCGAGTTCGCGCAGGACGCCGGACAACAGCTGGCCGAACTCCACGTCGGCGTAGTTGGAATTGACGATCATGGTGATTCTGCTGTCCAGATGGTGCACCAGCAGTGACTTCGACCCGGGGAACCAGCCGCGGTGTCCGACGAGTTCGACCTCGTTGGCTTGACAGTCCTCCTGCTGGCAGAACCCCATGACTCCCACGCCGTATCGCTGGTACTCGCGGTACGAATTGGGCATCTCCAGCATGGTCGCCGTGGACTGCTCGCCCAACACTTCTCCGGTGTACAGCGCCTCACCCCAGTCCAGCAGATCTGTCGAAGACGAGATCATGCCGCCGGCCGCCCAGGAAAGCGTCGCTGAGGAGTCCTGAGGAAGCTCGCGCAGGTCGATCAGGCGGTTCGAGCCGCCGTCGCTGAACCAGTTCTCGTTGAACCAGGCATGGCGCGAAGCGGTTGTTGATTCGTCGCCGAGCACCGTATCCGACAACTCCAATGGCCTGACGAAACGCTCCTCGATCACCGTAGCAAGGTCTTGGTCCAGTTCTCTTTCGATCACCAGGCCGACTGCCATGTAACCCGGGTTGCTGTAGGCGAAACTGTGGCCAGGCGGGCTGACAGGGGAGGGCTCCAGCCACATCGCGAGAGCATCCTCGGGCGCGTAGGAGCGAGCCGGATCCGCGACGAGCGTACGGACGATGTCTTCGAAAGCGTCATCACCGAGGCCGGCAGTGTGATCGAGGAGCATCCCCAAGGTGATCTCCTCGGCATTGGGAAGCTCCGGTATCCAGGCCTCGACTGTGTCGGTAAGCGACAACCGGCCCTCTTCGACGAGTTCCAGCGCCGTTGCGGCGACGAACGTCTTCGTGATGCTTGCGATGCGGAACGTGCCGTCGGTAGGCATCGGTGTCTGGGGGTCGAGGTCATCCAGACCGGAGGCGACATGAACGTCGTCGGAACCGGGGATCCGGACCGACAATGTCGCTCCGTACGCATCGACCTCGTCTCGCCAGTCGTCGAGCAATTGCTGGAACGCAGGTGCCTGCTCTGGTGCATCGCCCTCGACAGTCGCGGCTTCGGTGCAGGCGGCCGGGATCACGAGGGCCGCTCCTGCGGCCGTAACCGCACGCCACCTCTTGCTGAACCGAGTTGTCGAATGCGTGTACCTGCGCGATCCTATGACCATTCCGGCTGCCCCCTCGCGTCCTGACGCCGCGTGCCGCCAGACGTTTCGCCCTGGTCGTCGATGTTATGACACGGTGCTGCGCTGTTTCGCGGAGGGTGCCACGGGCAGGGGCACACCGATCGCGGGTTGGTGGCGGCGAAAGTCTGAGGTTCCGGATATTATTGCCCGCGTTTCAAGCGCAACGATCGAGAATGCCGTATCGTTGGGCGCCTCTCCGGGGGGTTCGGAGGACAGAGGGGGCATGATGCGCTGGAAGGCACTCAGCGGAACGATCGCGGTGCTGACGATGTTCGCGGCCACATTCGCTGTGTCGCAGCCCGCGGCTGCAGATGAGGCCGAGCCGCAGGACGCACCGGCGGTGACGTTGGAGTGTACGTCGAGTCCGTGTCCGTGGGGTTCGTCGGTGAGTGGCTACGCGGTGGTGTGGCCTGGTGAGATGGTGCCGGGTTCGACTCGGTTGGGGTATACGGCTTCGGCTCCGGTGTATCTTCCGGCGGCCGGTGGCAATGGTCTGTCGGTGACCGTTGTGTCGGGTAGTGCGGTGGTGGTCGCGGGTGATCCGGCGGCGTCGTCGCAGCGGACGTTGGCTTCGTTGTCTGGTGGGCAGAGTCACACGATCAGTGGCTTGGCTCCGGGTGAGGTGGTGAGTGTCCAGTCGTCGGGGGCGTTTGCGTACACGTTTGCACCGGCTGATCCTGGTGAGCCTGGTGAGCCGGGTGATTTCGTGTCGGCGGCGGTGACGTTGGAGTGTACGTCGAGTCCGTGTCCGTGGGGTTCGTCGGTGAGTGGCTACGCGGTGGTGTGGCCTGGTGAGATGGTGCCGGGTTCGACTCGGTTGGGGTATACGGCTTCGGCTCCGGTGTATCTTCCGGCGGCCGGTGGCAATGGTCTGTCGGTGACCGTTGTGTCGGGTAGTGCGGTGGTGGTCGCGGGTGATCCGGCGGCGTCGTCGCAGCGGACGTTGGCTTCGTTGTCTGGTGGGCAGAGTCACACGATCAGTGGCTTGGCTCCGGGTGAGGTGGTGAGTGTCCAGTCGTCGGAGGTGTTCACGTACGCACTCACGCCTGGTGATCCGGTCGACCCCGAACCCCCTTGCATCGACCCGACCACTTGCGATCCCGTGACGGTCGTGCCCACGCACTGGGTCTGCAACATTCCGGATTGCACTGAACCGGATTGGACCGGTGCCGCGGTTTCCTGGCCGTCTTGGTCCGCTCATTCGACCAACAACCGTTCTGGTTCCAGTTCGAGGACCGCGTACTCCGAAGCCGGCGAGTTGGTCCACCCGTACATGGGGCCGTGGGCCGACGGGTGTGAGGTCACCGCGGTGTCCGGACTCATCCTAATCGTTGAGTGGGAACGTGGCACCGATACCTGGCGGGAGTCATATCTCGAACCGGGCCAGACCCGGACGATCCAATTCCTGCCGGGTGAGAACGGTGCTCTCATCGAGGGCATGCCCGGAAGTGAGGTCTCGTTGGCGAATTGCTACCCGCAGCCGATCGACTGAGCCGCCGGCCGTGCAACATGCGGCGGGTGACGGGGATCGTGGCGTTGACGCTTGCGGGCCTCGCGCTCGCCGCATGCTCCAGCCCTACCGGTCAGCCGGCGAGCCCGACACCCGCCCGTGGTTCGATGGCGCCGCCAGCTGCGACAGCATCTCCAGGGCCGGAGGGTGCCCGCTTCGCGGCCGGGCCGGCTGACGACGGACGGTACTTCGTCGACCAAGAAGGCGATCCGTGGTTCGGCCGCGGCGACACCGCGTGGAGCCTCGTCGGTCAGCTGGATCCCGAGGAGGTGGACCGCTACCTGGACGACCGCGCGGCCCGGGGATTCAATCTCGTCTTGGCCAACGTTCTCGAGCATTATTTCTCGGACAACGCCCCGACCAACTACCGAAACGATCCACCATTCACCGATGAGCCGTTCTCCTCCCCACCGAACGAAGCATATTGGCGACATGTCGATTATGTGGTGGAGGCAGCGCGGCTAAGAGGCATAACGATGTTGTTGTGCCCCGCCTACCTGGGCTGGAGCGATGAGGAAGGCTGGGCGGAGGAGATAAGGGCGGCAACTGACGAACAGTTGGCGGAATTCGGCCGCTTCCTCAGTAGCCGGTACGGGCAATTCACGAACATCATGTGGCTGATCGGGCATGACCGGGTTCCCGACGCCACCGAAAAGGCTCGCATGGAGGCACTGGTGGCGGAGTTGCCCGCGGACGATCTTGTCGGTCTTGGAGCGACGCCGTCCGCCGACGCGCTCGGATCGGTCCCGTGGAAATCCACCACCGTTTCGCCGGACTTCGAGACGATCTACACCTACGACGACACGTCTGCTCAGGACACCGCGCTCGCGTGGGGGTTGACACCGGCCCGGCCGATCATGTTCCTGGAAGGTCGATACGAGCAGGAGCGCGACGGGGGTCTCGGCGATCCGATGCTCCGCCGTCAGGACTACGGCTCGTTCGTCGCCGGGGCCTCCGCCGCCATCTTCGGCAACAACCCGATTTGGCATTTCGAGTCCGTGTCCTTGTACGACTACGAGGGGACTTGGCAGGACAACCTCTCCTCCCCGGGCACAGGTGATGCGCAACGTTTCGCGGACTTCGTGAACGGCCTGCCCTGGTGGCAGATGCACCCGGATATCGCCGGCGAACTGCTTGTGAACACCGATTTGCCCGGCAACACCGGTGCTCGCTTCTCCAGTTCCCACGCGGCCGTCTACGTTTCGACGTCAAGTTCAGTCGTCCTGGACCTGAGCAAATTGACGGCGGTCCGGCTAGCCGAGTTGGTTCGGTTCGATCCGCGCACCGGCGAGTCGGAGGTCGTCGGGGTCTACGGCACAGACGAGATCGTGACCGTGGATTCACCAGGATCGAACGCTGCCGGGGACGACGACTGGGTTTACGTGTTATCACCCGCTGACTGACGAAGGACCGCTGCCTGATGCCGGTTGGAACCAGCAGACGGCAGGAACCGGCAAGGCGAGGAGAATCGAGAAGTGACGGTACGGGTTAGTCCCATCATGGAGCATGCGATCCGGCCCGTCGCCGAGTTCTTGGCCAAACATATGCATGGGGGTGTATCGGCCGACGCATGGGCGCAGGCGATGAATGTGCCGTGGGATCCTCCTGCGTCCAACCACGGGTTCATGCTGCTCGACGGGGAGGATGTCGTAGGAGCGTATCTCGCGTTCTACTCCAGCCGGGTGATCGATGGCAGCCCTGAGCAGTTCTGCAATCTGGGTACATGGTGTGTCCTGCAGGACTACAGGCTCCACAGCCTCCGGCTCACCAAATCGTTGCTTGACCAGCCGGACCTTCACTTTACCGATCTTTCCCCTGGGCCGGGTGTCGCCAAGCTCGACAGCCGTCTCGGCTTCCAGACGCTGGATTCGACGATCACCGAGATGCGCGCCGTGCCATGGCCTTCGTTGCCCAGGGATGTCGCCATCAGCTCGGTGCCAGACGTCATCGAGCAGACGCTCACCGGGGTGGATCTGGCCATCTATCGTGATCACCGCGACGCGGCCGCCGCTCAACACTTGGTCATTCGTGCAGGCAGCGAGTCGTGCCACGTGATCTATCGCAAGGCCACACCTGGCCGAATCAGAAAGGTACCTTTTGTATGGATACTTCACGTGAGTAATCCAGCGCTGTTCGTGAAGTCCGCCCGACACGTGGCGCGGCACCTTCTCATTCGCCACGGTGTGCTGGCGGTTCGCGCCGAGCTGAGGGTGATCGGTGCACCGCTTCAGCCGTCATCCGTGCGGCAAATTCCTCATGTCAGAAGGATGTACAAGAGTCCCTATCTCAAACCGGATCAGATTGACTATCTCTACAGTGAACTCTGCTGTGTCCAGTGGTAGAGCGAGACGAGATCACTTGGCGCCGGCCAGGTGCGGAATGCGCAACCGGCCGGATCTCGGCATCGTAGCGTCATGCAACATGGTGAGTGTGACGGGTAACAACGCGCGGTCAGCGGCGACGCGCAGGATTTGTCCGGTGGCTTCAACCGTGGATTCCTGATTTCCGACCTGACCGTAATCGGGGCGCGTCGCAGCGAACAGGAACCCCGCGTTCGCATCGTGCAAAAGCACGATATCTCCTGGACCGAGCCAGTCCAGCACGCCATTGGCCACGCTGTCGGGGTCTCGTAACGTGCAGTCCCGGCCGTCGACCGACCAGAGCACGGTAGTGAGCCCCTGCCGTCGAAGAGCGCTCCACGTGTGGCGGTCCGTTATTCCCCGCGGCGGGCGAAACCAGCGCACCGGCGCACCGGAAATGTCCTCGAGGACCTTGTGCGTGTCACCGACCTGACGCTGCCATTCGGCCACCGAAAGTCCGCGGACCATCGGATGTCGATGATCCCAGGTGTGACCGCCGATGGCGTGCCCAGCAGCGAGGATGTCCTTGACGACCGCTGGATGCCGCTTGGCGGCCAGACCGCACAGGAAGAAGGTCGCGGGCGCGGAGTGCGCAGCGAGGACCTCCAGAAGCCGCGGAGTAACGACGGGATCAGGCCCGTCATCGAAAGTGAGGGCGAAGGCGTTGGCGGGAAGCTCGCCGTGGGAATCGAGGTCCTTGAGGCGGCGCGGAGGAACCGCAGTCCAGTAAGCGGACTTGTGGACGGACGCGCGAATGCGGTCGCGGAGCCGTCCGACACCGAGGTGACGGGCAACCGCGCGAGCCCTGCGATACGCGGTCGGCCCGTTCGCGTTGGAGTCACCGGACGACATGCTGGTCATATCAACCCCCGCGAGGATGCTAGCTGATCGGTAGGGATCGCACGGGTGGCGTCCTCTCCCAGCTGGCACGGCACGTGGAACGATAACTCGCATGAACTTCTACATCGCCGGGGCGGGTGGCGTCGGTAGGGAATCGTATGACGCTGCTATCGCATCAGAAGGCCACGTCACGGCATTCCTCGACGAGCGGCTAGCGGGTACGACCGTCCGTGGCTTGCCGGTCCTGGCGCCTGCCGATGCTCCGGCCGGCGCCGGCTACCTGGTGGGCATCGCCGATCCCCACGTCAGGCAGCGTCTCGCCGGCCTGTTCGACGGGAGCGGCCTGCTGCCTGTCAACCTGATCCACCCTCAGTCGATCATCGGCCCGGACACCACGCTCGGCAAAGGCTGCCTGGTACTCGGTGGTGCCCACATTTCGAGCAGCATCCGGATCGGCGATCACTGTCAGGTGCAGTACAACGCGACCGTCGGCCACGACACCGTGCTGGCCGACCGGGTGACGGTGTACCCAGGCGCCAACGTGTCCGGCTCGGTGTTCCTCGACGAGGACGTGACGGTCGGCAGCAATGCCGTCGTCCTACAGGGGCTCAAGGTGGGCAAGGGGACGTTCATCGGGGCCGGCGCGGTCGTAACCCGCGACCTGGGGCCGGGTCTTGTGGTCGTCGGCGCGCCGGCACGGCCACTCCAGCGGTAGGGAGGCGAACCCTGCTCGAGTCACGTCGGTTGTCGGGTGCCACCTTCTGCGGGCAACGGCTTCCGGCTGCTGGTCAGCCCGGCGAGCAACGCGGCAACGATCACGACGGCGGGGAAGTGGGCCACGTAGTCGATCGTGGCGTGAACCGCGAAGGCCGTGACGGCGGCCGTCCCGATCACGACCAGCCGCATGTCCTGCCGGGACCGGAACAGCGCACCGAACACCCATAGCAGCAGCAAGCCCAGCAGCATCGCACCGATCACACCCGTCTCGGCGCCCGCCTGAAGGTAGGCCGAGTGGGCCCATCGCGCATCGGCGTCGGCCAAGGCAGTGGGGCTGGTCTCGGCGAACATGCCCGGGCCGGCACCGAACACCGGCTCGTCGGCGATGATCTCCATCGCGTCACGCCACAACGCGGTGCGGCGTGCGCTCAGCTCTTCGAACAGCGACGGTAGGCTCCCGTGGTTGAGGCCGAGGACGACGGTCACGGCGAACGTCGCCAGGACCATCAACGGTGCGATCACCACGACCCAGCGTCCCAACCGACGCGCGGCTACCCCGACGGCAAGGACTCCGACGGCAAGTATGGCGGCGGTCTTCGACCACGTGGAGATGGCCAACCCGACGAAGACCATGGCAAGCACGCCGGTGCCCAGCCGGACCGGTTCCTTGTTGGCCAGAATCGCCACCGTGCAGGCCGAGGCGACGCCTAAGGTGTACAGGGCACCGTTCGCATTGGCGTAGCCGAGCGGTGGGGCGAGTGGTCCGCCCGACAACGCCGCCGGCCCGCTGGCCACAGTGCCGACCAGGATGCTGACGACGACGGCGGCGGGTACGAAGACCGGGCGGCGGCCGCCTTGTATCCGGCCGACGACGTATGCCGCGACCGCCGCGGCGAGCAAGGCAAGTTGCGGCCATGGGCTTCCTTCACGGACAACTGCGGAAGTCACCGTCCAGGCGGCGAAGGCCGCCGCAAGCGCGATTCCGGCGGCGTCGTACCACTCCAGCCGGACGCGCATCATCAGCCAGTATGCCCGTCGCTCCGACGCCCGCAGGCGGGTTTGGGGAGATCAGCGCCGGACAGTCTCAGGCCTCAGCGTCGTCATCCAGCTCGCGGTGGCGCGCAGCCCGTCGGCGAGCGGGACGGGCGTGATCTCGGGGAATAGTTTCTCGAGTCGCGTCCGGTCAGCCTGGGAGTCTCGGACGTCACCCGGGCGCGCCGGCTCGTGCATCACTGTCAACGGCCGGGCGAGGACCCCTTCGAGCACGGATACCAGCTCGAGGAGTGATATGCGGGTGCCGAAGGCGAGGTTGACCGGGTCGGGGCTGGTGACGCGGCGGTCGATCGCATCGACGATGGTGTTGACCACCGTGTCGACGAACGTGAAGTCACGGGTCTGCATACCGTCCCCGTAGATCCGCAACGGCGCACCGGCGAGCGCCGCGCTGATGAAGGCCGGGACGACGGCCGCATAGTCGTGGTCGGGTGGCTGCAGCGGCCCGAATACGTTGAAGAAGCGGAACGGGAGTACGTCCAGGCCGTGGCAGTCGGCGTACGCGAGCGCGTAGCTCTCGGCGGCGAGCTTGCTCACCGCGTACGGGCTCATCGGCATCGGGCGCAGGTCCTCGCTCTTCGGCAGCTGCGGGTTCGAGCCGT
>Ga0299914_10000091_pt1 | contig 50545 bp, 45 predicted proteins | sample RVTome_10_FD_201361 | JGI IMG/M metagenome (GOLD analysis project Ga0299914, IMG submission 201361) | Soil microbial communities from uranium-contaminated site in the Upper Colorado River Basin, Wyoming, United States - RVT153D57 (version 2) ... | reverse complement strand
ACAAACCGGTGATCGTTTATTGCGATTCCGGGGTCAGCAGCACGCGCGCGGCCGAACAGCTGGTCAAGCTCGGATTCGTCGACGTCTGGCAGTTGCGCGGCGGACTCGCGGCATGGAAGCGCGATAACATGCCGGTCGCAAAGGCGTGAAATCCAGGCGGGTCGAAATCTACACCACCGGGTACTGCGGCTACTGCCGTCGTGCCAAGAGCCTGCTTGAAGAAAAAGGCTCCGCTTACGAAGAAATTCGCGTGGATTTCGACCCTGCACGGCGCGCCGAGATGATGCAACGCGCCCATGGCCGCCGTACCGTACCGCAGATATTCATCAATGGCCGCGGGATTGGCGGCTGCGACGAACTCTTTCAGCTGGAACGCGAGGGACAGCTGGACAAACTTCTTTCGGAAAAGCGAGATATTTGATGACCGATGAACAGAACGCGGCAGCTGACCGCAACGTGGAAAGCGAACGCGGTTACGGCCTGCAGCGCATTTATATCAAGGACCTTTCCTTCGAGGCGCCGAAGACGCCCGAAGTCTTCCAGGGCGACTGGACGCCGTCATTGAATGTGAACATCGGCACGAAGACGCGGTCGCTGGGCGAAGATCTGCATGAAGTCGTGGTGACGGTGAATGTCGAGGCGCGCAATGGTGAAGACGTCGTGTTCCTCGTCGAGTTGCACCAGGCCGGTGTGTTCGTGATTCGCGGCTTCGAGGACGAGGAACGTAACCGGATCCTCGGCATTCTCTGCCCGCAGAATCTGTTCCCGTTTGCCCGCGAAGCAGTCGCCAGCCTGACGCTCAAGGGAGGCTTCCCGCAGGTGCTGTTGCAACCGGTGAATTTCGAACGCGCCTGGATGCAAAGCAACGCGCAGCCGGCGGGCGAGGCCTGAAACAATGTCGGGGAAGGTGATGCCCGCGTCGATTGCGGTACTGGGTGCGGGATCCTGGGGCACTGCGCTGGCGATCCAGCTCGCCCGCAGCGGCCGCCGCGTCGCGTTGTGGGGACGCGAATCGGACGATCTGTCCGGCATGCGCGAACGGCGCGAAAACCTGCGTTACCTGCCCGGCTGCCCGTTTCCCGACTCGCTGGAAATCGAGCCTTCGCTCGCGAACGCCCTTACGTCTGACGAAATCCTGGTTGTGGTTCCCAGTCATGCGCTGCGCGGATTGCTCAGGTCGATCAAGGCGCTGGGCGTCCCGCCCCGCCGCCTCGCATGGGCAACCAAGGGTTTCGAGCCGGATACGGCCAGCCTGGTGCATGAAGTGGTCGCCGAAGAGTTCGGCAGCATTCCGATGTGCGTGCTTTCCGGCCCGACCTTCGCGCTGGAAGTCGGCAAGGGGATGCCTACCGCCATTACCGCCGCAGGCGACGCCGCCCTGGCGGATTTCATGGCCGATGCCTTGCATGGCCGGCAATTCAGGGCCTACACGTCGACGGATATGATTGGTGTCGAACTTGGTGGTTCATCCAAGAACGTGATCGCGATCGGAGCCGGCCTGTCGGACGGCCTGGGTTTCGGCGCCAACGCTCGCGTTGCGCTGATCACGCGCGGGCTTGCGGAAATCATGCGCCTCGGCCGGGTCATGGGCGCCGACATGCAGACCTTTCTCGGCCTTGCCGGCATGGGCGACCTGGTGCTGACGTGCACGGACAACCAGTCGCGCAACCGCCGCATGGGGCTCGCGCTGGCCGAGGGCAAATCGCAGGACCAGGCGAAACGCGAAATCGGGCAGGTGGTCGAAGGTGTTTCCGCGGCGCGCGAGGTGCGCCGGCTGGCCGAACGTCATGGCGTGGAAATGCCGATCGCTGAAAGCATTTACGGCGTGCTGTTCGAAAACCTGGACGCGCGCGCCGCGGTCGAATCGCTGTTCGATCGCGAGCGCAAACCGGAAGCCGTCTGAGCCATTCCGCGCTATTCGGCGCCGCGAAATCCCTGCTGGCGCCAGGCTTCGTAAACGGCAACGGCGACGGCGTTCGACAGGTTCAGGCTGCGGTTGCCGGGCCGCATGGGCAGTCGAAGACGTCGAGTCGCAGGAAACCCTTCCAGCACGTCCGCGGCGAGGCCGCGCGTCTCCGGGCCAAACAACAGGCCGTCCCCCGGCGCGAACGCCGCATCCGCATGTGTCACCCCGCCGTTACGTGTGAAGGCGTATACCTGGCCCGGCACCATGGACAGGGCAGCTTCAAGGCTGTCATGCACCTGGACCGGCGTCCATTCCCGGTAATCCAGGCCGGCCCGTTTCAGCCGCGCATCATCCAGCTCGAAGCCCAGCGGACGGATCAGATGCAAAGTGCAGCCGCTGTTCGCCGCAAGACGAATGACGTTGCCCGTGTTGGGCGGAATTTCCGGCTGATAAAGTAGAATGTGAAACACGCGTATAACCCGAATATGGCTGCTACACGCAGCGTCCTGAATCAGACTTGCAGGAACGACTCCCGCCGATGACCGAACTCGTCACATCTCCCGCCGCCACCGATCCGCTGTCGTCCGATTTCTGCGGCATGCATTTCACATCGCCCATCGTGCTGCTCTCGGGCTGCGTCGGGTTCGGCGAGGAATATACACGCGTTGCCGGCTTTTCCAATCGCGACGTCGGCGCCATCTGCCTGAAGGGCACGACCGGCCAGCCGCGTCTCGGCAACCCGCCACATCGCATTGCTGAAACGCCGATGGGCATGCTGAACGCCATCGGCCTGCAGAATCCCGGCGTGGACAAGGTGGTCGATGAAATCCTGCCGACCCTGGACTTCGACGAAACGCGTTTCATCGCAAACATTTCCGGTTCGACTATTGAAGAGTACGTTGCGGTCGCGCGACGCTTCGACGATTCGCCCATCGACGCGATGGAGATCAATATCTCCTGCCCGAACGTGAAGGAAGGCGGCGTGCAGTTCGGCAACGATCCGGACATGTCGGCAAGGGTGGTTGCCGCCGTGCGTGCCGTGACGAAGAAGCCGCTGATCACCAAGCTGTCGCCGAACCAGACCGATATCCAGGAGAACGCGCGACGCTGCATCGAAGCCGGCACCGATGCGTTTGCCGTCATCAATACCGTCATGGGCATGGCGATCGACGTAAAAACGCGGCGCGCCATCATCGGCAACATCCAGGGCGGGCTGTCCGGGCCAGCCATCAAACCCATCGCCCTGTTGAAGGTCTGGCAGGTCTACCAGGTGGCGCGCCTGCATGGCGTGCCGATCATCGGCCAGGGCGGCATCGCATCTACGGAAGATGCGCTCGAATTCCTGATCGCCGGCGCCAGCGCTGTCGGTATCGGTACCGCGCTCTTCTATGACCCGCTGATCTGCCCCCGGATCAACACGGGAATCCACGAATACCTCCTGCAGCATGGCATGACGCATGTCCGTGACCTGGTTGGCACTCTGAATTCCCCACCCTCGCCGTAGAAAACCTGCCGATGCAACCACTGCGACTTCATGGGAAAAATAAATATACTCGTCTAAGCTTTTGATATATCTTCAAATCTGATTATTCTTCGGGGCGTTGTTCCCAACCGTCTGGGAACCGCGTAGATTATGTATAATCACGTCGTTACACCGGAGGCGACGTGCAAGGCTCTGAAAACCATAATAAAAACAGACCCTTGGACATTCGGTGATCAGACCGGGGGTGATACCGTTGGCTTGGCTGGGGAAAAAAACAAGGAACGATGGCCTTACGGCCGTTGTCACTGCTGAAACCGGCAATCATGTTGCCACGGTTACCCGTGCCCGTAGCGGTGCCCCGCGCGTGGCATTCCAGCGATCCTCTCCGGATACAGCCGGTGCATCCGGACTCAAGCGCCTGATCGAGCGCAGTATCGCGGCCCGTTTCCGTACGTCCACGCTGCTGGACCGCAAGGATTACCAACTGCTGCTCGTTGAAGCGCCGGACGTGCGCCCCGATGAACTGCGGGCTGCCGTTCGCTGGCGGATCAAGGACCTGATCGGTTTCCACGTCGACGACGCCATCATCGATGTCTTTGAGATACCCGATCAACGGCATGCGAACCGCAACCGCATGATGTACGCCATCGCGGCGCGCGCGCGCCGCATCGTCGAGCGTGCCGATCTGATCGACGCGGCGGGACTGGCCGCGGATATCGTCGATATCCCGGAAATGGCGGTCCGCAATCTCGCCATGCTCATACCGGAAGAAAGTCGCGGGCTCGCACTCATACATCTCGACGATACGGGCGGCATCATCACGATTTCCCGCCAGGGTACGCTGTACCTGACTCGCAGGCTGGACACGGGCGCGCGTGAGCTCCTGGACGCGGAGGAATCGCAACGCAACGTCCTGTGCGAAGGCGTGCTGCTGGAAGTGCAGCGTTCGCTGGATTACTACGAAAGCCATTTTCCGCACGGACCGGTTGCCGCGATTGCACTGACACCAACGGCAGCGGCGACGCCGCTTGCCGGATATCTGCCGCAACAGCTGGAAACTCCCGTTCTCGCTCCTGCGCTCGAAGATCTGCTGGAGTTCGACGAGCCGCCGGGCATGCTGGACGGCAACGCGATTCTTGCGATCGGCTCGGCGCTCCGGCAGGAGACGCGCGCGTTATGACACAGCAGGTCAATCTCTATCAGCCGATATTGCGCCGCGAAAAGAAGGTCTTTTCCGCGGTCACGATGCTGCAGTTTCTCGGGCTGATCGCGCTGCTGATGCTGGCGCTGTTTGCCTTCAACCGCTGGCAACTGGGCGAACTGCAGGCGGAACGCAACCGTTTGCAGGCGCAGGAACAGGCGCTCGTCGTGCGCGTAACCGAACTGTCGCGCGACATGAAGGCCAGGCCGGAAAGCCGCGAGTTGCGCCGCCAGCTGGATGCGGCACGCCGCGAGGAATTGCTGAAGCAGCGTCTTGCCGATCTCATGAAAAGCGGTCCGGGAGATACCGGCGTTGCTTTTTCGGACGCCTTTGCGGGCCTGGCCCGACAACGCATCACGGGCTTGTGGCTGACGGGCGTTGAACTCCACGCCAACGACGACGCGCGCGATGTCACGTTGCGCGGCCTCACCTCGCGCGCGGAATTCGTACCGCAACTCGTCCAGCAACTCGGTCAGGAACCCGCGTTCCAGGGCCTGCGTTTCCGGCATATGCGCGTCTACCGTCCGGAGACGGAAAACGGCGCCGCTCTCGCTTTCGTGTTGTCCACGCAGGCGCAGGAGGGCGAGACGAAATGAACTTCCGGGAAAAAGGGCGCCAGGTGCTGGCGCAGATCGATGCGCTGTCACTGCGCGAGCGCGCACTGGTGATGCTGGGTGCGTTCATGGTCCTGTTTCTGGCTTGGGATGGCCTGTTGATGAGCGATATCGGCAAGCGCAGCAAAACGTTAAGTGCGGACATCGATGTCACGCAGAACCGCATGGAGCAACTGAACCGCTCGATAGCAAGCGCTGCGCAGGCGCGCGGCACTGACCCCAACATCGTCCTGCAGAATGAAATTGCCGCAACCCGCGCACGTATCGCCGAACTGGACGAAACGCTGGACGCACGTTCGGGGAGCATCATTCCGCCGAACGAAATGGCCCGCGTGATCGAGCAGGTCCTGCGGCGGCAAGGACGGCTCAAGCTCGTTTCCGCGCGGAGCCTTTCGCCAAGCCCGCTGTTCGAACCGGTCGATACCGCCGAAGGCGATGCCGTGGGTACCGTTTACAAGCATGGCCTGGAACTGGAAGTGGAAGGACGCTATCTCGATGTACTCGGGTATCTGCGTGAGCTGGAATCACTGGACTGGAAGTTTTTCTGGGAGACCGTCGCGCTGGAAGGCGACACGTACCCGTCAAACAGGGTCCGCATCCGCGTTTACTCCCTGAACCTTGAAGAGGGCTGGCTCGGTGTCTGATTTCGGCAGGAAAATGCTTCTGACCGGTCTTGCAGGCCTCATGCCGGTGCAACTGTTCGCGGCGGAGGAACTGGGCGATCCGATGCGCCCGAGCCATGTCGCGCCTGAAAGTTCCGGCACGGAATCGCGCGGACCGTCATGGGTGGTGGAGAGCATCATCGTGTCGCCGGCGCGACGGCTCGCCACGATCAACGGCCGTGTCGTCGGCATCGACGACTGGGTGGGCGGCGCACGCGTTACCGAGATTCTTCCTTATGAAGTGCGGCTCGAGTACAAGGGCGAGGTCCGCCACATTTCGCTGATTCCAATCCGGGTCAAACGCCCGGCGACTGAGTGGTGAGGACATGAAATTCAGCCTGCTTCGAATGCTTCTGCTGGGCGCCTGCCTGCCGCTGCTCGCCAGTTGCGCAGCCGGTGGTGGCGGACGTATCGACACCCGGCGCGACATCGCCGAGTCGATGCCCGCAGACGGCGTGGCCGATGAAGAAAAGGCGTCCCGTGAAGCGACCGCTGCACTGATGCCGCAGTCTACCTCCGTGCTGGGTATCGACGGGGCGAGTGCGGAGCCGCGCTTCGACGTCATCGTCGATGGCGCCGAGGCGCGCAGTTTCTTCATGAGTCTCGTGCGGGATACGGCGTACAACGCGGTTGTACATCCCGAGGTCAAGGGCCGGATTTCGCTGACGCTGAAGAACGTCACGGTGCCCGAAGTGATGTCCATCGTGCGCGATGTATACGGCTACGATTTCCGTGAAACGGCGAACGGCTTCATGGTGCTGCCGGCGACCATCCAGTCGCGCATCTACCAGGTCGATTACCTCAACATCACACGCGGCGGAAAATCCGAAACGCGCGTCAGTTCCGGCGCATTGAGCACGGGCCAGGATCAAGGCGAACAAGGCGTCACTCGTTCCGGCGCGGTACGCGATGGCAGCTCGCAGGTCGTCGTGCGGCCGAGCACCGTAATCGAAACCACCTCTGATTCCACCTTCTGGGCGGGCCTGACCGGAAGCCTGCTCGCGATCGTTACCACTGACGAGCCCGGCCGCAAGGTCGTCGTCAACGAACAGACCGGCGTGATCCTGGTGCGCGCGACGCCGGAAGAACACCGGCACGTCGCCGAGTATCTCGCGAAAATCCAGAACAACGCGCAGCGCCAGGTGGTGCTGGAAGCCAAGATCATCGAGGTCGAACTCAGTGAAGGCTTCCAGACGGGAATCAACTGGACGGGGCTGGACGTGAGCGGCAGCCGGACGGTCAGCGGTGGCATGGTCGGTTCCCGCAACATGCTGGACGACGGCGTATCCGAACTCGGCGGACTGGGCCGCCTGATCGGCCCGAACACGCCGCCGATCACGGCGCTGCCGACATCGTTTTTCGGTGGCGCATTCGCGCTTGCCGTGAACACCGGCGACTTCGACGCATTCATCGAGCTGCTGGAATCGCAGGGTGACGCAAAAGTGCTGTCGAGCCCGCGCGTTTCGACGGTGAACAACCAGAAAGCCGTGATCAAGGTGGGTTCGGACGAGTTCTTCGTGACCGGCGTGCAGAGCAACACCACAACCGGTACTGCCACGAACACGAACAACACCGTGCAACTCACACCGTTCTTTTCAGGTATTGCTCTGGACGTGACGCCGCAGATCAGTGCGGACGGCCAGGTCATCCTGCATATCCATCCATCCGTGAGCGAAGTCGTCGATCAACGCAAGCAGTTGCAGGTCGGCGGAGAAGTGAGCGCGCTGCCGCTGGCGTTCAGCAACATTCGCGAGTCCGACAGCGTCATTCGTGCGAACAACGGACAGGTGGTCGTCATCGGCGGGTTGATGAAGTCGTCGACGCGCAGGGACGAAGCGGGCATTCCGCTGCTGTCTTCCATTCCGTTCATCGGCAATATCTTCAAGCATCAGCGCGAGCGCGAGATCAAAAGCGAACTCGTCATCCTGCTGCGACCGATCGTGATCGGCGGCGACGACGACTGGGATCGCGTTGCGCGCGGCTATCGCGATCGTCTGGGCGTCGAGTGACGCGCGAGGTGATGACGCATGTACCTGCAACACTTCGGACTGCGTGAACCGCCGTTTTCGCTGACGCCGGATACCGGTTTTTTCTTTGCGTGGCGCAGCCATCAGGAAGCGTTGAACGTGCTGCTGGTGGCGATCGCCAACGGTGAGGGCTTCCTGAAAGTCACCGGCGAAATCGGTCTCGGCAAGACCCTGCTCTGCCGCAAGCTTCTCAATGCACTGACCGAACCGTACGTCACCGCGTACATTCCGAACCCGCACCTGTCGCCAGGCGCAATGCGCCAGGCCATCGTGGACGACCTCGGTGTCGAGATCGACCACAGCGCGACGCAGAACGACATCGTGCGCGCCATGACGCGCAAGCTGATCGAACTCGCCCGCGAGGGCCGGCGCGTCGTCGTGGTACTCGACGAAGCGCAGGAGCTGCCGGAAAAAACGCTGGAAGCGGTACGCCTGCTGACGAATCTCGAAACCGAAAAACGCAAGTTGTTGCAGGTCGTGTTGTTCGGGCAGCCGGAACTCGACCGGCGCCTGCAATCGCCTAGCCTGCGCCAGCTGCGTCAGCGCATCACGTTTTCGTATTCGCTGAGCCCGATGGATTTCGACGGCGTCAGCAACTACGTCCGTCACCGGCTCAGGATCGCGGGTCATGCCGGCGGCACATTGTTTCAGCCCGCGGCATTGCGCAGGATTTTCCGCGCCAGCGCGGGTACGCCGCGCCTGGTCAACGTGCTGTGCCACAAGGCACTGATGGCCGCTTACGGCCGCGGCGACGATCGCATCGATGCCGTGCATGCCACGCTGGCAGTGCGCGACACCGAAGGTGCGATCGGATCACGCTTTGCGTGGTGGCCGCTGGTCATCGGCGCGCCGCTGGCCGGCGTCGTGTTGATGATGCTCTGGTCGCAATTTTCCGGGAGTCCTGGCGTGTCATGAGTCTCATCAACGAAATGCTCCAGGATCTCGAAGCGCGTGGCAGCGGTGGCACGCCGGCGGATGTTCGCGTGACGCCTGCGCGCCGCACACCCGCACGCCGCTGGCCGTTCATCGCAGCATCCGTCGTCACACTGTTGCTGTCGGCAGTGGTCACCATGCTGCTGTGGCCGAAAATGTTCGCGGCTCCCGAAACTCCCCGTTCGTCCACAGAAGTGCCATTGACCGTTACGGAAGCAGTGCCACCGGCGGAGGCGGACGTTGTATCCGTCCAGGAACAGGAAGTCGTTTCCACCGTCGCCACCGACAACGAGACGCCGGTCGAAGCAGCGCGTGATGCCAGTGCAGTTGTCGCGGTCGCGAACACGCAGGACGTACCACCGGAAACAGCGCCTGTTGCGAACGTCGCGCTGGCAGAAACCGCAAATCCGGCCAGCAACGAGCCCGCCCGCGCAGCACGCGTTCCGGCCGCGGAGCCTGCGCCCACCGAAACACTGATCGTGAAACGGCATGAGCCGACGGCGGCGGAAAAAGCCGCGCGCGCGGGACGTGAAGGATTTGCAGCCTTGCGGCGCGGAGATTTCGCCACCGCGGCGCGATTGCTCCAGGAACTGGTCGCGATGGAACCGGCAAATGATGAAGCGCGTGAAGGCCTGGTGATCGCATTGTCCCGGCAAGGCCGCATCGCGGAAGCCGACGGTTTCCTGCTGGATGGCCTCGCACTGGGCGCCGCGCCGGCGCGGTTCGCGAAACTCCGTGCCCGCACACAGGCGGCGCGCGGCGAACTGGATGCCGCGCTCGACAGTCTAGCGATTGCCGTGCCCGCCATCGTGCAGGATCCGGAATATCACGCACTCAAGGGCGCGCTTGCGCAACAGGCCGGACGCCATGAAATCGCGGTGGAAACGTATTCGGCGCTGACCGCATTCGATCCCGCCAACGGCACGTGGCACGCCGGCCTTGGCATGGCGCTGGACAACACGGACAGGAAAGCCGAGGCGCGCGTGGCCTACGAGCATGCTGTCAGCGCGGGCGGGCTGGAACCTGCATTGCTCGCGCACGTGCAGCGGCGGCTTGCCACGCTCGACGGCGCCGAAAAGTAATCGACGGAGTACCCATGGAAACGCCTACACAACGCCGGCAGAAAGTGCGCATCGGTGATCTGCTCGTCCAGGAAAGAATCATTTCCGAGGCGCAGTTGATGAGCGCGCTGGCGGAACAGAAGAAGAGCGGACGCAAGCTGGGCCGCGTGTTCGTCGAACTCGGCCTCGCCACCGAAGACCAGATACTCGACGTGCTTTCCTCGCAGTTGAAGATTCCCGTCGTCGACCTGAAGCATTTCAACTTCAAACCCGACGTCATCAAGCGGCTGCCGGAAACGCATGCGCGGCGTTATCGCTGCATCGTGCTCGAAGAAACGCCGAACAGCATCCTTGTCGGCATGGCCGACCCGACGGATATCTTCGCGTTCGACGAACTCAGCCGCCTGCTGTCGAAACCCGTTTCCACCGCGCTGGTGCGAGAAGCGGACCTGCTGCTCGCGATCGATACGGTTTACCGCCGCACCCAGGAGATCGTCAGCCTCGCCGAAGAACTTGGCGAGGAACTGGGCGAAGACGGATACGACATCTCCCAGCTGGCCGTCGAAGAAGGCCAGCCGGATGCGCCGGTCATCAAGCTGCTGCAATCGCTGTTCGAAGACGCAGTGCAGGTTTCCGCGTCGGATATTCATATCGAACCCGATGAAACCGTGCTGCGCATCCGTCAGCGCGTCGATGGCCTGTTGCAGGAACAGGTCATCGACAACAAGAATATTTCCGGCGCGCTGGTAACGCGGCTGAAGCTCATGTCGGGACTGGATATCGCGGAAAAACGCCTGCCGCAGGACGGCCGCTTCACCATCCGCGTGAAGGACAAGCGGCTGGACGTGCGCGTTTCGACCATGCCCATCCAGTACGGCGAATCCGTGGTGATGCGCCTGCTCGATCAGTCCGCCGGCCTGCTGCGCCTGGAAGAACTCGGCATGCCGCCAGCCATGCTGCAACGGTTCATCAGTCTCGTGCAGCGGCCTTCCGGCATGCTGCTCGTCACAGGTCCGACGGGTTCCGGCAAGACCACGACACTGTATTCCGCGCTGAACCGCATCAACCGGGAAGACTCGAAGATCATCACGGTCGAGGATCCGGTCGAGTACCGGCTGCCGCGCATCAACCAGGTTCAGATACATTCGAAGATCGGGCTCGATTTCGCGCGCGTGTTGCGCACGGCGTTGCGCCAGGATCCCGACATCATCATGGTCGGCGAAATTCGCGACAAGGAAACCGCGGAGATCGCGTTGCGCGCCGCCATCACCGGTCACTTCGTGCTTTCCACCTTGCATACGACGGATGCCGTAGCCACCGTCAGCCGCCTGCTCGACATGGGCGCGGAAGGTTATATGGTGGCGAGCGCGCTGGACGCGGTGATCGCGCAACGACTGATACGGCGCGTCTGCACGAGTTGCGAACAACCGTATACGCCGACCGCGAAGGATCACGCGCTGGTGGAAGGCCTGCTGCGTAAACCGATACCCGCGGATGCAACGTTGAAAGTCGGCGCCGGCTGCACGTATTGCAATCGCACCGGCTACCGCGGCCGCATTGGCGTCTACGAATTGCTTGAGATGACTTCGGAACTCGCGGCGGCGGTGCGCGAAGGCGCCGGCGCGGATTTTGCGCGTCATATGCAAGAGCACGGCGGATACCGGCCGTTGGCGCTTGCGGCAATGGACGACGCACTCAAGGGTGTGACCACGCTGGATGAAGTGCGGCGCCTGGCCGGCGCCCTCGACGAGTTTCGCGACGCCGCGCTGCTGGGCGATCCCTTGCAGCACGGCTTCCAGGAATAGTCATGGCATTGTTCGAATACAAGGGACGGACAGCGCAAGGCGACCTGGTGAACGGCCGCGTCGAAGCGGATTCCGCCGACGCTGTCGCCAGCCAGCTGTTCAACAGCGGCGTCACGCCGATCGACATCAACGCGGCCCGCGTCAAATCGAATGCCTTCGCGCAGGTATCGCGCGCGTTCGGTTCGAAACGTCCCGCACTCGACGACGTCCTGCTGTTCACGCGACAGATGTACAGCCTCACCAAGGCCGGCGTGCCGCTGATCCGCGGCCTGGTCGGCTTGCGCGAATCGACGCGCAATCCGGCATTACGCGCAGCAATCAACGATGTCGTCGAATCGCTGGAAGCCGGCCGCGATCTCGCCACCTCGCTGTCGCGCCATTCCAGGATATTCAATCCGCTTTACATCAGCATGGTGCGCGTCGGCGAGAACTCGGGCCGCCTGACGGAGTCGTTCGACCAGCTGTATGGCTATATGGTCGTCGAGAAGGAGACGCGCAAGCAGGTCACCGCAGCGTTGCGCTATCCGATCATGGTCATGATCGCGATCGTGATTGCGGTGATGATACTTACCGTGAAGGTCATTCCGACCTTTGCGCAGATATTCGAGCGCGTGAATCTCGAACTGCCGTTCTTCACGCGGGTCATTCTCGCCGTGTCCGGATTCATGGCGCAGTGGTGGCCCGCGTTGCTTGTCGCTGCGGCGGCGGGTTTTATCGGATTTCGTTTATGGGTGAAAACCGATGAAGGACGTTACCGCTGGGACAAGATGAAACTCGGCTTTCCGGTTGCCGGCGACATCATCCTGCGCGCGACGCTGGCGCGTTTTTCGCGCGCGTTCTCGATGGCCTATCGCTCCGGCGTGCCGATGATCCAGACGCTCACCTTGTGTTCGCGCGCGGTCGACAACGAGTACGTCGGCGCGCGCATCGCGGACATGCGCAACGGCGTCGAACGCGGCGAGTCCGTGTCGCGCACCGCAACGGCAACCGGCATGTTCACACCGCTGGTATTGCAGATGATGTCCGTCGGCGAAGAAACCGGCGCGCTCGACGACATGCTGGATGAGACCGCGGATTTCTATGAGCGCGAAGTCGATTACGACGTCAAGAACCTGGCGTCGTACATCGAGCCGGTGCTCACGATCGCCATCGGCGTCATGGTGCTCATCCTCGCGCTCGGCATTTTCCTGCCGATGTGGGATCTGACGAAGATCGCGCAGCGATGAAGCAGCGCCGTGGTTTCGGGTTCACGCTGTGGGAGCTGATGATCGTGATCGCGCTGATCGTGATCTTCATACTCGCGGCGATCGAAAACCTGCTGCCGTTGCGCGGTGCCGCGGAACAGGCGGCGCAGTCCACCACCGCCGCCGCGTTGTCGAGCGCGGTCAGCCTGGAGTCGATGGAGCGCGTGCTGACGAGCGGCCTCGGCAGTCTGCGCGAAATGGAAAACGCCAACCCCGTGGACTGGTTGCGCGTGCCGATGGCGAATTATGCCGGCGTCGTGCCGGGCGGCTCGTACCACGATGTTCCGGAAGGCCAGTGGGCGTTCGACGAAAGCGCCGGCGTCGTGATCTACCGGGTGCGTTATCCCGAGTATTTCGATGGCAGCTTCCTGCAACCTCCCGCCATCCGGTATCGCGTGAAACTGCTGCACGGTGCCGGCGGCATGCCGAACGGCATCCGGCTGGAACAACTGGATTCCGCCACGTGGACTGTGGACGGCTCGGAACTGAAGCGCCTGATGGGAGACCGGAATGAATAATCCTGCGGTAGTCACCTGGTTGCTGGATGCGGCCACACTGATCGGTTTCGCGCTGCTGACAGCGTGCATGGCCTATGGCCTGGTATTGCTGATCGCACCCGACTGGGCGCTGCGCGTGTCCGGTCAGCTGAATCGCCGCTTTTCCGGACGCAAGGCCCTGCGTCCGCTGGAAGTACCGCGCGAATCGGAACGGTTTTTCTATCGTCATCACAGAGTGGTCGGCGGCTTGCTGTTGACGGGCGTCGTCGTCTTTTTCCTTTTCTACTTCCTGGATTTTCCGCGCGGCACGGTACTCGTGCGATTGGCGGCGAGCGTGGGAAGCCCGTTCGCCGGGGTGATGATGGATTCGCTCGAAGGGTTTCTTGTCGGCATGAACGTCCTGATCGGCATCCTGGCGACGGTCATGGTCTTCCGGCCCAGCCTGCTGAAGCCGGTTGAGGCCACGGCAAACCGCTGGATATCGACGCGGAGGCTGTTCCGGCACGCTGACGAAAACCACCAGCCGCTGGATCGATTTGTCGAACGGTTCCCACGTTTGACGGGGCTGCTGGTGCTGCTGACGAGCACATTTGTTTTCGTGGGCTTCCTGATAGCTATGGGGTAATTTCACCCACTCGTAGGGAAGAACTACCGTTGGTGTAAATAGTTGAAAAATTTAGGGATTTTCGTTTGCGGAAGCAGGAAGCTTGGGTAATACTTAACCATAAGTGCCAGTGAAGCTGCGGCTTTCCGAGCACTGAATTCACACAATGACCATTAACCGGCTGCTGCGGTAGACCGGGAAGGAGTACTGAAATGAAACGCATGCAATCCGGTTTTACCTTGATCGAACTTGTTGTTGTCATCGTCATTCTCGGCATTCTTGCCGTCACCGCCGTGCCGCGGTTCATCGATCTGACGCAGGAAGCCAATCTTGCAGCCGTCCAGGGCGTCGCGGGCTCGCTCGCATCGGCCGGGGCGATCAACTATGCAGGCGGCGTTGCAGGCGACACAGCAGCACAGCCCGTTGCCGGCCTTGGTTGTAGCGCCGCCGCAGCGGTGCTGCTGACCGATGGCGCGCCGGCGGGTTACACCATTACCGGCACGCTCGGCACCAGCGGTAATGCCGCAACGTGCACCGTGACCAAAGCGACTCAGTCGGCCAGCGCGCAGGTCATCGCATTCTGATTGCGCTTGAACTTGTCCGATGATGGAAGGGCCTTGCAAAACAAGGCCCTTTCTTTTTGAAACCGCTATCGGCCATGTGCTTGCGTTTCACCTATCCATTGCTGCTTGTTGTCGCCGTCGTTCTGGTTTTCCTGCCGGGCGTTGATGGCGACTTCGTATTCGATGATTTTCCCAACATCGTCAACAATCTCGGCCTGCAACAGACCGCTCGCGAGATATCGTCTTTCGACGCAATACAAAGCCATGTCGCGCATTCCTCCCGTCCGCTCGCAACACTGACGTTTGCGGCGAATTTCGCGTTCGGTTCCGGCAGCGCAGGCGAATTCAAGGCAGTCAACATACTGATCCACGCGTTGAACGCCGTGCTGGTTTTTCTCCTGACAAGACTGTTGCTTGCGCGCCTGACCTCGTTCGATATCCGGTACGCCCGCGCGCTGGCGTTTCTTGTCGCCGGTGCCTGGGCCCTGCATCCGATCACGCTGACGAGTGTGCTGTATGTCGTACAGAGAATGAATTCGCTTTCAGCGATGTTCGTTCTGTCCGGGTTCATTCTCTGGCTGCTCACCGAGAAGCGCTTGAATGCGATGTGGTTGCGCATGAGCGTAGTCGCGCTCTTCACCACGCTCGCATGGTCGTGCAAGGAGAACGGCGCGCTGCTGCCGGTTTTCATCATCCTGTATGAATTTGTTCGCGGTCGCCTGTCCGCGCGCTGGTTGACGGCGGCGAGCGCATTGCTGCTCATTGCGGGGGCAGCATGGATCGGGTACTTCGGATACGTCGACAATATCGTTGCCGCTTATGAAGTTCGTCCATGGGGACTCTTCGAGCGAGTGCTTACACAAGCGCGCGCGGTTGCAGCTTACCTGGGATGGATACTGATCCCCGATATAAGCGAACTCGGTCTTTACCATGACGATTTCGCGATCAGCAGGGGATTTCTCGATCCGTGGACAACCTTGCCCGCGACACTGTTGCACCCGGTGCTTTTATTCTTCGGAATCCGTCTCCGGCATCGTGCGCCGCTGTTTGCCTTCGGCCTGCTCTTCTTCTATGCCGGACACTTGCTTGAATCCACCGTCATACCCCTGGAACTTGTCCACGAGCACAGGAATTACCTGCCGCAACTCGGCGTATGGATGTCGATTGCGGGGGCACTGGCTGCGTGGCGGCGTGAAACCAGGCTACGCGAGCTGGTCACGTTAGGCGTCGCGCTGATCGTGACTTTCGGGCTCGCGACAGCAGTACGCGCCTCGACCTGGAAATCGGGTCCGCTGCATATCTGGATCGAAGTGATGCATCACCCCGGATCTTCTCGCGCCTTGAATGAAATGGGCGGCGTTTTCCGGCGTGCGGCCGCCAATGTAGATGACGAAGCTCTTCGTCAGGATTTCCTGCAGCGCGCGCTGATGCTCTTTGACCGAAGCGACGAGCTGGATTCCGCCAATTTCTCCGGTGCCTTTGGCCGGTTATATGTGCAGGGACCGTCGCCAATGGAAAAGGACGTCGAGTTCCTGCAGGCACTGACGGAACGGATGCTGGCCGAGCCCTATTTTCCGAACAACGAGAACCTGTTCTACCAGCTCGCAGTCTGCAGCAAACAGGATCGGTGCCGGTACGGCGCCGACAACATTCAGCGCTTTCTTGAATCGCAGGTTGACCATCCCACGGCGCCGTCGAAGTATCGGGCAGGCGCGGCCACGGTCGCTGCAATGCATGCGCATGAAGTACTCGAGGATGACGGGCGTTCCGAGGCGTTGCTTCGCCGCTTTCTTCCGCAGATCTTTCGACAGGACAGGTTATGCGTACTGTATGAGTTTCTTCGCCAGGACATGGCGGCAGATGCTTCGCAGGCAACGAGCCTGCCATCGTGCGGGGAACACGACGTAAACTATAATGAGCGCCATGAGTAAGTTTTTCTCAACGAATCGCTGTCGCGGCTTCACGCTCATCGAGCTCGTCGTCATCATGGTACTCATTGGCGTGCTGGCGGTATTTTCCATCGGTCGCTTCGCGGACCGCAGCAGCTTCGAAGCGCGCGGTTATTACGACGAACTCACCGCCGCGACGCGCTACGCGCAACGCTACGCCGTTGCCAGCGGCTGTACGGTGCGAATCACTATCGATGGTGCCGGTAATTATTCGCTGAGCACGCAGGATGCCGTCTGCGGCGTTGGAACATCAGTACAAGGTCCGGATGGCAGTACGTTTTCCGGCGCAGCGCCGTCCGGCGTTTCCGTTTCTCCCCTGAATACAAGCTTCGATTTCGATGCGCTGGGTGCCACTGGCGCCGGTGGAATGGTGCAGGTGCAAGGCGGCGGCAGCACGCACAGTTTTACGATCACGGCCGGTAGCGGGTTCGTCCAATGACAAGATCACGGCACATCGCAAATTCTCTTGCTGGCCCCCGTCGTGCCCGCGGCTTCACCTTCGTCGAACTCGTCATCAGCCTTGTCGTTATCGGCATCGCCGTCACTGGCGTGTTGCTCGTGTTCACGCAAACGGTTGCGCACAGCAGCGATCCGCTCGTTCGCCAGCAGGCGCTGGCGATCGCGGAAGCGTATCTCGAGGAAGTCATTTCGAAACACTACAACGATCCGGATGGTATTGATGGTGAAGGTGCGCGCACGAGTTTCGATGACATCGACGATTACAACGGGCTGGTTGAAGCACCTGCGCAGGGCGACGGAACGCCGGTGGCGAACCTCTCCTCCTATACGGTGACGGTCAGCGTCGATGCACCGGTATCGATCGGCCCCGGCGGCAACCAGGCGACCGCACGGCGGGTGACGGTGACCGTCAGCCGGGCAGGTGCGAACATCATCACGCTGTCGGGTTATCGCACGGATTACGGCCCATGAAGCAGGGTGGATTCACCTTGCTGGAAATGCTGCTGGTGATACTGATCACCGGAATCCTGGCTGCCGTGGTTGCGCCGATAATCAACGAACCGGTACGCGCGTACTTCGATCAGACCACGCGTGCGGAACTCGTGGATTCGGCGGAGATGGCCTTGCGACGCATGGCGCGCGATGCGCGGCGTTCACTGCCTTACAGCGTGCGCGTGAATGGCGCGCAGACGGCATTCGAGTTCGTCGGCGTGGCCGACGTGGCGCGATACCGGACGAATGGCGGAAACGGCGCCAAACGCCTTACATTCAACAACGCTGACGCATCCTTCAACGTGCTCGGCCTGTTTTCGAATTTCGGCACGGGAACGCTTGCGGGAAACCAGCGGCTGGCGGTGTTCAACCTGGGCGCGGGCAGTGCCGGATTCAATATCTATAACGGCGACGCAGTAGTCACACCTGCCGGAACGACCGTGCAGATTGCCCTTGATGCAACACCTGCGGCGCCAGCGGCGCCGAATACCGAACACCAGGTCACCCTGAATCCCGCGTTTCAGTTCCAGGCGTCATCGCCTTCGCATCGCGTTTACATCACCGAGGATGCCGTAAGTTATGCCTGTTTCAATGGCGGGCTTTTCCGGCAGACGGGTTACGGCTACCTCGCCGCGCAACCAGGACCTGCGGTTGTCGCTGGCGGCGTGTTGCTGACCGACAATGTTTCAGCCTGTCAGTTCAGTTACGATCCCGGCAACTCGGGCCGCCCCGGGCTGCTCGTAATGAGCCTGACGCTCACACGAGGTGGCGAAAGCATTACCTTGCTGCACCAGGTACACATTCACAATGCAACGTGACCGCGTGAAACGAATTCGCCGGCAGGCCGGCTTCTCGCTGCTGACCGCGATCTTTCTGCTGACCGTGCTGGCCTCGCTTGGCGCTTTCATTGTTGTCACGAGCGGCGTGCTGCAGCAGACGCCGATACTCGGCCTTAATGGCGCGCGCGCCTACCATGCCGCGCGCAGCGGGCTTGAGTGGGGTATCGAGCGCGCGGTGACGGGGGCGGCGGGCGGTTGCAGCGGCAATTTTACGCTCGACGGTTTCGGTATTGCTGTCGCCTGCACCGCCACCCAGCACAAGGATGGCAATACGGACATCACGATTTACGTGGTGAATGCGGTAGCTACGCGGGGTAATCCAGGGGAACTGGCCTATGCGCGGCGGCAACTGAGCGCGACAGCAAGCCCTTCCGGTCCCCTCTGATTCGCCTTGGCGGTCTCCGATAACGACGGGGCCGTTTCTGATTCTTCCTGCGCACGAATACAGACGTGCGCTTACCGAACGGTGCAGCATGCGGCGACTTCTCATCATCATTGCCCTGTTGTTCGCGGGCATCGTGCACGCCGGACACGACGGCAACCGCAACACCTCCACAACAGTGCAGTGCCTCCCGAATCCGGCGGCCGCCAACAGCACGCTGACATGTACCGCGACCGTGCAGGATCTGTATGGCGTCCCCGGACAGTCGAAGTCGCCTACCGGCACAGTGAATTTCAGTGTCATTGCGGGGCCCGGCAATTTTGCGCCGGCGAGCTGCACGCTGGTTACCGGCGCCAGCCCGTTCAGCAGCTGCAGCGTTTCGTATACGCCGACGTCCGGCGGCACGCATATTGTCGCCGCGGCCTATTCCGGCAATACGGGTGTCGGCTTTGTCGGTAACTGGCTGGCAAGCAACGGCAGCACGAGCGTTACCGTCAACAATCCGACGCCTTCGATAAACGCTGTAAGTCCCGTTTTCGGGTTACGCGGCGACACGCTGAACGTCACGATCACCGGCGGCGACTTCGCCAGCGTCGGCATCACTGCGACCTTTGGCGCCGGCATCACCGTCAACAGCCTGACCTGGGTGGACAGCGGCACGTTGACCGCGAATATTTCCATCGCGAGCGCGGCTGCTACCGGTTTACGGAATGTCACGGTGACCAACCCCGCGCCGGTCGGCGGATCCGCAACGCTCGTCAACGGCTTCGAGGTTCGCAATCCCGCGCCTGTCATCGGCAGCTTGACGCCGGCGGCCACCGAGGCCGGCTCCGGCGCGCTGGTCGTCACGATAGACGGATCCGGTTTCGTTCCGGATTCCGTCGCCTCGTACAACGGCGGCGCGCGCTCCACCGTTTTCGTCAATTCAACTCAGTTGCAGATGAGCCTCGCCGCTCCCGATACCGATGTCGTGGGAAGCTATCCGGTCCAGGTCGTCAATCCCGCACCCGGTGGCGGTACATCGAACACGGTTCAGTTCTCCGTGGTCGTTTCGGGCGGTTCCTTCGATACCGTCGAAAGCGGGACTGCGCCAGGCGGTGCGATGTTCACGAAGCTGGCCGGAACGACTTTTGCTTTCGACGTCCTGGCGACGGACGTAAGCCGCCTTTCCATAAACGCGTCATTCACCGGCACGGTCAACATCGAATTACTGGACGCCGCAGACGATTCCGGCGCGCTGGATACCAACGGCTGCCGCGCGAGCTGGACCACCTTGCAGACCCTGCCGAACGCGACATTCGCGGCCGGCGATACCGGACGCATCAGCGCAAGCGTGAATTCCGCGGCTGCGGTTCGTGTCGCCCGCTTTCGCATCTCATATCCCGCTACCGGTGTGCCAAGCCATGTCGGGTGTTCGGCAGACGCCTTCAGTATTCGCCCGACGTCGCTCGACCTGTCGACGAGCCTGAACAACGGCTCGACTAGTGGTACGCCCGTACACGCCGCCGGTTCCGCCTTCACGATGACGGCAACCGCGATCCCGGGTTACGACGGTGTGCCGCAGGTGAATGCCGTCGCGGGTGTCACGGGCACACTGGCTGGAAGTTTTTCTGCAGCCAACCCGGCGACGGGCGAGAGCACCGGTAACGGTTTCATCTACGACGAAGTGGGCAGTTTCCTTCTCGCCGCCACGGAACTGTATGACGACAGCTTCACAGCAGTGGATCAACCGGATGATTGCGCAACGGGCTTCTTGGATTCCCTTGGACGATACGGATGTTCGTTCGGAAATATCGCGGATACCGATCCTGTCGGGCGGTTCGTTCCGGCCTATTTCGATGTCGAAGTGGCGCATGGATGCGCCGATGCCGGCGGTTTCACGTATTCCGGCCAGCCGTTCCTGGTCACCGTCACGGCTCGCGAAAGCGGCGGCGGTGTGACGCAGAACTATGCAGGCGCTTATGCGAAGGAAACCGTTCTCTCCGACGCCGGCGACACTTCCAGGTTCACGGCATCGAACATCATCCTCGCGATGGACTTCATGGCCGGCATCGCCAGCGATATCGATGTGATCTACACCGTCCCGGTACCGGCAACGCCGTTCACCACGATCAACCTGCGTGCGGTCGACGAAGATCTTGTCAGCTCCAGTGGCCATCTGGAGGAGAGTACGGAAATCCGCAGCGGCCGCCTGGTGCTGGGCAATGTCTCCGCCATAACCAGCAACGACGGTCTGCTGCCCGTCATCCTGCAGGCGTGGCAGGAAACGTCAGCGACTGTTTTTGAATGGGACGTGCACGCCGAGGATACGACCTGCACGACATTGAACAGCGGCAATTTCACGTTGAGCAACGCGCAGGGGCCGCTTGCCGGCAACACCGCGATCAGCGGCTTTTTCTTCAACGCCGGACAGGGAATGCTGACGCTGTCCGCGCCCGGCCCCGGAAATTACGGATCCGTCGATGCTGACGTCGCGACAGGCAGCTGGTTGCATTTCGACTGGAACAGCACCGGTACGCCGGAATCGCCTGTCGGCAAGATCACCTTCTTCGAGATTTTCGAAACCGAACAGGGCTTCATCGATCGTTACGAGATCATTCCGCAATGATCCATCGGCTCACGCTGTTGGCGTTCCGGACTTTCGTGTAACAACACGCCAGGCTATCCGCGTGAAACCCGGGGGGTGACCGAATCACGTTTCATCGATCTCGTATTGCTGCAGCTTGCGGGTCAGCGTGTTGCGGCCCCAGCCCAGACGTTTCGCCGCCTGTTGCCGGTGACCTGCACTTTCACGCAACGCCCGTTCGATCAACGCACGCTCAAGTGATTCCTGCGCGCGCACGGCGACACCCTCTCGTGTATCCGCGAACCACTCGTCCAGCCAGTTTTCGAAAGACGCGGGCGCGGAATTGCCCGGTACCGCCAACGGTCCGGCATCTTCCCGCGTGATATCGCGTCCCGGTGCGAGTGCAGTCAACCGCCGGCAGAAGTTTCTCAGTTCACGCACGTTGCCCGGCCATTCCCGTTGTTCGAGAACATGCAGCGCATCCGGCGTGAGGTGCTTGGCGTCGACGCCGAGTTCTATTGCGGCATCTTCGAGAAATTTTTCCGCCAGTGCGCGGATGTCGTCGCGGCGCTCGCGCAACGGCGGAATGTCCAGCCGCACGACATTGAGCCGGTGATACAGATCTTCGCGAAACCGGCCGGCGCGTATCAGTTGCTCGATATCCTGGTGGGTCGCGGCGATGATGCGCACATCCGCGCGCAATGACTGATGACCGCCAACGCGAAAGAATTCTCCTTCCGACAGGACACGCAACAATCGCGTCTGCATTTCCAGCGGCATGTCGCCGATTTCATCGAGAAACAGTGTTCCGGTATCGGCCTGTTCGAAACGGCCGATACGCCGCTGGTGTGCGCCGGTGAATGCACCGCGCTCGTGCCCGAACAGTTCCGACTCCAGCAGCTCGGACGGAATGGCGGCGGTGTTGATGGCGACGAAAGGCTTGTCGCGTCGCGGACTGTGCTCATGCAGGGTGCGCGCCACCAGTTCCTTGCCGGTACCCGATTCGCCGTTGATGAGGACGGTGACAGCGGCACGCGACAAGCGACCGATCGTGCGATACACCGCCTGCATGGCCGGTGAATCTCCGGTGATGCGCGCGGTCGTTTTCCTCGTTGCGGCGGTTACCGGAAGATCGCGCCGCTTCGACTGCAATCGCAGGACCAATGCGAGCAGCTCTTCCACGTCGAACGGTTTCGCGAGCAACTCGACCGCGCCGCTTTCATACGCGCGGAGCACGCTGTCGATATCCGAATGTGCGGAAACGACGATCACCGGTGGCGGATCGTCAAGTTGCCGAAGGCGTTCCAGCAGCGCGTGACCATCCATGCCGGGCATGCGCAGATCCGTGATCAGCACATCCGGGCGATCCTCGGTCAGGGCGTCGAGACAGCTTTGCCCTTCCGCAAACTGCCTCGACCGGATGCCGCCACGCGCCAGCGTTTTTTCGACCACCCAGCGGATGGACGCGTCGTCGTCCACGACCCATGCGGTGGCGGATTGCCCGGAGTGTTCACTCATGTTCGCGAATTCCTGTTTCACCGGTTTCGATATTCAACGGCAGGATCACCGAGAACACGGTTCTGCCACGTTCGCTCTGCCATTCGATGATGCCGCCGTGCCGTTGCACGATGTCCTGCGCGATCGACAGGCCGAGGCCCGTTCCTTCCGCGCGGCTGGTGACCAGCGGCAGGAACAGGCTCGCGCGCATTTCGTCCGGCACGCCGGGTCCGTTGTCTTCGACATCCACGCGCAGCGCCATGCGATGCCGTTGTCCGCGAATGAAATGCCGCTCCACGCGCGTGCGCAGGCAGATTCTGCCGTTGCCTTGCATCGCTTCGACGGCATTGCCGGCGAGGTTGAGAAATACCTGCGTGAGCTGGTCGGCATCCGCCTGGAGTTCGGGAAGGCTCGGATCGTAGTCGCGTTGCCAGGCCAGCGTGGGCGGCAACTCGACGCCCAGCAGCGTGCGAACATGTTCGAGGACGGCATGAATGTTGAGCGGCCCGAAGCGCGGCGCGCGCGCCGGTCCCAGCAATGCATCGACGAGATCGCGCAAGCGGCCGGTTTCGCGCAGCATGACGTCGAGGTATTCACGCGGCACGTGCTCGCCGGCTTCCGCGGCGAGTAGCTGCGCCGCGCCGCGCAATCCGCTCAAAGGATTCTTTATTTCATGTGCCAGCGCCTGGAAGAGCAGGCGCTGAGCGCGGTGGCTCACGGCCAGGTCGCCTTCGTCGGCGACGGCAAATCGCTGGTCCAGGACGCGGAGCTCGATCTGCAGGGCACCGGATTCGAACGGCAGGATTTCGCAGGTCACGAGCCGGTGACGGCCGGGTGGCGGGCCGGTGACCAGGGCAAGTTCCGCGACGGCAAGCGGTTCGCCGTTCTGGTGCGCACGTTCCACGTACGCGCCCAGTTGTTCATCGACGGGCAGGAGTTCGCGAAGCGCCCGATTCTGGGCATGGCGGGGACTGGTTTCCAGGAGATCGGCGGCGGCCGGGTTGAGATAGCTGACGCGCGCGTCCCCATCGAGCCGGACGACCGCCGTCACAAGAGAATCGAGGATATCGAGGGGAAGGTTCACCGCAGGGCGCATCCTGGATGGGTATGCGCACCATTATAGTGCAGTCGCTCTCGCGTGGTGCAGAATTCTAGCGTTTGACGGGGTTCGGCGGTTTGGCCACGGAACGTTGTTTGACGTGAAACGTTATCGGCCCGGCCGTCGCCACGCTCTTGCCCGCCTGGTCCACGATGACCGCGCGCACGGTATGCGCACCACGATGCGCTTCGGTGAGCATCGTGCCGAGACCCGCCAGCGGCGAGTTCTCGGTCAGGTTGCCGTTGAAGTACAAGTGGATTTCGTGACCTTTCCGCAGGTCCGGTTTCACGGCGAGCTGTACCGCGACTTCCCCACCGGTCGCCCAGAACACCTGATCCTGCTTGGGCGCAACGAACTCGAACGCGGTATAACCGGGTGATTCCTGCTCTGCCTTGGAGCCGCCACTGTCTTCCGGCTGCGCTGCGCGAGGCTGCGCCTTGGGCGCATTGTAGGTGGTGGGTTCAGGCAGCTTGACCTGCTCGGCGCCTTCGACGGGCTTGTCCGAATAATGCGTGTTGCCGTCCTTGTCCACCCATTTGTAGGTGCCCGCAATAGCGGTGGACAGGAAACAGAGCAGAATGACTGACAGCAGATTTCGCATGATGCTCCAAGCATAGCCGCAGAGTTTGCGGGCTTCCAAGGAAAGATGTCGTGTCAGTAGCGCAAGTAACAAGGGCGGGTCTTTCGACCCGCCCCTGGCAACGCCTTCCTGGTGGCAACCCCGCGGTTGCAGCCCGGTGATCAGAGCGAGTAGTACATGTCGAACTCGGCCGGATGGGTCGTCATGCGCAGGCGTTGCACGTCCGCCATTTTCAGTTCGACATACGCGTCGAGCATGTCATCGGTGAACACGCCGCCTTTCTTCAGGAATTCGCGGTCGGCATTCATCTCGTTGAGGGCGGTTTCCAGCGAGTAACACACCTCCGGCACGCTCTTCGCTTCTTCCGGCGGCAGGTCGTAAAGATTCTTGTCCAGCGCATCGCCGGGATGAATCTTGTTCTGGATGCCGTCGAGGCCCGCCATCATCAATGCCGCAAATGCCAGGTAGGGGTTCGCGGTGGAATCCGGGAAGCGCACTTCGATGCGGCGCCCTTTCGGATTCGAAATGAACGGAATGCGGATGGACGCAGAGCGATTGCGCGCCGAATAGGCGAGCTTCACCGGCGCCTCGTATCCCGGCACCAGGCGCTTGTAGCTGTTGGTCGACGGATTGGTGAACGCGTTCAGCGCCTTGGCATGCTTGATGACGCCGCCGATGTAGTACAGCGCGATCTCGGACAAGCCGCCGTAACCGTCACCGGTGAACAGATTCTTGCCGTCCTTCGCCAGCGACATGTGCACATGCATGCCCGAACCGTTGTCACCCACAATCGGCTTCGGCATGAAGGTCGCGGTCTTGCCGTAGCCATGCGCGACGTTCTGCACCACGTATTTCAGCATCTGGACTTCGTCGGCCTTCTTCACGAGGCTGCCGAATCCGACACCGATTTCGCACTGTCCCGCGGTGGCGACTTCGTGATGATGGACTTCCACTGTCATGCCCATTTCTTCGAGCACCAGGCACATCGTGCCGCGGATGTCGTGCAGCGAATCGACCGGCGGCACGGGGAAGTAACCGCCCTTCACGCCCGGCCGGTGACCGAAGTTGCCGTCAGGGTAGACGCGCTCGGAGTTCCAGCCGGCTTCCTGGGAATCGATCTTGTAGAAGGAGCCGGACATTTCCGTGCCCCAGCGAATGTCGTCGAAAATGAAGAATTCGTTTTCCGGACCGAAGTAGGCGACATCGGCAATGCCTGTCGACTTGAGGTAGGCCTCGGCGCGGATGGCGAGCGACCGCGGGTCGCGCTCGTAGCCCTGCATGGTGTTGGGCTCGACGACATCGCAGCGCAGGTTCAGGGTTGGCTCTTCGAAGAACGGATCGATCACTGCGGTGCTCGCATCCGGCATGAGAATCATGTCCGACTCGTTGATGCCCTTCCAGCCGGAAATCGAGGAGCCATCGAACATCTTGCCGTCCTCGAACAGCGCTTCGTCGACGGTGTGCGACGGCGCGGTGACGTGCTGTTCCTTGCCCTTGCTGTCGGTGAAGCGGAAATCGACGAAACGGATTTCCTTGTCCTTGATGAGCTTGAGTACGTCGGCGGGTGTTTTTACGGCGGACATCGGGATCTTCTCCTGTCGAAGGGGAATGAATGAGAGCTGACATGACAGGATGCAAACGGTATGCCATAACTCGCGGGAGTAACACCCGTGAGAACAGGGACCGCCGGCATTCCGGACAAGGACAGTGTGCACCGGTTTGGTGCGATCCACGGAACGATGCCCCTTGCGCGGGCACGTGGCGTTCGCGCGATCCGGCCTGAAAAAGGCTATACTGCGCGGCTTCTTTATCAACGAAATCAATAACAAGCGAGCCGCCCATGACGCCCGTTTCAACCTTCCAGGCGCTCATCCTGCAATTGCAGCAGTACTGGGCCGATCAGGGCTGCATTCTGCAACAGCCCTACGACATGGAAATGGGCGCCGGCACGTTTCACCCGGCGACCTTCCTGCGCGCCATCGGGCCCGAACCCTGGTCCGCCGCCTACGTGCAGCCGTCGCGCCGCCCGACCGACGGACGCTACGGCGAGAATCCGAATCGCCTGCAGCACTACTACCAGTTCCAGGTCGTCATCAAGCCCTCGCCGAAGGACATGCAGGACCTTTATCTCGGGTCGCTGCACGCATTGGGCGTGGATCCGCTGGTGCACGATATCCGCTTTGTGGAAGACAACTGGGAGTCGCCGACGCTCGGTGCCTGGGGTCTCGGCTGGGAAGTCTGGCTGGACGGCATGGAGATCACGCAGTTCACCTACTTCCAGCAGGTCGGCGGTCTTGAATGCCGTCCGGTGACCGGCGAGATCACCTATGGCCTGGAACGCCTCGCGATGTATCTGCAAGGTGTGGAGAACGTCTACGACCTGGTGTGGACGGACGGCCCGCTTGGTCGCGTGACCTATGGCGATGTGTTTCACCAGAACGAAGTCGAGCAATCGAAGTACAACTTCGAATATGCCGACACGGAAGCGTTCCTGAAAGGGTTCGACTGGTGCGAGTCGGAATGCCTGCGCTTGCTCGACGCCGGCCTGTCGCTGCCGGCGTACGAAATGGTCCTGCGCGCCTCGCACAGTTTCAACCTGCTGGACGCGCGCAAGGCGATTTCCGTCACCGAACGGCAGCGCTACATCCTGCGCGTGCGAACGCTGTCGCGCGGTGTGGCGCAGGCGTATTTCGAAGCGCGAGAGAAGCTCGGCTTTCCCATGCTGAAGAAAGAACAAGAGGCGGCGGAATAAATGATTGCCAAGGATTTCCTCGTCGAGATCGGCACGGAAGAGCTGCCGCCGAAGGCATTGCGCGCGCTGGCGAAGAGTTTTCGCGATGGCGTCCTGGACGGATTGTTTGCGGCGGAAGCCGAGCGCGGATTGCGCAAGGACATCCGCGACTACTGGTACTGCTCGCCGCGACGGCTTGCGCTCGTGCTGCAGAACATTCCGGTTGCAACACCCGACAGCGTGCAGGAACGGCTCGGCCCTGCCGTGCAGGCTGCCTTCGACAAGGACGGCAAACCGACCAAAGCGGCGGAAGGTTTTGCCGCTTCCGTCGGCACCACTGTCGACAAACTGGAACGCAAGGTCACCGACAAGGGTGAACGGCTGGCTTTCACGGTCACCGTTCCCGGCAAGCGGACCGTGGAAAACCTGCCGGCGATCGTCGAGGACGCCCTGAAGAAGCTGCCGATCCCCAAGCGCATGCGCTGGGGTGCAGGCAACGCGGAATTCGTGCGCCCCGTGCAATGGGTCGTGATGCTGATGGGCAACGATGTCGTCGACTGCGAAATTCTCGGCGTGAAAGCCGGGCGGACGACGCGCGGTCATCGTTTTCACGCGCCCGCACCGGTCGATATTCGTACGCCGGTGGAATACGCATCCGTTCTCGAGAAGGCCTGGGTGCGCGTCAACGACGCCTCGAATTCGCTGGCCGACTGGATAGGCGAGCAGGTTCATGCAGCGGCGTCGGCCGTGAACGGTACTGCGCTGGGTGCACAACCCGGCAGCGAACTGCTGGATGAAGTCGCCGCACTGAACGAGTGGCCGGTGCCGGTCGTAGGCAGCATTCCGGAGCGCTTCATGACGCTGCCGGAAGAAGTGCTGATCACGACGGTCGAAACGCACCAGCGGTATTTCCCGGTACGCGATGCCGATGGCAAGCTGTCGACCTTCATCACGTTCGCGAACATCGAATCGAAGAATCCGGACGTCGTGCGCAAGGGCAATGAACGCGTCGTCGCGCCACGCCTGGAAGACGCCATGTTCTTTCTCAGAACGGACAGCAACACACCGCTGGCCGACCGTGTACCGAAACTCGACAATGTGACCTTCCAGAAGGAACTCGGATCCTACGGCGACAAAGTCCGGCGCGTAACGGCGCTCGCGATAAGCATCGCGGAACAGATCGGCGGCGATGCCGGCAAGACCGAACGCGCCGCACTGCTGGCGAAAACGGATCTGGTCACGGACATGGTGTTCGAGTTCACGGAACTGCAGGGCGTGATGGGGCGCCATTACGCGCAGCACGATGGTGAGGACGCGGAAGTCTCACAGGCCATTTTCGAACAGTACCTGCCGCGTTTCGCGGGCGACGAACTGCCGGCGACGATCACCGGCCAGGCGCTCGCCATTGCGGACAAGCTCGATACGATCTGCGGAATTTTTGCCATCGGCCAGAAGCCGTCCGGCAGCAAGGATCCTTTCGCGTTGCGCAGGCTGGCGCTCGGCTTGTTGCGGATCATCATCGAGAAACAGCTGGATCTCGATGTGATCCTGCTGATCAGGCTTGCGCTGGAACACCTGCCGCAGGGACACACGGATGTCGAATCACGCCACGAGCTGGTCGAATTCTTTTATGACCGCCTGAAGGCGTACTTCCTCGAGCAGGGTGTGCGGGCCGATGTGTTCGAGGCCGTGCGATCGCGCCAGCCCGGCAGGCCACTGGATTTCGCCCGCCGCGTAAAAGCCGTCCAGGCATTCATGCAGCGTGACGAAGCGGTTGCGCTGGCGTCCGCCAACAAGCGTATTTCCAACATCCTGCGCAAGGCGGAAACCATCGTTTCCGGAAAACCGGATGCGGCATTGTTCGAGTCGGATGACGAGCGACAGTTGGCCGATGCCGTGGCTGCAAAGAGCACCACCATCAAACCGTTGCTCGAGCGCGGCGAGTACGAAACGGCCCTGGCCGAGCTCGCCGACCTGCGTTCGACCGTTGACCGCTTCTTCGACAACGTCATGGTGATGGCCGACGACTCCGCGGTGCGGGAGAACCGGTTGAAGCTGCTCAACGGTTTGCGTTCGCTGTTCAATCACACTGCGGATTTCGCCGAGATCCAGGTGGACGCAGGATGAATTCATGAAGCTGCTGGTGCTTGATCGCGACGGCGTGATCAATGCCGACTCGCCCGATTACATCAAGTCGCCAGATGAATGGCAGCCGTTGCCCGGCAGCATCGAAGCCATCGCACGCGCGTCGAATGCCGGCTACACGATTGCGGTCGCCACCAACCAATCAGGCGTGGGCCGCGGACTTTTCGATCTCGATATGTTGTCCGCCATCAATGGCACGATGATCGAGGCCGTCGAAGCGGCAGGCGGACGGATCGATCTGATCGTGTTCTGTCCACACAAGCCTGACGAGGGTTGCGAATGCCGGAAACCAAAAACCGGTTTGTTGCGCCGGATCGATAGCGAACTGGGTGTCGAACTCGCAGGGCAATGGATGATCGGCGATTCAATAAAAGACATTGCGGCCGCGCGTGCGGCTCGCATGCAACCCGTCCTGGTGCGTACCGGCAATGGCGTTTCCGTTGAACGCGAGCTTCAGGACAAGACCGATGTGCTGATTTTCGATGATCTTGCCGCTGCAGTGGACAGCCTTCTGGAAGAACAATGATTCAGTATCTCAAGTCGCTTGTTTATATCGCCTTCATGGTCGTTTCGGTGTTTTTGTACGCCAGCGTGCTGGTGTTGCTGTTCTGGGCGCCGTACGCGTGGCGGTATCGTGTTGCACAGGCCTGGTGCCGGCTGCAGCTGAACACGTTGAAATATTTCGTCGGGCTGGACTACGCCATCGAAGGCCGCGAAAACATTCCCGCGCATGCCGGCGTCGTGTACTGGAAACACACCTCCAGCTGGGAGACGTTTCTTACCCTGCCGATGTGGCCGAAACAATGCTGGGTGCTGAAGCATGAGCTCACGTTCATTCCGATCTTCGGCTGGGCGCTGAAACTGATCGAACCCATTGCCATCGATCGCAAGGGCGGTGGTTCGGCAGTCCGCCAGGTGCTCGAGCAGGGCCGGCGGAAAATTTCGGAAGGCTGCTGGATCAATATTTTTCCGGAAGGCACGCGCGTACCGGCGGATTCGACCAAACGGTATGGTTATTCCGGTGCCCTGCTTGCGAAGGAAACCGGCACGCCGATTCTTCCGATTGCACACAATGCAGGAGATTTCTGGCCGCGGCATTCAGTGCTGAAGAAAAAGGGAAAGATCATCGTGCGTATCGGGCCGCCGATTCAGCCCGAAGGAAAGACGCCGGAAGAGATCAACAGGGAAGCGCAAGCCTGGATAGAAGCGGAGATGGAAAAGATCAGTTCCGCTTATCAGCGCAAAAAGGAAAAGGCCGCATAAAGCGGCCTTTTCAGTTTCACGGTTTCGCGTTTTTCAGATATCGAGGTTCGATACTTCCAGCGCGTTCTTTTCAATGAACTCACGACGCGGTTCGACGTTGTCGCCCATCAAGGTGGTGAATACTTCATCCGCCGCAACGGCGTCCTCGATCCTGACCTGCAGCAGGCGCCGCGTTTCGGTATTCATCGTGGTTTCCCACAACTGGTCCGGGTTCATTTCACCAAGACCCTTGTAGCGTTGAATGCCCTGGCCTTTCTTGGCTTCATCCATCAACCACTGAATCGCCTCGCGGAACGTCGCTACCTCGTGCTGTTTCTCGCCGCGCTTGACGTATGCGCCTTCGCCCAGCAGCCCGATGATCTTCTCGCCGAGTTTCGCGATGTGCTGGTATTCCGAGGAAGCGAAGAATTCACGCTGAATCAGTTTTTCGTGGCGGATGCCATGGTGCGTGCATGCGACCTGGATCACGTGACCTTCGCCGTCTGCGGCCAGGATGATCTGAACCGAGTACCGCGTGGAATCGCTCTGGGTGGCGTTGAGCCGCAGTTCCAGCTGGTTGATCCAGTCGCCCAGCCACGCGCGGTCGTCGAATTTCTCGCCGGAAACGGCCGGCAAATAGATCAGCTTGTGCAGCACGTTCTCATCGTAACGCCGTGACCAGCGCTTGATCATTGCCATGACGCGCATGTAGTGCTGCGCAAGTTCTTCAAATGCTTCCGGTGCGATCGCCGGCGCGTCGGTCGACAAATGCAATCCCGCGCCATCCAGCGCCTGGCCCAGCAGGTAGTTGTTCAGTTCGGCATCATCCTTGACGTACTGCTCCTGCTTGCCCTTCTTCACCTTGTAGAGCGGCGGCTGTGCGATGTACACGTGGCCGCGCTCGATGAGCGCCGGCATCTGCCGGTACAGGAAGGTCAGCAACAGCGTACGGATGTGGGAACCGTCGACGTCGGCGTCGGTCATGATGATGATGCGGTGATAACGCAGCTTGTCCGGATTGAATTCATCCTTGCCGATACCGGTGCCGAGCGCCGTGATCAGCGTGCCGACTTCCTGTGACGACAGCATCTTGTCGAAGCGCGCTTTCTCGACGTTCAGGATCTTGCCCTTCAGCGGCAGGATCGCCTGGTACTTGCGGTCGCGGCCCTGCTTCGCGGAGCCGCCTGCGGAATCGCCCTCGACGATGAAGATTTCCGACAGCGCGGGATCGCGCTCCTGGCAATCCGCGAGCTTGCCCGGCAACCCGGCGATATCGAGCGCGCCCTTGCGGCGTGTCATTTCACGGGCTTTTCGCGCCGCTTCGCGCGCACGCGCGGCATCGATCACCTTGCCGCAGATGGCCTTGGACTGCTGTGGGAACTCGAGCAGGAATTCGCCGAGCTTTTCCGACATCACCGATTCGACAATACCCTTCACTTCCGAACTGACCAGCTTGTCCTTGGTCTGCGAGGAAAACTTCGGATCCGGTACTTTCACGGACACCACGGCGGTGAGGCCTTCACGCACGTCGTCGCCCGCCATCGCGACCTTCTCGCGCTTCAGCAGGCCCTCGGATTCCATGTAATTGTTCAGCGTACGCGTCAGTCCGCCGCGGAACCCGGCGAGATGCGTACCGCCGTCGCGCTGCGGAATGTTGTTGGTGAAGCAGAACACGTTTTCCTGGTAGGAGTCGTTCCACTGCAGCGCAGCTTCAACCGTAACGGAATCCCTATCTACTTGAAAATAAAAGACTTTTTGATGGAGCGGTGTCTTGTTACGATTCAGATGCTCAACGAAGGCGCGGATGCCACCTTGGTATTCGAAAACATCTTCCTTCTCGGAACGCTCATCCATCAGGCGAATGCGCACCCCTGAATTCAGGAACGAGAGTTCCCGCAGGCGCTTGGCCAGAATGTCGTAGTGATACTCGGTATTGGTGAAAATCGTCGCGCTGGGCTTGAAGCGGATCTCGGTACCGGTTTCGTCGGTGTCGCCGGTGACCTTGAGCGAATACATCGGCTCGCCCATCCGGTATTCCTGCTCGTGGACCTTGCCGTCGCGTTTGATGCGAAGCGTCAGCAGTTCGGAAAGCGCGTTCACAACTGACACGCCCACGCCGTGCAAACCGCCGGAAACCTTGTAGCTGTTGTCGTCGAACTTTCCGCCCGCGTGCAGCACGGTCATGATGACCTCTGCCGCCGAACGCCCTTCTTCCGGATGGATATCGACCGGGATGCCGCGGCCATTGTCCGCCACGCTCACCGAGTCGTCCGCGTGAACAGTGACCGTTACCTGGGTGCAATAACCCGCCAGTGCCTCGTCGATGGAGTTATCGACGGCTTCGAAGACCATATGGTGCAGTCCGGTGCCGTCATCGGTATCACCGATGTACATCCCGGGCCGCTTTCGAACAGCTTCCAGTCCTTTCAGGACTTTGATATTGCTGGAATCGTAGGTCTTGTTTTCCGTCATGAATTCAGTCCGTTACCGCGAAAAAGAACCCGAGGATTATAACACCTTATACATAGGGATTTATCGCAGGATAAAGGGAAGAGCCGACCGACCAGCCTCGATGCAGGAGATCGCATCAATCGCTCAGAACACCATGTTCCACGTGGAACACTTTTCCTCCGGTCAGCCCGGTGCGTGCCATCTCGGCGTCGGCGATCGCGGTGAGTACCCGTTGCGCGGGTTGGCGCTGCAGCAGGTCAAGAAACCGAGCCAGGCGATCCCCGTCGAGTTCCGCAGCCAGATCATCCACCAACAGGAGCGGCCGCTCACCGGTTTGATCAATGAACCGCTTGACCTGCGCCAGCCACAGCGCACCGGCAAGCATTTTCTGCTGGCCCCGTGATAACCGTTCTTCTGCCGGCAACCCGCCGACCCGCAATTGCACATCCGCCCGATGGGGGCCGGAGCGCGTATTTCCCTGCTCACGATCCCGCTCAAGGTGTCGATCCAGCGCATCCGCCAATGTTTCGTCTTCCGGCCAGCCAGGGCGGTAATCCACCGCTAGCTCGACTTCCGGAAGGGCAACACCGACGTACGAGGATATGACGCCTTTGAGTTCTTCGAAATGATGGCGCCGCAATATTCCCAGCGCCTCTCCCGCCGTCGCGACCGCCTGAGTCCAAGGCGCCAGACCTCGCGAACTGATGCCGCTCTTCAAGGCGACGCTGCGCTGACGCAAGGCTTGCCGGTACTCGCGCCATAAGGGCAGGAAGCGGTGTTCCACGTGGAACACTCCCCAGTCCAACCAGCGCCTCCGCTCCCCCGGGCCGCCCGCGACAAGATCGTTCATCCCGGAATCCAGGATGACGACGGGCAGCAGGCGGGCCGCCTCCGTCATGCTTTGCAGCGCGTCGCCTGCGAACCGCACCTCCGTCACTGCATCCTTTCGTCCAACACCCAGGACTTTCTGCCGGCCGTCGGTCGAAAGCCTGGCGACGATCTCGAATCCATCCGCTTCGAGCCGAATCAGCCGATCCGGACGGCTGCTGCGAAAAGACCGGCCGTGCCCCAGAAAAAACAACGCCTCGAGCAAGCTGGTCTTGCCCGAGGCGTTCTGGCCGATTATCCAATTGAGCTCCGGGTCCAGATCCAGTCTGGCGTCCGCAAAGCAGCGGAAGTTCCGAAGTCTCAGTTGTTCAAGCAGCATCTGTGGTCTTCTGGTTCGATACCGAAAGGCATCACGAGCGACGAGGGCTGGAGCAGGTGAGAATCGACCGGCGAGCAAAGCTGACCCCGGGTAACGAACCGCTTTTTTTACACGTAGTGCGCGGTCCGTACCCGGGTAGCGGGTTCTGGTCAGAGCCTCATCGGCATGACGACATACTGCGCGCTCGGGTTGCCGGGTTCCTCGATCAAACAACTCGAATTCGAATCCGAAAGGCCCAGCTTGACGCTCTCGCCGTGCACCGCGCCGAGCGCGTCCATAAGGTAGGTCACGTTGAAGCCGATCTCCAGTTCGCCGCCGGTGTAGTCCAGCTCGAGCTCTTCTTCGGCTTCTTCCTGCTCGGGATTGTGCGCCTGCAGGCTCAATGCACCGGGCGCCAGGGTCAATCGGATTCCACGGTATTTCTCGTTGGAGAGGATTGCCGTTCGCGCCAGTGCTTCCTTCAGCAACTGGCGATCCGCCACCAGCTCCTTGTCCGCACCCTGCGGAATGACGCGTTCGTACTCCGGGAAGCGACCGTCGATAAGTTTGGATGTGAACCGCAGGCGATCGATCTCGACGCGGATATGGTTGCTGCCGATTTCGACCGCTACCGAGTTGTCGCCATCGCCCAACAGGCGTTGCAGTTCCAGCACGCCCTTGCGCGGCACGATGACCTGCAGGCGGCTGTCACCGGTTGCGGCCTCCACGTCGTACAACGCGAGACGGTGACCATCGGTGGCAACAGCGCGCAAGGTCTCACCACGCAGCTCCAGCAACAGGCCGTTCAGGTAATAGCGAACATCCTGCTGGGCCATCGAAAACGCAGTGCGATCCAGCAGCGTCTTGAACGTGGCCTGCGGCATCTCGAAGTGTTTTTGCGCGTTGATGTCTTCGATGATCGGGAATTCCGTGGCCGGCAGCGTGGAGAGCGTGAACCGGCTTTTGCCCGACCGGATGATCAGGCGCTCCTTTTCCTGGCTGACCTGGATGACGGCGTCGTCCGGCAGCGCTTTCAGGATATCCAGCAGCTTGCGGCCGGGAACGGTGACTTCCCCGTCCTGACCAGCATCCAGCGCGATACCGGAAACCAGCTCGACTTCAAGGTCTGTACCCGTCACCCGCAGTTCGCCGCCACTGGCGGTAAGCAACACGTTCGACAGGATCGGCATGGTCTGACGGCGCTCAACTACCCCCATCACGGCCTGAACGGGTTTGAGCAGGGTTTCTCTCTGTGCTTGAAATTTCATCGGCTCACTCACTTTATCCACTTGTTCTTTAATAAATTATCTTGAATAAAGAATATGTTGTTATTGTTATTACTTAAGCCCGTTTGTGTGGACAAAAGCAATTTCCATAATAAAAACAATCACTTGAAAATAAAAGTTATTCACTGAATCTGTGTGCTCACCACACCGGGCCCTCTTGACCGCCTGTGGATGAATTCTGGACAAATTTCGTCCCCAACGTTATCCACAGCTGTTCCCTCGGTTTGTACCGGGGTTGGCGTCAGGTTGTGAGCGTCCGCAGAAGGTTCTGATAATCCTCTGCAATCCGCAGTTCCGCGTCCCTGAGTTCCCGCATTTTCCGGCAGGCGTGCAGCACCGTGGTGTGGTCGCGTCCGCCAAAGGCGTCGCCGATCTCCGGCAACGAGTGGTTCGTCAATTCCTTGGCCAGTGCCATCGCCAGCTGCCTGGGCCGTGTGATGCTGCGGCTGCGGCGTTTCGAAAGCAGGTCCGCTACGCGAATCTTGTAGTACTCGGCCACGGTCTTCTGAATATTCTCGATAGTAATCAGTTTTTCCTGCAGTGCGAGCAGGTCACGCAAGGCTTCCTTGGTGAAATCGATGGTGATCGCCTGGCCGGTGAACTTCGAATTCGCGATCACGCGGCGCAAGGCGCCCTCGAGCTCGCGGACGTTCGAGCGAATCCGCTGCGCAATGAAGAACGCGACCTCGTTCGGAACCGCCACGCCTTCGGCTTCTGCCTTCTTCATCAGGATCGCGACGCTGGTTTCCAGCTCGGGCGGCTCTATGGAGACGGTGAGACCCCAGCCGAAACGGGATTTCAGCCGTTCTTCCAGGCCATCGACTTCCTTCGGATAACGATCGCAGGTGAGGATGATCTGTTGCTGGCCTTCCAGCAGCGCATTGAAGGTATGAAAGAACTCCTCCTGGGAGCGCTCTTTCTTCGCGAAAAACTGGATGTCGTCGATGAGAAGCGCATCGACGCCGCGGTACAAACGCTTGAAATCGTTGATGGTGTTGTGTTGCAACGCCTTCACCATGTCGCCGACGAACCGCTCGGAATGCAGGTAGGCGATGCGTGCATTGGGATTGCGTTCCAGCATCACGTTGCCGACGGCGTGCATGAGATGCGTCTTGCCGAGACCGACACCCCCGTAAATGAACAGCGGGTTGTAGGCGTGGCCGGGATTTTCGGCGACCTGTTGCGCGGCTGCGCGCGCAAGCTGATTGGATTTGCCTTCGACAAAGGAATTGAACGTGAACAGCGGGTTCAGGCGGCTGCCGATGACACTGCCGCGCCGTGATGCGGGCGTCGGTTCGTTGATCACGCTGACGGGGACCGGGCGACGGACTTCCGCGCTGCCGATATCCAGCACGATCGAGGGTGGGTTTCCGTCGGTTACCCGGCCCAGCACCAGCCGGATGGCTTCGAGGAACCGGTCCTGAACCCACTCGAGGACGAACCGGTTAGGTGCCAGCAAGCGCAACTGGTTGCCGTTCTCCTCGGCCTGCAGCGGCCGGATCCAGGTATTCAGGTCCTGCTCAGAGAGTTCCGCCCCCAAGGCGTCCACACAGCGTTTCCATACCCTCTGCGTCACCCGTCATACTCCTGCGCCGTGCGCCACCGACAAAAATCGAGCTTGCGAGTCTACTCGCGTCCGCTGGAGTTATCCACAGCACGAAGCGCGCGTAAACGACCGTAAAACCTCGCTTTCTTGTTGACAGACAAATGCTTGCGCCGTAATCTTCCCGCCCTCGCGCCGGCCCTGTGTCTGGCACGTTCTCGTTGAAACCGAATTCCCGTTCGATACCGGATCAAGCAGTCATGAAAAGAACTTATCAGCCCAGCAATCTGCGTCGCGCACGCACCCATGGTTTCCGCGCGCGGATGGCTACCAAGGGCGGCCGCAAGGTGTTGAACGCGCGCCGCGCCAAAGGCCGGGCAAAGCTCTGTCCGTAAGCGACACGCGTGACTCCGAAGCTGACTTCCGGTTTCCCCGCCAGCACCGACTGCTGACACCGGAAGCGTTTACTCGCGTGTTCCGCGAGGGTGTTCGTTCCAGCGATTCCTATTTCACGCTGCTCGCCGCGCCCAACGGGCTGGAAGAACCGCGACTCGGTCTTGCCGTTTCCCGCAAGGTTTCACCAAGCGCCGTCGGTCGCAACCGCATCAAGCGCCAGACCCGGGATGCCTTTCGTCACATCCGCTCCTCCATGCCGGCTATCGATATCGTTGTCATGGCCAAACGTGAAGCGGCGACAGCGGCAAACGGCGAATTGCGCGACAGCCTGGAAAAGCACTGGCAGAGACTGGCAAGAAAATGCGTCACGTCCTGATACTTTTCATCAAGTTCTATCGCGCGGTCTTCAGCCCGTATATCGGAGGCCAGTGCCGCTTTCACCCCACCTGCTCCGTTTATGCCATCGAAGCGATCGAGCGTTACGGCGCATTGCGCGGTGGCTGGTTGATGTTGCGCCGGATCGGTCGCTGTCAGCCATTGTGCGCAGGGGGCATCGACCCGGTACCGGACGACGCTCGAACCACTCCTTATTCATCCACATCGAATTGATCTTGCGGAAGGCTGCACATGGATAATCAGCGAATCTTTCTCTACGGCGCGCTGCTGTTCGTGCTGTTTCTCGTATGGGATGCCTGGCAGAAGGATCATGCGCCGGAACCGGTAACCACACCGGTAGTCGAACAGGCCGGCATGGAACGCGAAGACCGCGACCTGCCACAACTTGAAGCACCGATCGGCACCGGCGAGGCCACCGTTGCCACACGACCCCTCGAAGAAGAAGCGCCTTCCCGCGGCGAACCCGTCCGCGTGGTCACTGACGTGCTCGACCTCACGCTGGACACGCGCGGCGGCGATATCGTCCGCGCAATACTTCTTGAATATCCGCAGAGCAAGCAGAAACCGGATCAGGCGGTCGAACTGCTGACGATGGAAGGCGACGCTTTATATGTCAGCCAGTCGGGCCTGCGAGCTGCCGGGAACCGGCCGGCTCCGGACCACAACGCAATCTACCGGACAGCGTCTAACCAGTACGTGCTCGAAGAAGGCGCGGAGTCGCTGACGGTCAGCTTCATCTGGCAGGACGCCGGCGGCATCGAGGTCGAGAAGCGTTACACGTTCCGCCGCGGCCGTTACGAAATCCAGATGGATTACCTGCTGCGCAATACCAGCGGAACCGAATGGCGCGGCGACGCATACCTGCAGTTGAAGAAACGCCAGCTCGAGCAGGAGCGCTCGTTCTTCAATCCGTCGTCGTACTCGTACACCGGCCCCGCTTTCTACAACGGACAAAAATACGAAAAGCTGGACCTGGAAGACATCACTGAAGCGTCGCTGGCCGAAACCGCCCCGGGCGGCTGGGCTGCCATGCTGCAGCATTATTTTCTTGCGGCGGTGATCCCGCCGCAGGATCTGCAGAATCGGTTTTATGCGGCGGCCGTCGGACCGCAGACCTATCGTGTCGGCTATGTGCAGCCGGCAAAGCTGGTACCGGCCGGTGGTGAAGCGGTCTTCAACAACCGTCTTTTCATCGGTCCCAAACTGCAGGATCGCCTGGTCGACGTCGCGCCCAAGCTTGAACTTGCGGTCGACTACGGCCTGTTGACCGTCATTGCCGAGCCGCTCTTCTGGGTACTCGACAAGATTCATTCCATCGTCGGCAACTGGGGCTGGGCCATCATCCTGCTGACGCTGCTCATCAAGGTCGCGTTCTACAAGCTGCAGGAAACCAGCGGCAAGTCGATGGCGCGCATGCGCAAGATGCAGCCGAAGCTCGCCGCCCTGAAGGAGCGTTACGCGGACGACCGCGAGAAGCTCAACAAGGCGATGATGGAGCTGTACCAGAAGGAGAAGATCAATCCGTTCGCGGGCTGTCTGCCGATCCTGATCCAGATGCCCGTGTTCATCGCGCTGTACTGGGTGTTGTTGGAATCCGTGGAACTGCGCCAGGCGGACTGGATGCTGTGGATCAACGATCTCTCCAGCCCGGATCCGTATTACGTGCTGCCCGTGTTGATGGGTCTTGCGATGTGGGGACAGCAGAAGCTGAATCCGCAACCCGCCGATCCCATCCAGGCACGCATGATGATGCTCATGCCGCTGATGATGGTCGCGTTCGCCGTGATCATGCCGGCTGGTCTCGTCGTGTACTGGGTCGTGAACACCCTGCTCTCGGTCGCGCAGCAGTGGCAGATCAATCGCGTGCTGGACAACAAGGGTTACAACAAGTAGCCGAAGCGATTACCGATTGAAAAGGCGGCCGTCGAGGCCGCCTTTTTTATTCTTCCCGGGTTTCAATACGGATCGTGTTCGTCAGCGTCTTGTGCACCGGGCAGCGATCGGCGATTTCGAGCAGCCGTTTCCGCTGCTCCGCTGTCAGGTCGCCGCCCAGCGAAATCTCGCGTCGCAGACGGTCAATGCGGTTGCCGGGTTCTTCGCAGTGCTCGCAATCCTTTTCATGCACGCGATCGTGCCGCACGCGTACACCGACGGCGGCGAGATCCAGCTTCTTGTGATCGGCGTAGATTCTCAGCGTCATCGCCGTGCAGGTCGCCAGCGCCGCGGCCAGCAGGTCGTAGGGCGAGGGACCGAGGTCCTGGCCGCCGACGGACTCCGGTTCATCCGCAACCAGTATGTGCTTGCCACTGCGCACCTCCGTGCGGAACTTCTGCCGGCCGATCGTCGCGACGGCGCCTTCGACGACGTCGTTTTCCGCAAGCTCCGCTGCCGAGGATTCCAGGTAACGTGTCGCCCACGCCGCAAGTACCGCAGCGACGTATTTCGAGTCCTCTGCCCGGCTCAACAGATGATCCGCGTTTTCGAGCGAAACAAAGCTCTTCGGATGCAGCGCGTTCTCGTAGATCAGCTGCGCATTGTCGATCGGCACCGTTTCGTCGACGGGTGAATGAAAGATGAGTAGTGGACGGCGCAGGTTGTGGATGACCTCGCGCCAGTCGTCGCGTTCAAGGTCTTCGAGAAATTCCCGTCCGATGGTGAATGGCCGTCCCGCCAGTTGAACTTCGCCCTGGCCGGTTTCATGGATACGGTCGACTTCGTCACCCAGCAGCTCGCGGACATGAGCGGGATCGGCGGGCGCCGCAATGGTGGCGACCGCCTGCACGGAGTCCAGCTGTGCGGCTGCACGCAGCACGGCAGCGCCGCCGAGCGAATGCCCTACCAGCACGGAGGGCGCGCGGTGCTCCCGCTCCAGGTAACGCGCGGCCGCCATCAGGTCATGGACGTTGGATGAGAACGTGGTATCCACGAAAGCGCCCTCGCTCTCACCCAGCCCGGTGAAATCGAAGCGCAGCACCGCGAAACCCTGCTCGACCAGCGACTGACTGATGTGCACCGCCGCCTTCACGTTTTTCGTACACGTGAAACAATGCGCGAAGAGCACCCACGCTGCGGGCTCGGCATCCGGCATGTGCAGCACGCCGTCCAGTTCCTGACCCTGGCCGTTGTCGAATTTCACGTTATGCCGTTCCATTGCAGCCTCCGTTCGGGGCGTAGTGTGTCTTGCTAGAATACAGCGCCGCACCGCCAGGAAAAGCCAGATGACATCCGGTTACGAGACCAGCGCGACCATTGCCGCTGTCGCCACGCCCGCGGGTCGCGGCGGTGTCGGGATTGTCCGCTTGTCCGGAAAGGACGCCGCGCGGATTGCGACCGCTGTCGCAGGAAAGCTGCCGGAGCCGCGGCGCGTGGTCTTTCGCCGCTTCAACGACAGCGCGGGCGAGGTCATTGACGAAGGCCTGCTGTTGTACTTCCCGGCGCCGCATTCTTTCACGGGCGAAGATGTCGTCGAATTCCAGGGGCACGGCGGGCCGGTCGTCCTCGACCTGTTGTTGCAGGCGTTACTCGCACAAGGCGCGCGCATCGCGCGACCCGGCGAATTCACGGAACGCGCCTTTCTCAACGACCGGCTTGATCTGGCCCAGGCCGAGGCCATTGCCGATCTGATCGACGCCGGCTCCGCGCAGGCGGCGCGCGCGGCATTGCGCTCGTTGCATGGCGAATTCTCGACGCGCGTACATGAACTGGTCGACGCGCTCATTCAGACACGGATATACGTCGAGGCGGCGATCGATTTTCCCGAAGAAGAAGTGGATTTCCTCTCCGACGCGGCGCTGCGTGCCCGCCTTGCCGATGTGCGCGAACAGTTCGGCGCGATCACCGCCACCGCGCAGCAGGGACGTCTGCTGCACGACGGGTTGACCGTCGTGATCGCCGGTCCGCCCAACGCCGGCAAGTCTTCATTGCTCAACGCGCTCGCGGGTACCGATGCCGCGATCGTGACGGATATTCCCGGCACCACCCGTGACGTATTGCGCGAGCGCATCCAGCTGGACGGCATGCCGCTGCATATCGTCGATACGGCCGGCTTGCGCGAAGACGCGGACGTTGTGGAAGCGGAAGGCATACGCCGCGCGCGCAAGGAATTCGAACGCGCCGACCTGTTGCTGCTGCTGTCCGACGCTTCGGTCGCCGACGAACAGGCGATGCCTGAAGGACTGCCGTCCACGCTTCCCGTGACGCGGATCAGGAACAAGATCGATCTCAGCGGCGAAACCGACGGCATCGACGCAAGCAATGGACGTACGTTGATCCGCTTGTCCGTGAAGACCGGTGAGGGAATGGACGCGCTACGCAGCCACCTCAAGAAAGTCGCCGGGTTCCAGGCACAGGGCGCGGACGTGTTCATTGCGCGACGCCGGCATCTCGACGCACTCGCGCGTGCACAGGCGCATCTCGAAACCGGCGTTGCCGCTTTGGAATCCGCACGAGCGGGAGAGTTGCTCGCCGAAGAACTGCGCCTCGCGCAGCACGCGCTGAATGAAATTACCGGCGAGTTCAGCAGTGACGACCTGCTCGGCAGGATCTTCTCGAGTTTCTGTATCGGCAAGTAGTGTCAGTGTTCAGCCGAGTATTCTTTCCGACCTGTATAGCGCGATCGCGCCCGCGATCATGATCAGTCCCGCCAGCAACGTTGTGCCCGCCGAATACACCATGTACATGCCGGGCACATCGGCACCCTTGATGATTTCCATGATCAACAGATGCTGGCTGAAACCGGGAATCAGCGCGCCGGTGAGGCTGAGTTCCGCTTTCATCACCGTACCGACGATCACGGGGATCAGCGGCACCAGCATGACGATGGAAAGATAGGTTTGCGCTTCCTTGTAACTTTTTGCATACGACGCGACCAGCGTGAGCATGCCGGCGGCAAAAATCGTGAAAGGAAGACTGACGATGAGAATCGAGACGACCTGCAGTGGACGCAGCTCGGTGCTGATCCCTAGTCCGCCAAGGTCGAGTTGCGGGAACGCGAGCGAAAAAATGATGACCGTCAACACCAGCGACAGCGCGGAAAACACGGCGGCAGCGGCGACCTTGCCGATCACGAGTTGAATGCGAGACAGGGGAAGACTGAGCAGTGATTCCAGCGAGCCCCGTTCGCGTTCGCCGGCGGTCGTATCGATGGCGAGATAGAACGCACCCATGATGGTCGCAAGCAGCACGAAATACGGCAACATGCCGAAGATCATTGCGCCCCGCGACGTGGGCGTCGACAGATCCACGCGATCGATGAAATACGGCAGCAGCACTTCGGGCGCCACGCCGCGGGCCTGGAGGCGCAACGCGCCGAGTTGCCGCGAATGTGCGTTAAGCAGCTGTTCCAGCCGGTCGGCGTGCCGGCTTGCGGTCGTGTTCGAACGGTCGAAATACAATTGCAGCGTTGCCGGTTGCGCTTCGCGGTAACGCGCGCCGATATCGGCCGGAATCACCAGCACGACCGTTTCCTTGTCGTCCTCGATCATTGCTTCGGGCTCGCCGTCGCCCTCGCTCAACTGCACGCCCTGTCCTTCCAGGTGTTGCACCAGGTGCGTCGCGTGCGCGGCGCCGATGATGAGGATGGGCAATTCGCCCTCGCCTTTCAATCCTTCCATGATCGCGATCTTCATGAGGAACACGAACAGCAGCGGACCGAAAACCGGGCCAAACAGCAGCGCAGACAGGATGGTGCGCCGGTCGCGCAGGTTGTCGCGGACTTCCTTGATGAAAACGATGAATGCAGTACTCATGTCAGCTCTCCACCGCCTGGACGAAGATTTCTTCCAGGTCCGGTTGTGCGTAGCGCGCACGCAATTCATCCGGTGTGCCGGCGGCCGTGACACGGCCGTGACTGATGATGATGATGCGGTCGCAAAGCGCCGCGACTTCCTGCATCACGTGACTGGAAAACAGAATGCAATGACCTTGCGCGCGAAGCTCGCGAATCATTTCGCGCAATGCGCGCAAGGCTTTCACGTCGAGCCCGTTTGTCGGTTCGTCGAGAATGATGTTGCGCGGTCGATGCACAAGCGCACGGGCAACGGCGACTTTCATCGCTTCGCCTTGCGAATACCCCTTCGCTGGCCGATCGGCGACATCTTCCAGGCCGAGTTCGTGCACCAGCTGATCGACGCGCTGTTCCAGCGGCTTTTTCTGCAGGCCATGCAGGCGGCCGAAATACGCAATGTTCTCGCGTCCGGTCAGGCGCGGATAAAGTCCGCTGTTGTACGGCAGGGTTCCGAGCGCGCTGACAGCGCGCAGCGTGTCCGCCGCGACATCGCGGCCATCGATTTCCGCCGTACCGGTATCCGGTTTGATCACGCCCGCGATCATGCGCAGCGTTGTGGATTTGCCGGCGCCATTCGGACCGAGCAATCCCGTGACGCATCCATCGGCGGCGTCGAAGCTGACGTCATCGACCGCCATCACCTTGCCGAAATGCTTGCGCAAATTCGTCACTCGAAGCATGCGGCTGTCCTCAGGGCGTCGGCCCGTTACGGTCGATGAAAAACGGGCTGGCGGAAAGTTTGTCGAGACAGCTTGCGTCCAGCGCTCGCGGATCCGGATCTTCGAGAAATTCCGCCATCAGGCGCGAAGAGCAGCCGCGCCACGCGATGCCGTGTCCCTGTCCTGGTGCGATCAGGTGCCGTGCGTTCGAAAGCCCTGCCGCAACTTTCGCGGCATTTTCCGGCGGCGTGACCGGATCCGCTTCACCTGACAGCAACAGCACCGGCTTGTCGCTCGCAACCGGATGGTGGAAGTCCGCGGGCATCGCACGCGCCGGCCACACATCGCACATCGCCGTGATGAAATCCACTGTCAACGTGCCGAGATAGGCCGGTTCCGCTGCGGCACCGGCGGCCGGAAAAAACGGTGCGTCTTCGCTGCACACGACGCTGTTGTGCATGCCCGTATAAAGAAGTGTTTCGGATTCGCGTTCGAGGGTCAGCACGTTTGCGGCGAACGCCTGCCAGTCGCCGGCGTCGGCCTGCGACAACAGCAACGGCAGCAGCGAAATCGCTTCCGGCGTGTAGCTGTACATCCGCAACAGCATCGCGGCGCGTGGCCAGGAAATCTTCTCCTGCGTGCGTTCGCCCGTGTACGGGTGGCGCAACTGCACGTCGAGCGGCCGTTCTTCCAGCCGGCGCTGCAAGACCTTGACGCGTGCAGCGAGTTCCGGAAACGCGCGGTTGCATTCCGCGGATGCTGCGCAGCGCGTGAACATGAGATCGAGCGCGTGCTGTGCGTCGCTCGCGATCTTCGGTCCCAGTGCTTCGCCTGGAACGGTGACGCCGTCGAGAATCACGGCTTCGATCCGGTCGGGATAGCGGCGCAGATATTCCTGCGCGACGCGCGTGCCATAGGAAATTCCATACAGGACGAAGGTCTCGTGGCCGAGCGTATCGCGCACCGCCTCGAGATCCTCGATGGCATCCAGTGTCGTGTAAAAGCGCAGGTCCGCATCCAGCGCTGCGGCGCATTTGGCTGCTGCATCGCGGGCATGGGCGGGGTCGAACTCCATGGTCAGGTCGTCCGCCTGCTCAAGCTGCGGGCACTGCAACGGATGCGAACCGCCGGTACCGCGCTGGTCGACAAGAAGAATGTCGCGATCCCGGCGGATTTGCTCGAAGGCCGCGGCGACGCCGGGAAAACTTTCGACGGAAGACTGGCCGGGACCGCCGGCAATGAACACCAGCGGAGGAAGCTCCGAATCACCGCTGCGCGCCCGCAGGCGTGCTATCCGCAGTTCAATCACGCGGCCGTCTGGCGCGGCACGGTTCTCGGGCACCTTCAAGGCCATGCACTGCGCGGCCAGTTTCGGCCCAGTTCCCGATTGGCCGATGCGGCAATCCTCGAAATCGGCGGCGGCTGGCGAGGCGGACAGCAGCAATGCAGCGAACAGCAGACTCATCCCGGCAATCCTCTTGCTGTCGTCGTCGTGGCCCGCGGTTGCAGGGCCGCGACATCTTGCCGTTCACCCGTGGGGGCGTCAAACCGCGAAGGCGAAGGCTGTGCAGGCCGGGGCATGAAGCGTTCGTCGCGGGACGGGTCTGCAGCCGTCGTTACAGGGTGGATACACCGCTTGGAGTGGCGCAAAAAAACCAATAAAATTAACGCCTTATTTTCCGACGCCCGAATCAGGGCCGAGCAGTTCCCCATGACGCACTCAGCAAGACAATTCGATGTCATCGTCGTTGGCGGTGGCCACGCCGGTACCGAGGCGGCGCTGGCGGCGGCGCGCATGGGCGCGCGCACGCTGCTGCTGACGCAGAGCATCGAAACGCTGGGGCAGATGAGCTGCAATCCGGCGATCGGTGGCATCGGCAAGGGACATCTCGTCAAGGAAATCGATGCACTGGGCGGTGCGATGGCGCGGGCGACGGATCGTGCGGGAATCCATTTTCGCACGTTGAATGCGCGCAAGGGACCGGCGGTGCGCGCGACGCGTGCACAGGCGGACCGCGTGCTCTACAAGGCCGCGATTCGCAGCATGCTTGAAAACCAGACCAACCTGACGCTGTTCCAGCAGGCGGTCGATGACCTGATCGTGCGCAACGACACGATCGAAGGCGTGGTCACGCAGATGGGCCTGGAATTCTTCGCGCCGCGCGTCGTGCTGACCGTCGGCACCTTTCTCGGTGGCCGCATCCACATCGGCCTGTCCAATTACCAGGGCGGTCGCGCGGGCGATCCGCCGGCGAACGCGCTCAGCACAAGGCTGCGCGCGTTGCCGTTGCGAGTGGACCGCCTGAAGACCGGCACGCCACCGCGCATCGACGGCCGCACGCTGGATTATTCGAAATTCGAACCGCAGCCAGGCGACGAACCGGTACCGGTGTTTTCATTCATCGGTTCGGTCGCCGAACATCCAAGGCAGATTCACTGCCATATCGCGCGCACGACCGAACAGACGCACGACATCATTCGGTCCGGTCTGGACCGCTCGCCGATGTATTCCGGCGAGATCGAAGGTGTGGGCCCGCGTTATTGTCCTTCGATCGAAGACAAGGTCGTGCGTTTCGCGGACAAGGATTCGCACCAGATTTTCGTCGAGCCGGAAGGGCTGGATACGCACGAGATCTATCCGAACGGCATCTCCACGTCGCTGCCCTTCGATGTGCAGGAAGACTTCGTGCGTTCCATGCCCGGCTTTGAAAAAGCGCACATCACGCGTCCCGGTTACGCGATCGAGTACGACTATTTCGATCCGCGCGATCTGCGGCCCACGCTGGAAACGAAAGTCGTCGCCGGACTTTATTTCGCGGGGCAGATCAACGGCACGACGGGTTACGAAGAAGCCGCCGCGCAAGGCCTGCTCGCAGGCCTGAATGCCGCACTTGCCGTGCAGGGCAAGGAATCCTGGTCGCCGCGCCGCGACGAAGCCTATCTCGGCGTGCTGGTGGACGACCTGATCACGCGCGGCACGACCGAGCCGTATCGCATGTTCACCTCGCGTGCCGAATACCGCCTGCTGTTGCGCGAAGACAACGCCGATCTGCGCCTTACGGAGACCGGCCGCAGGCTCGGTCTTGTCGATGATGTTCGCTGGAACCGGTTCGAAGCCAAGCGCGTGGCAGTCGCTGCGGAAACCAGCCGTCTGGAAACGTGGACCATCCGGCCGCAGGACGTCGACGCGGGCCAGGCCGTTGCGTTGCTCGGTGCGCCACTGGCGCGCGAGTTCAAGGCCATCGATCTGTTGCGGCGTCCGGAAGTCGATCATGCAGCGCTGCATGCGCTGGCGGGTATCGTGTCGCCGGCGTTGGAGTCCGACGTCATCGAACAGGTGCAGATACAGGCGAAGTACGCGGGATATATCACGCGCCAGCACGATGAAATCGCCCGCAGCCTGCGCAACGAAACGCAACCTCTGCCGGATGACTTCGACTATGGCAGCGTGAAAGGCCTGTCGAACGAGGTTCGCCAGAAGCTGATCGACGTCCGCCCGGCGACACTCGGACAGGCAGCGCGCATTTCCGGCATGACGCCGGCGGCCGTCTCCCTGTTGCTCGTGCATCTCAAGAAAGAGCGCGGCCTGCGCGCATCAGCTTGAAAACACGCGTCCTCCCGAACGCGCTTTCCGGACGCTTGCGCGGATTCGAATCCAGCCGGAGACATCCGGTGTGTTCGGATTTCACTACCGTTTCGCCTGGTTGATTCGATGCAAAAAACACCGGCGGATGCGAATCGGGAATGACGGCAAGAACGTTTCACATGAACGCTGCGGTCCACGCCTGAAAAAATGTCGTGCCAGAACAGCATTTGCCACTGGCACAGGCTTTCGCCTTCCCGCTAATCGGCGATGGGAAAAAAATATCTCGTTGGCAATGGATGAAACCGAACGCGGTACCCTTCTCGCATCTGCGCCGAAGAAAAACCGGCGGGAAGTTCCACCGATCCCATAATTTCGCAGGTGAAGGTGCGCGACGGCCTTCGCGCTATCCGTTTGTCGCGCTCGCGGTTGCTCGAAACTCCGTACACGGCAACGTTTCGATTAAGCCTTCCTTCATTTCGCGCAGGCGCTACACTCTGTGCGCGTGCACGGATGTCAGGAGAGAAACCAATGATGAAACGCGGGATGCGCGGCCTCGCCACCGGTTTGGGCCTGCTGTTGCTGTTGTCGAGCGCGATGGTCGCGGGTGGAGAAGCGGGCGACATCCTGCGCCGCGGCAATTACCTCGAACCCGAATCCCTCGATCCGCACCGTGCGCGCGGCGCGGAAGCGGCGAACATACTCCGCGACCTGTTCGAAGGCCTGACGCGCGAAGGGCCGAACGGCGAGATTCTTCCCGGCAACGCGGAGCGCTGGACGGTGTCGCCGGACGGGCGCACCTACACCTTCCATATAAGAAAGACTGCGCGCTGGTCGAACGGCGATCCCGTCACCGCGGAGGATTTCGCGACCGGTCTGCGCCGTAGCCTGTCCCCGGTCGGGGGCTCACCGTATGCGCAGACATTTTCCGTGATCAGGAACGCGCGCGAAGTGCTGGCCGGCGAAGCATCCGCCGATACGCTGGGCGTTCGCATACTCGACGAGCAAACGTTGCAGATCGAACTGGAAGCGCCGGCACCCTACCTGCCGGGCCTGTTCAGCCATCACAGCACGTTTCCCGTTCACGCCGAGAGCGTGCAGGAACATGGCGACCGGTTCACCCGGCCCGGTAATCTCGTGTCGAACGGCGCCTACCAGTTGAAAGGCTGGCAAGTGAATGCGCACATCGAGCTGGTGAAGAATCCGCATTACTGGGATGCCGGTGAAGTGCGTATCGAAACCGTGCTCTATTATCCGATCGAGGATGAGGAAGCGGAGTTCAATCGTTTCCGTGCCGGCGAACTGGATGTGACGCAGACCATTCCGGTGCGGCGCTTCGAGTGGTTGAAAAGAGAAATGCCCGCCGCGTTGCGCGTCGCTCCCTACCTCAGCACGTATTTCTACGGGTTCAATCTCACCAGACCGCCATTCAAGGACGCGCCGGATTTGCGCCGTGCGCTGGCGCTGGTCGTCGATCGTGAAGTGATCGCCGAAAAAGTCCTGGGGCGCGGAGAACTGCCGGCATGGTCGATGATTCCGCCGGGCGTCGACGATTACGCGCCACCCAGACCCGATTATGCCGATTGGCCCATGCAGAAACGCGTCGCGGAAGCGCAGCGGCTGTATCGCGAAGCCGGCTATTCGAAAAGCAATCCGCTGAAGATCGAGTTGCGCTTCAACACCGGCGATACGCACCGGCATGTCGCGATCGCCGTGGCGAGCATGTGGCAGCAGCATCTCGGCGTGCAGGCGGAGCTGGTTCACGAAGAGTGGCGGGTGTTCCTGCAGAACCGCCGGCAACGGGACGTTACCGAAATCTTCCGCGCGGGCTGGGTCGGCGATTACAACGATCCGCAGACGTTCCTGCAACTGCTGCATTCCGAAAGCGGCGCCAACGACTACGGTTACGCGAATCCCGAATACGACGCGCTGCTGAGCAAGGCGGCGGGCACGGCCGATCCCGAACAACGCATGCAGCTGTTTCGCGACGCCGAGGCGATGATGCTTGCCGATCATCCGATCCTGCCGTTGTACGTCTACGTCAGCAAGCACCTGGTCCAGCCACAGGTCGGCGGCTGGAAGGACAATATTCTTGATCATCATGCCAGCCGCGATCTGTACATCCGGAAGTAGCGCATGCTCGCCTACTCATTGAAGCGGTTGCTGAGTGCGATTCCGACGTTGCTGCTGCTGATAACGCTCGCTTTTTTCCTGATGCGCTTCGCGCCCGGCGGACCGTTCGATTACGAACGCAGCCTGCCGCCTGAAATAGAAGCGAACCTCAACGCGAAATATCATCTCGATGAACCGCTGGTGCAGCAGTACCTGCGGTATCTCGGTCAGGTTCTGCGCGGCGACTTCGGCCCGTCGTTCCAGTACCAGGACTACACCGTCAGCGAACTCATACTCGCCGGCCTGCCCGTTTCGTTGCTGCTGGGCGGAATTTCAGTGCTGCTCGCGCTCGTTGCCGGCGTTCTCGCGGGAAGCCACGCAGCGCTGCATCGCAATGGCTGGCCCGACCATTTCGTCATGGGACTGACGATGACCGGCATCTCCATACCGAACTTCGTCATGGCGCCGCTGCTGATACTGTTGTTCGCGATCGTGCTCGGCGTGCTTCCTGCAGGCGGATGGAACGACGCCGCGCCGCGCAATCTCGTGTTGCCTGTCATCGTGCTG
>Ga0299914_10000090_pt1 | contig 50785 bp, 79 predicted proteins | sample RVTome_10_FD_201361 | JGI IMG/M metagenome (GOLD analysis project Ga0299914, IMG submission 201361) | Soil microbial communities from uranium-contaminated site in the Upper Colorado River Basin, Wyoming, United States - RVT153D57 (version 2) ... | reverse complement strand
GACGAAGATTCTCACCTCGCTTCATGGCCGCAAGATCGGCCTCGGCCCCAAAGGCACCACAGGCGGTCTCAAGGGCGGTTCCCCGCTGATCGCGACAGGCGGATTTGTCGCGGGCGATCACGGCAACCAGATCCACCTTCCCTCGCCGTCGGTCATTTCGATGTTCGACGACTTCACGGGCGACGTGATCGCGGACCAGTGGAACCTTGTCGAGGGCACGGACAGCGCGACCTCCGACGCCGCGATCCTCTCCGGCGGCATCGGCGGCGTTCTCCGCATGACCACGGGCGACGCCGGCACCGGCCTTGCGGCGGACCTCGTGCAGATCACGCAGACCCTGCAATGGCAGGCGGCGAACGGCGGCCTCGTGTTCCAGACCCGCGTCAAGCTGTCGGCGATCACCGTCTGCTACGTCTTCCTCGGCTTCACCGATCTGACGACATTGGAGGCGCCGATCGAGTCCGCGGATTCGGCCAACACCCTGACGAGCAACGCCTCGGATGCCGTCGGCTTTATGTTCGACACGCGCATGGACGACGACAACTGGTGGCTGGTGGGAGTGAAGGCCAACACCGACGCGACACACCAGGATGCCGGCTTCGCTCCGGTCGCGGCCGATTACGAGACGTTCCGCATCGAGGTGGACGCCTCGGGCAACGCGGTGTTCTTCCGCAACGGCGCTCAGGTCGGGACGGCGATGTCCGGGGCCTTGACCGCCGGCACCGACCTGACTCCGACGCTGGCGGTGAGCAAGACCGCGACCGCCGCCTCGATGACGATGGATGTCGATTACGTCCATGTCGCGATGGGTCGCGCATTGGACGGTGACGCCACCTGATGTCACTTCTCGATGATGCCCTTGCGGAGTTTCAGGCGCTTCCCGAGGCCGACCGCAAGGGCATCAAAGAGACGGCTGCCATCAGCACGAAAGGGCTGCGGTTCGTCCCTCTGCCAGGCCCACAGACAGAGGCCTATCTGTGCGAGGCCGATGTCTTGCTCTATGGCGGGCAGGCCGGTGGGGGTAAGTCCTACCTGTTGATGGGCCTCGCTTCGCAGGAGCACACCCGCTCGATCATCTTCCGCCGGGAATCGTCACAGACCGACGGGCTTGAGGAGGCTGGCAAGGAGATCATCGCCGACACGGCGAGATTCAACGGGACCGAGAAGGAGTGGTCGTGGGGGTCGGGCCGCTCGGTCAAGCTCGCGGGCATGAAGGAGCCCGGCGACTGGGCCAAGCACGCGGGCCGCGAGCGTGACCTGTACGGCTTCGACGAGGCCGGAGAGTTCCTGAGAGATCAGGTCGCTTCGCTGTTTGGCTGGAACCGCGCCCCAGCCGGGCAGAGGTGCAGGATCGTCCTCGCCTCGAATCCGCCGCGGTCCTCAGACGGCTATTGGATGACCGAGTGGTTCGCGCCGTGGCTGGACATTCAGCATCCCGATCCCGCCGAGCCCGGCGAGTTGCGTTGGGGGATCATGGTCGATGGGGTGATCGACTGGAAGGACGGTCCCGGCGAGACGCATTACGAAGGCGAGCCCGAGCCCCGAACCCATATCTCGTTCACATTCATCCCGGCGGCCCTTGAAGACAACCCTTTCAGGAACACGCCCGAATATCGCGCCAAGCTCAATTCCCTGCCGGAGCCGCTGCGCTCGCAGCTTCTCTACGGCGACTTCAACGCCGGCGCCGAGGACGCGCAGAACCAGGCCATCCCCACCGAGTGGGTACGCGAAGCCATGGCCCGCTGGCGACCGCAGGCTCCGGTAGGGATACCGATGTGCGCGATCGGCGTGGATGTCGCGCAGGGCGGAACGGACCAGACCGTCATGGCCTGTCGTCACGACGGCTGGTACGCCCCGCTACAGGCCGTTCCCGGTGGCGAGACGCCTTCCGGTGCGGACGTGGCCGGCAAGGTGCTGGCGAGGCGTCACGACAACGCCAAGGTCATCGTGGACCTAGGCGGAGGTTGGGGCGGGGATGCCCTGAAGCACCTGACCCAGAATATCGGGGCGGAGTTCGTGCTCGGCTACATGGGGGTAAAGGTCTCCATGCGCCGTACCCGGGACAACCAGCTCCGGTTCAAGAACGTCAGGACCGAGGCGTATTGGCGGTTTCGGGAGGCGCTGGACCCGTACCAGCCCGGCGGCTCTCCGATCTCCCTGCCGGACGACCGCGAACTTCTGGCCGACCTCACCGCCCCGACCTACGAAACGGTGAGCGAGAAGGGCGGCATGGCGATCTCGCTGGAGGCCAAGGACAAGCTGGTGAAGCGGTTGGGCCGCTCCCCCGACAAGGGCGACGCGGCGGTGATGGCGTGGTTCTCCGGCCCCAAGGCGGTGACGGACATGGCCGAATGGAGGTCCCGCGACGTGGGGTTGCCACGCGGCAGGATACCAAAAGCGATACTGGGTCGAACGGCGGCGAGGAGGCGATAGTGTCCAGAAAGATTCTCAACGTCGCCACCTTCGGCCTTGCCGGGGCGCTGTTTGGCGGCGGCAAGAAGAAGGAGCCCGCGCCGGAGCCGCAGGTGGCAGCCCCTACCGTCATGCCCGAGCCCGACGACGAGCGGATCAGGCAGGCCCGCAGGCGCTCGATCATCCGCCAGCGGGGCCGCAGGGGCCGGGAGAGCACGATCCTGACCGGCGACAGGCTAGGGGGCTGATATGTCGAAGAAGATATTCGGCGGCGGCAAGAAGAAGCAGGCCGCCGAGCCCGCGGAGCCCGAGAACAAGCCGAACTGGACGCCGATCATCAAGCAGCTCGGGCTGGGATCACGCCCCGCCACCGTCCTCGCCTCGGCTCGCAAGCGCGGCGGTCTGGTCGGTGGTGTCTCCAGCATCCTTAGCGACAAGCTCGGGTCGTCCGGCCGATGACGCCCAAGGCGCTGATCGAGCAGGGAGACAACCTCTTCTCCAAGCGGGGAAGCCTGCTGTCGATGTGGCAGGAAATGGCTGACCACTTCTACGTGGAACGCGCCGACTTCACCGTGACGCGGACTCTGGGAGACAGTTTCGCCGAGCATTTGACGACCTCCTATCCCCTCCTCGTCCGACGCGATCTCGGCAATTCGTTCGGGGCGATGATGCGCCCGACCAGCATCGAATGGTTCCACATGCGCGCCCTCAGGGAGGAGCATGAGGACCAGCCGGCCAAGGCGTGGATGGAGGCCAAGGCCAACGTCATGCGCCGGGCGATGTACGATCGCCGCTCCATGTTCGCGCGGGCATCGAAGGAATCGGACCACGACTTGGCGGCGTTCGGGCAGTCGGTGAAGACGGTCGAGATGAACCGTAACGCCGACGGGCTCCTGTACCGCTGCTGGCACCTTCGGGACGTGGCCTGGTGCGAGAATGCCGAGGGCAAGATCGACACGGTGCACCGCAAGTGGAAGCCGATGGCCTGCTCGCTGGCCGAGTTGTTTCCGGGCAAGCTGCACGAGAAGGTGCAGGAGAAGTTGATCGGGCCGAAGAAGGACCCGTATTGCGAGATCAACTGCCGGCACATCGTCCTCCCCGCCTCGATGTACGACGGCGAATATCCTGGGAAGAAGCAGCCGTTCGTCTCGATCTACCTCGATGTGGACAACCAGCACATCATGGAGGCGGTAGGGCAGGGCTATTTCATGTACGTGATCCCGCGCTGGCAGACGGTCTCCGGCTCTCAATATGCTTATTCTCCCGCGACGGTGGCCGCCCTCCCCGATGCGCGGCTGCTTCAGGCGATGACACTGACGCTTCTGGAAGCCGGCGAGAAGGCGACGAATCCGCCGCTGATTGCGGTTCAGGAAGCGATCCGGTCGGATATCCCGATGTACGCCGGCGGCATTACGTGGGTCGACAGCGAATATGACGAGCGCCTGGGAGAAGTTCTCCGCCCCCTGGCGCAGGACAAGAACGGCATCCCGATAGGCTTCAACATGCACGCCGAGCTGAGGGAGCAGCTTGGGGAAGCGTTCTACCTGTCGAAGCTCACCCTGCCGGTGAACCGCCCTGAAATGACGGCCTTCGAAGTCGGGCAGTACGTCCAGCAATACATCCGCGACGCCTCGCCTATTTTCGAGCCGCTGGAATATGAGGACAACGGGGCGGTGTGCGAGACGACGTTCGAGTTGATGATGAGCGTTGGGGCGTTCGGCCCGGCCGAGGACATTCCCGAGAGCCTTCACGGGGCCGACATCGGCTTCCGGTTCGAATCCCCGCTTCACGACGCGATCGAGCGGCAGAAGGGGAACAAGTTCGCCGAAGCGCTTGGCTTGACCACGCAGACCATGGCGGTGGACCCGACGGCCATCGCCCACGTCGATTTCACCGAGGCGTTCCGCGACACGCTCACTTCGATAGGCGTTCCGGCCAAGTGGGTCAGGAGCGAGAAGGCCGCCGCCGGGATGATCGAGACGGACCAGGCCGAAGCCGAGGCCGCGAAGATGCTTGAGGCTGTGGCAGCCGGAGCGGCGGCAGCCGAACAGGTCGGCAAGGCCGGGCAGGCGCTCGGGCCTGAGGCGCTGGCGGCCTAGGAGACGGCGATGTCCGAACTGGCATTCGATCCCGAGCGCGGGGCCTTCCTGCTCGACACAAAGGCGGACAGGGCAATCGTCATCTCTCGGCTTGGCGATAACATCCACATCGAGATTGGCGACGGCCAAATCGTCCTTACCCCGGAGGAAGCACGCGAGATGGCCAAGGCCCTCGCTCATTACGGGACGATCGCCGAGAAGCACGAGAAGAAGCGGAAATGAGCGGGGCCGGCGGGCGCGGCCTTCTACATAATCTCTATACCGGCTTTCTCGTCAGCATGGGCGGGATGGCGCTTATCCTGATCGGGACGGTGGTTCTCGTTCTCTTTCTAAGTGGCGTGCTGTGACCCGAAAGCTCCCGCCGCAACTGGACCCGAACAATTACGAGCCCGCCGACGCCTACGCCATGGCGGCACTGGCGCGTGGCGAGGCCAATGTGGACCAGCAGCGCCGGGCTCTGGACTGGATCATCAACAACGCCGCCGCGACTTACGACATGAGCTTCAGCCCCGACAATCCGAGCCTGACCGCCTTCGCGGAGGGGCGCCGGTTCGTCGGCAACCAGATCGTGAAGCTGATGAAGCTCGACACCCGAAAACTGACGCAAGGAAGCTGATTTTATGGCCACCGCACCGGACATCAAAGACCCGCCCGCAGATCCCCAGGACCCCCCTGCCGATCCGCCCGCGGCGACCGATCCCCCGGCTAACGACCCCGCCGATCCGAAGGGCAAGAAAGCTGACGATCCTCCCGCCGAGGATTGGCGCTCGCGCATCGCAGGCGATGACGCCGACCTGCTGAAGTTCCTCGGCCGCCACCAGTCCGAAGCCTCATTCGCCAGGGAGGCCAAGCAGAACCTCGCCGACATTCGCTCGGGCAAGTACCGCAAGCCGCTCGGCGACGATCCGACCGATGACGAGCTGAAAGCCTACCGCAAGGACTTCGGCGTTCCCGACGAGCCGGCCGGCTATATGGAAGCCCTCCCCGAAGGGCTGGTGGTGGGCGACGACGACAAGCCGATCGTGGACGAGTTCCTCGCCGCGATGCACGCCAAGAGCGCACCCGCGGCCGTTACGGCGGCTGCCATCGAGACCTATTACGGCATCGTCGAGAAGCAGGAAGCGGACATCGCCGAGCGCGTCGGCGCCGCCAAGCAGGCGACCGAGGACGCCCTCCGCGAGGAGTGGGGAGCGGACTATCGGCGTAACGTCAACGCGACGCAGGCGTATCTCGACGGCCTCCCAGAGGAGGTTCAGGAAGCGATCAGCTCCGGCTTCGACGGCAAGGGCATCCCTCTGGGCAACAATGCCGGCGTGCTGAAATGGCTCTCCAGCCTCGCACTGGAGGCCAACCCGCTCGCTACCGTCGTTCCAGGGGCCGGCGCCAACCAGGCGTCCGCCGTCGAGGACGAGATCAAGAAGATCGAGGAGACGATGCGTACCAACCGTGCCGCTTACAACAGAGACGCGAAAATGCAGGAGCGTTTGCGCGAACTGTACGGCGCCCGGGAGAAACTGAAGGCCCGCTAATCGGCTCAGTCGATCACAGGTTGACATTTGCGTCAAACAGTCTATGAGATACGTCCTCGCCCGGCTTCGGCCTCGCGAGACCAGAAAAGCAGCCCCGCCATGGGGGCGAGAGGACCGCCGCTCCGGCCCCGGTTCCAAGCCCCGACCCAGCGGCCCTGTGGAAATCCATCCAACCCGATTTTCATGGAGGCCATGCCATGGCTGACACTGCCTTTCAGACCCAATATCGGCAGGAGTTCATCGCTGCGTTCGAGCAGAACCAGTCTCTCCTGCGCGATTCCGTCACGACCGAAGCCGTCATCAAGGGCAACACCGCCACCTTCCTCGTCGCCGGCAGCGGCGGTGCGGAGGCTGTGACCCGAGGCGTCAACGGTCTCATCCCGGCCCGTCCCGACGATCTCGACCAGCTTTCCGCGACGCTGAAGGAATGGCACGATCTCGTCCGCAAGACGCGGTTCAATATCTTCGCCTCGCAGGGCAACCAGCGGGAGATCATGCAGAAGACCTCCATGGGGGTCATCAACCGCAAGATCGACCAGGAGATCATCACCGAACTCAACACCGGCACGCTCGACACGGGCGCGGCGGTCACTGCTTCGCTGGCGCTGGCGGTTCGGGCGAAGGTCATCCTCGGCAACAACAAGGTGCCCGCCGACGGCAATCTGTTCGCCGCGGTGACGCCGGCTTTCATGGGCTACCTTCTCCAGGTGCCCGAGTTCGGCAGCGCCGATTATGTCAGCCGCAAGCCGGTCGATTCCGGCGAGACGGCTTTCACCGACAAGGCCGGCTTCTACCGCTGGCTGGGCGTCAACTGGATCGAGCATCCCGACCTGCCCGGCGTCGGCACCAGCGCCGAGAAGAACTTCATGTACCATCGGAGCGCGATCGGCCACGCGGTCAACAAGGAGGGCATCCAGTCCCCGGTCGGCTATGACGAGGAGCAGGATTATTCCTATGCCCGCTGCTCGTGCGACATGGGCTCGAAGCTTCTCCAGAACAGCGGCGTTGTCGTGATCAATCACGACGGTTCCGCCTACGCCGCCGAATAAGGAGGACACGACATGACCTACGCTACCACCAATCCTCCGACGCTGGTTTCGCAGCGCATCGCCTCCGGGCCGGCGTTGTGGATCTACACTTCGGCCGACGACGACGCGACCGTCAACGGCTCCGACTATTTCACCGATGGTCTGGAGCTGGGGATGCAGCTCGGCGATTTCGTGCTGGTCTTCGACACGGCCACGCCGAAGGGGTCGCTGCATTATGTCAGCGTACTCGACGCGGACGGCAACGCGACCACGGCATTCGCCGCCGTCGCTTAACCGACGCATCCGAAACCGGGAGGGGCGTCCATCGCGGGCGCCCCTTCGCCATGGGAGAAAGATTATGGCAGGAAAGACACGAAGGGCGCGCGACGCCGGCACCGGCAGGATCGTTTCAGCGGCGGAAGCGAAGGCTCGCCCGGGAGAGACCGTCACCGAAGCGGCCGGCAAGGATACCGTCGCCTCGCTGGCGGCTCGCATCGCCATCATCGAACAGGTGATCGCCGAAGCCCGGGGACCGCACGCGCGCATCCTCGCGCGACTGTCCGGCTGAAAACCGTGTCGGGTCGATACGCCATCGGCGCCAAGCCTCACTGGCTGGATGACGATCCGCCATTGATTCGAGACCTGACGGCCGATGGCCGCGGCCCGATTGAGACGGGGCTCGTCACACGCGATGGGCAGCCGATCATGCGGTTGCCCAACCCCTGCGGCTTCGGCCGTGATTCTGAATGGTAGCAGGAGACATCATGGCAGCCTTTCTCAGCTCGCAGCTTCAGGCCGGCGACTATTGCAACACCGTCTGGCGCATCCGCGAGGCCCCGGCCGATACGGCGGTCGAAACCCTGCTCAAGCCTGAAACCTGGTCGCATTGCGCCCGCAGCTTCAAGCCCTATGACGAGGTGATTGTCATCCCGCAGGGCGGTCCGTACCGGGCTCACCTGATCGTCATGGACGCCGGCGCCAACTTCGCCAAGATGCGCCTGCTCGGCGTGACGCTGCTCAACGCCGGCGCGGCCGAGCCGGAGAGCGAAGCCGCGCTTCCAGACGACGCCCCTGTCGAGGTGTCGTGGAAGGGGCCGAAGCTCAAATATGCCGTCACTCGCAAGGCGGACGGCGAACGGCTCCGTACCGGCTTCGCGATCAAGGCCGAGGCCGAGGCGTGGGCTCGCACCCATTTGCTCGCCATGGCCTGACCGATGCCGTCGTTCCGCACCCGCATTGCCGTCCAGAACATAGTTCTCGCGACAGCGCAGCAGGAGCTGGTGGAAGCGGCGGCAGCGGTTTCCGACGCGACGGACCTTCTGGAAGACTTGCAGGCCGGGGTGCTGGACGTGGACGCGATCACGGTTGGCGGCCAGCAGTTCATCAATGACGGCGGCACGCTCGTAGTCGCACCCTAGGGAGGCATCATGGCAGCGACCAAGCTGGGCCTCTTCAATGGCGCCCTGAGGCTATGCAAGGAGCGCAAGCTCGCCAACCTTTCGGAAAGCCGCGAACCTCGCCGGCTTCTGGATGAAGCCTATGGCGACGGCTCGACCGACGGCTCTATTCGCCGCTGCTTGGAAATGGGGAAGTGGACGTTCGCGATGCGGACGGTCCGGCTGGACTTCTCCCCATCGATCGAACCCGATTTCGGCTATCGCTATGCCTTCGACCACCCGACCGACATGGTGAACGTCGCGGCAGTCTGCTCCGACGAATATTTCAATCAGCCCCTGACCCAATATGCCGACGAACGGGGATATTGGTACGCCGACCTCCAGACGATCTACATCCGCTACGTCTCGAATGATGCCGATTACGGCGCCGATCTATCGCTATGGCCTCAGGTGTTCACCGACATGGTGGAAGCCGACCTTGCAAGGGAGATCGTCGGCAACCTGACCGGCGCCGACAGCGACCGGATCGAGAAGCACTATAAGGACGCCAAGGCGCGGGCGCTGTCCAACGATGCGATGAAGAAGCCCACCGCCTTCTTCCCGCGCGGGGGCTGGGCCTCGGCCCGCCACGGCGGGCGAAACGATCGCGGCAGCCGCGACAGCCTGACCGGATGACGGCGGTCCCTCTGATTGCGTTCAACCGCGGACGCATTTCTCCACTGGCGCTGGCGCGAACCGATTTCACCAGGACCCAGCTTTCGGCGGAGATACAGACCAACTGGATGCCGCGGGCGTTGGGGTCGATGATGCTCCGCCCCGGGCTCCAATATACCGGGGCGACGAAAGACAATTCGGCTTCAGTCTCGATACCCTTCATCTTCGCTCGCGACGACACGGCGAGGATCGAGCTGACCGATGCGGCGATGCGGGTCTGGGTCGATGACGCTCTTGTCACGAGGGCTTCGGTTTCTTCGGCTGTGACGAACGGGGCGTTCACCAGCGACGTGGCGAGCTGGACCGATCAGGACGCGGGAACGGCAGTCTCCGCATGGGCGACGGGTGGGTATCTGTCGCTGATCGGAGACGGAACCGCGGCGGCCAAGCGCCGGCAGGAAGTCACGGTGTCGGGCGGAGACCAGAATATCCGCCATGCTCTGGACATCAATATCAACCGCGGGCCGGTCCTGTTGCGGGTCGGATCGTCGGCTGGGGCGGACGACTATATCTCGGAAACGTCTCTGGAGACCGGGTTCCACTCGCTGGCCTTCACGCCGACCGGAAACTTCTTCGTCGACCTGTTCAGCTATAACGAATATGCCTCGCTGGTCGACAGCATCTCGGTAGCCTCTTCCGGGACAATGGAGCTTTCAGCCCCGTGGGCTGCCGCCGATCTTTCGGACTTGCGCTGGGATCAATCCGGGGACGTGATCTTCGTCGCCTGCGATGGCTACCGTCAAAGGAGGATCGAGCGCCGAGACACAGATTCATGGTCGGTGGTCGAGTACAAGTCGAACGACGGACCCTTCATGGTCCAGAATGTCGGGCCGATCACGCTTACCCCCACCGCGACAAGCGGGGACACGACCATCACCTCCTCTCAGGCGATGTTCAAATCGACGCAAATTGGGGCTCTGCTCAAGCTGGTCCATACCGGGCAGCTCAAGGATGCATCCCTCAACGGAGAGGACCAGTTCTGCGATCCGATCCGAATCGTCGGGCTGGACGGCACCCGGGCTTTCGCGATCATCGCCACGGGGACGTGGACCGGCACGCTGACGCTGCAATATTCGGTGAGCGAGCCGGGGGATTGGGTCGATGCTCCGTTGGGGACGTTCACGTCCAACCTCGCGATTTCCTATGACGACACGCTCGACAACCAGATCATCTATTACCGGATCGGCTTCAAGGCGGGGGATTACGGCTCGGGGACCGCGAACGTCTCGCTTTCGGTTTCGTCGGGAAGCCAGACGGGGATCGCGAGGGTAACGGGCTTCACCAGCTCGGCCGTTGTTTCGGCTCAGGTGCTGGAGGATTTCGGGGCCGTCACCGCATCGTCGGACTGGTCGGAAAGCTACTGGACCGAACGCAGGGGCTTCCCGACCTCGGTCGCGCTGGACGGTGGCAGACTGTGGTGGGCCGGCAGGGACCATATGTGGGGCTCGATCTCGGATGCCTATGACAGCTTTGATGACGAGTTCGAGGGCGATGCAGGACCGATCTCGCGTTCGATAGGGTCCGGCCCGGTGGACAAAATCTACTGGCTTCTCTCGGGGAGCCGGTTGTTGAGAGGTGCCGCAGGAGCGATTGCCGCGGTTCGGTCCTCATCACTGGACGAGCCGATCACGCCGACCAACTTCAACCCGAAGGACGTTTCGACCCAGGGCTCAGCGAACATCGCCGCGGCGAAGATCGACACCAGCGCGGTCTATGTGCAGCAAGGCGGGGTCAGGTTGTTCGAAGTCGTCTATGACGGCGCGACCTTCGATTATGCCGCCGCCGATTTGAGCGTTCATGTTCCCGAGATCGGCGAACCGTCGATCAGCCGGATTGCGGTTCAGAGGCAGCCGGAAACCCGCATCCACTGTGTCCGGTCGGACGGGACGGTAGGAATAATGATTCTCGATCGGGCGGAGGATGTCCGGTGCTGGATCGACGTTGAGACGGACGGCGACGTTGAGGATGTCGTGGTCGAGCCCGGCGATGTTGAGGACAAGGTGACGTACACCGTCAAGCGGACGATCGACGGGGCCACTGTCCGCTATCACGAACGCTGGGCCAAGGAGAGTGAGTGCGCCGGGGGTGCGCTGAACAAGCAGGTCGACAGCTTCATCACCGGCTCGGGGGCGGTTTCCGGGCTCACTCATCTGGAGGGCGCGACAGTCGCCGTCTGGGCCGACGGAGAGGACCAGGGGACGTTCACCGTTGCGAGCGGCGCGGTCACAGTCACGCCGACGCCGACTTCATGGGTTGCCGGGCTGGTTTATACCGCGACGTACAAGAGCACGAAGCTGGCCTATGGCGTCGAGGGCGGGACGGCTCTGTGCATGAAGAAGCGGATTCATCGGCTGGGTGTGATCGCGAGGAACCTTCACCCGCAGGGGTTGGAGTTCGGGCCGGACTTCACGACGATGGATAATCTGCCGCTGACCGAAGATTATGCCGATGTGGATCAGGACACGGTTCGCTCCGTCTATGACGAAGGGCTGACGGGCTTCCCGGGCGAGTGGGATACTGACGCGCGGCTCTGTCTGAGGGCCACCGCGCCAAAGCCCGTAACCCTGCTGGCGTGCATCATCGATCTCGAAACGAACCAGTGATGCTCACCGCGCGGCCGGCGACGGCGGAGGATGTGAAAGTTTTCTATCCCGAGATCACCGCTTCGTTCCGCGCGTGGGTTGCTGAACTGGACGGCGAGCTTTCGGGGATCGTCGGGATTGCCTTGCTCCGCCCCACCGCGTGCATGTTCTCGGCGTTCAAGGACGAGCTGAGACCCTATCTGGGGCGGCCGGTCATCATGCGCCAGGTGAAGAAAGCTCAGGCTGCCGTGAGAATGTCGAGAGTGCCCGTCTGGGCCGTTGCCGATCCCGAGGAGCCTACATCGCCCGGGATATTGGGACGGCTGGGATTCAAACCGTTGGGCGAGGTCGAGGGCGATCAAATATTCGCTTGGACGCCGGGGGAGGGTGAATAGTGGCGCAAGCGATTCCCATTGCCCTGATGGCGGCCTCCACGGCAATATCCGCGGGCGGGACCATTCTCGGTTCCAACGCCGAGGCGAAGCAGCTCCGGGGCGAGTCCGACCAGCTTATCGAGATGGCCGGGCAGGACCGCGCGTCGTCGCAAAGGGAAGCTGCGGAGCAAAGACGCCAGGCCCGCCTGCTCCAGTCCCGGGCGCTCGCGGTAGGGGCCGCCACAGGCGGGGCATCCGATCCGACCGTCGTCAACATTCTCGCCAATCTCGAAGGCGAAGGGGAATATCGCGCTTTGACCGCCCTGTACGAAGGCGAGGAAGCGGCGAGAAGCAAGGAGATGCAGGCCCGCGCCCGCCGCAGGGAGGCGAAGAACACGAAGCGGGCGGGGCTGATCAACGCCGGGAGCCAGGTGCTTCAAGCTGCCTCAACCATGTACAGCAGGTACGGGTAGTGGCCCGCCTTCCGACCATAGAGGATTTGGGGCCGCGCCCGACGCCGGTTTCCCGCCGCCAGGTGGCGACGGTGCGGAACGCCGGAGCTCCGGGAGAGGCTGTTGCTGGGACGGGCCGCGCCGGTCAGCAGGCCGCGATACAGCTCGCCGAGCTTGACCAGCGTCGGCAGGCGGCACAGGCCGGCGTGGAGTTTGCCCGCCTTGCTGGTGAGATTGAGCAGGACGCCAACCAGAGACGGTCGAATCCGGCGCCGGGAGGAAGCGGGCACCTTACCGGCGTCCGCGGCTATGTCGAGCAGCGAACGGGTGAGTTCCTGAGCAGCATTCGTGATCGGAGGGTCCGCGAGAGCTTCTCTACGAATGTCGAGCAGCTCCGCGCTCGCGTTTTTGCCTCAGAGGACGTGTGGGAGATCGGACAACGCAGGGAGCTTGCCGTCGCGAATGTCGAGGAGACGGGGAGGCTCCTTAGGAACCAGCTTCAGACCCGCCCGGACCCGGCGGCGCTGCAAAACTATCTGGACGTGACCCGCTCCACCATCATGGTAACTGAGGGAATCCCCGCCGATCTTGCCGAGCGGCTGGTGCGAGAGCAGCAGGCGGGGCTGGTGAAGTCCTATCTCGGCGGGCTGATCGAGCAGAATCCCTCCGCTGCCCGCGAGATCATCAGCAGTGGGGCGCTCAATCAGTGGATAGACCCCGACGACGCGGCGCGGCTTCTGGACAATTCCGACAGCGAGATCAGGGTCCGTGAAGCAGATGCACGGCGGGAACTGGCGGCGACCCAAAGCGCCGCCCGCGCCGAGATCGACCTGTTCCAGCGCCGCCTGAGGGACGGTGATCCGACAATCACGGAGGAAGAACTGGAGGCGATGCAGCAGCGGGCGGCGGCATCGCAGCTTCCGCTTGACGTGTACGACATTGCTAAGGCCAGAGTGCAGCACAGGGTCAACCGCGAGTATCGGAACGCAACCGCGCTCGAAATATCGACGGCGATTCGCGCACTGGATGCGAGGATCGCCCAAGGTGGCGAGGATGCCAGCCCCGATGATGTCGTGGCGCGGGACCATCTTCAGTCGATCCTGACACGGCGCCAGCAGGCCGAGGAGGGCGATGCGCTCGGGGAACATGCCCGCCGAGGCGGGGATGTCGCTCCGGTCAATCTCGCCGAGCCGGCGTCGATCCGCGAGCGGCTGACGGCTTCCTATGCGGCGCAGCGCGAGATCGGACGGTTCCAGTTTTTCACGCCGCAGGAGGTTTCCCGCTACCAGGAGCTGATAGCGTCTGGCGCGCAGGGGCGGATGCAGGCGATCAACAACGTCGCCGCGATCGGGCAACTGGACCCGCAAGCGGCAATTCGCGCGGCGCGTGAGATCGCGCCCGAAGATGCGACTTTCCAGCACGCGATCCGTATGCCGGCGAATGTCCGCGGCCTGATCGTGCGGGGCATGGAGTCGCGCGCTCTGTTGCCGCAGCAGCTCGAACGGGATGACGGAACGCTGGCCGGCTTCAACTCGATCAGCCATGCCTGGTTCACGGCTCATATCGGACCTTCGTTGACACGGCTTCAGCCGGATTTCGTCGCCGGGGTGCTTGAAAGCGCCCGCGCGATCTATGCCGAGCGTCTTCGGGCGTCGGGCCAATCGACGCGACCGGACTTCAGCAGCCCCGACTTCGCGGCGGCTGTTAGCACCGCTCTTGGCGGAAGTGGAAGCGGCGGCGGCATGGGCCGCTGGACTTGGGGACCACGCGCTGCGGATGGAGAATATCCTGGCATGGTGCTCCCCGCCGGTATGTCACAGGACGAGTTCCATCGCCGGATGGCTAATCTGCCGATCGCACGGACGGGAGGGCGGTGGCCGTCCGGGGCAATCAATGGCATCCCGGCGTCGGCAGACGGCAGCGTGGTCAGCACCGACGAGATCAGGGGCCAGTTCGTGCCGATGGCCGTGTCCGATGGCGTGTACGAGTTCCATTGGAGCGGGCGGGTGCTGATGACGCGGGAGGGCCGACCGTTCCGCCTCAATATCCGGCGGATCGAGCCCTTCCGCGCCCCGCCTCAGCAGCGCCAGCAGCAGCAAAGAAGGCCGACGACCCAAGCGCGGCCCGCGTTGCCGCAGCGCCCGGCCAATCCTCCACGCGGTCCTGTATGGCGAGCGCCGCCGCGGGGGCAGTAGATGGCAACCCGGCCACCCATCGACTTCGCCGAGCCGGTGGAGGACGTTCAGGGCATCGAGCCTTGGCAACGCCCGGTCCCCCAGACCAGTTTTCTCGAAAACTTCCGCGCCACACGCGAGGAGATGCAGATAGTCGGCAACACCGATTCTCTGTCCCGCAACCGGCAGGAAGCCTTTCGGCCGATCATCGACGCGCTCGATGCAGCGGGAGCGCGGTGGGGCGATAATCGCCGCTTCCTCAATCCTGAAGACCTGCCGAGCGGGGAAACCTTCGCCTACAATACGACGGTTCCCGCCAGCGAGGAGATGCGGCGGCTGATCTTCGAAGAAGTCAGACGAAGGCGGCAGACCGATCCAGCCTTCCTTCAGGGTATTCCCGACACGCCGGAGGAGTTCGTGCGTCAGGTCAACGGGCGCGCGTCGGAAAGGCTGTCACGGATCAGGGGCGTTCAGGCTGGCGCCGGAGTAACCGGAACTGTCGGCAGCTTCATTGGCGGCGTTGCTGGCGCATTCGAAGATCCAGTCAATTTCTGGACGATGCCGTTCGGTGGCGCCTCTCGCACGGTGATGGGTGCGATCGGGCGCGCGGCGGTCGAGAACATGATTATCGAGGCGGTGTCGCAGCCCTTCATTTCCTCCAATTACGCCGAGATCGGCGAGGAAATGACGTTCATGGATAGCGCCCGCTCGGTACTGTTCGCTGGCGGGGCCGGCGCGGCTTTCCGGGGAGGCATCGAGGCTGTCGGGGCCGGGGCTCGTTCTGCCGGGCCATTGTACGACCGATTCATATCGTCGGCTTTCGAGGCGATGCCGGAGAGCATTCAGCAGCGCTGGGCAGGTGCGGCGACGGTCGATGACACGCTTCTTGTGGATATGCTTCGCGCGAGCGTGCCGGCGGAGAACTGGACGCCGGAAATCCGGGCGGCGGTCAACGTGATCGAGCGAGACGCGGAGGTCCGCGGGCTCTCTCCTTTCGATCCGGGAAGGGTGGGGGATGATGCTCACGCCGACTCTCTTGCCGCTGCGCTCGACAGGATTGTCTCGGGAGCGCCGCCGGTCAGCGTCCGTGCGCCAGCAGGTGCGGCGTCGGCTCCAATCGTGCCGAGAGTGCCGACCGGCGCGACGCCGGACTTCGGTCGGCAATGGGCGGCCATCATCGGGATAGAGGGCGGCACCAATCGCGACGGCAGCTTCAGGACCAGCCCGGCTGGCGCGATAGGCCCGGCTCAGGTCATGCCCGGCACGGCGCCGGAGGCGGCAAGGCTGGCCGGAATCCCGTTTGACGAGCGCCGCTATCGGACGGATGCGGCATACAATATCCGGCTCGGGCAGGCATATTATCGCGAGCAGCTTCGTGTGTTCGGCGATCCTTCGATGGCGGCGGCGGCCTACAATGCGGGACCGGGAAGCGCGAGGCGGGGAACCGGCGTTCGCGGTGCGATAGCGCGAGCCGAGAGGGCCGGGAATCCAGACAATTGGGAAGCCTATTTGCCAACGGAGACGCAGCAGTACGTCCGCAATTTCCGGCGTCGAACCGGAGCCGAGCGTGGCGCGGCTGTGCCTGAAGCGCAAGCGACCGCTCGGCCAGAAGGGGATGGTGGCGAGGCGGACGAGATGGAGGCGCTGGCGCTTTCTCGGGGGCTGGCAGGAGAGCAGCCGTCCACGCGCCCCGAACTGGCGAGGTTCGAACCGGTGCCAACACTGAGGCGGGATCAATTCGAGAGCAACGAGCAATGGACCGCAGCACAGCGCGCCGTCTATCGCCAATATAACGATGCCGACCCTGACGCGGCCCCGTTTGCCGATGCATATATGCGAGGTGAGCGCACGCCGGAGATGGAGCGGTTCGAGGCACAGAATCCGGGGGCCGTCGATGCCGAGCTTCGACGCCGGGTAGAGGCGTTGGAGGCGAGGGAGGCGCAACGAGATCGCCCGCGATCCCTACTGGATTTCGTCGCGGCGCGCGGCGGGATCGAAGATGTCGAGGGCGACCTGACGAGCATGGGGCTGGCGCTGCAAAGGGGCTTCGCGAGGAGGGGGGAGCGCAAGCTCCTTCGCAACCGCTCGCCACGTGCAAGGCGCGGTATCGCCGAGCAACAGGACTTCGCGCCGGATCGGGTTTTCGAGGCGGCTATCGAGGCTGGATATTTTCCTCGCATCAAGGCGCAGATCGACAGCGGAGAGGAACTGACTGAGGGTTTGAGCGCCTTCTACGAGGCGATCGACAACGAGCTTCGCGGGCGTCCGCTTTACACATTGGCCGACGAGCCTGTGGCGGAAGCTCGGGCGCGGGCGGAGCAGGATCGGGGACTTCGGGAGCTGATGGACGAAATACACGATGCGGCCGAAGCGCAATGGGGCACGAAGCTCGCCCGTGACGATGAAATCCTCGCTCGCGCTGCGGCGCTCTCTGCCTCTCGCGATTTTCGTGGGACGCTGGCGGAAGCCTGGGATGAGGCGGGCGATTTGGTCTATGCCGATTTGAGCAGGACGGCGCTGGCGGAAAGCGGCGACCCAGTGTATAGGGGTGGCGATGATACCAGATTTGAACCGGAAGATTTTGACGTTGGCCCGGATGACGGACGACCCGGCGCTCAGCGTCCCGACGCGCGCGAAGGCGGAGAGGCTGCTGAGAGTGTTCAAGTCGGCTCAGAAGAACTAGCCCGCTTCGACGATCCCGGCGGAGACGGCATCCGCGAACAACTCGACAGCTTGGAACACGACCTCGCCGCCGACATCGCCAACGATCCCGCACTGGCGAACAAGACCTTCATCATCGAAGAAACCGGCGAGGAATCTCTAGACACGATCCTTGAGCGGCTGGACGGCGATCGGGCCGCTGTCGATGCCCTGAGGGGGTGCCTGTGAGCCTGAACCGTTGCATCCCCGAGCTGCTGGAATCCGGCGCGATCAACGAGGAGCAGGCCGCGAAGGCTACGGGGCTTTTCGAGGAGCTGACCGAACAGCTACGGCGGAACATGGGAGCAGACGCGGCGGAAGCTCTGGCCTCTACGCGCACTGTCGATGCTCTGGATTTCGAGGCTCGGCAGCGCCGGCTGAACACTTTGCGCCAGATCGACGCGCAGCGCCGGATGGACGGCTGGCTTCGCGGCGGTGGAGAAGGATGGGGACGCGGCGGGCGAGGTGGCGACGTTCCGCCGCCCGGAGAAGGACCAAAGGGACCAGTCAACCCGCGAGCAGCGCGGACCCTGCTGTCTCGCGTCGATGCACGACGACGGGCAATCGAGGCGCGGGCGTTTGCCGAAATGGACGGCATCATGGCCGCCCACCACTCAAATGCGCTGGGGCGGCTCCGCAATCCGGCGCAGATGGATGAGATCGGCCGTGCGGCCTTCGGGGAGAAAACCGGCAGTGTGGCGGCAGACGAGCTGACGGACGGTTGGTTCCGGGCTTCGGAATCCCTGCGCCAACGAGCCAACGCAGCCGGAGCGAGCATCGCCAAGCTGGAACGGTGGGGGCTGCCTCAGGCGCATGACAGCCGCGCGGTGGCGGAGGCTGGCTTCGATGCGTGGTTCGCCGCGGAGGGGCCAAGGATCGCGCGCGAGCGGATGATCGATCCCAATACGGGACAGCCCTTCACCGATGCGGCGTTCACTCGCGCGATGCGGGGTGCTTTCGACAACATCGCCAGCGACGGTGCGTTGAGCCGGACGCCGGGGCAGTTCGGCCGGCGAGCGATGGCCAACCGGATGGGCGAGCACCGCTTCCTGCATTACAAGAGCTTCAACGACTGGAAAGCCTCGCGCGAGCAGTTCGGTCGCGGCACCGCCTATGACGCGATGATGGGCCATATCAAGGGCATGTCGCGCAATATCGCCGCGATGGAGATATTGGGACCGAACCCGGAAACGGGAGTGCGTTGGCTGAAGGACACCATCACCAGCGATGAAAGGCTGTTCGAGCCGCGCCAGCTTCGCACCCGCGACAAGGCGCAGCAGGAGGCTTTGGTCGTTCAGCGGCTGTGGGATGAATATTCCGGGGCTCTGAGGCAGCCCGAGAACCGCAATCTCGCCTTGGCCTTTTCCGCCTATCGTTCGGTCGCGGCTGCATCGAAGCTCGGCAGCGCCACGCTCACCGCCGTTGGCGACATCGGCTTCGGCGTGACGACGCGGCGGTTCAATGGGCTCCCTCAGGCTAGTCTGCTTCGCGATTATCTCAAGATGATAAACCCGGCGAGCCAAGCCGATCGCAGGTTAGCGGCCCGGCTGGGGGTGGTCGCCGAAACCTGGACTACCACAGTCGCGGGGCAGAACAGGTTCCTAGCCGAAGAACTGACGGGCGAAGTGTCGCGGCGCATCGCGGACGGAGTTTTGCGAACGTCGGGGCTCAACGCATGGACCGATGCCGGCAGGATGGCGAACGGTATTGTCTGGCTTACCCACCTCACCAACGAGCGGGGCAAGGACTTTGACAGGCTGGAGCCGGCCTTTCGTGCCGCGCTCAACCGCTACGGCATCGGCGCGAAGGCGTGGGAGGCGGTGCGCGCCACGCCGCTCGAAAAAGACGGAGGAGTAGTCTGGATCAAGCCGCAGAATGTCGCCGATCGCGAGCTTGGCGACCGGTTGCTCGAAATGATCCACAACGAAGGTGACTTCGCGGTTCCCGTTCCGGACCTACAGACGCGAGCCTATATCAATGCTCAGGCCCGGAAGGGCACGGTCATTGGCGAGCTGATCCGTTCCTCGCCGCTGATGTTCAAGACGTTCACGGTGTCGATGATGATTCGGCACGGCGGGAGGATGCTCGACCAGCCCGGTTTGGGAGGGAAGGCTGGCTATTTCCTGTCGCTGGTCATCCCGGTCACATTGATGGGCGCGATGGCGGTGCAGCTCAAGGAAATAGCCAAGGGGCGTGATCCTCGCCCGATGGAAGACCCGAACTTCTGGGGTTACGCAATGGTCATGGGCGGCGGCTCCGGCATTGTCGGAGATCTTCTCGGCATGACGGTCGAGAACAGGTTCGGAGGATGGGACGAATACGCCGCCGGACCACTTGTTTCCGACATCGGGCGCACTGCCGGGGCGCTGAGTGGGATAGGGCGGAGCGCTCTCCACGCGGCCGGCGCCGATGTTAACCCAAGACCGCGAGCCGGCTGGACCTTGGCGAATACGCTTCGTCAGAATGTGCCGGGACAAAATCTCTGGTACGCTCGCGCTGCGATCGACCGATTGCTTGCGGACCAAATCCAGCAGGAGATCGATCCGAGCTATCGTCGGAGCTGGCGAATGATGGAGCGCCGGGCGAGAGATCAGGGACAGGGCTTCTGGTGGGGGCCGGGAGAAGTGGCGCCCGAACGCGCCCCGGACCTGACTAATATTCTGGCGGGAGCCCCTGAGTAAACGCCAGCGACAGAAGGACGATCACGCCCAGCGCGAAACCGAGGGTGGCTCGTTCATAGCGATTGGTTGCTCGGTATATCTGGGAAAATATCCAGCAGGCGCCTGCCGCGATGCCGCCGCCGACCATGAAGATTGAGACCCACACGGACCAGTTCTCGGAAACAATGACCCCAAGGCCAAGCCAGAACGGCGCCCAGAAGAGGACGAGCAGAACAAGCAGGCTGTCCCGCTGATTGAGAGATAGCCGGATGTGCGGCTTCATCGACGCGCCGATACGCGAGAACGAAAGAAATTGAAAGTCAGTCTCTCGACCACGGTTCCAGCCCAGCCGTGTCGTTAACCGGCTCGGCAAAATCGAGCGGTGGCCGGTCTTCCATAATCTTGTTCGACTCTGCTGTCACCGGTCTCGGGGCGGGTTGAGAACAGCCTGCCAACAACAAGACCGCCACCCAAATCCTCATCTGCTAGCCCACCGCATCGCGCGTCCTTTCGGAGAGCATTATGCCATCAACGTCCACCTCCCGTCTAGAAGGCCTCACGACCTCGGTCGCCGTGAAGGCTCCCGTGCGCGTGGTCACGACGGTAAATATCACTCTTTCGGGCGAGCAGACGATCAACGGCGTGGCGGTCGTTGCCGGGGACCGGGTGCTGGTGAAGGACCAGACCACCGCCAGCGAAAACGGGATTTATGTTGCCGCCACGGGAACATGGAACAGGGCTCGGGACTTCAACGGCTCGCTCGACGCGGTTCAGGGGACCACCGTCTTCGTCATCAACTCCAGCGCCTATTTCCGGCTGACGACCGCGAACCCCATAACGATCGGCACCAGCTCGATCACTTGGCTGTTCACCGGCCCCGGTCTGGTAGATCTGGATGTGTTCAAGCCGGACGATTACGGCGCGGTCGGCGACGGCGTGACGGACGATTACGTGGCATGGAAAGCGACGGTCGCGGCTGTGAGCGCGAACGGCGGCGGGACCGTCTGGTTGAGGCCCGGCGCCATCTACCTAATCGACCAGTATATCATTGGCGGCGCGACTCCGAACGGCGTCCTCTTCACCGACATGGAGTTTTTCGACTGCACTGGTCTCGTCATAGAGGGCAACGGCGCGAAGATCGACGTAAAGGGCGACTTCGACCGCGGCGCCTCCACCACTTTCGGCCTGTGCGGAATGAGCCTCCTGAATTGCCAGCACGTCGAAATCAAGAACCTAGAGATCGACGGCAATGTCGAGTTGATGACGAACAGCTCGGACTCAAACGAGGCCACCACGGACGGCATCAGGCTTAGAAGCTGCTACTACGTCAAGATAGATAACGTCCACGCTCACCACTTCGCCAATGACGGAATCGGAGTCCGCGCAGCAAATCTGGACGGCGCTCCAACCGCCACTGTCTCCCGCTATGTCACAGTAACAAACTCTGTCTTTGAATATAACGCCCGTTGCGCTATTGTCGTCATCGGCTGTCGTGGGTTCTCCGCCAAAAACTGCTCCTTCTCCGAAACCGCACAGTTCACCGGCACTTACGGCAAGAGTGGCGCGCTAGGCCACGCTCCCAAGGTGGGGCTCGACATCGAGCCGACGCATAGCCTCTTTGCTGGGACGGCCGACAGCAACACCGGCGAGATAATGTTCGATAACTGTCGCTTCATCAACAACTCGAACGGTGATCTCAGGGCCAGCCTGGAAAACACGGTCGATACAGTTGCCTTCGACGAAATCACCGTCATCAGCAGCGCGGAGACGGGCAAGTTCTCGATTATTCTCAGCGTTCCAAGGGCCTCCATCAGAAACTCCTATCTTGACCTCAAGGACAACTGGTGCTCGATCGCCACCAAGGCGAACTCTGGCGTCATATTCGAGGGTAATGAGGTTAGAGGAACTGCCCGGCTGCTCTACTCGAACACCGCCGACAGTCTCCGCTGCGATGTTCGTGACAACCGCTTCATCTGCACGGCGACGGCGGCCAGCACCGCGAACCTTGTCAATATCGACAACACCAGTGCGGTGTTCGAGGATAACTACTTCTTCATTCCGAAGGAGGCTTATTCCGATGCGGGGGGCACGGACCAGCACGCCGCCAACGTCATTACGTTCACGGATGCCCGCAGGCTCGCTCGCAATCGCTACGAAACCGACCTCCCTGCGAACCAGGGTGGAGCGGCCACGGCCCATTTCTTCCTGACTTACGGAGGCTCCTTCTCCGGCGAGGTTGTCGATGAGAGGTTCCTCGGGACCGCCGCAGGAGTCGCGGACACCTTCCGCCCCGCCGCTACCAGCACGCACGACACGACTGATCCATACAACCGCAATCGGATCGACTGGAGCCACCCCGGCTTCTACGTCGGCGACGGAGGCACGATCACTCAGGCGACGGACAAGGGAACCGGCGTCGAGCTTAACGAGATGTGCGGCGAGATCACGCTGAACGCGGCGGCCCTTGCGGCCGACACCACCGTCTCATTCACGCTCACCAATACGCAGATCGGCGCGAACGACATTCTCACGCTTCAGCATCAGTCCGGCGGAACGCTGGGCTCGTACACCCTCAATGCCGCTGCTGCCGCCGGAAGCGCCGTCATCTATGTCCGCAACATTACCGGGGGCTCGTTGAGCGAGGCCATCGTCATCCGGTTCGGCGTGGTGAGGGGGGCGACGACCTGATGTTACCAAACTAACTCGAATTGGAAGGGAGAATGACATGACCGACGAACGCAAGCCCACCGAGGAAGAGCTTGAGGAACTGCGGGAGCAGGGCGTGGAGGTCGGCAAGCCCGGCGTGAAGCCCGCGAGCGGCGGCACCGGCAATCCACCAGTTCCTCCGCCCCCGCCCCCGAGCGGCCCCGGCCTTGGCGGCGGCTGATGAGCTGGCAAGCGGGCCTCATGCTCGCCGTCGTGCTGCTGGTCGGCGTTCCTTCCGCGTGGAGGAACGTCACCGCGGCCGCGCTGGTGATAAGCTGGTCGTCGGCCGAGGTGCTGTGGCTCGTCACCGGCGACAACCTCCCGCTGATGCACTACTGGTTCGCCGACTTCTTCGTCATGCTGATCGTCTGCGCGAAGGCTTGGGCGAACAAGGCCACCCGCTGGGACGTGGCGATCATGCTCATCTTCCCGATGGCATGGCTCTACTATCTCGATCAGGAAATCGGCGCGTTCCACAAATGGATGGCGCTGTGGTTCCTCGTGCTGGCGCAGTTCGCGCTCGCCGGGGCGGATTCGTTTTTCCAATGGCTCGATCCGCGCAAGGCCAATGCGCTGGCGACGGCCGACGATTCGCCGGACAACCCCTCGTCCGGTGTCGAGTATCGCTGGGCGTGGGGCAGGGCAGGGCATGTTTGATGGAATCGTTCAGGCACTCCCCCAGCTTGGAGTCGGCGGGCTGCTGCTGCTGGCCTTCCTGTTCCTCGTCTATCGCGGGAACCTCTACGTGGGGCTCCGCAACGAGGCGAAGCGCGACGAAGCGGAGGCCGGCGCCGTGCTGACAGGCGGGCTCGCCAAGCGCGTCACGTCGCTCGAAACCCGGCTGGATGCGGCCGAGACTGAAATCGAGAAGTGCCACCGCGAACGGGACGAAGCGCGTGGCGAGGTCATGGGTTTGAAGGCCATCATGGAAGGCTGGGGGATGATCGACCAGGAGGTGCAGCGGCGGCTTTCCTCCGATCGGGAAGCGCAGGATGCCGAGAAGCGGGGGAAGAAGGGAGGGGATGATGCCGGGAACAGGTAACGGCGCGCAGAGCTTTGCGACCAAGGCGCTTATCACGCTGCTCGGCGTCTTCACGGCCAGCCTGCTCGCCTTCTTCGTCTGGCTTGCCACGGCCATCATCGACGTTCGGGAGCGGGTGGTGCGGATCGAGTCCAGCGTCGCCAGCCTGCTCGACACGCGCACGACGCAGGCGGCGGAGACTTCGGCCCGGTCAACGCGCCGGATCGAGCAGCTTGAGAAAGACCGCGGCATTCAGGCAGGCGAGCAATGAGCGATCCACGCACGCCAATCCACGCTTTCCTCCGCCCCTACCTCAAGGACGGCTGGAACGACCTCGCCTTGCGCGAAGGCTTCCACCGCCACCTCGACTTGCTCGGAGCGCGCAAATCGCCGCTGGAAGCCCCCACAGCCCCGCCACCGGGCCAAGGGCTCGGGACAGGCGCGGATGCTGTTTCGGGCGCTGGTGAGGCTCCTACGGCGGATGCGGGCGGTTTGAGCGATGCTCCGGCCTTCTTCGCCGAGCTGAGGAAGGGCCTCGGGCGGCTCAACAGCGACGATCAGGTACAGGGCTTCGAGTTCCTGCTGTCCAAGATGGCGCACTGGCCGATCGCTTGGGCGGCTTACGGGCTGGCGACGGCATGGCACGAGACGGCGCATCGGATGCAGCCGGTTCGCGAAGGGCTGGACGTAAGCGACGCCTACCGCCGCCGCAACTTCCGCTATTACCCCTGGTACGGGCGCGGCTACCCGCAGACGACGTGGGAGGAGAATTACCGCAAGGCCGATGAGAAGCTCGGGCTCGGCGGGACGCTGATAGCCAACCCTGACCGGATGCTGGAGCCGGACATCGCCGCCGACACGATGATCCGCGGCATGGAGGAAGGCTGGTTTTCAGGCGACAAGCAGGGCCGCCACACGCTCGCTCGCCATCTGCCGCGCGACCGCGAGGCGACCCGCGCCGAGTTCCGCCCGGCTCGGCGCATCATCAACATCATGGACAAGGCCGACAAGATCGCTGGCGAGGCGGAGGCGATTCAGGCGGCGCTGAAGGCGGGGGGCTGGCGATGAGCGCGCTGTCGCCGATTCTTCGCTCGCTCGAAGGCGGCATGGTCGCCTTTTGGTGTCCCGGTTGCGATGAGGCGCACGCCATTCCCGTTTCGACCGGGCCTAAGGAAGCGGGTCGGTGGGGCTATAACGGCAACCCTGATCACCCGACCTTCTCGCCTTCGATCCTCGTAACCGGCACGCGGCCCATCACCGACGCTGAGCACGCGCGCATCATGGCTGGCGAGAAGATCACGCCTGAGCCGCAGCGCTGCCACTCGTTCGTTTGCGACGGGCAGATACAGTTTCTGGGCGATTGCACCCATAAGCTAGCGGGCCAGACGGTGCCGCTACCGGAGTGGGCGGAATGACCCTGCTCGAATATCTGGACCGCCAGGCCGAGCGCCGGGCCAAGCACCCTCGCCGCCCGCGCGACATCCGCCAGTTCATCGGCTTCTCGTTCCTGGTCGGCTATTACGTCATGGTCTGGCAGTTCACGATGGGCGAGCTGCCGAAGGACAACATCGCCCTCATCCGCGACGCCATGCTGACGCTCGGCCCGCCGGTCGGGCTCATCATCGGCGCCATGTTCCGCAGCGACGCGCGCGAGGAGCAGGCGACGGAAAACACAGGCCGCGCCTTCGAGGCGGTGAAGGCCGCAGCCGAGGCAGGCGGGAGCGCGCCCGATCACACGCTCGCACCCGGCGAGACGGCGCAGGCGGAGGAGCAGAAGTGATGGCCGGTGAAATCGCCCTTATGCTCGTTATCGGCGTGATCCTCTGGCTGCTGCTTATCGCAGCCCTAAAGTCCGGCATTGGGCCCGGCCGATGAAGCTCACCGCCGCTCTCCTGCTCGGCGCCTATTGCGCGGCACTGCTGGCGGTGAGGTTCTATCCTTTGGGAGACGTGAGATGACTGACGACCAGATCAAGCACATGGTGGACCGCTTCCTTAGGTGGCGGCTCCCCGACGATTTCTGCCCCGATGCCGGGATCAGCTTCGAGCCCGATTACAACGAACATACCGCCCATCCGATGAAGCACGAGCCGACAGGGACCAACCTGTTCGACGCGACGCAGGCCGAGGCGATGGTCCGATACATGACCGAGGGGATGCCCTCAGAGCCGCGCTCCGGGGAGACGTGAGATGAAGTTCCTCGCCAGCACCATCGGCAAGGTCGTCGCCGCGCTGATCGTCGTCGTCCTCATTCTCGGCGTGCTGCAGGTCCGTTCCTGCCAGCAGGCGCGGCAACAGGCGGCGCAGAGCAAGGTGGATCGGGGACAGGGCGAAGCCGGGATCGAGGCCGGCGCGGAGGCCGGGAACACAGTCAGCAACGTCATGGAAGCCGATCAGCGGGTCGATCAGACCGTCAGAGGAGGTAGAGATGAAATCCTGTCGCAGCCTGCGGGCCAGAGCAACGCTGCCGCTATTCGCGCTGCTTGCCGGATGCGGTCACATTGCGGTGACCGGCGGTGTGCCGAACTGTCAGCGGCTGATCCCGCCGTCGCTGCTTGCCGCCGTGCCGTCGGCGCCGCTCCCTGAAGCCCAGCAGCTACCGGACGGGCATGACGACGCCCAACCGTGGCAGGTCGGCTTCATCGAGCAGACGGGGCAGCTCGAGAAAGCGAACGAGCGCGCGCCGGCGGTGGATCACATCTACCGGGGCTGCCTCGACCTGCATCGGGAGGCGCTGAGGCGGGACACGCGGCGGCGATTCCTCGGGATATTCTAGCTCACCGCCCATCCATCCGGAACGCCACCTGGTCGGTGTGGGGCATTAGGCGGCATCCATCGCATCGAACAGCCCGCCTTGTGGCTGCGGTGCCCGGTGGTCAGCGCGGAAATCCTCGAAGCGGCAACTGCCCTGCGCCGGCGACACCGCCCAACTCTGGAACCGCTTGAGCAGTCGCCAGTGGTCTGGATGCTCCTGCCGGTGACGGTCGTGCACCATCGGGAAAGGCTTCACCCCGGCCTCGATCATCTGATTGTAGCGATGCCAAATGCGCTCCCACGTTTCGCGCGGGTCATAGCCGACGAGCATATAGACCATGACATGGTGCGGCTTGACCCCGGATGCCGTGAGGAAATCGAGCCCACGGAAGAAGACCCGCTCGTCGCCGAGATTATCCCATGCAGTGTAGAGGCGCGGTCGGCGGAACTGGTCGTCCTTGTATTGGAGGCTGGCGATCGCCGCAGCCTCCTCCTCGCCGATCCGGCGAACATTGATGCCCTGGTTGATGCACACCTTGAAATTGCCGGCGACGAGCTCGTCGACAACCTCGCGCCACTCTGGGTTGCCGAAGAAGTCGTTATCAAAAAGGTGGATGTGTTTCGGGTAGGGCTCGCCGCGCCATATCTGGCCCACGGAGGCGACGGCATAGATCGCGCCTTCCTGGCTGGGCACCACGCAGAACTTGCACTTGGAACGGCATCCCCGCGAGCAGTAGCCGAGCGAGGCGGTGAAATCCGGATAGCCGGAATAGTCGAGCCCGCGGAACTGCGATGGAACATAGCATTCCGTCCGCACCTTCGGCCCGACGGCTGGATCGCCGCCCGAGCCGCCTACGATGGCGCCGGGGAATTGCTGGCGGTAAAGCGCCACCTTCTTTGCCGTTGTCGCGAAGATGGCCGAGCCGTACACGCGGTCATATTCGGGCTCACCGAGCTGGCGCATCGCGCTTCGCTCCCACCGCACGTCGTCACCCTGCTCACGGTGCCACGCCGACAAGCGCATCAGCGCTAGGTTCGGCAGCTTGCCGTCGAGCTGAGTGATGCGGACGATCACGCCACCACCGCGCGGCAAATCTGCGGTAAACCCCGCCGCGATTCACGGCCCGTTCCCCGCCTGTCCCTTCGCAGCGGAACACGAAACCGCTGGAAATCCGCGCTTTTCGGGCGAAGGCCGAGGCTTCCCAAGCTTACGACGAGGGTTCGATTCCCTTCGCCCGCTCCACCTTCCTGATCAATCACTTAGCCCTCCTTCGACCACTTCGAGCGGGCGCCCGTTCGCGGTAACGTTGCGGTAAAAGGCCCCCGGCGCAAGGGCCTCGACCTCCTCGATTATCGCCTCCGTCGCCGCCAGCGCGAGCCCCAGATTGGCCGGGTCCGGCAGCGCGTAGATGTCGGATATGCTGGCCTTGACGTGGCCCAGCATCATCTCGCCCTGACGCCAGTTCGCCTCGCCGATGCGCTTGCGGGCCAGCGTCGCGACCGAGCGGCGGATCAGCTTCTCGCCGGCCTCGCGTTCGCCGGGGAGATGGAGCTCGTCGCGCATCTTGCCCCACGACGCGCGCACGCTGCCGACCGTCAGGAAAGCCTCGCCGCTGTCGAGGAACGGCACGAACTGGCGGGCGGTCGGCACCTTTGGCCGGTACTTGCGCGTCTGCTTCCTGTTCGGCGGGTTGAGGTCGAGCACGCGGGCGGCGGAGTGCCATTGCGCCGGGCCGGCGTCGAAGATGGCGTCCGGCCGGGCCCAAGTCGCGACGGCGAAGCGCAGATAGCGCAGGAGGTTGAGCCGGTGCGGCTCGGCCGTCGCGAACCGGAACATGGCGGCGAGGGTCTTCACGTCGGCGCGATAGACCGGGGATCTGGAAACCGCCTTGGGCTGTTCGGGGCGGAACTGCGCGGCCTGGCCGGGCGCGGCGTTGATCGCGGCGGCGAGCTGGAGAACGCACCCCTCGACAGCGCCGATCGACCGCGGCCGCAGCACCGCGCCATCCTTCGCGCGCACCGGCATGGCGAGCAGCCACCGCCGGAAGTCGTCGATCCACCGCCCGTCGACGTCGGCGCAGCGCGTCTCGGGGCGGTCGGCGAGATAGCCGATAACGTGGCCGAGCCGGCCTCGAGCCGATCTCGCTCCGGCCTTGCCGTCGGCGAGCAGGAGATAGTCGGCGATCACGTCGGCGAGTAGCGGGCTTGCCTCGCCCTCCCACGGCCGATGGCAGGTCGGGCAATGGCGCACGCCGGCGCTGAGGAGGAAGGCGCGGTCAAGGGCTAGCTTCCCGGCCTCAACGTCCGCCGTGCCCGCGCTAGTGCTTCTCTCCCGTTTGCGCTCTGTGTCGTACCAGACGATTTCGAGGTTGCGACCGGGCCGGCGGTGGAGGGAATACGGTCCACGCTGATAGAGCGGCTTCGGGCGGCGCGATGCTGGCATGTGGTCCTCTGATGCTCTGCGGCCTTGGTCTGGATCAGCTCGCCGACGCCGATCGCGTTCAGCAGGTCGAGCGCGTCGGCCTCCAGCCTGATACCCTTGCGCTTGTCGGTCTGCCTAGACCAGTGGCGCGCGAGCTCGGGGAGTTCAGCGCCCATTGGCGTCTCCGCTCCACACCACCAGCGGCAGCACCTTCGTCGCGGTAAGATCGTGCAGCTCGCGCCGGAGCAGATAGGTCGCCACCTCGTCCTCCGTAGCGCCGTAAATCCCCATCCCGACAAGGTGCTGAAGGCAGCGCCGCATCGGGGTGGGTAGGTCCAATTCGAGGGGCTCCATCTCAACCATCCCCATCCTCCCGATGCAGCCCGGCCGCGATATCCCCCGCCGCGACCCGCAACTGGCGCGCGCTCGCTTTGCCGGGCTTCGGTCGGCTATCGCTGGTCATGTCATTACCGCCGCGAGAATGTAGCCGAAGCCGAGGAACGTCAGCGCCGTCGCCGCGTAACCGAGGAGCTTCGTGGTCAGATACCGGAAGGCATCCCATCCCTCTTTCATCTCGGCGTCGCGCGATGCGGCATGGCTAGTGAAGAGCGAGATGAGCAGCGACATTCCCATCGCGTGCGCTACGCCGATAGCGGGCACGCCGACCGGGACCAAAAACCAAAGCCAGAGATAAGAGAGCACCCACCCGCGAAGCACGCCGAGCGCGACCACGAGGCCGAGGGTGCCGAAAAGCATGATACCGACCATCATCTTCTCCTTGCGTTAGTGACAGCCGCGCGGGCTTCGAGGTAGGCGACGATGGCGGAGCGTTCCTGAAGGGCGGCGTTCATGCGGCCATTTCCAATAGCTGTGGCCATGCGCCTTCGCCGATCGCTACCTTGTCCTCAGTCGGGTGCTTGTCGGTCCTTGGCCGGGATGGACAATCCCAACTGCGCCCGCCGACGCGCCAGAGTTCCTTCCATCCCGCAGCCCGGACGCCCGCGCCGCCAATCCGCTTCCACTCCGGATCGAAGATCAGCGCGGCATTGACGGCGATTTCGCCAGTCTCGATATGCTCGAAACGATCCCATTCGCTGGCGAGAAGATAGGTGAGCCACCGCCGATAGCCCTTCGCCTTCGCCGCCCGCTCAGTGGCGGCATAGAGCATCGAGTTCGCGTTGGGTGCCCCATCGGTGCACATGCGGGTGACTTCCACAGTGAGGCCGTCGTCCAAGGCTCGTGCGACTGGCCGCCCGCAGACTGCGACGCCGGCCAACTCCCCATCTTCGCGGTGGACGCCGTGCAGCCAAAGCCAGCCGACCGGAACGCCATGATGGCGGTGGTGCTGACGAATGAAGGCGCGCGCTTCGTCGCGAGTAACGGGCCTCAGTTCGATAAAGCCGCTCAACGCCGCCGCTCCTGGTAGGCGACGATGTGGGCGCGTTCGGCGAGGGGGGTGGGGTGGGTCATTCTGCCAAGCGCTCCGTGCGCTGTTCGGCGAGGAGCTTGGCGATTATCTCGACGAAGGCTCGCTTGGCGTATCGGGCGGCACTGTCATCTGAGGTTTGCGCCAGCGCCCGCATTGCCGCGTAAAGCAGATCGTCACCGCCCAACGGAGGGCCTTCTGGCGTCAGCATCCGCACGTCCTGCGGTGCCTCGGCTTCTACGGTGACGACGCCAGCCCTACGGAGCTTCCGCCGATCGCCGAGCGTCAAAGTGCCGGGCTTCGTGACTAGAATCTGTGCCATCACGCGCTCCTCTCGATCGGCAACGCCACGCCACAAAAAGCACATTCCGCCGACAGCCTGCCGACATACCAATGCCCGCGCCCGCATCCGGGGCAACGGTTCACCGTGTCGGAACTGTAAGTCACGACATAGCCTCGCCTCGCTGGATCGTGCGGGAAGGTGCGCGGCAACGGCTCGACCAGGGCCAGCTTGCGGGCGGGTTTCATGGGGCTGGGTCCTCGGGAGGTTGGGCCTGATATTCGCCGCACCAGTCAGCTTGGTTCGCTTCCGGCCAAACGCTTGGCGCAACGTCGTCATTCGTCCGAAGGCCGGGCTGCGGTACTGGTGGAAAGCGGGCGCAAAAGCCGCTCGGATTGATCGCCCGCCAGAACCGACACGTCTCGCATCTCTCGCTCATCCACCGTCTCCCTTGGCGAGGGAGCGGGCCTTGGCGAGGGCTGCGCGGGCCTTGTCTCCATGATCCTGATAAAGCTCCTCGATGGGGTAAACGTCGCCAACGGAGCCTTGCCAACCGAACGGCGTTTGCTCGGCGTCCACGTCCTGCTCCCAGGCGTTCGCGTAAAACTCCAGCGCCTCGACAAGCTCCTCGTTCACCTTCGCAGCCGCCTCGATGCCTGCGTTGAACGCGGAGAGGGTTGCTTCGGTAATTTCTTTGGCCGCCCTCTCATGCGCGGGCCAGTCGATACCACATACGTCGTGGTGGTTGAGCAGGCGCACCAAGGTCGGGCGGATGTTGGCGAGCAAAGTTTCGTCAACCTCATCCATGCGGGGGAGGGACAGGGCCTTTTCGATGGCGCGCAGTACGACACTCTCAGGGTACAAGGTTTCGCTCTGTCCGTAGGTCGGAAGTGCGCCCGCATACTCCGCCGCCAGCAGCTCCCGCGCATGTTCACTCGCCATGTGACTTGCTCCTCAACGAGTTTTGATCGGGATTGCCGGGGCGCTTTGGGAATCTCCCGTGCCAAGCACCCGTGGCGCATTCCGAGCACCTTACGGGCCGGCCTTCGCGCCGCGCGTTCCAGTAGTCGCCAAGGGCGGTGTTCTCGACCGCACCGCACCCTGAGCATGTAAACAGCGGCATCATCCCTCTCCTTCCGGGGTGGCGAGGGCATCGCGGGCTATCTGTCGCACCTCGTCGCCAAATCGGTACGACACGCCATCGTGATCGCGGATGCGAGCGAGCGCCCCGGAAAGTCTCTCGTTCTCAGCCTGTAGTGAGCGGATGGTCGCGATGGCGTCTGGCAGCGCATTGAGCGCGAGAAACGCTTCCGGCTTCATCGTCATGGCCTGGAACTGTGGACCGGTTGCCGTGGCGTAATCCTGCCCGTCTTCCACCGTGACCGGCAGCAGCTCCAGCGCAGGCTCCAGCCTCTCAAGTAGTGTGGCGGTCATGAGGATTTGCCCTGCCCGCCCTTCAACCGCTTCTCGGCGTCCCCGTAAGCCTGCTCGACCTCGGCCTTTATTTCCTCCGGCATGGCGGCGACGTCGGCCTTCCGGTTGGAGCGCAGGCTGTTGAGGTCCGGCATGTTGGCGACCTTGCCGGCGCGCGCGATAATCTCGTCCGCAGCCGCTCGCGCGGGGTGCTCGGCGTCGGTATGCGCCTCGCCGTGCTCCTCGTCGGGCTTGCCTTCGGGGGTGTGGGCGGGTTGGTCGAGGCCAAAGTCGTCTTCGAACGACGTGTCGGCCGGCTTGGCAACGGCCAGGTCGATCTCGGCGGCGAGCTCGGGTCGCTTCTGCCGCAATTCGTCCAGCTTGGCCGCCTTGCCGTCGATGAACGTCTTGAGCGCGGCCGCATCGCTGGTCGTGCGGACCTTCTCGATATAGGCCGCCGCCCATTTCGCGGCGGGATCGGTGGCGGCTTCGGGCTGTTGCGACTTCGGCAGCGGGCGCACGGTGAACGGCTTGCGGCTCGCGCGGGTCGCGGTCAGCGCCATTGTCTTCGGCTCGTCGAGGTGGCTCATGTGGCTGATGCGGATGCCGCCGACCTCCAGCCCGCCGAACTTCACCGCCGGGTCGCGATAGAGCGTCATGGACCGGCCCGGATATTGGTTGCCGTCCTTGCCCCAGACCTGGACGAGCACGCGGCGCATCGACTTGCACGGCAGGTAGGGCTTGCCGTTGTCGCCTTCGAAGTTGATGGCGATCGGCTGCTCGGCGGTGTCGCGGCCGGAGACGCGGGTGACAAGGATCGTGCGCGGCCCGCCGATCAGATCGTCGGCGTTGAGCTGGTCGGATTTTGGATCGATGGTGAGGGAAAGGTCGGTCATTTTGTTTTCTCCGTCAGAAGGGAAGGTTGACGGCGAAAAGCTGTTCGCCTTCCGCGTCGAGCCCTTCGCGCTTGGCGATTTCGGCGAGCTTCTCATGCTCAGTGATGATCTTGCGGCCAGTCTCGATATCTTCCTTGATGCCGGACAGGCGGCGTTCGGCGCTCGACACTTGGCCGCGAAGGCTCTGCAGCGTGTCAATGTGGTGATCGATCTCACGGATGCCGTCGAGGCGGTGCAGCACCCACAATTTCAGAGCATCGAGGGCGGCGTCGGCATCTTCGCCGTCTTCAATCTGACCTTCGGCCTCGACAGCATCATGGCCATAGCCGCGGTCATGCGACTGCAGTCTCCGGTAGCGAACCGTCGTTATCTTCACAGCGTTATCTCCTGTTCAATCTTGCGTTCGGTGGGGAACAGCCGCGCGTCGCTCTCGAGCGCGGCCCGGTAGTCGGCGATCACTTCATGGATGCGCGCCTCGAACTTGGAAGCGGCCTCGATTATCGCGTCCTGAACCGCGGCGATCGGATGGACCCGGATCACCGCCATAGGCAGGCCGCCGCTGTAGCTGATGAAGTCGCACCACTGCCGCTCGCAGACCAGCATCTCGCCCTGAATCTGGAGCACGAAGTCGGCGGGGATGGTCGCCGATTTGTCGTTCCAGACGTTCTCGCAAATGGTCTGGATCTGGAATTTCTGGCAGCGCGACTTGGCTTCGATCATGCCGTCGTCGCCGACCAGCCGATCCGGCGAGCATCCGAGCGTGAAGCCCCATTTGTCGTTGGTGACGAAGCCGCATTCGGTCACGGGCGCGATATGCTTGGCGTAGAGCGCGCTGGCCTCGATCTCGTCTTCGTGGCCGCGCAGCATCGCGTCGCTGACGTATTGCGGCTCGACATAGCCGCTGATCCTCTGCGCCGCCATTTCCCACAGATGCGCGCGCTCCTTCGCGTTGGCCGCGATCTTGAGCGTCGGCGTCAGGATCAGGTCGAACTCGCTGGCCGTCAGCAGGCCGCAGCGGGCGCGGTGCCATTCCTCTGAACCCTGAACGAGCTCGGGATAATAGCGCACCGTGCCCTTGACGATCACGGGCTCGTCGGGGGGGATGCCCGGCGCGGAGATGAGCGGCTTCGTCATGCTGCCCTCCGCATCCGAGCCCCATCCGGCCGCCGGTCCTGCCTGCGCTCGTGAAGCGTGATTTCGGAGATATGCGAGCGAGCGCCCATCTATGCGTCCTCCCTCAGTTCCCGTGCCCGCTCGCGGATGTCGCACGGCGCGGCCCGGTCGTAATATTCCTGAGGCGGGGTGCCGGGGTCATTGCCCCATGACGGGCGCCAGTTGGCGCGGATGCTCTCAGCCGTAGCGGAGTCGCCGCCTTGCTCAACAAAGCGGGCCACCATCTCGCGGCAGACCTGAGCGCCGTTGATGAAGGCATTGCGCTCGGTGAAGGCCGAACACGCCGCCATGACGCTGACCCTTGTGCGGGCGGCGTCGCGTTCCTCGATCAGCTTGGCGGTGTCAGCACCGGCACCACGGGCAAGCCCGCATTCGTAGCCGTTGTTGAATGCGTCCTGCGCTCGCTCGGCGTCCTCGCGATTCGACTTGTCGAGCAAACGGAGCCCTTCGATTTCCTCGGCTGTCAGAACGTGACCGGGCTCCAGCCGCATCAGCGTCTGCATCGCGTCCATGACGCGGTCGAAGTTGTCCTCGGAGTCGAAGACGGATGTCTCTACCTGTGCCATCACGCCGCAGCCTGCATCCGGGCCTCGACCTCGCGGCGGACCTCGATTTCGACCTCAGCGCTGGCGAGCTTGTCGGCGCGGCGCTTGACGGCGATGGCATGGGCCTCGGCGAACGTGCCGGCGAAGGCGCAGACATATTCCCGCCCGGTCGCAGCATCGAACCAGAGGCCGACAAGGACTTGGGGGCGGTTGCCGTCGGTCTGAATGACGAGGCCCGGATCGTCGGCCATCAGGGCGGACAGAGCGTCGCTGAAATCGTTGAGCATGGCGGTTCCTTTCACGTCGAAGACTCGTAGGCGTAGCGGCTGTAGCGGGACGCGACGGCGGGGCGGGGGGAGAGGGTTAGGGTGTTCATGTCGGATCGCCTCCGTCGTTGCGGATGCCGCGGATCGTCTCGACAATCGCATCCCGATCCACTTGGTGCCGGTCCATACCTTCCCACTGACCGTCCTCATTCAGCTTCACGACGCACAGGGTGCCGGACCATGAGAACAGCATCAGGGAGGGCGGCCAGCGCGTGGCGAGGCGCTTCAACGAGGCGATGGCGCTCTGTTCGCAGGGGCTCAGGGTCACGACGGCAACACCGCCAACCCGCCCACCACCAGCGCCGGCACGACAACCAGGATGAACACCGCCTCCGCAGCCGCGATCAGATATGCGCGCCGACGGTCGAACGGCTCGGGTGCGAGCGGGCGGTCGAGCAGGTGCATGTCGACGTAGCGCGGCCCGAGGGTCGGCGGGTCGATCGGGGGGAATTGGGGGCCGAAGTCACGCATGTTCGGAGTCCTCAGCGATGCGCGTCTCGGCGTCCCTGATGCTCTCCAGCCTGCAGCCGGCTTCCTCGCAAGCCAGATATTCACCAAAGCCGAGGCCGCAGATCGCGCAGTAATAGGGCAGGCCGTCGCGCGGGGTTCGCTCATCATGTCGGTAGATTGTCCTCTTCACGCCGCATCCTCCATCGCGCCCATCCGCACCGCCGCCTCGCACTGGTCGAGAAGGCTGGCGAGCGCGGGGCCCATCCAGTTGGCGCCGAAGTACCGATCGACGGTCTGCGGGCTCTCTGCGGCCGCGAGATACCGCTGCAGCCTGGCCGAAAGCGCGTCGAGCGTGATCCGGGCGATCCGGTCCACATTCGCCGCGGCGTTCGCGGCGAGGCGGGCGCGGATGATGGCGGCGGCGGTGGAGAGGGTGAAGGACGGGAGGGCGCTCATACCGTCCCCCGTGCGCGTGCCTGTACGTCGTCGATGGTGGAAATAGCGGCCCGCATTTCTTCGCCGTGGCTGGCGTTGGCGCAGGCTTTCTTGTCGCCTTCGTCGGTGCCCTTGGCGCGATGCAGCTTGGCGTAGCGGTAGAAGGTGCTGGCGGCGTGTTCCAAGGCCGTGCGTGCATCCGCCAGCGCATCGTACATGCACGGGCTCGCTGCGATCAGTGTGGCGTTGGCCTTCTCTTCCTGAGTGACGATGCAGCCGTGGGCGATATGCGTGATCGCGACATTGACGACTAGCCCCTCGCCAGGATGGTCCGGGTCTTCGCCCGCGTCGGCGACAACGAGAGTAGGCACTATGGTGGAAACCGACCACGGCCCCTTCGTCCACGCAGGCTCATCGCGGGTCTGTTCGGATGGCATGGTCACGATCCTCGTTCGATTGCGCGGCGGGCGGCTTTCAGGCCATCGCGGTTGTCCGGGGCGGTGCGTTCGGCTCGCGTGTCGCTCAGGGCAAACTCAATGGCACGAAGGGCTGCGCTCACCTGAATGAAGGCGCCGCCACCTTTCCGAAGAACCTGTGCGTCGGCTGCGTAGCCAAGCTCGCTAGCGGCCTGCGCGAGCAGTTCCCGAGCCTTGCTCATGGGAGCAGCTTTCGAGCGCGCACCACGTCGGCCGCCGTGTATGCCCCGCCCGGAGCGGGCACATCCAACTCAGCCTGTTGCGGCTGTGATCCGCGACGTGGGTGGCAGAGCGGGATTCTGGCGAACGGCTTTAGCGCCTCTATCAGAGCCGCCCCGTCGCGCGCGGGATCGATCACACACGCAACGTGTCGCCTGCGGATCAATTCCCAGTTGACGGTGCCGCCGTGGGGTAGCGTCTTGGCGAAGGCCTCCGCCCTCTCCCGCTCTGAGAACGGGCCGAAGATGCCGCGATCGCAACGCGACATGTCGGGGTTGTTGCCGTAGACCACCCACTTATAGCGTGGCGGCGTTTCGTGGTTATCTGGAGTCATCTGCATAATTCCCTTCGGCAGCGCGGGTCATGTGATGCGCTCCAACCAACAGGTGGATCGATTGTGACCGATCATCAGATCGCCAACGTCGTCCAGATCGCCGAGCGCGGCCCATTCGGCAGCGATGGCTCGCGCCTCGTCATGCGTCCGTGCGCGAACCGGCAGCGGGTAGGTGTCGAGCATGTCCGTGGGCTTGAAAACCAAGCCCGCCTGTCCCGAGTCCATGTCGCGACACGATCCGTCACGCGAGACGACAATTATGTGCGCGCGGGGCTGTTCGTCGGTCCTATCGCTCATACTCACTTCCTCGTTGGGCGAGGGCGGCGCGGGGGAACGCCGCCCTCTGGGGGTTAGGTCTGTTCGCGCTCGGCGAGGCCCTTGGCGCGGCTGAGAAATTTGTAGACGTACTCGCGGTGCTTGATCCCCATGATCGACGCAATTTCCTCGGCGCTTTTGCCCTCGGCGCGGAGAGCGGCACACCGCTTGGCGCGCTCGTTGAAGCGGACGGTGGTTGCCCGCTCGCGCTTTCTCACCGCGTGCCCGCACCGCGTCACGAGGTTCTTGAACGCCGCGTCGCAGATGCCGACGCGCGAAGCGGCGACTTCAAGATTCTCGCCAGCGACGTAGGCTTCAACCGCCGCCCTTTCTTCGGGGGTCGGCGGGCGCTTGGTCGTGTCTACGCCGCGCTTGTTCATGATCTGCCGGACGCGCTCTCGCGTGATGCCGAACTCGGTCGCAATTTTCTCAAGCGTCGCGCCTTCGTCACGCATCGCCTTCATGCGCGTGAACCGTTCGTCGTCGCGGTGGCTCATTCCAATCTTCTGCGCTTCACCCGGCGGCCGGGCCTCGATGCCGAGCGTGCGGAGCGCGTTCCTAACGGTGCCGATGGTGCAGCCGTGCTTCTGCGCTGTGTTTTCGAGCGAGAGGCCGGACTGATAAGTTTCGGCGATTTCCTGAAAACGGGCCAGCCGCCGCGCCAAGGTCGGTGACGGCGCGTTGGGATCGCGGACCGGGATTTCGGGTAGTGGCCGCAACGGGACGACCCGCTTCAGCGCGCTCGAAACGGTGCTGACGCAGCACCCGTGTTTCGCGGCGATTGCTGACATGGTGAGGCCGCCCTCAAAGTCAGCGGCCATCTCGGCATCGCGGGTGGCGCGGCGCGCGGCGGCAGGGGTAACGCCGGACGGGGGCGCTGCCAGCTTCAACGCCCATTCTATTTCATCGCGCACGATCTCGCGAACGCGGGCTTCCGTGGGGGGCGAGGGCTGGTCGCCAAAGAGCCGGTGAACCTTGTCCATGCGGTCTTGTTCGCACATAACGAACTTCCGTGCAATAGCAAAGTTCGCACGCCCCGAACTTTTATTCGGGTGCCGATCTGTCAGTCAGGAATCGTCAGGGAATGGGCGGTTCAGCCGGTCGTGCCGGTCCGCTCATCAAGAGGCGCGCTGGACTCTACAATGGTGAGTGCGTCTTTGCGCAGGCGGAGGAGCGCCATCGCATGGTCTGGATGCATGAGCAGCTCGTAGGGCTCTACGCCTAGCGCCTCCGCTGCCTCTTTGAGTATCTTCGGAGAGAAGTCCTGCCTGTGGTTGTAGAGGTCGCTCATCGTGGCCCTCGGCCAGCCGGTGAGTTCGCGCATCTTCGCCTGCGCTCCGCGTCCCTTCATGCCCTTGGCCGCCATCCACTCGCGTAGATACCAGAAGGAAGGCTCTTTCGGGATGCCGCGTCGTGCCATGCCCGCATTGTGCGGCAGCCGGCGCTGAAAGTCGGCACGGCCCGTGCGAACAAGGGGGCTTGCGCCGAAGTTCGTTATGTGCGAACAACCAGCGCCATGCGGATCGTCGACTATCGCAAGCATCTTGCGCTCACCCAGGAACAGTTTGCTTCCGTGCTCGGCTTCAAAAGCAAGGGCTTCATCTGCGACATTGAAGATTCCAATAGGTGCTCGGCCAAGGTCGCGCTCGCTATTGAGGCACATTCGAAGGGGCTCGTTGATGCGGCCTCGCTGAACGAGGACGTAGCGGCAGCGCGCAAGGCGGCCGCCTAATGCTTCGGCCTCCGCCTTTTTGCGAGCGACACGACAACGCCCCGCGCATCATGCTCGGCAATAACCTTCGCCGCTCTAGCCATGCCGAGCCGGAACTTCCGCAGGGGCATTGCGAGCTTAAACTCCCCGGCGGTGATGAACATGATCCCGTCGCTGATGGCGTAGGTCGGTATTTCGTCGAGAAACGGCCTTGTGGGCACCCGCTACTCCCGCCCGCATACGCCATAGTCCCGGCTGGCGCGCGATTCTGTCGAAGCGCCGGAAATAATTCTGCGGGCGGTGCGGCGTGAGCGGGGGCAAGGATGGGCGCGTCGAGCACATCGGCCGCGCTACGCTCTATCTTGGGGATTGCCGCGACATTCTGCCAACGCTCGCGGACAATTCCGCCGGCGTCTGCGTAACCTCGCCGCCCTACAACCTCGGGGAAGGCATGGAGGACAAGGGCGGGCTCCGCGTCGGTCACTCTGGCAGCAAATGGGGGCAAGACAAGCTTCGCAACGGCTACGGCGAATATGCTGATAACCTGCCCTATCCCGAGTATTGCGAGTGGCAGAGACAGACGCTGAATCAGCTCTGGCGGATTTGCAGTGGCGCGATCTTCTACAACCACAAGCCCCGCGTGGTGAAGCGTGCGCTCCGGCTCCCGTTCTTCGCTGATCTTCCGCTGCGGCAGGTCATCATCTGGGATCGCGCGAGCGGGTTCAACGCAATGTCGGGCGCGTTCGCCCCGATGTGCGAATGGATACTGCTCTACGCGAAGCCCGCATGGTCGCTGCGAGACAAGGCCGCATCCATGCTCGGCGACGTGTGGCGCATCCCGCCGACGGCAGACGCCGAACACACTGCCAGTTTTCCTCTCGCGCTTCCATTGCGCGCCCTGAACGCCTGCACCGACGAAACGGTGATCGACCCTTTCATGGGTGTAGGCACGACAGGAATCGCTGCCTCCCAACTCCATCGCTCGTTCATCGGGATCGAGCGTGACCCCGGCTACTTCGACATTGCCTGCCGCCGCATCGAGGACGCGCAAAGGCAAGGCTCCCTCTTTGTCGAGAAGGCCGCCTGAATGACCCACCTCATCCCCTACGTCATCCTCGCCGGCCTGCTCATCATGGCTGTTCGCATAGCCTTTGACGAGACAGCGCGCCGCAAGCGTGACGAGGCGGCGAACTACGAGGTTGAGGGCGATTGGCCTTGGACCGGAGCAATCACCGACTCCACCGGCCGCCGTCTCAAGCCGCCCGGCCTCTCCGACCTGTCGATCATCCCCCGCAACATCAATGGAAGGAACTGAAACATGGGACACCACAGCGACCAGCCGTTTGACGGCGACCCGGAGGCTTTCCGGAAGGCTTTCGAGGAGAAGACAAAAATGGCGGATGCCGAGAGCGAGCAAGGGAAGGCGGAGATGATGGAGAAAATCCAGAGCCGCCAGAAGTTGATGCGCGGTCTCTTGGACACGACGGGCTTTATCGGCGCCCTCGGATCGCATCCCGAGGGCAAGCTGACGCCCGCCGACGAAGGCGCGATCCAGTTCGCGATTGGCGAGCAGAACGGCAAGGTCGTTATCGACTTTGGCACTCCCGTTCATTGGCTCGGCATGTCGGCGCAGCAGGCGGCCGATCTCGCTGGTGACCTGATGAAATGGGCGCGGCTGGTTGGCCGCAAGCAGGGCGAAACCATCGCTCTCACCATCGGGGCCTGACCCATGCGCGCCGCCATCCCGCCCCGCCACTCGCCAAGCCGCCCGCCGCTGATCGGGGGCGCGATCGGCACGGCGGGCGGAAAAGGGCTCGCGAGTAAGCAAACAGATCATCCTTCACACTCGAATGACATCGTGAAAGCTACCTGATGCACGGCTCAATGTCTCGCGCCGACACTGAGGCGCAGGTTCATAATTCTGAACCGTCGCCGGGGCTTTTCGGGCGCATTTCGAGCCGCGATTACAGGGGCGCAGTCGCTCAGATAGTGCGCGAGATCAAGGCGGAGCGCGGCTATACCAACGAGCGCCTTGCCGAAATCCTCGGTTGCTCGGAAACGACTGTCTACAACGCCGAAAACGAGAACGGCAACCTTGACGGCGTGACCATGCTCAACCTCGGCGCGATGTGCGGCGGGATGAAACGGCTGCGGCGCATCGAGGCGCTGGTCAACGGCAACCCGCCCGAGCCCCGGACCGAGGACGACGAGCTTGCCGACATCGAGTTGCGCATCGGAGCGTTTCGGGCGCGGCGGGTGAGGGAGGGGGCGAGGTAGTGGCCCGCGACGATCCTGGCCGCCGCTATCGCACCGCGAGCGAACGCTACGAGTCAGGCGGTGCGCTCCGGCGTTTCGTCAGCATCAAGCCGAAGGGCCATCGCGTCCATCTTCCCGCCGCGCATCCGGCGCTGATCGAGGGGCGGACCATGTTCCCGTCCCGCGTCGAGGACCAGAGCGACTGCCCCCGGCTGCTGATCGACGGCCACAACAGCCGCAAGATCGGCCGGCGCGTGACGAAGGGGCGGTGGAAGGGCTTCCCGATCTTCACCCTCACGCTTGAGGAGCGCGCCACCTGTCCCCGAACCTGTCTCGAATGGACCACCTGCTACGGCAATTCGATGAACTGGGCTCGCCGGATCAAGCACGGCCGCGCGTTCGAGGAGCGGCTGTGGGAGGAGCTTGCGGACAAGCAGCGCCAGCATCCCGACGGGTTCGTCGTGCGCCTCCATATTCTCGGGGACTTCTACTCTCCGACATATGTCGAACTATGGGCCGAGGCGCTGGAATGTTATCCGGCGCTCCACGTCTTCGGCTACACCGCTCGCGCGCCGGATAGCCCGGAAGGGATCATCGTCGCCGAGCTGCTCGGCGTCCACCCGACCCGCTGGCGGATGCGCTTCTCGGGCCACGACGGGCCGACTGACGGCGCGGTTGTGATCGACGGCCCTGCGGACACCGAGCACCTGATTTGCCCCGCACAGACCGGCAAGACGGACTGCTGCGCTACCTGCGCGCTGTGCTGGCATTCCGACCGCACCATCGCGTTTTTGAGGCACTGATGGACGGGCCGCCCCTCCCCATCGCCGCGGTTAAGGCCGCCGTCTGCGCCCGATACGGCCTGCCGGCGGGCGCCATGACAGGCCCGAACCGTGAGCGCGTCCATGCCCGGCCGCGACAGGTGGCGATGTATCTCGCGAGCAGCCTCACCGGATATTCGCGCCGCCGGGTCGGACTGCAGTTCGGGCGCCGCCACCACACGACCGTCCTCGAAGCCGTCCGCCGCATCGAGGCCCTGCGCCTGACCCATCCCGAGATCGACACCGCGGTCGCCGAGCTGGCGGCGGAGCTTTCCAACCCCCGGCGCGAGGGATTCGCGCCTGCAGAAGGAGCCTGAACATGGCGAAGAAGGCCAAGGTCGGAGACGGCCCGACCAACATTTCGGCGGCCAAGGAAACGATCCGCGACGCCGTTCCGAAGATCGTCAACCTGAAGGAGCGCCGCAAGGCGATCAACGCCGACATCGCCGAGCTGCGCGAGCGGGTGAATGCCGCCGGCGTGCCGAAGAAGGCGCTCGACCACGCGATCCGCCTGCGCGAGATGGATCCGGACGACCGCCAACGCTACGACGAGGGCTACATCATCGCCCGCGAGGCGATCGGCGTCGCCGTCCAGCGCTCGCTTTTCGAGATGATCGAGACGCCGGCTGGCGAGGGCGCCGGCGACGAGCCGGCCGCCAAGCCGAACGGCAAGACCAAGGGCAAGGACGCCGCGATGGCCGACGCCAAGGCCCATCTCGGCACCGCGCCGGCGCCGGACGCCGTCACCGCCTGATGAGCGCGATCGGCCTCGATCTTGCCCGTCGCACGGGCGCGGCGCTGTGGCTCTCCGGGACCGCCGCGCCGCGCCTGTCGACGCTCCACCTGCCGGGTCAGTCCGAAGAGCTCGGGCGGCCGCTCGAGGCGCTGCGCGCGCACCTGGCGGACGTGCAGGCGATCGAGCCGATCACCCATCTTTTCTTCGAGGCGTCGATCCTGCCCGGGAAGACGAATATCCACACCGTCAACATGCTGTGCGCGCTGGCCGGCATGGCCGAATGGTTCGCGCACCGGATCGGCGCCGAGTGCCGGCGGGTCGAGCAGCAGAGCTGGCGCAAGCATTTCATCGGCCGCGGCACCGGCAAGAGCGAGCAGTTGAAGCGCATGGCGATCGAGGCGGCGCAGGCGCGCGGCTGGAACGTGGAGGACGATCACCAGGCGGACGCGGCCGGCGTGCTCGACTTCGGGCTCGCCTGCTTCGGCATCGAGGTGCCGTGGCGCGATTCTCATCTGTTCGGGGGAGCGCTGGCAGCATGAAGAACGCCGACGCCCGCCCGCGCGTGCATATCTGGCCGGTCGGCGAGCAGGCGGCGTGGTCGGTCGGGCCGAACGGTCACCGGATGCGCGGCGAGACGCCCGGGGCGGCGCTGGACCATGCGCTGGCCGCCCTTGCGCGACCACACGGCGGCGTGGTCGTCATCGTGGAGCCGGGGCTGTGAGCGCGCGGCCGATCGGCGAGATCATCGCGCCCATCATGGCGCGGGCGGGACGCATGGCGAAGGTTCAGGCGATGCTCAACGACGTCGCGGAGCCGGCGCGGCGGAAGGCGATCATCGTCGCCCTGTACGAATTGGATGGAATCGGGGCTGATGACGCCCAGCTGCTGATCGAAGCCTACCAGCTGGAGACGGCGTAGTGGCTGAGTTCCCCGCCCTCCCGCTCTGGACCGACGCCTATCTCGGCGACACGACGCACCTCACGACGATCGAGCACGGCGCGTATCTGCTGCTGCTTATTACGGCATGGCGGACGCGCGATTGTTCGCTGCCGGACGATGATAAAATGCTGGCACGCTATGCTCGCTGCAGCCCCGGGCAATGGAAGCGCCTTCGGCCAATTCTGGAGCCGTTTTTTCGTGTCGAGGACGGCGCCTGGATGCAGGAAAGATTGAGCGACGAACGCGATGCTGTCAAACGGTTTCGAGAAACTCAGTCTGAGAAGGGCAAGAAGGGCGGCAAAGCTAAGTCTCTGAAATACAACAAGCGGCATTTAGCCGGGGCAGAAAGTGGTCAGGCTCCGGCTGTGGCCGGGGCAAAGCCGGATTGTGACCTACCCTACTCCTACTCCACTATTCCGTTAGATAAAGAATCTAACGGGCAGGCCCGGCCTGCCGCGGCCGACCTGGAAAAGGATTTCTGGGATACGGCGAAAGGCTATCTCGGGCGGACCGTCAAGAACCCGGGCGCGCTGGTCGGCAAGTGGCTCCGCGACCACGGCAAGGAAGAGACCGCGCGCGCCCTCACTGCGGCGCAGATCGAGCACGCCGTCGAGCCGATCGCTTATGTCGAGGGCTATTTCCGCCGCCACGCGCAAGACCCTCCAGAGCCGGAGCGGCCGATATGCTGAGCGACTGGAGGCCCCGTCGCGCCGGCAAGCAGCTGTGCCCGAACTGCTCGCACCAGCGAAAGAACAAGCGGGACAGGTGTCTGAGCGTAACGGAGACGGAAAATGGATGGATCTGGCACTGCCACAATGGATGCAGCTTCGACGGCGCCGTCGGCCCTCCATCCGAAGCACGCCGCCTGGATCGAAGCCCGGGGGATTTCCGCCGAGCTCGCCCGCAAGCTCGGGCTGGCGACGGTGCAGCGAGACGGCCGCGCGTGGCTGGCGGTGCCCTATGTCGAGCGCGGGCGGACGATCAATCACAAGTACCGGCTGGTGTCCGAGAAGCGACATCAGATGGACGAAGGGAGCCCGCTCTGTTTGTGGAACCACGACTGCCTGATCGAGGAATCGGACCGGCCGGTGGTCATTTGCGAGGGCGAGTGGGATGCGATGATCGCCCTGCAGCTCGGGTGGCGGGCCGTCTCCGTGCCGAACGGGGCGCCGGCCCAGACGACCGACGACGTAGCGAACGCGAAACGATATGAATATCTCTGGCGCTCCCGCGACGATCTGCTGAGGGTCAAGCGGTTCATCCTCGCCACCGACGGCGACGGACCAGGCATCGCGCTCCGCCACGATCTCGTCGCCCTGCTCGGTGCCGACCGATGCAGCTTTGTCGAATATCCGAGCCATGAAGGCGAGGTGCTGAAAGACCTGAACGACGTGTTGCTGCGGCATGGCGCGGAGGAAGCGGCGCGCGTGCTCAATGCAGCCAAGCCGGTCCCGGTGCGCGGCCTGTTCAAGGTCAAGGACTTCCCAGAGCCGCCGCCGCTCAACTCGATCCCGATCGGCGTCCCCGGCCTGTCCGCGCTCATCAACGTCGTGCCGGGCACGCTCACCGTTCTCACCGGCTGGGCGGGGCAGGGCAAGACGAGCCTCACGATGGCAATCGTCGCCCACCTGCTGCGATCCAGCATCGGCGTCGCGCTCGGCACTTTCGAGACCATGCCGCGGCCGATCCTCGAGCGCCGGCTGCGCGCCGCCATCATCCGCTGCCAGGAATATTCCATCCCCGTCGAGGACATCCTGGCGGCCGACAAGCTGATCGACGCCCACCTCAACGTCATCGCGCAGATGGTCGGCGAAGAGCAGGAGATGACGCTGGAGGACGTGCTCGAGCTTGCCCGCGTCGCGGTCCAGCGTGACGGCGCCAAGGTGCTGATCCTCGACCCGTGGAACGAGATCGAGCACAAGCGGCGCGTCGACGAGACCGAGACCGAATATGTCGGGCGGGCGCTGCGGGCGCTCCGGCGGTTCGCGCAGCAGCATCAGGTGGCGGTCTGGCTGGTCGCGCATCCAACCAAGCCGCAGCACGACGGCAAGGCGCAAGTGCCCGGCCTCTATCACATCTCCGGCTCGGCGAACTGGGCGAACAAGCCGGATTACGGGCTCGTCTACACGCGACCGAACAAGGAAACGAACCTCGCCAAGGTCTACGTCGTGAAGGTCAAGATGGGCCTTCCCGGCAAGGAGGGATGCGCCGAGATCGAATATGATTTCCGCAGCTCGTCCTACCGCGAAGCCCCCACCCAGGCCGCCACCTGATGGCCCGCCCCATCCTCGGCTGGTGTGCCTACTGCGGGCGGGGGCTCGGCCCAACCACGGGAGGCGGATGATGGCATTCCACGAAAACGGCTGGATCATTTTGCGGACCTCTGGTCGCCACACGCTCGGCCTTGCTGCGACCATGGAGAAAACCTGATGGGGAGAAAGCGCGCGGGTGCGAAGCCTCGCGAGATGAAATCACCTGAGCAACAGGGCGCGGAGCTGGCGATCAAGATCGGCGTTCCGTTCGAACAGGTTCAGCGTGGCGGCATGGTGCGCGGGACAATGGTCGATCTGTCTGGTGAACTTGGCGGCCGGCGCATGAGCATGATCCCGGTGCTGCTGAATCGCGGCGGGACGGCGATCGAGCGATGGTTGAGCAATGACGAGAAGCGCAAGCCGCAAGAGCGCCTGTTCGGGGAGAGCGAGCGCAGGGCTATCCGCTATTGTCAGAACCTGTGGACGCGCGCCGAGGGGCACTTGGCGGCCATAGACCATTCGGCTGACCGAGTAGACCAGCCGCTGGGCTGGGCGCAGCAGGAGGCGATCTGTGAGTTGAGCCGCTTGGCAGAGCGCGTGCCCCGCCCGTTCTGGCAATGCTATGAGAACGTAGTTCGCTTTGACGAGGAAGCTGGCGCGGCCGGCTCCAGGCTGGCGAACAACAGCCGCTCCGCCGTCGACGCAGCGCGAACGACGGTGGCGTTCACGGCGAGCCTGATCGGGATGTGGCGCAGGCTCTGATCCGTTGCGGAAAGAAACCCAGTTGACGGCGGTGCGCAGCTAAGTTAAGGGGAGCGGCTAAGTGGGAAATCGCGCCCACAGCGGGCCGAAGCGACGCGCTAACGTCAGCCTCGGCCCTGACCGCAGCGGAGACACCCGCCATGGCTTTCGACTTCATACCCACGATCCCGGCTCCCGTCCACATATCCGAGTTTATGACATCGGATCTGATGCGAGCGGGCGTGTATTTCCTCTACCATAAGGATGAGCTGGTGTACGTCGGGCAGACGCGCACGCTGAAGCTGCGGCTTGATGCTCATCTAGGCGACCGGCGAAAGGTATTCGACTCCGTTGCCTTCATCCCCTGCACGATCGACCGACTGACGGAGATCGAGGGCCACTACATTCGGAAGCACGCGCCGGAATATAACAACTGCGGCGCGGCGAGAATGTCACGGATGATAGGCCGGAGCCGCCCCGCGCCTCGCTATGTTCCGAGCGAGATGATCCTTGTCGACGCCGAGGAAGTTGAGTTCAACCTGTACGAGGCAGCCGAGTTTCTGCTGGTGCCTGAAAGCGACTTGGCGAACTGGAAGGAAACCGGCCTGTTGCCTGACTTCGGGATGGTGACGCTTCTCCATTTCGCGCGGTCCTCTCGGCGCCTGGTAGACCAAGCGCGGAAGGCCGCCGAGAAAGCATTCTAACTGATCCACAGATTCCGCGCCTCCCCCATAGCGCGGACCCGCCGCCGCCATTGCCACAGTCTCACTCCCCTTTCGGCTGGTGAGCGATAGCGCGCGGCGGGAAACACCAGGAGACGCAACCCATGATGGCCGAGCAGGAGCGGATCAATGCGCGCGTGGCGGCTTATATCGCTCAGTTGCCGTTGCCGGAAACGCTTGAGGAAGCCATCGCTGACCGCAATTTCTGGATCGAAGAGGCGTGCCGCTTCTCTCGCAATGAGGACTACTATCGCGGGCTGGTCGATCAGATCGGCAAGATTCTAGGGCGCGAAGCCTACGTCGCCGATGATGGCAGCGTGTCTCAGGACATCCTGCGCGACAAGGTGCCAGAACTGGTCGCCGCCCGACTAGCGGCCTGAAGGAGACGCAACATGCTCGCACTGATCCTTTTGGTAGCGGCTTTCGTCCTGTTCGTGATCGCGGCCATTGGGGTTGCGTCACGGTTCAACCTCATCGCCGCGGGGCTGGCCTGTGCGACGCTGTACGTCCTGCTGGGGAATCTGGCCTAGTGCTGGAGCTGGGGTTTGGCGGTCGGCTCGGTTTTTCGTCGTCGCGCGTGCCCGCCCCCTACGTCTTCACCAACGCCGAAGCCTCGGCGCTGGTCGCGCGGATGACCACTGCTCCGACGCGCTTGCGCAAGCAGCGGATCGACACGCTCGTAGGCTCGCTCAAGACGGCGGGGGTATGGGCGAAGCTCGACGCGCTCTACGTCATGGCCGCGCACGACGCACAGGCGGCACGGCTCAACTGGATCGCCGACGTCTTCAACCTCACAGCGGTAAGCGCGCCGACGTTCACGGCCGACCGGGGATACGCCGGCGACGGCTCGACAAGCTATCTCGACACCGGCTTCAACCCGGCCACGGCATCGACTCCGAACTATGTTCAGGACAGCGCGCATTACGGCTGGTGGGTTCAGGATGGCTCGGCAGCAGCCGTCAACGATTTCGGCAACACGAACAGCAGGGGAAACTCTGCCGCAAGCTCCACCAGCATAACCGCCCGCATCAACGGCGCCAGCGGCCTCAACGCCACGGTGACGGATGCCGACAGGCCGCTCGGCTGGACCTGCGTTGCCCGCCCTGATTCTGCGAACATGGAGATAATCTGCGAGCTGGAAGCGGCGGACACCACCGCCATAGCCTCGCAGACGCCTACTTCCGCCAACTTCTTCATCGGATGCTTCAACAGCGCGGGTTCTCCGTCGAGCTTCAGCACCCGCCGCTACGCCGCAGTCCATTTCGGCGAATATCTGGACGATACGGAGCGGGACGCGACCCGCAACGCGCTCAGCACCTATTTGCAGGCCGTTGGCGCGGCTTCTGCCGATCCTGACGTTCCCACCATAACCAACGGCACGTTCGACAATGCGGACGGCTGGACGCTCAACGACACGGGCGGGACGGCGAGCGTCACCATCGGCAGCGGTACGCTCAATTTCCTCGGCGGGAGCGACCCCAACAACACTTGGGCCGAAGCCGAAGTCTCTGGCGTGGTCGAGAATGATACGGTGACACTACAATATGAGGTGTCGAGTGTTTTGAGCGTACCGTTCCTCAGGTTCACGCTAGGTGGCGGCGCAAATGCCGACGGCGCCATTACAGTCGGGACACATACTGTCGAACTTACCTGCGGCGCTTCAGGAACAAACCTTCGTGTGTGGAATACCGCCTCCGTTTCAGGCCGCGACATCAGCATCGACAACCTCATCTTTATCTAAGGAAAGGAACAACCATGTTCGTGAACGCCCCGCTTGCCGTCGAAGGTTACACCAACGCCCGCAACACCAAGGCGTGCGACGGCGCGGTCGAAATGCTCGGAAGCACGCAGCCCCAGGCCACGCTCGACCTTGCCGAGCCGATGCTGGAGGCGACGGACTATACCGTGGATTTCGAGATCGAGAGCCTCAGCTCCGGCTCCGTCTTCTTCGTCGCGCAGGCCGGCGGAAACACCGCCCCGACGAACGTCGTGGGCGCGCACAGCCTGACGTTCACGAACCTCGGCGAATGCTCCCAGATCGCGCTGCGCGGTTACTCCAACACCGTCGCCCGCATCAAGATCACCAGCCTCGCAGCCGCATAAGGACAGGATAGATGGCCGACGAAGTTCAGGTATTCGAAATGGCGGCCCTTCGGGGGGACACACCGTTGCGCGTCGTGCCATTCATCGAAAAGCAGGTGATCGATATCGACGGAGCAGCCTCGGCGGCTTTCAACCGCGGCACGACGATGGTCACGATCATCACCAGCATAGATTGTTCGGTCGAGTTCGGCGCGGCTCCTGCGGGAACTGGCGACACTTTCCCGCTCAACGCCGACGAGCCGTATGACTTCGCCGTGATCGCCAACCACAAGGTCATCGCCGTTTCCTAGGCGCGTCTCCTTTCCCAGCCGACATCCGGCGGCGGCTCCGAGGCTTTCGATCCCTCTCAGGGCAAACCCGCGACGCGCCTGGGGCCATTGGCTAGCGGGAAATCGATCGAACGCCGGAACCAATCACGGAGCGACCCGAATGTCAGGACCGCTCAGCAATGCTCGACACGAACGGTTTGCTCAGGCCCTCGCCGATGGTGAGACAGCCGACGCAGCCTATGAGATCGCCGGCTATAGACCGAACCGAGGCAATGCTGCCACGCTCAAAGCAAAGCAAAACATTCGCAATCGGGTCGACGAGATATTGGGCGCCGCAGCCGCTCGCGCCGAAATCGATCAAGCCTACGTCCTTTCGACTATCGTAGAGACTGTCGAGCGATGCAAGCAGGCGCGTCCCGTTCTCGACAGAAAGGGCGACCCGGTACTGACAGAATTGCCCGATGGGAACGCAGCTCCAGCCTATGCCTTCGACTCTCGCGCCGTCCTGAAGGGCTCTGAACTTCTCGGCAAGCATCTCGGCATGTTCACGGAGAAGCACGAGGTGACTGGCAAGGACGGGGGTCCGATCGAGACCCGCGATGTTTCCGATGAAGAGGCGGTGCGGCGGATGCTGTTCGTCATCGCCCGCGCCCGCAGGGATCGCCAGCCGACCATTCAATGACCCGCGCGCGTCGGGCCTGAACGCGCATCTCCATAAGCACAAAGCATCAAGCAGGAGCCTAACATGACGAAGATTCTCACCTCGCTTCATGGCCGCAAGATCGGCCTCGGCCCCGAAGGCACCACAGGCGGTCTCAAGGGCGGTTCCCCGCTGATCGCGACAGGCGGATTTGTCGCGGGCGATCACGGCAACCAGATCCACCTTCCCTCGCCGTCGGTCATTTCGATGTTCGACGACTTCAC
>Ga0299914_10000089_pt1 | contig 51091 bp, 49 predicted proteins | sample RVTome_10_FD_201361 | JGI IMG/M metagenome (GOLD analysis project Ga0299914, IMG submission 201361) | Soil microbial communities from uranium-contaminated site in the Upper Colorado River Basin, Wyoming, United States - RVT153D57 (version 2) ... | reverse complement strand
TGATGGGCGAGAAGAAGATGTCGAAGTCGCTCGGCAACGTGCTCGACCCCTTCGAGGCGATCGAGCGCTACGGCGCCGACGCGCTGCGCTTCTACTGCTTCCGCGAGGTCAGCTTCGGCCAGGACGGCTCGATCTCCACGGCCGGCTTCGAGGCCCGCTACGAGGCCGAGCTGGCCAACGACTTCGGCAACCTCGCCAGCCGCGTGCTGGCGATGGTCGACCGCTACCGCGCCGCGACCGTGCCCGAGGCCCAGGTCGACGCGGTGCTCGCCGAGGACTTCGAAGGCGTCGTCGAGCGCTTCGGCGAGCTGCTCGACCGCGCCGAGCTGACCCAGGCCCTGGAGGAGGCCTGGCGGCTGGTGCGCCGCCTCAACCGCTACGTCGAGGAGACGCGTCCCTGGGAGCTGGCCCGCGACGAGGCCGACCCCGAGCGCCTCGACGAGGTCCTCTACAACCTCTGCGAGGGCCTGCGCGTGACCACCCTGCTGCTCGTCCCCTACCTACCGCGGACCGCCGAGCGCCTGCTCGTCGCCCTCGGCGAGGGCTCGCGCGCCCTCGCCGAGCTCGGCTCCCGTCCCGGCGGCCAGCGGATCGAGCGCCTGCCGCCGCTATTCCCGAAGATCGAGTCGGGCGCGTGAGCCGGGCGCGAGGGCTCGCGGCCCTCTGCCTCTGCCTCAGCGCGGCGCTGTTGCTCGCTCCCGCGGCCGGCGCGGAGTGGCGAACGGTCCCCAGCCCGGCGGGGCAGATCCGCGACCTCGTCGCCGCCGACGCCGACACCTGGCTGGTCGAGCCGCAGCCCACCTGCTGCACCCCCAGCTTCCATGTCACCGGGGACGGCGGCGCCGGCTGGAGCACCGTGCAGGTCCCGGGCTACGACTTCGCGAGGTCGGTCGGGGCGGCGACGGACGGCTCCTTTCGCGTCCTCGCCTGGACGAGCAGCGTCAAAGATCCGCGCGAAGCGCGGCTCTTCCGGATCGCCGGGGAAAGCGTCGAACCGCTCGGGCCGGCGATCGAGACGGAGACGACCTTCTTCAACCAGACCGCCGCCGTCTCCGCGGACGGCGTCACCTGGGTGCCCTACCTGGACGGCGCAGCGAACCACCGCCTGGCCGTGATCGGGGCCGACGGCTCCTCCTCGGTCCTCACCCCGCCGGCCGGGCCGACGCCCACGACCGAGTGGAAGGCCCAGCGCACGGGGCTGGGTCTGCGCCTGCTTCGCTTCGCCCCCGAAGGCCCGGTCCCGAGCGCCTTCGCCCGCGAAACCTTCCGGCTCGACGGGGGGAGCCTGGTCCCGGCGGAGGCCCAGCCGGTGGACTACATCGACGGCGAGCTCTGGATGGGGGGCTCGGGGGCGATCTCCTGGGACGGCGGCGCGCACTGGTCCTACAGTCGCGGCGGCTCCCTCGTGCCGAGGGCGCCGGGCCTGGGCATGCCCCGCTACATGACCCTCCCCGGCGGCGGCATCGCCGCGTCGTTCTCCCCCGCTCTCTTCCGCCGTACGGGGCTCGACTGGCCCGCGGGGGTGCCGATCAACTTCGTCGTCGACGCCGGCCCGCTGATCGCCTGGGACGGTGCGGCGATCCACGTCCACGCGGGGCTCCTGCCGCCGCCGCCGACGGCGATCGGCGCGCTCGAGCCCGACACCCGCGCCCTGGTCGAGCGGGCGAACCTGTTCCGCGCCGACGCCGGGCTGCCGCCGCTGATCGGCGACGCGCTGGTCAGTCAGGCCTCGCGCAACCACTCCCGCTACACCATGCTCAACGCCAATAGCCCCGGTCCCGAAATCGGTCACGACGAGCTGACGGGGCGGCCGGGGTTCACCGGCGTCACGCCGTGGGCCCGCTGCGAAGCCGTTGGCACGGAGTGCGGCGGGGAGATAATGCACTCGGATCAGGTGGACCCGGTGGCGGACTGGCTCGCCACCCCCTTCCACCGGCCGCTGCTCGCCTCGCCGGCCGGCGGCATCGTCGGCGCCGGCCAGGTCGAGGGCGGCTGGGCGGTGATGAACTCCAAGAGCCAGGAGCAGAGCGTCCTGGTCCGCCCCTTCGGCTATCCCAACGGTCGCTGGCGGGGGCGGGAGGGGTTCGCGGGCGAGCGCCCGGACCCGGTGAAAGCCTGCCAGGCGGGCGGCCAGCCGGTCGAATACCCGGTCGGGATCGCGGTCACCCTCTTCATCCCGGCCGACTTCGTCCAGGACGACGCGAAGGTCACCCGAATCGAGGTCCGGGCCCGCGGCACGAGCGCCGCCCTCGCCGGCTGCCTGCTCGAAGACTCCGACTTCTACGGCCTGGGGACCACCGGGATCTTCCTGCTCGACGACCCGCTCCTGCCGGGGACGACCTACGACGTGCGCGGCGTCTGGGAGACGCCCTCCGCCCTGGGGGGCTTCGAAGACAAGATTCCCGGGACGCAGACGACCCTCGCCCACGAGTGGTCCTTCGCCTTCCAGCCCGACGGCTACGGCCAGCGCAGGCGCGTGCGGCGTTGCCAGGCCGTGAAGCTGCGGCGGATCGGGGCGCGAACCGCGCTGCGGCGGGGCAAGCGCCGGGGCGCGAAGAAGGGCCTGCGCGTGCGGCTGCGGCTCAGCCACCCGGCGCGGGCGCGGCTGCGGCGCGCCGTGCTGATCCTGCCCGGCAAGGGGAAGCGGCGCCGGGCGCGCCTGCCGCTGGGCAGGCTGCGCAAGCGCGATGTCCGCGTCGGCCGGCGCTCCGTGCTGACGCTCAGGCTTCGGCGGCGCCTCGCGCGACGCTTGCCGGCCGGTGAGAAGGTGAGGCTCCGCCTCACCTTCCGCGCCCAGCGCCGCCGCGGCTGCGCCCGCCGGGCGACCTTCTCGCGCCGGCTCGGCGCCCGGGTCGGTTGGGTGAGGCTGAAGGCACCGGCGTCCTGGCGCTCGCCCAAGAAGGCCAAGCGGCGAAGCCGCGGCGGCTAGAGCGCGAGCGGCACCCGCACCCGCCCCCGGCCCCCGATTTCGTTCCGGTGCGCCTTATGCACCGTATAGGTGCATAAGGCGCACCGGAAGCGGCGGGCGGCGGGCGGCGGGCGGCGGCGAGCGGCTAGCGGGGGTTATTGGAGGGAGTCGGGGGTGAGCTGGTCGGGGGTCGTGTAGCCGCAGAGGGCGAGGGTGAGGTCGAGCTCGGCGAGGTGCATCTTCAGCACCGCCTCGACGCCCTGCTGACCCTCCAGCGCCAGGCCCCAGACGTACGGACGGCCCAGGCAGACGGCGTCGGCGCCGAGGGCGAGCGCCTTGATCGTGTCGGCGCCACCGCGGATGCCGCTGTCGAAGAGGACGGCCAGCTCGCCGCCGACGGCCTCGGCGATCGGCGGCAGGGCATCGAGCGAGGCGATCGCGCCGTCGACCTGGCGGCCGCCGTGGTTGGAGACGACGATGCCGTCGACGCCGCGACGCGCCGCCTCGCGCGCGTCCTCGACGTGCTGGATGCCCTTGACCAGGAGCGGCAGCTCGGTCCGCTCGCGCAGCCAGGCGAGGTCCTCCCAGCTCAGCGAGGGGTTGGCCTGGACGGCGAGGAAGTGGCCCGTCGCGGCGCCCTGGTCCTCCTCGGGGGTGCGCTCCAGGGCGGCGCGGAAGACCGGGTCCTGGAAGTAGTTGGCGACGCCCATGCCGTTGAGGAAGGGCAGCCAGGCCTGCTGCAGGTCGCGCGACTTCCAGCCCGGCACGAAGGTGTCGACGGTGAGCACGATCGCGCCGTAGCCGGCCGCAGCCGCCCGCGCCACGAAGCTCGCCGCCAGCTCGCGGTCGTCGGGCCAGTAGAGCTGGAACCAGCGCGGGCCCTCGCCGCCCGCCGCGGCGATCTCCTCGAGCGTGAAGTGGGAGGCGGTGCTGGCGATCAGCGGCAGGCCGAGGCCCGCCGCGGCGCGCGCCGTCGCCAGCTCGCCGTCGGGGTGGACGATGCTCTGCACGCCGATCGGCGCGAGCAGCAGCGGCGCCGGCATCGCCGTGCCGAGGACGGCGGTCGAGAGGTCGCGCTGGGCGACGTCGCGCAGCATGCGCGGCACGATCCGCCGCCGCCGGAAGGCCTCACGGTTGGCGTCCGTCGTCTCCTCGGCTCCGGCGCAGGCGAAGACGTAGTTGGCGGCGCGCTCCTCCATCGCCGCCTCGGCGCGCCGCTCCAGCTCGGCGACCGAAACCGGGATCGAGGGCGCCTCGCCGGCCCAGCCCGCGGGCGTAGATCTCGCGGTAGTGGTCGGCGAAGTCCGCCATGCGACCGAAGGCTATCCGGCCACGGAGACGAAAGCGCCCTCATAGATCCGTTGAGTATTCGAGCTTTTCAGCGTTTGATTACCTAGTTTTCAGTAGATACTTTGTAAGTCAAACGCTGGCTTGGCTTGCCTTGTCGGCCTGAGGGAGGAGGTTCCCCCCATGAAGAAAACCGCTGCATCCATACGTGAACGTGTCCATCTCCGGTCGCGGCTCGTCCCGCTCGCCCTTGCGGCGAGCGTGGCGCTGCTGCTTGCCGGCCTCTGCGGGAGCGCTTCGGCAAAGTCCAAGCGGCATCCTCTGATCAAGCGGGACGGCAAGATCCACGCCTGCTACAAGGTGAAGGGCAAGCCGCGGGGGATGCTGCGCGTGGTGCGCAGCCGCAAGGCGCGCTGCCGCCGCGGCGAGCGCAAAGTCGCCTGGGCGGCGGCGGCGATGACCGGGCTGCCGGGCGCCGACGGCACCCGCGGCGTGCAGGGCGCGTCGGGGGGGAGCGGCTCGACCACGACGACGATCGAACAGACCGAGACGCTCGCGACCCAGGTCGACACCCTGACGCAGCGAATCGAGGGCCTGGAAGCGACGCTCGCCGGCGTCACCAACGGCGACCTGCTCGGGATGCTGGGCACCCTGCAGGGCGTCACCAACCAGGACCTGACGGGGGTGCTGGGCACCCTGCAGGGGGTGACCAACGAAGACCTGCTGGGGGTCGTGAACGCCGTGCCCACCCTCGCCACGGCTTGCACGACGCTGGTTGAGCAGTCGAACAGCCTGCTGGGGCTCATCGACATCCTCGACACGCTCGACCTCTTGGGTTTGCCCGGGGTGCTCGACCCACTCGGCATCTGTCCCGAGCCCGAAGCCTGACCCGGCGGAGGGATCGCCCCGAACGGCCCGCGCCTCCGAGGGAGCGCGGGCCGTTCGGCGCTGTGGCTCATGGATAGCCTAGGGGCGTGATCGACTCCCATACCCACCTCTTCCTCTGCGAGCGAGACGAGGCGGAGGTGGTCGCCGCCGCCCGCGAGGCCGGCGTGGGGCGGCTGCTCGACGTCGGCCTCGAGGCGGAGTCCAACCGCCTCGCCCTCGCCGCCGCCGAGCGCCACGAGGGCGTCTTCGCGACCGTCGGCTGCCATCCCACCGAGGCGGCGGGCTTCGACGACGCCCGCGCCGAGGAGATCGCCCGTCTCGCCGCGGAGAGCCCCAAGGTGCGGGCGATCGGCGAGGCCGGCATCGACTACTACCGCGAGACGGCGAGCCGGGCCGAGCAGCGTCGCGCCCTCGAGGCGCAGGTCGAGATCGCCCGCGAGCGCGGCCTGCCGATCGTCATCCACGCCCGCGACCCCGAGGGGGAGACCGGCGCCGTCGACGACGTCTTCGCGATCCTCGACGCCCGCGCCGACGGCGTGCCGGTGATCCTGCACTGCTTCCTCGCTCCCTGGCGGGCCCAGGACGCCGTCGACCGCGGCTGGCACTGCTCCTTCTCGGGGATCGTCACCTACCCCGGCGCCGAGCAGCTGCGCGAGGCGGCCGCGGCGCTGCCCGACGAGCTGCTCCTGGTCGAGACCGACGCGCCCTACCTGGCGCCGCAGCCGCTGCGCGGCCAGACGAACGAGCCGGCCCACGTCGTCGCCACCGCCGAGGTGGTCGCCACGGTGCGCGGCGTCTCCTACGCGGAGCTGGAGCGGACGGTGGAGGCGAACGCGCGGACGCTCTTCGGCTGGTAGCCGTGGTCCGGCTGGGGCAGAACTTCCTCGCCGACCCCAACCTGCTCGACGCGATCGTCCGCGACGCGGGGCTGGGCGCCGGCGACGTCGTGCTCGAGATCGGCGCCGGGGAAGGAGCGCTGACCGGGCGGCTCGCCGCCGCCGCGGCGCACCTCCACGCGATCGAGATCGACCGGCGGCTGGAGCCCGTGCTGGCGCCCCTGGCGGCGCGCCCGGAGGTCGAGCTGCACTGGGGCGACGCGCTGGGGCTCGACCTCGCCGGGCTCGACCCCGCTCCCACCGCCGTCGTCTCGAACCTGCCCTACGCGGTGGCGACGCCGGTCGTCCTGCGCACGATCGCCGAGCTGGCGGCGGTGAGGCGCTGGACGGTGATGGTGCAGCGCGAGATCGCCGACCGGCTCCGTGCCGCGCCGGGCAGCCGCACCTACGGCTCGCCGAGCGTGCTCGTCCAGCTCGCCTGCGAGGTGCGCCTGCTGCGCACGGTCGACCCGGCGGTCTTCCGGCCCCGGCCGCGGGTCGAGTCGGCGATCCTCGCCCTGCGCCGCACCGGGCCGGGCGCCGACGCGCCGACGCGGGAGCTGGTCCGCGCCGCCTTCGCGCACCGCCGCAAGTCGCTCGCCCGCTCGCTCGAGCTGGTCCGTCCCGGCTCGCTGGCGGCGGCGCGCCGCGCCCTGGAGGAGCTTGGCCTGGCGCCCGGCGCGCGCGCCGAGGCCCTCTCCCCCGAGGCTTTCGCCGCGCTATCGGCGAAGCTCCAGACCTGAGCCGCCCCAAAAAAGCCGAATGCGCATCCTCGCCCCAGCCAAGCTCAACCTCTGCCTCCACCTCGGCGCCCGGCGCGCCGACGGCCTGCACGAGCTCTGCTCGCTCTTCGAGCCGCTCGCCCTGGCCGACCCGATCGAGCTGAGCGAGGCGGCCCGCGACGAGGTGGTCTGCCCCGGCGTGGAGGGGGAGAACCTGGTCGCGCGGGCGCTGGCGGCGCTGCGCGAGCGGGCCTGGGAGCGGCCGCCGCTGCGCGTCGAGATCGAGAAGCGCATCCCGGTCGCCGCCGGCCTCGGCGGCGGCAGCGCCGACGCCGCCGCGGTGCTGCGCCTCGCGGCGGGCGAGGTCGGCGACCTGGAGGCGGTCGCGGCGGAGCTGGGGGCCGACGTCCCCTCGCAGCTGCGCCCGGCGCTGGCCCTGGTGCGGGGGGCGGGGGAGCGGGTCGAGCGGCTGCCCGAGCCCGCCCCGCACGCGGTCGTGCTGCTGCCCGACGGGGGCGGCCTCGCCACCGCCGACGTCTTCGCCGAGGCCGACCGGCTCGGCCTCGGGCGCGACCCCGGCGAGCTGGCGGAGCTGGCGGCGCGGCTGCGGGTGGCGGCCGGGGAGGGAGCCTCGCCGCTCGCCTACGCCGAGCTGCTCGTCAACGACCTCGAGCCGGCGGCGCGCTCGCTGCGGCCGCGGGTCGGCGAGGCGCTCGGCGCCCTGCGCGCGGCCGGCGCGCCGCTGGCCCTGCTCGCCGGCTCGGGCCCGACCGCATTCGGCCTCTTCGCGAGCCTCGACGACGCGCGCGCGTCGGCCGCCAGGCTCGACCGCGACGAGGCGATCGTCTGCGCCGCCGGGGTCGCGCCGTGAGGCTGCCGGGGGAGCGCGAGGGCGGGTCGCGGCGGAGTCGCCGCCGGCGCCTGCTGCGGCCGCTGATCGTCGCCGCCATCCTCGCCGGCTACCTCTTCGTCGGCCGCGAGCTGGGCGAGATCGACCTGCAGGCGCTGCTCGAGGACATCGCCGATACGCTCGGCTCCTGGACCTACCTGCTCGTCGGCGTCTTCGCCTTCGCCGAGACAGGCGCCTTCATCGGCCTCGTCGTACCCGGGGAGACGACGATGCTGCTCGGCGGCGCCGTCGCCGGGCAGGGCGCGGTCGACGTCTACCTGCTGATCGCGATCGCCTGGTTCGCCGCCTGGCTGGGCGACACGACCAGCTTCTTCGTCGGCCGCCGGCTCGGCCGCGGCTTCGTGCTCCGCCACGGGCCGCGAATCGGGATCGGCCGCGAGCGCTTCGAGCGGGTCGAGGACTACTTCTCCCGGCACGGCGGCAAGACGATCTTCGTCGGCCGCTGGATCGGCATCGTCCGCGCCCTGGCCCCGTTCATCGCCGGCAGCTCGGCGATGCGCTATGGCGCCTTCGTCCCCTACAGCATCCTCGGCACCGGCCTCTGGTCGAGCGTCCACATCCTCATCGGCTACCTCTTCGCGCGCAGCATCGAGACCGCCGCCGAGTACGCCGGCCGCGGCTTCTTCCTGCTCGCGACGACGATCGTCGTCGTCGCCGGGGTCGTCTTCGCGATCCGTCACTTCCGCGTCGAGGAGAACCGCCGCGCCGCCCTGGAGCGGATGGAGCACCACGCCGCGACGCGCTGGCTGCTCGCCCTCGGGCAGCGCTTCCGCCCGCAGCTGCGCTTCCTCTGGGACCGGGTGACGCCGGGCGGCACCTTCGGGCTCGAGTTCACGACGCTGATGGCGATCCTCGCCGTCGCCAGCTTCGTGCTCGTCGCCTACACGGTGATCGTCAGCGGCGACGCCGGGCCGACGCCGGGCGACACGACGGCGCTCGACGTCGTCGAAAGCCTGCGGGCGGGTTGGCTGGTCGACGTCGCCGAAGCGGTCACCGAACTCGGCTCCGACTCTCTCGTCGTCCCGATCGCCGTCGCCTGCGGCCTCGCCCTCGCCGCCGGCCGGCGCTGGGCGGAGCTGGCGGTGCTCGTCGCCGGGATGACGATCGTCCAGCTCGCCGTGCCGGAGCTGAAGGACTCGATCGCCCGGCCCCGCCCGGAAGGGGGGCTGATCGAAACGGGGGGCGACGCCTTCCCCAGCGGCCACGCCGCCAACTCGGTCCTCTACGTCTGGCTGGCGGTGACGATCGTGATGCGATTGCGCCCCGGGATGGCGCGCGGCGCGGCGGTGGTGACGGCGGGGATCGCGCTGGCGGCGCTGGTCGGGCTCTCGCGCGTCTACCTCGGCCTCCACTACCTCAGCGACGTCAACGGGGGTTGGGCGCTCGCCGCCGCCGCCTTCTCGCTCTGCGCGGCCGTGACCCTCGTCGTCACGACGGTGCGGCAGAATGGGCGGGGTGCTGCCGCTGGCGCTGCAGAAGATCGAGAATGAGTACGTGCTCTTCGGCGTCGCCGGGCTGGTCAGCCTGGTCGCCTTCGTCGGCCTGATCCTCGTCCCCGCGGTCAGCTCCTACGGGCGCTTCTGGGAGAAGGCCGCCGCGGGGTTCCTCTCCCTCTTCGTCCTCGCGGCGCTCGTCCTGATCGGCGTCGTCGCCGGCCTCGCCTTCGTCTACTACTACAACGACATCGTGGAGCTCCTCCAGTGAGGCGGGTTCGTCGGCTCCGGCGGCGTCTCGCCGCCGGCCTGCCGGCATCCGACGCCGAGACGCTCACCGGAACACTCCCCACCCGCCTCACTGGAGCACGACCTCTTTTTTCCCGATAATTGGCCTCGTGACGGCGACTTCGAAGCAGGCCGACCCGCTCGAGGCGCTCTCCGAGGCGGTCGAGTCGGGGGCGGGGCTGCCGGCGGTGGCACGGGCGGCGGCCAGGGTGCTGGAGGCCAGCGTGGCGCTGATCGATCGCTCCAGCGCGGTGCTGGCCGTGGCCGGCGCCACCTCGGACCAGGAGCGGAAGCTGCTCGGCGGCGGCGAGGAGGTGACGCGGGTCGAGCTGCGCGTCGCCGACAGCCCCGTCGGCGAGCTGCGCTACCGGGGCGCGGAGCCGCCCGAGCCGGCGATCGCGCGCATGGTGACGACGCTGCTGGCCCTGGAGCTGGAGCGCTCGCGCTCGCCGGAGTGGGAGAGCGAGGAGGTCGCGGGTGCCTTCGTCGCCGCGGTGCTGGCGCGCGAGGTGACCGACCGCGGCGACATCGTCGCCCGCGCCGCCGAGCTGGGCGCCGACCTGGAGCGGGGCGCCGGGGTGCTGATCGTCCACGCGGTGCCGCGCTCCGCGCAGGCGGAGGAGTGGCGGGCGCGGGTGCTGACCCTCGTCCAGCGCGCCCTGCGCTCCCCGGCGCCGGGCTCGCTGGCCAGCCTCAGCGGCGAGGAGGCGGCGGAGATCGCGACGATCGTCCCCGCCGCGGACGACGACCGCGTCGAGCGCGCCGGCGCGGCCCTCTCCCGCGAGCTGGCCGACGGGCTCGCCGGCTTCCACCTGACGATCGGCCACAGCCGCCACGCGGCCGATCCGGTCGACCTCTACCGGGCTGGCAACGAGGCGCGCCTCGCGGTCAACGTCGGCGAGGCCGAAGGCCGCGCGCTGCTCGCCTTCGAGGAAACCGGCTCCTACCGGCTGCTGCTGCCGGCGATGAGCGAGGACCCGGACGAGCTGGAGCGCTTCTACGCCGAGACGATCGCCCCGCTCGCCGCCTACGACGAGCAGTACGAGACCGAGCTGGTGCCCACGGTGGAGGCCTACCTCGACAACGACGGCAACGTCGCCGCCACCGCCAAGCAGCTCTTCACCCACCGCCACACGATCCGCTACCGCCTCGAGCGGGTGCGGGAGCTCTGCGGCCACGACGTCTCCGCCACCGAGGGGCGCGAGAAGCTCGGCCTCGGCCTGAAGACGATGCGCGTCCTCGGCATCGCTTCCCCCCGAGGCCCGGCCCAGGAGCCGGGCGCGGAAGCCGGCAAGGTGCCGCGCGGGGGCGAGGAGTAGAGGCGGGTCCCTCGCCCCGACGACCTCCCCGGTGGCCCCCGACCGACGCCGCCGGATTCCGGGGGAAGGACTCGAACCCTCTCTTCCAGGACCAAAACCTGGCGTGCTGGCCGATTACACCACCCCGGATCGCGCCCTCGAGCCTAGCGCCCGCCCCCGCACCCCCTTTTTTGCCAACTGCATCGACTTCTTCCCCTGCCAGGGGAAGAAGTCGATGCAGTTGGCGCGATGGTGTCCGGTGGGGCGCTTAGGGTCGCGTCATGGAGATGGGGAGCGTCTCGATGGACCCCGAGGTTCGCGAGGGGCTGCGACGGGCCTGGAAGGCGCTGATGGCGATCGGCGTGGCGGCGATCCTGGTCGGCTGCGTGGCGATCCTCGTGCCGGCGGTGGCCTCGGTGGCGACGGCGGTCTTCATCGGCTGGATCCTGGTGATCGCGGGCGCCTTCCTGGTCGCCGCGGCGTTCGCCGCGACCTCGATCGGGACGGTGGTGCTGCGCTTGGCCTGGGCGCTGCTGACCGTGATCGTCGGCCTCTGGCTGATCGTCGAACCCGACAACGGCACGCTGACGCTGACCCTGGTGCTCGGCCTCTACTTCCTCTTCATGGGCGTCACCCGCATCGCCGTCGCCTTCGCCGCCCGCGGCCAGGAGGGCGCCGGGCTGGTCGGCCTCAGCGGCCTCGCCGGCCTGCTGATCGGCATCCTCGTCCTCGCCAAGCTCCCCAGCAGCGCCGACTGGGCGATCGGCCTGCTCGTCGGCATCGACCTCATCTTCGCCGGCTGGACGCTCTGCAGCGTCGCCCTCGTCGGCAGGGACCTTTCGCGGGCTTCGTGAGCGAAGCTCGCGCCTGACTCGCTCCCGCCGTCTCGTCCCGGCACCTGCGTATCTCGCGCGGGTGGCACGGGGAGAGGGTCGAGAACGGACGCATGCGCCCGCCCGCAGACCCCTCTCCCCATGGCAGGACCCGCGCGCCGGCACTACGATCCTGGGGTGGAGTCTCCCTTGGTGCTCGTGATGGCGGCCGGCGAGGGAACGCGCATGCGTTCCAGCCTGCCGAAGATGCTGCACCCGGTCTGCGGGCGGCCGATGGTCGCCTGGCCGATCCTCGCCGCGCGCGAGGCGACCGGGGCGGAGTGGGTCGTCGCGATCGACTCGCCCAGCCAGAGCATCGTTCCCGGCCTGCCCGACAAGGTGCGCATCGTCACCCAGCCCGAGCCGGACGGCACCGGCGGCGCCGTGCGGGCCGTCCTGCCCCTGATCGAGGAGGCCGAGACCGTGCTCGTCCTCTCCGGCGACGTGCCGCTGATCTCCGCCGCGACGATCTCCGCCCTGCTCGAGGCGCACGCCGCCGCGGGCGCGGCGGCGACGATGCTGACCATCGAGCTCGACGATCCGGGCACCTACGGGCGCGTCGTCCGCGGTGGCTCCGGCGAGGTCGCGCGCGTCGTCGAGGCCAAGGCCGCCGGCGACGCCACGCCCGAGCAGCTGGCGATCCGCGAGGTCAACGCCGGCACCTACGCCTTCCAGGCGGCCCCGCTCGCCGCCGCCCTCGCCGGCCTCTCCGCCGACAACGCACAGGGCGAGCGCTACCTTCCCGACGTGCTGCCTGCCCTGCGCGCGGCCGGCCACGCGGTCGCCGCCCACGTCGTCGACGACGTCGCGGTGACGATGGGGGTCAACACCCGCGCCGACCTCGCCGCGGTCGAGGCCGAGGCGCGCCGCCGCATCCTCGAGCGCCACATGCTCGCCGGCGTCACCGTCGTCGACCCGGCCTCGACCTGGGTCGACGCCGAGGTCGAGATCGCCGCCGACGCGCGGATCGAGCCGGCGACCGGCCTGCTCGGCCGCACGGTCGTCGGCGCCGGCGCGACGGTCGGCCCGCTCAGCACCCTGATCGACGCCAGGCTCGGCGCCGGCGCCTCGGTCCCGCACTCCTACCTGGTCGAGTGCGAGGTCGGGCCCGGCGCCCAGGTCGGTCCCTTCGCCCACCTGCGCCCCGGCGCCGAGCTGGGCGAGGGCGCCAAGGCGGGGACGTTCGTCGAGGTGAAGAACTCGCGCCTCGGCGCGGAGGCCAAGGTGCCCCACCTCGCCTACGTCGGCGACGCCGACGTGGGCGCCGGCAGCAACCTCGGCGCCGGCACGGTCACCGCCAACTACGACGGTTTCCGCAAGCACCGCACGACGATCGGCGAGGGTGCCCGGATCGGCGTTGACACGATGCTCGTCGCGCCGGTACAAGTCGGCGACGGCGCCTACACTGGCGCCGGTGCGGTGATCAGGAGCGACGTGCCCGAGGGCGCGCTCGCGGTGAGCGAGAACGGACAGCGGAACATCGAGGGCTACGCCGGCCGCAAGGCGGCGGAGACGCAGGAGGAGCAGCGGTGAGCACGATCGAGCAGAGTCCCCAGCCGGTGGCGGCGACCCACATTCCGCACGACTACTCGAAGCGGCTGATGGTCTTCGGCGGCCGCAGCTCCGTCGAGCTGGCGGCGAAGGTGGCCGGCAAGCTCGAACTCGACCTCGGCCAGGTGACGCTGAAGACGTTCGCCAACGGCGAGGTCTACTGCCGCTACGAGGAGTCGATCCGCGGCGCCGACGTCTTCCTCGTCCAGTCGACCTGCGCCAACGAGCAGACGGAGATCTCGCCCAACGACGCCCTGGTCGAGCTGCTGACGATGATCGACGCCGCCCAGGGCGCCTCCGCGCACCGCATCATCGCCGTCATGCCCTGGTACGGCTACGCCCGCCAGGACAAGAAGTCGGCCCCGCGCGAGCCGATCTCGGCCCGCATCGTCGCCAAGTGCCTGGAGGGGGTGGGCGTCGACCGCGTCCTCACCATGGACCTGCACGCCGGCCAGGTGCAGGGGTTCTTCCACGTCCCGGTCGACCACATGACGGCGATGCCGATGCTGACCCAGTGGTTCGCCGACCAGTACCCCGCCGAGGACCTGGTGATCGTCTCCCCCGACGCCGGCCGGGTGAAGACGGCGCGCAACTTCGCCCGCCGCATCGGCACCCACTGGGCGGTGATGGAGAAGGAGCGCCCCGCCCAGCAGGTGGCCGAGATCGGCTACGTGGTCGGCGACGTGAAGGGGAAGACGGCGGTCCTGGTCGACGACATGATCGACACCGCCGGGACCCTCTGCGCCGCCGCCCAGACCGTGCGCGACGAGGGCGCGGCGCGGGTGATCGCCTGCGCAACGCACGGCGTCTTCTCCGGCCCCGCCTACGAGCGGCTCGCCTACGAGAGCTCGGGCATCGAGAAGATCGTCGTCAGCGACACGATCCCCCTGCGCCCCGGCGCTCCCGACAACATCGCCGTGCTCTCGACCGCAGGCACCTTCGCCGACTCGATCCGCCGCATCTTCACCGACGACTCCGTCTCGGAGATCTTCGCGGGAGAGAATCAGCTGTTTTGACGCGGGCGGCTGCGGCCGACCGCTCAGAATGGGGATGCGAATGATCAAGGTCGGGCACAAGGGGGCTGATTCGATCGCTTCCGGAAACACCGTCGAGAGCTTTGAAGTTGCCGTGCAGCACGGGGTGGACGTGATCGAGATGGACGTGCTCTGGCTGCCGGACGCGCACCTGCCGCTGGCGGAGCGGGCGCCGCTGGTGGTCGCGCACGACTGGCACGACGCGGAGCGGCGCACGCCGCTGCGCCTGACCGAGGCGCTCGACGCGTTCCTGGAGCCACCGCTGGACCTGGTCGAGATCGACATCGACATCAAGCTGCCCGGCCGCGAGGAGGAGATCGTCGCCGCCCTGCGCGAGCGCGACCTGGTCGAGCGGGCGATGGTCTCGACGATGGAGCTCTACTCGCTCGGTCGCATCCTCGAGCTGGAGCCCGGCCTGCGCCGCGGCTGGACCTACCCGAAGGTGACCAAGGACTGGACCTCGAAGCGCTGGGCGAAGGGCCCGATGCTGCTGGCGCTGATGGCGATGCGCCAGCGCCTGCCCGGCCTCGCCGCCGAGAAGCTCCCCAAGCTCGGCGTCGAGTCGATGTGGGTCTACCACCCGCTGGTCAGCCGCCGCCTCGTCCGCATCGCCGCGCTGGCCGACGTGAAGCTGATCGCCTGGACCGTCGACGACCTCCCGCGCATGGAGCGCCTCGCCGCCGCCGGCGTCGACGGCCTCTGCTCCAACGACCCCCGCCTCTTCGCCGCGATCCGCACCGCCCAGCCGTCCTGAGCGCCGCGCCCCGCCGCCCCGCCCCGCCCCCGCCGTTCCGGTGCGCCTTTTGGACCTCTCGGGTCCAAAAGGCGCACCGGAACGGCGGGTCATCGGGTGTTGAGCATGCGGGCGATGCGGTTGACGACCGCGCTCGGTTCGTCTGCGACCTGGCGCCAGGTGACGCGCGCGGTGCGGTAGCCGGCAACGGTGAGGAGCTGGTCGCGCCAACGGTCACGCTGGAAGGCGGCTGACGTGCCGTGTGTTTCCTGGCCGTCGGCTTCAACCACAAGCCGCTGCTCGTCCCAGAGCAGGTCGACCTCGAGATCGCGTCCCTCGATCCTCAGCTGGGCGTTCGTGCGAGGAGCTGGCAGGCCTTCCTCGATGAGGAGCGGGAGGAGTCGCGCCTCCAGGGGGCTTCTGAGTCGCGGCGCTGGCTCGGCTGTATTGCGCCAGCTGGCAAGGATTGGGCGTAGTCGAGGAGCCCCTCGCCGGCGACCTCGCGAAAGCACCAGGTCGATCTCGCCGACGTCCAGCTCCCCCAGAATTGCGGCCTGCTCTACCAGTCGCCGAAGCCGCGCCCAGCCAGATTCCCCCGCCATGTCGACGATGGTGCGAGAAACCGTGGTGCACGGTATGCCTTCCCGACGTTCGGTTTCCTCCGCGACGGGCAAGCGCACGCGATGCCAGCGAATGCCTGGGATCTTGCGTCCCGACCAATTCGGAGGGATCACGTGGACCGACGCGACCTGCGTGTCCCACAGGCCAAGCAGCTCCGCCGCGCTGCCGTGCGAAAGGACCGTTCCCTTCTCACAGGCAAGTGTCGCGGCGAGCATCCACCCCTGCCTGGCTATGGCGCGATGGCCAACCGCGAACGTCGCATGGAACAGGGGGTGCAGGTGACCTTGCCGAACCCGCACCGCGATTTCCCTGTCGGTCAATCCAAGCGCATGCAGCTGGCCTCGCGAAATCACCCCATGCTGTTGCTCTGCGAGAGCAGCGATCGAGTGACTCGGGCTTCCGGTGCGCCTTTTGGACCGCATGGGTACATAAGGCGCACCGGAGCGAAGCTCGCCCCCCCCTTTGGGGGGAGTTGGCCGGGCTTGGGGGTGCTAGACGGTGCCGGGGGTGGCCGTCGGCGGCGCGTTGCGACCGCCCTTGGCCTTCACCGCGGACTCCAGCTCGGCGGGGGTGAAGCCGCCGACGGCCTCGCCGTCGAGCGCGTAGCGGTAGAGGGCGACGCCGAAGATGTTGCTGAGGGCGCTGGAGACGAGCATCGAGATCGCCAGGCCGATCACGCCGAGGACGAGCAGCAGGGCGCCGGCGAAGCTGGCGGTGGCCCAGACGAGGAAGCCGGCGAGGATCAGCAGCCCCGAGGGCAGCACGCCGAAGAGGAAGACGGCGCCGCCGATCGCGATGTTGCCGGTGACCTGCTGGCCCCAGCGCGACCTGAACAGGCTCGCCGCGCGCTTCAGGGTGGCGAAGGGGCCGGTGCCCTCGAGCGCGATCACCGGCACGGCGAGGAAGGTGATCAGCGACCAGCCGACGGCGAGCAGGCGGCCGACGATCTCGCCGATGGCGCCCTGGTTCTCCAGGGCGCTGAGCACCAGCCCGATGACGGTCGAAACCGCGGCCCAGCCGGAGATCTGGGCGAAGCGGCCGCGCGCCACCGCCAGCCCGTCGCCGACGCTCGCCGGCTCGCCGCGGAAGATCATGTCCGCCGTCGCGGCCAGGCCGACGCTGAAGAAGGTGCCGATCGCGGCGAGCAGGTAGAAGCCGATCACCGCCAGCGGACCGCCGATCGCCACCCGCCCGTCGTCGATCAGGTACACGCCCGGGCCGACGACGACGATCGCGCAGACGATCGTCGCCACGCCGCCGTAGAGCGGGAAGCGCAGCAGGGCCGGGTTCTCGCGCAGCAACCGCCAGCTCTTCTTCGTCAACGCCCACCCGCGTTTGATCCTGCTCATCGCCCCTCTCCTTCCCGGGAACGCTCGAGAACCGGCACCTGCATCACGCCTCTTCCCTCGAAGTACTCCCACTCCTGCTCGCCGAGCTCGGTCGCCGGCGGGTCGGCGTAGATCCACTCGCGCATGATCCGGTGCCAGTTGCGCTTCGCGCGCAGCTGCCCGAGCACGGCGACGACGCCGATTTCCATCCGCCGCCCCATCAGCTCGTCGGCCGGCAGCGACTCGCGCCGCATCAGGTCGTAGTACTCCGAGCGCGGGTCGTTGGTCGACTCGATGATCTTCATCACGCGGCGGGCGCTGATCTCGATCTCGCGGTCTTCCATGTACCAGCCGCCGACCGACATCGTGTGCTCCATCAGCCGTTCGGCGTCGAGCTTCGAGGGGTTCTTGACGAAGCCGAGCTCGTGCAGGGCGGTGCGGAACGCCTCCGGGTCGTCGTGGAAGGCGGCGTCGATCGCGCGCTGCTCGAGCACGATCTGCTCGTGGTCGAGCTTCTTGGTCATGCCGAAGTCGAGGAAGGCGACGCGGCCGTCGTCCATGAGGATGTAGTTGCCGGGATGGGGGTCGGCGTTGAAGTGCTGCAGGTGGTAGATCGAGCCGAAGCTGCCGCGGAAGACGATCTCGCCGAAGCGGCTGCGCTGCTCGTCGGGAAGCTCCCTGATCTGCTCGAACTTCATCCCCTCGACCAGCTCGGTGACCAGCACGCGGCGCCGCGAGAGGCGCGTGATCACGTCGGGCACGTAGATGAAGGGATGGTCGCGGTAGGCGCGCGCGAAGCTGCGCTGGTTCTGCGCCTCGTACTCGTAGTCGAGCTCCTCCATCACCCGTTCGCGCAGCTCTTTGGCGATCTCCTTGGCGTCGAGGCCGGGGGCGAGGGCGCGGGCCAGGCGGACGATCGTGCCGGCGTTGCGCAGGTCGGCGTCGAGCGCCTCGGCGATCCCCGGGTACTGGATCTTCACCGCCACGGCGCGCCCGTCGAGCAGCTCGGCCCGGTGGACCTGGCCGATCGAGGCGGCGGCGAAGGCCTCGGGCTCGAACTCGGCGAAGAGCTCGGAGAGCGGTTCTGAGTCGTACTCCTCCTCCAGCACCTTCTCGACCTTCTCCCAGGGCATCGCCGGCGCTTCGGTGCGCAGCTTGGAGAGCTGCTCCTGGTAGATCTCGCGGTACTCGTCGGGGAGGAACTCGGTGTCGATGAAGGAGGCGAACTGGCCCAGCTTCATCGCCGCTCCCTTCATCTGGCCCAGCGCGCCAACCATCTTCATCGCCGTCTCGATGTGGCGCTGCTCCAGGCGCTCCTTGCCCTCCTCCTCGGAGCGGCCGACGTTGGTCGCCTTGGTGCCGGCGTAGCGGGCGCCCTGCATGCCGGCGATCGAGCCCAGCTTCGCCGAGCGCCGCAGTCGTCCCTTGGGAATCTTCGAGTCCTCGCCCATCGCCGGAAGAATCCCACAGGTTGCCCTCGCGCAGGTTTCTCTATCCTCTCCCGTCCGATGGCGACCGCCCGCGAGAAGCTCAAGGCCGCTCCCCGCACGGAGTTCGGCTCGCGTACCTCCCGCCGCCTGCGCCGCGAGGGCCTGGTGCCCGGCGTCGTCTACAGCGGCGGGGCCGATGCGCGCCCCTTCCAGGTCGCCGAGCGCGACATCCGCGGCGTCCTCGGCGAAGGCGCCGCCCTCTTCGACCTCGAGATCGAGGGCGCCAAGTCGGTGCCCGTGGTGGTCAAGGAGCAGCAGCACCACCCGGTGCGCGGCAGCCTCCAGCACATCGACCTGCAGGAGGTGCGCCTCGACGAGGCGATCCAGGCCGAGGTCGCGATCGAGCTGGAGGGCACCGAGGTGGCGCCGGGCGTCAAGGGCGGCGGCGTGCTCGAGCACGTCACCCGCGAGGTCACCGTCGAAGCGCTGCCCGCCGAGATCCCCGACCGGCTCGTCGCCGATGTCTCGGCGATGGAGATCAACGACACCCTGCAGCTCTCGGCTCTGGCCGTGCCCGAGGGAGTGACGCTCGCCGCCGAGGAGCCCGACGAGGTGACGATCGCCACCCTCTCGCCGCCCCGCGTCGAGGAAGAGCCCGAGCCCGCCGTCGAGGAGGAGGCCGAGCTGATCGGCGAGGAGGGCGAGGCCCCGGCCGCCGAGGAGGGCGGCGAGGCCGAAGGCGAGTCGGGCGACGCGGGCGAGGAGTAACCGCTGTCGCTCTTCCGCCGCCGGGCCGATCGCGGCGAAGGCGAGTCCGGCGGCGACCGCGTCCTGGTCGTCGGCCTCGGCAACCCCGGCCAGCGCTACGCGGGGACGCGGCACAGCGTCGGCTTCGAGGTGGCCGCCGAGCTGGCGCGCCGCTGGGACCTGCCGCGGGCGAAGCGGAAGTTCGGCGGGCTGCTCGCCGAAGGCCGGGCCGGGCCGGGCGGGCCGCGCGTCGCGGTGCTGCTGCCGCAGACGCAGATGAACGTCTCCGGCGACTCGGCCGGGCCGGCGCGCGGCTCGCTGAAGGTGCCGCTGGAGCGCGTCGTCGTCCTCCACGACGAGATCGACCTGCCCTTCGGCGAGGTGCGGGTGCGGCTCGGCGGCGGCCTCGCCGGCCACAACGGCCTGAAGAGCCTCAAGCGCGGCTTCGGCGACGGCGAGTTCTGGCGCGTGCGGGTGGGCGTCGGCCGGCCCGACTCGACCGACCCCGAGATCGTCGCCGCCTACGTGCTCGGCCGCTTCCGCGAGCCGCGAGCGGAGGTCGAGGCCCTGATCGGACGGGCTGCCGAGGAGGCCGAGATGCTGGTCGAGAGGCTAGGTTCTCCGGCGTGACGGCTACACGCAACGCCTTTCCGGTGCGCTTTTGCCCGGCATGGCGGGGGAAAGGCGCACCGGAGCGGAAGGGGGGACGATGGCTGAGGTGACCGGCTACGAGGTCGACGAGCGGGGCGTGGCGGTGCTGCGCCTCGAACGGCCGAAGTCGCGCAACGCGATCGACACCCAGATGCTGGTCGAGCTGCTCGAGCACCTGGCGGTGGCGCGCGCCGACGACGCGGTGCGGGTGCTGGGGCTCAGCTCCACCGACCACATGGGACTCTCCGCCGGCGCCGACGTCAAGGAGCCGCTCGACGATGAGGGCAAGGTGCGGCGCATGCGCCTCTTCGCCGACCTCTACGACGGGATCGTCGCCTTCCCCAAGCCGACCGTCGCCGCCTGCCACGGCGACGTCGTCGGCGGCGGGGCAGAGATCGCCGTCGCCTGCGATCTGCGCGTCGGCGGCGCCAACCTGCGCCTGCGCTTCCCCGGTGCCGCCCTCGGCGTGCCGGTGGGCCCGGCCCGCCTGGTCAGCCTCTGCGGCCTCGCCACCGCCAAGTACCTGCTGCTCTCCTCGCGCACGGTCGGCGCCGACGAGGCGCTGCGCCTCGGTCTCGTCAACAGGGTCGCCCCGGCCGTCGCGACCGAGGACGCGGCGCTGGAGCTGGCCGCCGAGGTGGCAGCGCACCCGCCGGAGGCGGTCGCTCAGCTGAAGCGGATGCTGCACGAGTGGGACGACGTCGAGGGCCGCTCGGCGCGCGAGGGCGAGGGCCAGGTCGAGTGGCAGCGCAGCGGCCCGGGATTGCTGCAGCGCTCCTGACCTTTCCCGTTGAGTTCGCGTTCAGCGTCGAGTACCGGGGCCAGATGCGAACTCGGCCGTTAGCCGGTCTGCGCGGCCGCCTCGCCGACGCCGAGCGCCGCCGCCATGATCGAGACCTGCGGGTTCACCCCGGGGCAGCTGGGCAGGATCGAGCCGTCGGCGACCCAGACGCCCTCAACGCCGCGCAGGCGCCCTTCGGGGTCGACGGGGTGGCGCGAGGGGTCCGAGCCGGCGGCGGCGCTGCCGCTGGGGTGGAAGGCGGCGAGGCGCAGGCGGCGCACGTCGAGGCGCTCCATCGCCGCGTCGAGCTCCGCCTCGGAGCGGATCGCCGGCGTGCCGCCGCCCAGCTCGACCTCGGCGGCGCCGGCGGCGAGCATCACCCGGCCCATCGCCCGCACGGCGGTGGCGAGGCGCCGCCCGTCCGCCTCGGCCAGGCCGTAGGCGACCAGCGGCGAGCGCGAGCCGATCACCCGTCCGGAGGGGGCGTCGGCGATCATCGCGCCGAGCGTCGCCGTGTTGACGGCGCGGTCGAGGCGGCGCAGCAGGTGGGTGCCGTAGCCGGGGGCTGAGACGGCGCCCATCCCCGGCGGCGTCGAGGTCGCCTCGAGCAGGATGCCCTCGCGCTCGTGCAGCTCCTCGATGCCGACGCTCTGCATCACGCCGCTCCAGGGCACGACCTCCTCCTCGAAGCTGGCGACGATCCCGGTCGCTGGGTGGATCGAGAGGTTGCGCCCCAGCCGCGGGTGGCCGCCGAGGCCGCTGCGGCGCAGCAGCGGCGGCGTCGGGATCGCGCCGGCCGCGACGACGACCAGCGGGGCGGAGATGCGCACCTCGCCGCCGCCCCCCGTGCGCCGAGCCAGCACCCCGGCGGCGCGGCCGTCCTCGCTCAGCACCCGCTGCACGCGCAGGCCCGAGACGATCCGCGCCCCCGCCTCGCAGGCCTGCGGCAGGGCGTTGAGGTGGACGCCGCCCTTGGCGTTGTTGGGGCAGCCGATCGCGCACTGGCAGGCGCCGCGGCAGCCCGGCGCGTTGCGGCGCAGCGGCGCGCTCCGCCAGTCGAGCGCCGCCGCTCCCTCCAGCGCCAGTTCGCCGTTGCGGCCCAGCACCTCCATCGGCGCCGGCGCGACGCCGATCGTCGCTTCGACGTCGGCCACCCGGGCGCCGAGCAGCTCCGGGTCGGCCAGCGCCATGCCGTGCCGCTCGTGCCATTCGCCCGCCACCTTCGCGGGCGGCCGGTAGCAGGTGCCGGAGTTGATCACGGTCGTGCCGCCGACGGCGCGCCCCAGCGGCAGCGCGATCGGCGGGTTGCCCAGCGCCATCGTCGTGCCGCCGTCGCGGTAGATCGCGGCGAAGCGCTCCAGCGGGTGGCTGGCGCGGATGCGCTCGACGGTCCAGCGCTCGCCCTCCTCGACGATCACCGTGTCGAGGCCGGCTCGGGCGAGGGCGCGGGCGGCGAAGGCGCCGCCGGCGCCGGAGCCGACGACGATCGCGTCGCAGCTGGAGGCGTCCGGCCACTCGGCGGCGGGGGTCAGGTTCATCGCCCGGTCGGGACGGGAGGGCTCGTGGCGCGAGCCAACCGCGGCGATCTCGCCGGCGTAGGCCTCGGCGCCGTGGGCGAGCATGACGATCGACTTGACCGCGTCGAGGGCGAGGGCGCCCGGGCCGTGGCCGATCGTCGCCAGCAGAGCCTCCCGCTGCTCGGGCGAGGCGGCGCCGAGGCGGCGACCGGTGCGGGCCAGCGAGAAGGCCTCGATGCCGAGCAGCGCGGCGCCGAGGCCGGCTCGCGACGTCGCCGGCATGCGGTCGACGATGCGCCGGGCGACGCTCGCCACCCGCTCGGAGTCCGGCCCCCCCGCCTCGGGCGGCAGCAGCGCCGCCGCCACGTCTCCCAGCGCGGACATGCCCGAGATACTAAGTTGTTCCGATGAGCTTCCTCCTCGACCCGCCGCTGCTGGTCGCCTCGGGCGCCGCGATCGAGGCCGGCGCCGGGGAGGACGAGGGGAAGGCGCGGCGCCTGCGCGGCGGCGTCGTCGGCCTCTTCGTCGTCGTCTCGCTCGCCCTCTACGCCAACCTGCCCGGCCTGGGCCGCATCTGGCGACCGTTCGGCTCGCGCAGCGGCCGTGAGTTCATGCTCACCTCGGGCCTGGCCCGCGTCGACGAGCGGCGCATCGAGCCGCGCCGGCACCTCGCCGCGCTCTCGCTCTTCCTGCTCTACCCGCTCTGGGCGCGTCTCGGCGCCGCCCTCGTGCGCGCCTCGCGCCCGTAGGCGCTCGGCTCAGCCGGCCCAGCTGGCGGTGTCGAGCGCGGTGGCGCCGCGGAAGCGCTCCGGCTCGGCCAGCACGCGCTCGGCGACCTCGGCGCAGCGGGCGACCGCGAGCCCCTCGCCGGCGGCGGCGGCGACGCGGTCGAGCAGCCGGTCGAGGCAGGCGGGGCCCAGCCACCCGAGCATGAAGGGGTGCAGGACGATCGACATGAAGCCGCCCTCCCCGGCCAGGCGGTCGATCTCGCCGCCGAGCCAGGCGACGAAGGCGGCGGGCTCGACCGGGTCGGGCGAGCCCCTCATCCGCTCCCGCGCCGGGGCCAGCGGCGGCAGCACGCAGCTGGCGTCGACGTGCTCCCAGCGGAAGGGCAGCAGGGCGATGCCGCCGTCCTCGCCGGCGCCGGCGCCGGCGGGCGAGCAGTAGCGCAGCCCCGCCTCGCGCAGCACGCCGAGGCCGCCCGCGCCCAGCTGCCCGCCCGGCGGGCGCAGGCCGGTGAGCCGCAGCCCGAGCCGCTCGAAGGCCGCCGCCCCGCGGGCGAGGTTGGCGGCCTGCGCGGCCGCCGGCAGGTCGGCCCACTGCTCGTGGCGCCAGGCGTGGTAGGCGACCTCGTGGCCGCGCGCGTCGATCTCCCGCAGCAGGTCGGGGTAGAGCTCGGCGTTCAGCCCCTCGACGAAGAAGGTCGCCGCCAGCCCCCGCTCGCCGAGCCGGTCGAGCAGGGCGGGGACGATCTCGGTGGCGCTGACGTGCCCCCCAAGCTCCGCCCCCGCCGGGCTCGCCCCCAGCTCCAGCTCCGCCGCCTCCCCCAAATTGTCGAACGTCACCGAGAGCCCCCCGCCCCCGCCCGGCCCCCCGCGGCCGACCGGCCGAAATGTCTGCCTATGGGGTGACATTTCGGCCCGTCGGCATCTATTTGCGGCGCAGCGCCGGGCTCCAGCGCTCGGGGTCGCGCTCGGCCTGCTCGCGCGCCCAGGCGAAGTGGTGGCGCGCCGAGGCGAGCAGGAGCGGGAAGTTGAGCAGGCCGGCGGCGGCGAAGCGCCGCGCGCCGGGCCGGTTCGCCGCCGGCAGGCTGAGCGCGCTGGCCACCAGCCAGAGCCAGAGCACGGCGTTGTAGGCGGGCAGCTGCTCCTCGCTCAGGCCCTCGGCTTCGTCGAGCATCGGCAGGCCGCCGTGCAGCGACCAGGGCCAGGCCCGGAAGTGCACCGCGACGCCCGCCACGCCGATGCCGGCGCTGAACGCCGCGAGGCGCCGCGCCCACTCGCCCTCGCGCAGCGCGGCGCCGAGCATCAGCGGGAAGTAGCCGGCCCACAGCGCGACCGCGCCGCGGCGGCCGAGGAAGGGCTCGAAGACGAGGCCGACCCCGGCGCGGGTCTCGAAGGCGTTGTGGGCGAGCAGGCCCAGCGCCGAGCCGGCGGCGAGCAGCCTCCTCACGGGCGCGGCCCGATCCGGTTGGCCAGGGTGCCGATGCCGTCGATCTCCAGCTCGACCGTCTGGCCGGGCTGGACCCAGCGGTCGAGCTCGAGCCCGCAGCAGCCCGGCATCGTCCCGGTCGAGATCAGGTCGCCGGGCGCGAGCCGCTCGCCCGCCGCCGCGCAGGCGAGCATCTCACCGACGTCGTGGGCGGGGTCGGCGGTGCCGCCCTCGCACCAGAGCTCGCCGTCGACTCGCACGCGCCCCCGCGCCGCGGTCCAGTCCGGCATCTCCTCGGCGCTGAGCACGTCGGGGCCGAGCGAGTTGGCGAAGGTCTTCGACTTCACCGCCGGCCCGAACATGCCGTGGCGGGCCTCCTCGGCCTGCACGTCGCGGGCGCTCCAGTCGTTGAGGACGAGCCAGCCGCCGATCGCCTCGCGCGCCTCGGCCGGGCTTGGGTCGGGGCCGAGCGGGCGGGCGAGCACGAAGGCCAGCTCCAGCTCGAAGTCGAGCCAGCGGGTGTGCGAGGGCCAGGGCATCTTCTCGCCGTCGGCCAGCGTCGCGGCGTGGTTGCCGAGGTAGAAGGCGGGGACCTCGTGGAAGCGCCGGTTGGGCCTGAAGGGCGGGAAGGTGCGGCGCGTCAGCCGCTCGTAGCCGGCGGCGAGCCGCCGCACCGGCGCCGGGAAGAAGCGCTTGACCAGCATCCGCGCCGAGCCCTCGTAGTGGGAGGGCCAGAGGCTGAAGGCGCGCAGCGAGCGCGGCGCGAAGGGCAGCCCGGCGGCGGCCGGGTCGGCTTTCCCGTCCCCCGCCTGCTCGAGCCGCGCCGAGACCTTCTCCGCCGCCTCCGGGTCCGCCAGCAGGGCGAGCAGGTCGTCCTCGCCGGGCAGGGAAACCCAGCGCCCGCGCTCGGCGTCCTCCGCGATGACGCCATCGCCTGTCCTCCTCAGCTTCATCGCTGCGGCGCAGTCTAGGCTCCCCAGGCTCGGCCCACGACCCCCTCCAGCGCGAACTGCATCAAATTCTCCCCTTGCCAGGGGGAGAATTTGATGCAGTTCGCTCCGCGATGAGCCTGCGTCCCCTGATCGAGATCGCCGCCGATAGCGAGCGCGTCCACGCGCTCGCCGGCCGCGTGCGCGCGGCGGCCGAGGGCGGCGAGCGGGTCGAGGTGCCGGCCTCGGCGACGCTGCGGCCGCTGCTGCTCGCGGCGCTGCTCGAGGACGACCGCGGCCTGGCCGGGCGCCCGGCCCTGCTCGTCGCCGCCGACGACCGCTCCGCCCGCGACCTCGCCGCCGACCTGCGCGCCTACCTGGCGCCGCGCCGGGTGCGGCTCTACCCCTCGCGGGGCACCGGCTTCGCCTCGCAGGTGGCGCCGCCGCCGCACCTGGTCGGGCTGCGCATCGACGCGCTCGACGCCATCTCGGGCGGCGAGCCCGACGCGGTCGTCGTCGCCGGCGCCACGGCGCTCGCCGAGACGGTCCCCGACGCGGCCCTGCGCCCCGCCGGCTTCGCCATCTCCCGCGGTGAGGAGGTCGACCTCGAGGCGGTCCTGCGCGACCTCGCCGCGGCCGGCTACGAACGTGTCGACCAGGTCGCCGAGCGCGGCCAGTTCGCCAGGCGCGGCGGCATCCTCGACGTCTTCGGCGCCACCGTCGAGCGCGCCGTGCGGATCGAGCTGTTCGGCGACGAGGTCGAGTCGATGCGCTGGTTCTCGACCTTCACGCAACGCTCGCTCGGCGAGGCGGAGCGGATTGAGCTGGCTCCCGCCGCCGAGCTCGACGCCGAGCACCGCGAGCTGGCCGAGCTGGCCGCGATGGAGGCCGAGGAGGAGGGGAGGGAGCCGCCGGGCCCGGCCGAGGTGCTGCCGCTGGACCGCTTCGGGCCGCCGCTGGACCTCGTCCCCGCCGCGGCCGCGCTGGTCCTCGCCGCCGCCGAGGAGATCGAGCCCGCCCTGCGCGACCACTGGGAGGACGCGACGACGGCGATGCACGACGAGGAAGCCCGCCACCTCTACGTCGACGTCGCCGGGCCGCTCGCCGCGCGCGCCGCGCTGGCCTTCCGCGGCGCCGGCGAGGAGGACGGCGACGCCTTCCGCGCCGCCCGCGCCGAGTCGCCGGCGCGCAGCGTCAAGGAGGCCGAGGCGGAGCTGGAGAAGCAGCTGCGCTCCGGCTACCGCACCGTCGTCGCCTTCGACGACCGCGGTGAGGCCGAGCGCGCCCGCTACGGCCTCGACCGCCTCGACGCGGCGCTGCTCGACGGCGGGCGCCTCTCGCCCGACCCGGCGCTCAGCTTCGCCGAGGCGCGCCTGCGCGAGGGCTTCGTCAGCCCCGAGCTGCGGCTCGCCGTCTACCCCTTCCGCCGCCTAGTCCACCGCCGCCGCCGCGCCGAAGCGCGCCCGCCCGGCGCCGCCCGCGGCCGGCTCGCCTTCAGCGACCTGCGGGTCGGCGACCACGTCGTCCACGAGGACCACGGCGTCGCCCGCTTCGCCGGCTTCGAGACGCGCGAGGTCGGCGGCGTCACCCGCGACTACCTCTACCTCGAATACAGGGGCGAGGACCGCGTCTACGTCCCCGTCGACCAGCTCGCCAAGCTGAGCCGCTACGTCGGCGCCAGCGGCGAGCCGGCGCTCTCCGCCCTGGGCGGCAAGCGCTGGCAGAACATGAAGGCGCGGGCGCGGCGGGCCGCCGGGGCCCTGGCCGGCGAGCTGCTCAACCTCTACGCCGAGCGGCGCACCCGCAAGGGCCACGCCTTCGCCGCCGACGGCGAGTGGCAGATGACGATGGAGGCCGCCTTCGCCTACCGCGAGACCGCCGACCAGGTCGAGGCGATCGAGGCCGTGAAGGGCGACATGGAGGCCGAGCAGCCGATGGACCGCCTGGTCTGCGGCGACGTCGGCTTCGGCAAGACCGAGGTGGCGCTGCGCGCCGCCGTCAAGGCGGCGTCCGACGGCAGGCAGGCGATGGTCCTGGTGCCGACGACGATCCTCGCCCAGCAGCATCTCGGCACCTTCCGCGAGCGCCTCGCCGACCTGCCCTTCGTCGTCGCGGGCGTCTCGCGGCTGCGCAAGCCGGCCGAGGTCAAGCGGGTGCTCGCCGACTTCGAGGCCGGCAGGGTCGACGTCCTGATCGGCACCCACCGGCTGCTCTCGCGCGACGTGCGCGCCCGCGACCTCGGCCTCGTCGTCGTCGACGAGGAGCAGCGCTTCGGCGTCAAGCAGAAGGAGCTGCTGCGCCAGCTGAAGCTGAAGGTCGACGTGCTGGCGCTCTCGGCGACGCCGATCCCCCGCACCCTGCAGATGAGCCTCGCCGGGCTGCGCGACATCTCGACGATCGAGACGCCGCCGGAGGGGCGGCGGCCGGTGCGCACCTACGTCGGCCCCTACGACGAGGACCTCGTCGCCAAGGCGATCCAGCGCGAGCTGGAGCGCGGCGGCCAGGCCTTCTTCCTGCACAACCGGGTCGACTCGCTGCCCGAGACGGTCGAGCGCCTGCGCGGCCTCGTGCCGCGGGCGCGCTTCGCCGAAGCGCACGGGCAGATGGACGAGAAGCGGCTGGAGGAGACGATGCTCGGCTTCCTGCGCGGCGAGGCGGACTGCCTGGTGACGACGACGATCATCGAGTCCGGCCTCGACATCCCCTCCGCCAACACGCTGATCGTCGAGCGCGCCGACCAGCTGGGGCTGGCGCAGGCCTACCAGATCCGCGGCCGCGTCGGCCGCAGCAGCGAGCGCGCCTCCGCTTACCTGCTCTACCCCTCCGCCGAGGCGTTGAGCGAGGAGGCGGCGGCGCGGCTCTCGACCCTGGCCGACCACACCGAGCTCGGCTCCGGCTTCAAGATCGCCATGCGCGACCTCGACATCCGCGGCGCCGGCGACCTGCTCGGCTCCGAGCAGTCCGGCCACGTCGCCGCGGTCGGCTTCGAGCTCTACTGCCAGATGATCGACGAGGCGGTCGGCGCCGCGGGCGAGGCGGCCGGGGGGGAGGAGGCGCCGGAGCCGGTCCGCCTCGACGTCCCGGTCGACGCCTACCTGCCGGCCGCCTACGTTCCCTTCGAGGCGGCCAAGATCGACGTGCACCGGCGCATCGCCGCCGCCCGCGAGCCGGGCGAGCTGCGCGCGATCCGCGACGAGCTGGGGGACCGCTTCGGCCCGCCGCCGCCCGAGGCCGAGAACCTGCTGGCGCTGCAGCGGGCGCGGATCGAGCTGGGGCTGGCGGGAGCGCGCAGCGTCGAGTTCCGCGGCGGCCGGCTCAGCGTCAGTGGCGTCGAGCTCGACTCGGAGGGCGCCGGCGCGCTCGCCGAGGCGGTCGAGGGGGCGGTCTACGAGTGGCGCGAGAAGACCGTCGCGATGCGGGTTTCGGGCGAGCCGGAGGCGCGCCTGGCCGCGGTGCTGGCGCTGGCCGCCGCGATCCGCGACGCCATTTGACTATGCTGCCGGTCCCGGTGGCTTCGAACGAGCAGCAGCGGAGGGGAACGGCGGGGTTGCAGCGGCTGGCCCTGCTTGCCTTCACGGGCCTGCTCGTGCTGCTCTTCGCCGGCCTGGCGATCGCCGAGGGCCTCGGCGACCCGAGCATCCCCGGCGACGCGGTCGCGGTCGTCGAGGACGCCCCCGACGACCTCGGCACGATCAGCCGCGCCGAGTTCGACCGCGCCCTGCTGCAGGCCGCCGCGGCTGCCCAGGTGCAGCCGCTCCCCAAACCCGGCGACGACCAGTACGAGCAGCTGAAGGAAACGGCGCTCGGCGAAATCCTCGACTCGGTCTGGATCCGGGCCGAAGCGGCGGACATGGGCCTCGAGGCGACGCCGAAAGAAGTCGCCGACGAACTGGAGAAACTCAAAGACCAGGCCTTCAAAACCGAGAAGCAGTACCGCGAATTCCTCCAGGAATCGAAATTCACCCGCGCCGACGTCGACCAGCGCGTGACCCTGCAGATCCTCAGCACCAAGATCCAGGAACAGGTCAACGAAGAAGCGCCGGTGCCGAGCGAGGGCGAAATCGAGAGCTACTACGAGGCGGCCAAGGACACCCAGTTCACGACGCCGGAGACGCGCGACATCCGCCTCGTCGTCAACCAGGACAAAGCCAAAGTGGAGGCGGCGAAGGCGGCGCTCGAGAAAGACGACTCGGTGGAGAGCTGGGAACGGGTCGCGAAAAAATACTCCAGCGACCCGGCGACGAAAAACAACGGCGGCCTGCAGTCCGGGATCAGCGAAGGGGGCGTCGCCGAACCGCTGGGCGCGGCCGTGTTCGCCGCCCAGCAGGGTGATCTGGAAGGCCCGATCGAAGACTCGCGCGGCCAGCTGATCTTCGAAGTCGCGACGGTCGCCCCGGAACGGGCGCAGACGCTCGACCAGGTTAAATCGCAGATCAGCACGCAGCTCTCCGAACAGGTTTCGCAGCAGAACTTCTCCCGCTTCGTCCGCAACTACACGAGCAAGTGGACCGCGCGCACCTTCTGCGCCGAGGGCTTCACGATCGAACGCTGCGCCAACTTCGAGGGCAGCGGCCGGGCCCCCGAAGCCGACCCGGCCTGCTACGAAGCGGACCCGAAAGCGCCCGCGGAAGCCTGCCCCGCGCCCGTGCCGCAGGTCAAACCGGCCCAGCCGGGCTCGGTCAGCCTGCTCACCCCGGAAGGCCAGAAACTGCCCCAGCGCCCGCGGCCGGCGGGTGAGGAAGCGGCCGCCGGGGTACCGCCCGAAGGGCTCGGCGTTCCCCCGGCCGGCGTGCCGACCGAATAGCGACGCCTCCGCCGCCGCCAATAAACTGCGCGGCTCCTCGATGAGCGCCATCGCCTCCATCCACGCGCGCCAGATCCTCGACTCGCGCGGCAACCCGACGGTCGAGGTGGAAGCGGCGCTGGAGTCCGGTGCGCGCGGCCTGGCGGCGGTGCCCTCCGGCGCCTCGACGGGCGAGTTCGAGGCGGTCGAGCTGCGCGACGGCGGCGACGCCTGGGCGGGCAAGGGGGTCTCGCGGGCTGTCGGGAACGTCAACGGCGAGCTCGCGGCGGCGCTGGCGGGCGCCGACGCGACGGATCAGGGCGCGCTCGACGCGAGGATGATCGAGCTCGACGGCACGCCCAACAAGGGGCGCCTCGGCGCCAACGCGATCCTCGGCGTCTCGCTGGCCGCCGCGAAGGCGGCGGCGATGCTCGCCGGCGAGCCTCTCTACCGCCACCTCGCCGGCCTCTACGGGGAGGGGGAGCCGCGCCTGCTGCCGGTGCCGATGATGAACGTGCTCAACGGCGGCGCCCACGCCGACAACTCGGTCGACTTCCAGGAGTTCATGGTCGTGCCGGCCGGGGCGGCGAGCTTCTCGGAGTGCCTGCGGGTGGGCACCGAGGTCTTCCACGCTCTGAAGAAGAGCCTCGCCGCGGCCGGGCACTCGACGGCCGTCGGCGACGAGGGCGGCTTCGCGCCCGACCTCGAGTCCAACGAGGCCGCGCTGCAGGCGGTCCTGGCGGGCGTCGAGGCGGCCGGCTACGAGGCCGGCCGCGACGTCTTCGTCGCCCTCGACCCGGCGACCAGCGAGGTCTTCGAGGGGGGCGCCTACGCGCTCGAGCACGAGGGCCGCTCGCTCTCGCCGGCCGAGATGGCCGCCTACTGGGAGGACGCCTGCGGGCGCTACCCGATCGTCTCGATCGAGGACGGCATGGACGAGGAGGACTGGGAGGGCTGGAAGCTGCTCACCGAGAAGCTCGGTGAGCGCGTGCAGCTGGTCGGCGACGACCTCTTCGTCACCAACCCCGAGCGGCTGCGGCGCGGCATCGAGGCTGGCGTCGGCAACTCGATCCTGGTCAAGGTCAACCAGATCGGCACCCTGACCGAGACGCTGGAGGCGATCCGCATCGCCACCGAGGCCGGCTACACGGCGGTGATCTCGCACCGCTCCGGTGAGACCGAGGACACCACGATCGCCGACCTCGCCGTCGCCACGGGCGTGGGCCAGATCAAGACCGGCGCCCCCTCGCGCTCGGACCGCGTCGCCAAGTACAACCGCCTGCTGCGGATCGAGGAGGAGCTGGGCGAGGCGGCCCGCTTCCCCGGCCTGCAGGCGTTCCGTCAACGGTCGGATTAGTGGAGGAATGCGGCGCCCGACCGCGTAGGAGCGGGCATGGCAGCACGCGCGCAGGCGAGGAGAAGGCCGGCGCCGCCCAGGCGCCGTCCCGCCGCCCGCCGCCGCCCGGCGGCTCGCCGGGGCGCCAGCCGCATCCACTGGGACCGCGTCGGCCGCATCGCCCTCACCCTGGTCCTCGCCGTCGTCCTCTACTCCTACCTCAACCCGGTGATCGACTTCGTCGAGACCTACACCGCGACCGGCGACACGAAGGAGCAGCTGCACGAGGTGCAGGACGAAAACACCCGCCTGCACCGGCGAATCCAGAGCGCCGAGGACCCGGTCGTGCTCGCCCGCAAGGCGCGCGCCCAGGGCATGATCGCCCCCGGCGAGACCCCGATCGTCGTCCGCGGCCTCTAGCTCGCATACCGCCCCCCCCTCCCCAACCCCTTGCGGTCGTAGTTCTTCCCGCTATGCGGGTGGAAATACGACCGCAACGCGATCTGACCTGTGGTTGACGCCGGCACCTACATCGCTGGGGCGGTCGCCCTTCTCCTGGTGGGCCTCGCGGTCGGCTTCACTGCGCACCGCCTTCGCCTGCGGCTCCTGCCGGCCTGGGGCGGTGCCCCGGCGCGCCTCGTCGAGGCGGTGGTCGCCATCGCCCTGCTCGTCTGGCTGGCCGAGCTGCTCGGCACCCTCCAGCTCCTCTACGCCTGGACTTTCGTCGCTTCGTCCCTCCTGATCGCCGCGGCGGCCACCCGCTGGCCGCGTCCCACGCGGTCGGAGGCGCCCTCCCCGCCGGCGGGTGGGGCCGATCCGGGGGACCGCTCCGCGGAGGCGGGGCCCACCGCCCCCGCCTCCGGCGGCGGCGCCAGACCGGCGACAGGACCCGCCGGCCCGAGCGCTCTGGCTTGGGTCGTAACCGTCGCCGTCGTGGCCCTCGTCTTCGCCCACTGGGGCCTGACCGCCAAGAGCGCCCTGGACCGCGGCATCTTCAACTTCGACTCGCTCTGGTACCACATGCCCTTCGCGGTGGAGATTGCCAAGAGCCACTCGACCACCGGGTTCCACCACACCGAGACGGTCTTCGCGAACTGGCTGTACCCGCAGAACTCGGAGCTTCTGCACTCGCTGGGGATCCTGCTGACCCAGCGCGACACCCTCTCGCTCTTCCTCAACTTCGCCTTCCTCGCGCTCGCTTTCCTCGCCGCCTGGTGCATCGGCCGCCCCTACGGCCGCGGCCACCTCACCGTCGTGGCCGCCGCGGTCGTCCTCGAGTGCCACACGCTCGTCGTGCGCGAGCCCGGCGCCGCGAAGAACGACGTGGTTGCCGCCGCGTTCCTGCTCGCCGCCGTGGCCATCCTCGTCACCGCCCTGCGCGACTCCCGCGGGTGGCGTGGGGGAGGGGGGTCGAGGACGGCTCGTGGACTGCCCGCAGGCCCCCCTCCCCCGCCACAGGACCCGCGGGCCTGGACCCCTCGTGCGCCGGAATGGGCGATAGCCGCGGCCGGCCTCGCCACCGGCCTCGCCGTGGGCACCAAGTCGACGGCCCTGGCGATGGCCGCCGCGCTGACGCTCGCCGTCGTGGCGCTGGCGCCCGCGGGCCGCCGCTGGGCCATGGCGGGGTGGTGGTTCGTGCCCGCGCTGCTCGGCGGCGGCTACTGGTACCTGCGCAACCTGATCGCCGTGGGCAACCCGCTGCCCCAGGCGACGAGCATCGGCCCGCTCTCGCTGCCCCACCCCGAGCGGCTCCAGGAGGGCAGGCCCGACTTCAGCATCGTCCACTACCTGACCGACACCGGCGTCTGGCGCGAGTACTTCGGGCCCGGCCTGGAGCAGGCCTTCGGGCCGCTCTGGCCGCTGGTCCTCGCCGCGGCTCTCGCGGGCGGGCTGCTCGCGCTGCTGCGCCCCCGCGACCGGGCGCTGCGCTGGATGGGAGCCGTGGCCCTCCTCGGCCTTCTCGCCTACCTGTTCACGCCGCTCAGCGCCGCCGGGGCCGAGGGCGCCCCGACGGGGTTCGCGATCAACATCCGCTACGCCGTCCCGCCCCTGCTCCTCGCCCTCACCCTGCTTCCCGTCGCACTGGGGCGCCTCGACGGCTGGCGCGAGTGGACCCTCCTGGCGTCCCTGCTCGCCGTCCTCGTCCTCACCAACCGCGCCGACGCCGTCCTCCGCGACCCGGATCGCGTCTTCGCCGTCCTGCTCGCCCTCCTCCTCGTCGTGCTGCCCGCCGCACTCCTCTGGCGCTACCGCAGGTCGGCGTCGGGGCCCGCCGGGCCGAGGCGTCTCGCCCTGACGGCATTCGCCGCTCTCGCCTTGCTGATCCTCGCCATCGGCTACCCGCTCCAGCGCGACTACCTGCGCGATCGCTTCGCCGCCGGCTCGGACATCCCCGGCTTCGACCTCGACCCCGCCTACGCCTGGGCCCGCGACGCCGGGGGCGCCCGCATCGGCCTCGCCGGCACCACCGCCGGCTTCCTCCAGCACGGCTTCTACGGCACCGACCTCTCCAACCGGGTCATCTACCTGGGCGAACGCGGCCCGCGCGCCGCCTTCAACGCGATCCCGACCTGCGCCGCCTTCCGCGCCGCCGTCGACGACGCCGACCTCGGCTACCTGGTCACCGCTCCCTTCCTCAACTTCCTCCACCCCAGCGACCCGATCCCCTCCCCGGAGGCTCGCTGGCTCCGCGGCGATCCGGCGGCCACCCCGATCCGGCGCACCGGCCCCGTGACCGCCTGGCGCATCGACGGCCGCCTCGACCCCACTGGTTGCGACGCGGCGAACAGACCCCTCCAGCGGGTCCCCAACACGCCCCAGGGCGGGGCGGGGTAGGCCCGAGCGGCTTCCCGCAGCAAAAGAGCGGTTCCGGTGCGCCTTTTCTGGTCCAGAAAAGGCGCACCGGAACGCCTGGCCGCCTGCCGGCCTGCCTGGCCTGGCGGTCAGTTGGGAGGGAGAGGGGGGCTACCCCACCCCGCCGTCAGTCGCCGTCTTCGCCTGGGCTGCCGGAGCCGCCTGGGCCGCCGGAGCCGCCTGGGCCGCCGGAGCCGCCTGGGCTGCCGGCGCGCCGAATCACGATCTGATCGGCATCGATGCGAACCGTAACGGCCCGCTTGCCCGCCCAGTGCTCGGCGTAGACCGGGTTGTCCTTGACGGCGGGGTCGAGCCAGAGCCCGTAGCCGTCGGCCTCGCCGTGGTCGAAGGTCGCCTCGATCTCCTTGCGGCGGCCGCGCCCGCCGCGACGGCCGCGACGACGGCGTCGTTTCGGCCGCTCGCCACCGTCGTCGGCGGAACGCTCACGTTGACGCTCGGGCCGGCGCTGTTCGGACCCGCCGCGCCCGCCGCGCTCGCGCTCTCGCCCGCCGCGCTCGCGCTCGGGGCTTTCCTCCTCTTCCGCGTCGGCGTCGGGCTCATCGGCGTCGGGCTCCTCCTCGTCGGGCTCCTCGGGCTCCTCCGCCGCGGCGGCCTCGATCTCGGCCTCGATCTCGTCGCGCAGGTCGATTTCGCCCGAGGCGGCGTCCTCCTCGTCGGGGGTGAACCCGTGCTGCTTGCGGAACTCGCGCAGCTCGGAGGCGCTGACTTCGAGCTGGTGGGCGATCCAGGCGTCGGTGCGGCCCTGGCGGACCCAGGCGCGGATCTGGTTCAGCTGTGGCTTCAGCGAGCGTCTTGCCATCGGCGCGCGAGTCTATTCAACAGAGCGGGTCGTTCGCCGGGCGCTCAGGCCATCAGGAAGGCGAGCGCCTCGAACATGGACACGACGACGACGATCACGGTCACGGTCAGGCACACCGCGAGGACGCTGAAGCGGACCTTGCCCTCCTGCTCGCTGCGCACCGCGCGGCGCGCCCGGGAGCGGTTGGCGGCGCGGCGGCGCAGCTGCTCGCGCCGGCGTCGCTCGAGGGTGGTCTCCTGCTCGAAGGCCGTCTCGAACTGGGAGATGCTCTGACGCATTCGCATAGGTCGGTGGCCCGGGGGCCGCGGAGGACCGTAGCAAAGGCGCACGAGCGCTTGCAGGGGGAGGAGATGTGCGATGCGTCACGACTGGGCGCCCTCAGCAGGCGTCCCAGAGGCCGCGTCCCGCCCGCGCCGCGGCCAGCTCGAGCCGCCTCAAGCGCGGCGCGAAGCGGTCGTTGGGCGGGATCGTCAGCGTGCGCGCGAGCCCCCGCCGCACCAGCTCGGCGTTGACGAAGCGGTCGCCCAGGTAGGCGTAGGCGAGCAGCCTGCCGTAGGCGTCGCGCCGCTCCGCGCCGAAGACGAGCCGCACCCGCCGCCCCTCGACCAGGCGGTGGTTGAAGGCGGAGGCGCGCGGCCCGAAGCACTCCACCGCGGCGCCCGGCTTCACCGTCTCCGGCGTGTCAACGCCGATGTAGCGGACGTCCTCGACCTCGTCGCCGATCCGCGCCTCGATCGTGTCGCCGTCGACGACGCGGGTGACGAGGGCGCGCGCCTCCGCGGGCCCCTCCTCCTCGCCGCCCTCCCAGGGCCGCAGGACCAGCAGGGCGACGACGGCCAGCAGCACGAGGCTGCCGGCGGTCCCCCGGTTCATCGGCGGGCCGGTCCTCAGGCGCCTACGGGATGCGCCTCACCGAGGAGAGCAGCGTCTCCTTGATCTGGGCGATGATCTCCAGCGCGTCGTTCCACTCGCGCTGCCAGACGTTGCGGCCGAAGATCACGCCCGAGCCGCCCGCCTCCATGATCTCGCGGGTGTGGTTGAGCACGGTCGCGTCGTCGACCCTGGAGCCGCCGGAGAGGACGACCAGCGAGCGCCCGGCCGACTCGACGCACTGGCGGATCGCCTCCGCCTCGTCGACCTGCATCTCGTCGTAGGGGGCGGGGGCGTCCCTGTCCTTCTCGGCGTCGATCTTCGGCATGTTGAGCTTGACCACGTCGGCGCCCATCTCCATCGCCATCCGGGCGGCGTAGTCGATCGCGTAGAAGGAGCTCTGGCCGCCCTTGGCCTCGATCCCTTCGCCGCGCGGGTAGGACCAGACGATCAGCGGCATGCCGAAGCGGTCGCAGTCTTCGCGCACGCTGCGCAGCTGGGCGAGGTCCTCGTCCTGGCGCGGCGAGCCGACGTAGAGCGTGTAGCCGACCGCGTCGGCGCCGAGCCGCACCGCGTCCTCGACGCTGGCGTTGCAGGTGGAGAACGCCTTGGCGGAGGAGGGGACGTCGGTCTTGCCGTTGACCTTGAGGATCAGCGGCACCTGGCCGGCGTAGTCGGGGTAGTACTTGCTCGCCATGCCGATCTGGCAGGCCAGCGCCGAGTAGCCCGCCTCGGCGGCGAGGCGGAACTGGTAGTCGGGGTCCTTGGAGGCCGGGTTGGGGAAGAAGTCGCGCGGGCCGTGCTCGATGCCCTGGTCGATCGGCAGCAGCATCAGGGTTCCGTTGCCCGGGCCGAACTCGAAGAGCAGCCGCCGCAGGCGCGCTCGTTTGCCGGGGGCCAGGGTGGCCAGCAACGATTTCTGCTCGGTCAGGCTCTTCAACTCCACGCTTGTTCCTCCTTGAAGACGGGTGTGACCCCAGTATGCCATCGCCGCTCGCTCCCCAGGGCCTGCCAGCGGGGGTTGGGATCGCGTGCGCCGAGCCCTTATCCTCGGATGACCATGAGCGAGACTGAGCTCAGCGTCGTCTGCAAGAACTGCGGGTCGGAGGTCAGTCCCTACGTCACCGAGTGCCCCTACTGCGGCGCTCGCCTGCGCAAGCGCGCGCCGAAGCTGGAACGGCGCGGCGACGGGCTGGAGCCCAAGCCCCGCCGCCGGCCGCGGCCGAGCCTGCGCCGCCGCCGCCCCGCCGACGCGCCGCCCAGGCCGTTCCGCCCCTACGCGACGGCGACCGCGATCCTCGCCTCGGCGGCGCTGCTGCTGGTGCTGACGGCGACCGGGGAGGTGCTCGACGCCTACGGCGGCATCGTCGTGCCGCTCGCCGACGAGTGGTGGCGGCTCTTCACGGCGCCCTTCGCCTACTCCGACGTCGGCTACCTCTTCGTCGTCGCGCTCGGCCTGGCGATCTTCTCGACGGGCGTCGAGCGGCGCCTGGGCACGCCGGCGACGGCGCTGCTGCTGGTCGCCTGCGGGGCGCTGGGCATGCTCGCCGCCAGCGGCGTCGCCAACGCCCAGAGCGGCGCCGTGGAGATCGCCGGCGGCAACGGAATGGCGCTCGGCGCCCTCGCCGCCTGGTTCGCGCTGCGCCGCGCCGAGGCTCGCGGCGCGATCGACGACGACTACGACGTCGTCGCCGTCCTCGTCGCCGCGGCCGTGCTGCTCGCCCTGCCTCTCTTCGAGGCCAGCGCCGACCCCTTCGCCGGCATCGTCGGCGCCGCCGTCGGCGGCCTCGCCGGCATGGTCGCCGCGGCGACGCGCCACCACTAGGCTAGGAGGGATTGGCGAAACCCCCGCCCACGCCTGGCGGCGGATCGCCCGACTGCGGACGTGCCGGTGATCGACCACCATAGGGGCCGGTCGATCACCGGCACGTCCGCATAGACTCGGCTGGTGGCGGCGGACGAGGCGAGACTCGAGGCGGCGATCGAGCGGCTGGTGGACGCCGAGCGGTTCGCGGAGGCGGAGCGGATCGTGAGCCGCGCGGCGCCGCAGCTGCAGAAGGTTCTCGCGGCGGCGCTCGCCGAGGGCGGCTGGTTCGGCGAGTCGCACGAGTCCGAGACGCTGAGGGCGGCCACCGTCCCCGATCCCGAGGAGCGGCTCGCCGCCGTGCGCTCGCTGCTCGCCGAGGAGGCGAGGATGGGGATGATGGTTGGAGTCGCCGTCGGCTGGGCACTGCATGGGGAGATGACCGACACCGATACCCAGGAGGGGGAGAGCTGAGATGGAGATCAAGTTCCACGGCCAGTCGTGCTTCGAGCTGAGCGAGGGGGGGACGAACGTGCTCGTCGACCCGTTCCTCAAGCCCAACAACCCGATCGCCGTGGCGACCGTCGAGGAGGTCGAGCCGACCCACGTCGCGCTCAGCCACGGCCACGCCGACCACGTCGCCGACGCGGTCGCCGTCGCCAAGCGCACCGGCGCCCACTGCGTGGCGATCGTCGAGCTCGCCAAGTGGCTGGAGGGGCAGGGGATCGAGCAGGTCAGCGACCCCAACTTCGGCGGCACGGTCGAGTTCGAGTGGGGCTACGTCTCGATCGTCCCCGCCTGGCACACGAACACGATCCCGGGCTCCGCAGAGTCGCCCTTCAGCGCCGAGCACGGCATCGCGATCGGTCCCGCGGCGGGGCTGGTGGTCAAGATCGGCGAGACGACCGTCTACCACGCCGGCGACACCTGCCTCTTCGGCGACATGAAGCTGATCGCCCAGCGCAGCGACGTCGACGTCGCCCTGCTGCCGATCGGCGGCCATTACACGATGGACCGCCGCGATGCCGCCGTCGCCGCGGAGTTCGTCGGCGCCCCGACGGTGATCCCGATGCACTACGACACCTTCCCGGCGATCGAGGCCGACGCGCAGGCCTTCAAGGCCGAGGTCGAGGAGAGGACGTCCTCGACGGTCGTCGTGCTGGCGCCGGGCGAGTCGCACACGGCTGGCTGACCAGCCAGGCGGCTGCTAATCTCGCCCGGGTGGGAACCAGAGAGGCATCCGGGACCGAGACGAGGACCGGGCGCGCCGACTTCCAGGCGACCGCCGACCCGGCGCTGATCGAGGCGGCGGATCGCACCGCCGACGTCAAGCTGCTCACCTACGCCGAGCTCTACCAGCTCTGGGAGCGCCAGCAGTGGCAGACCCAGGAGCTCGACTTCGGCCGCGATCGCGAGGACTGGCAGGAGCGCTTCGACGAGGAGGAGCGCTTCCAGCGCATGTACGGGCTCTCCTCCTTCTTCATCGGCGAGCAGAAGGTCGCCGAGGAACTGGGGCCGATCATGCGCGCCGCGCCGAGCGAGGAGCAGCGCATCTTCCTCTGCACCCAGATCGCCGACGAGGCCCGCCACGTGCGCTTCTTCGAGCGCTTCTACCGCGAGGTCGGCGTGCTCGAGTCCGACGAGCTGGCGCAGATGCTGACCGCCACCTCCGAGCACCTCAACGAGGAGTTCGGCCGTCTCTTCGACGGGATGCTGAAGCAGCGCACCGATCGCCTCGCGGCCGAGCCCGAGGACAGCGAGGCGCTGGTCGAGGCGGTGACGCTCTACCACATGGTCATCGAGGGCATGCTGGCCCTCACCGGGCAGCACTTCATCATGGACTACAACGAACGCGAAGGGACCCTGCCGGGCTTCGTCGAGGGCTTCCAGAACGTCGCCCGCGACGAGCACCGCCACGTCGCTTTCGGCTCGGTCTTCCTGCGCGAGAAGGCGCGCGAGGACGAGCGCTACAAGCGGGCGATCCAGCGCACCCTGGAGGAGTCGCTGCCGGTCGCCGAGGGCGTGCTCTCGCCGCCCTGGGCGTCCGAGGACGAGGACGTCGAGGTCTTCGGCTACACGCTGGCCGAGACGCGCGAGTTCGCCGGCACCTGCCTGGCGCGCCGGCTCAAGGTGATCGGCCTCGGCTAGGGAGAGGCGGGCGGGACGGCCGGCGGGTCTTCGGCGGCCGGCTCTTCCTCTGCGCCGCTGCCGGCCGAGGAGGACGGTGGCGTCGTCTCGGCCGGCGGCGTCGTGCTTTCGGCCGGCGGCGCGCTCGGCGGCGGCGGCGGAGGCGTGCCTTCGGCGGGTGCGGGGGAGGAGGCTTCGGAGCTGGGCGGCGGCCCGCCCACGGTGACCACGACCGTGCCGCCGCCCGCGGGCGCGCCGGCACCGGGCGAGGGGCTGGCGCTGTCCACGCCCGGCGAGGACTTGGGCGTGGTCGTCTCGGACTCGGCTTTGGCCTCGGCGTGGGTGCCGCCGGTCGCCTCCTCGCCCGGCAGCGGCGCGGCCGCGGGCGGGGCGGCCGCGGGCTCGGGCTCGGCGGGCACCGGCTCGGCGGCGGGCGGCGGCGTGAGGACGGCTTCGCTCGCCTCGACCGGCGCCGGCGCCGGGGGCGCGTGATGGGCGGGCGCGACGGCCGCCGGGGCGGGTCGCTTGGCCACGCTGGAGATCTTCGGGGTGCCGCCGACCGGCGTCGGTTCGCTCTGCTGCTTGACCTCGACCGCGCCGGCCGTGATCACGGCGGCGGTGACGACCCCGGCGACGGCCTTGGAGCCGATCGCGCCGCCGACGGCGCCGATGCCGCCGGCCGCGCCGCCGCCGCCCAGCGCCGCGGCGCCCACGCTGCCGACCGCCCCCGCCCCGCCGAGGGCTCCCGCCCCGCCGAGGGCGCCGGTCCCGGTGGCGCCGGCCCCCGCTGCCGTGGCGCCACCGGTCCCCGCCCCTCCCAGGCCCAGCTTGGAGAGGATGAGGCCCTTGAGCGCGACCAGCGGCCCGACCGGCACCAGCGCGGCCAGCACCTTGTCGTTGCAGCGCAGCTGGGAGCGGAAGTCCGCGCATTCCTCGCAGTCGCGCACATGGCGGCGCATCGGGCCGGAGAGCTTGCGCAGCCCCTCGGCCGCCTCGGCGAGGTCGATGCGGACCTCGCCGCAGGTCAGCTGGCGCGCCTGGCTCGCCTCGGCGAGGGAGATCCGCGCCCGCACCAACAGCGACTTGACGGAGGGGACGCTGGTCTCCATCGCCTGGGCGATCTCCTCATAGGACATCGCGTCCATCTCGCGCAGCAGCAGGGCGGAGCGCTGCGTCTCGGGCAGCTTGCCGACGTCGGCGAGCAGCTGGCGGAACTCCTCGCGGTTGTAGACCTTCTCCGCGGTCGAGGCGGCCTCGACGGTCGGCACCATGTCCATCGATTCCCGTGCGTCGGCGGTCGGCTTGCGCAGGTGGTTGAGGCAGCGGTTGCGGGCGATTCGGTAAAGCCAGGGGCGCAGGTTGATCTCGCGCTCGTCGGCGAGCATCGCCCGGTAGGCGTTGACGAAGACCTCCTGCAGGACGTCCTCGGCGTCCTCGGTGGAGCCGAGCATCTGCCGGCAGAAGCCGAGCAGGCGGCCCTGGTAGCGGTCGACGATCGTCTCGAAGGCACCCGGGTTGCCGGCGCGGGCCATCGCGATCAGGCGGCCGTCGCCCTGCAGCTTGAGAAGTGGGGAACGCCGGGCGAGGAGTCCGCGGCGACTGGCGTGGGTTAGAGCTGATGCCTCCAAGCGATTCCTCCTAGGGGGAGCCAGGGAAGGCGTTGTCTATCTAACTCAGAGACACCGTAGCAGCGGGCTAGTTGCGGTACCTCACCAGTTTTTAGTGCGACTTTAGGTATCCGGGTCAATGCCCGGGGCGGGACTCGAACCCGCAAGCCCCCCAGTGGGGCAACGCCTTTTAAGGGCGCCGCTTTTGCCAGTTTCGCCACCCGGGCAAGGCGATGGTAGCCGGGTTGGCGTTGTAGGCTCGCGGAATGGAGGCTCACGGGGGGCGGATCGTCGCCAGGGCGCTGAGGTCGCGCGGCGTCAGCCATCTCTTCACGCTCTCGGGAGGACACCTGTTCTCCATATACGACGGCTGCCGCGAGGAGGGCATCGAGATCGTCGACGTGCGCCACGAGCAGACGGCGGCCTTCGCCGCGGAGGGGATCGCCAAGGCGACGCGGGGCGTCGGCGTCGCGGCGCTGACGGCCGGGCCGGGCGTGACCAACGGGATCAGCGCGATCGCCGGCGCCCAGGCCAACTGCTCGCCCGTCTGCGTGCTCGGTGGCCGCGCGCCGGAGCTGCGCTGGGGCTCGGGCTCGCTGCAGGAGATCGACCACCTGCCCTTCGTCTCGCCGCTGGTCAAGTCGGCCGAGACGGTGAAGGAGCCGGGGGCGATCGGGGCGCGCACGGCGGCGGCCCTGGACCTGGCCCTGGCGGCGCCGTTCGGGCCGACCTTCGTCGACTACCCGCTCGACGTCGTCTTCAGCGAGGCCGAGCTGGAGGTGCCGACGGCCGCCGCGGCCGCGCCCGCCGAGCCGCCCGCGGGGGTCGAGGAGGCGGCGGCGCTGCTGGCCGGCGCCGAGCGCCCGGCGATCATGGCCGGGACGGGCCTCTACTGGGGCCGTGGCGAGGTGGAGCTGCGGGCGCTGGCGGAGGCGCTGGGCGCGCCCGTCTTCCTCAACGGCCTCGGCCGCGGCTGCCTGCCTGCCGACCACGAGCTCTGCTTCAGCCGGGCCCGCGGGGCGGGGCTGGGCGGGGCGGACGTGGCGCTGGTGATCGGCGTGCCGCTGGACTTCCGGCTCGGCTTCGGCGCGGCGGTGGCCGAGGAGGCGAAGCTGATCCGCCTTGACGCGGCGCCGAACGAGCTGAGCGCCAATCGGGCGCCCGACGTCGACCTGGTCGGCGACGTGGCCGCCTGCCTGGCGGCGATCCGCGAGGCGGCCGGCGAGGGCGGCGGGCGGACCGGGCCCTGGCTGGAGCGGCTGCGCGGGATCGAGGCCGAGAAGCGGGCGGCCGAGCGGGAGGAGCTGGAGGACCCGCGCGCGCCGCTGCACCCCGTGCGCGTCTACAAGGAGCTGGGTGAGGTGCTCGAGCGCGACGCGATCGTCGTCGGCGACGGCGGCGACTTCGTCTCCTACGCCGGGCGCTTCGTCGAAACCTTCGAGCCGGGCTGCTGGATGGACCCCGGGCCGTTCGGCTGCCTCGGCGCCGGGCCGGGACAGGCGATCGGCGCCAAGCTCGCCCACCCCGACCGCCAGGTCTGCCTGCTGCTCGGCGACGGCGCCTTCGGCTTCGCCGGGATGGAGTTCGACACGATGGCCCGCCACGGCCTGCCGGTGGTCGGGGTGATGGGCAACAACGGCATCTGGGCGCTCGAGCACCATCCGATGAAGTTCCTCTACGGCTACTCGGTGGCGGCCGAGCTGCGCCCGGAGACGCCCTACGAGCAGCTGGTCGAGGCGCTCGGCTGCGAGGGGATCCTCGTGCGCGAGCCGGGCGAGCTGCGCCCGGCGCTGGAGCGGGCCTTCGAGTCCGGCCGGCCGACCCTGGTCAACGTGCTGACCGACCCCGAGGTCGTCTACCCGCGCAAGTCGAACCTCGCCTGAGCCGGCTGGGGTGGGGCACCAAATCTGCCCCCCTCAAGGGGCAGATTTGATGCGGCGCAGGCGGCGAAAAGAGAATCGGCCGCCATTGCTGGCGGCCGATTCAAGTTGGTCCCTCAGGACGGGCAGGGGTACGTCTTCAGGGACCAGTCTTATGTAGTGGACTCAGACGGCGGGAGGCGCCATGATGCGGCAAACGTCCGAGCCCTGTCACCGGGTGAAGGTGGCATAGGGGACCACCTCTTTCCGATGGGGGGATTATCTGCCTGCCTGTCCGCTGCGTCTAGTTGCCTCTTTCCTCTCTACTTGAAACGGGGTAGGGGGAAGATACCAAATTTTGGGGGTTCGATGGTCGTCTTGACCCATCTGGAGGGGACGATCAGAGGGCGCTGTCCAGCCGGTCCCACGTAGTTACCCGAAATTGAGAATACGGGGTTATCCGCATTCCAGAGCCGCAGAAGTGGATATCGCGGTGCCGTAGAGGATGTCGTGCTCGGACACCTCGACCGCCTCGAGGGCGAAGGCGCGCATCGTCTCCACCAGAATGACCACCCCCGCGACGATGTTTGGCGCCCGGTCGGGGTGGAGGCCGGGGATCTCGGCCCGTTTGGACAGCGGGGAGGATGCCAGGCGCGAGAGCAGGCGCTGGGTCGATTCGAGGGTCAGCGTATGCCCGTGTACTTGCTTGGGGTCGTAGGGCTCGAGGCCCAGCTCGATCGAGGCCAGCGAGGTCGGCGTGCCGGCCACTGCGATGCCGGCCTCGACGCTGGCGCCGGGCCTGTCGGGGGCCGCCTTCTCGATCAGGCTCCGCACGTCGGCCGCCAGGGCCTCCAGCTCGCCCGTGGCCGGCGGGTCGGTGGCGATGTGGCGCTCGGTGTGGCGCACGACGCCGGCCTGGAGCGAGGCGTGGAAGGAGATCTCGCGGCCGGAGCCGACGATCAGCTCGGTGGAGCCGCCACCGATGTCGACGACGAGGGTCGGCTCGCCGGGCGGGTGCTCGGCCGTCGCGCCGGTGTAGGTGAGGCGCGCCTCTTCCTCGCCGTCGAGGACGCGGGCGGAGAGCGCGAAGCGCTCGCGCAGCTCGGCGACGAAGGCCTCGCCGTTGGAGGCGTCGCGGACGGCACTGGTGGCGATCGACTCGATTCGCTCGACGCCCTCGTGCCGGCAGATCTCCAAGTAGTCGGCGATCGCCTTGCAGGCCGCCTCGATCGCCTCGGCCGACAGCTGCCCGGTGAGGTCGACCCCGCGCCCCAGCCGCGTCACCCGGCTCTGCCGCTCGACCTCCGCCACGCTCCCGTCGACGTCCGCGACCAGCAGCCGCGTCGAGTTCGACCCGATGTCGACTACCGCCACCCGATGAGTTCCCCTTCCCATGCCGGCGCCACTCTAGTGCCGCGTCCGGCAATGTCGCCCCGCTCTGGCGAGCGAAAGGGCAAGCCTGGGCAGGACGCAGGGAGGCGGAGTAGCAGCGCTACTTCGCCGACCGAGGACGCCGCCAGGCACAGGCTCGCAGCGCCCCGGATGATGTCGTACTTGTCCCCCGCATAGCGGGGACAAGTACGACATCATCGCCAGAACGGGGCGAACGTTGGCTGACGCGGCACTAGTGCCGCCAAGAGCGCTTGCACCTCCCCGCCTTCCACCACCCCCAAGCGTTGCTAGCATGCATAGACCGCCGCGGGGTGGAGCAGCCAGGTAGCTCGTCGGGCTCATAACCCGAAGGTCGCGGGTTCGAATCCCGCCCCCGCTATGCGGCGAAAGCCCTGCAAATCGCAGGGTTTTCGTCTTTCTGGGATGTAGACAGAAGGGTGCAAAATGGCCCCTGGGGCAAGCCCTGGGGCAAGGTGAGGTCAAAGTGAGGTCGATCCAGGCCTTGCGCGGGGCTCTCCGTCCACCTACGTTCAGCCGCGAGCAACGCAGAAAATAAGCGGCCCCGGCGGCGCGCAAACGCCCCGGGGCCCGGCACCGAAGGGCGAGCCTTCGATGCGAGAGAGACCGTACCGCCGTAGGCCGTTCTGGACCGCGTCGCGGGCTTCTCCTCGGTGCCTCCGATCGAGAGGAGGGGCACCATGCCCGCCACCATCACGACCATCGACCGCGACCAGCGCGCAGGGCTCTACGAGCTGATCCGCAACCACCTCGGCAGCATCGAGGACTTCTTCGTCGCGCTGGAGCGCACCAAGGACTTCGCCAAAGCCGAGCGCCTGGGCCTGGAGTTCGCCGAAGACTTCCGCCTCCTGCAGGACATCGGCTGGGCCGAGCGCGACGAGCGCGAGGCCTTCGAGCTGACCATGCCCATCCACGACCTGATCGAACTGCTCCAGCGCCTACACGCCGAAGCCGTCCCGATCCTGGTCGAGGCCGGCAGCGAGGCCGAGTCGAGCCGCGAGGACGCCGAGACGGACCGGCGTTTTCAGCTCGGCTGCGAGGTCTGCAACAAGCTCCTGGACGAGCTCGACCCGTCGGGAGGCGAGCGATCGTGACGCCGGCAACCCTGACAATCTCAGCCGCGGAGCGGGACACGCTCCACGAACTGATGCTCCGCCGCCTGTTCGTCCTCGGCGACGATCCGCCCGCGCTGGCGAGGGCAGAGGGAGTCAACGCCGACCAGCTCGCCGAGGAGTTCGCCGACGACCTGCGGCTGATGCAAGACCTCGGCTGGCCTCTTGACCAGGGCGAGGGCGAGGGCGGCGAGCTGACCCTGCCCTCCGATCAGCTCGCCGGGGCGCTGCGGCGGCTTCGCCGAGACGCCAGGCGGGCGCCCTGTGAGGAGCGGCACGAGCGCGAGCCCCAGGAGACCGACGAGGAGCGCTGGCGGCGCTTTCGCGATGCGGCGGCCGTCTGCGACGAGCTGCTTGCGCGGCTCGACCCCTGGGATCAGTCCAGGGAGGAGCTCTCGCACGCGCGGAAGGCGGCCGAGGACTACAGGGCGGTGAGCGACGGGCTCATCCTGGCGGCCGTCGAGCGCGCCGTCGCCCACGAGCGCGAAGACGAGGTGCTGGCCGCCGACATCTACCGGCACCTCGGGCTTCGGTTCTCCCCGAGGACGAACGCCGCCCTCCACCCCCGGCTCGAAGACCTGCGCCGCGCCGGCCTGCTCACCTACAACAGCGAGCGAGGCCACGGCGCCGAGCCTTACTGGAGCCTCACCGCCGTAGGCCGGGAGCGATTGGCCGCCGACCGGGAGGGAGGCGCGGTCGGCGATCTGCCGGAGTCGCCCCAGCACCGCGCCTGGCGGCGGGCGCGGGCCGAGGCCGCCGTGCGAATCGAAGGGTTCAGACGCGACCTGACCGACGCCATCGAGAAGGCCGGCGAGCTGATCGACCAGTACCGCCCGGTGATGTCGAAGGAATGGTTCGAGCTGAGCGAGCGCCTTCACTGGTCCTGCTGGCGCCTGGCTTCGGCCACCTACTGCCTGACCGAGTGGATGGAGCCCGAAGACGAGCGCCCCGATGTCGATGAAAATCCAGGTCCGCATCCAGGTCGACGGACGATCTCGGCCTGGGACGACCCGCCACGGAGGGAGGGTTCATGAGTGGCGCTTCGGGCAGGCTGCGCTTCCCCAAGCGGCTCCCGCGCGAGCTGAATCACCTGGTGCTGACCGGGACACTCTTGGACGAGCCGCGCGAGGCAAGGAGCCCGCGCGGCGACGCGGTCGCCCTGCTGCGGCTCGGATTCCCGGTTCGCGATCCAGAACACCCCGAGGACCTGTGGACGCTGGCGCGATGCGGCGTCGAAGTCCCGGCGGCGATCGCCAGGCGAAGCGTGCCGAGCCTGCGGGTCGGCGCTCCGGTTCTCGCTTGGGGCCAGCTCAGCGACCGCGAGGCGGACGAAGACAGCGGCCAGCGCGGCGTGATTGTCGCCGCGACGGTGCACTCCGGCGCGCCGCCCGATCCACCGCCGCATCTGTTCGTCGTCGGGAGTCGCTGAGGCAATCGCGAGCGTGACTTTCCGAGGGCCGGGGCGCAGGCCACAGGGGGCGCGGTAGGGCTCCACAGACCTCGGGGCCCTCCGCCGCCGCCGCGGCCCTCGGAAAGTCACGAAGCGAGAGCCCGGCCCCCGCTTGGAGCTCCAGCCGTGGAGCAGTACAACTGCGCGGACTGCGGCCGAGAGCTGTTCGACTTCGGAGGCGGCGAGCCGCCGACGCGATGCGAAGACTGCATTCCCGAAACCGGGCCAGGCAGTTGCCTCGTGGATCAGCAGGGGACCAACCTGCGTCGGCTTCGCCTCAGAGCGGGCATGGAGAAGCGGGAACTCGCGCGGCGCGCTGCGCTCAGGGACGAGGAGGTTTCGCGGTTCGAGGACGCCGCGCACGAATTGGGCACCGCAAAGGCGCTCAGGCTCGCGCATTCGATGGGCGCCACGATCGACGAGCTGGCCGAGCGTATCTACTGGAACCCCGGCGAGATGGCGCGCAGGCCAAGCGAGCGCCGGCCGCCCTCGGAGCGGCTGGCGGGCTTCTTCCTCGTGCTGCCCGCCAACGTGCCCGTCTTCGATCCGCCGCCGCCGCGCGATCCGGTCCGCGGCCGCCTGGAGGCCGCCGTGATCCTCGGGCAGAACGTCCGGGCGGCTCGCGAGCGCCGCCACCTGACGCAGGCGAAACTGGCCCGCGCCGCCGGTCTCAGCAAGGCCGGCCTGTCCCTGATCGAGCGCGGCGTCCGCGAGACGACGATCGCAACCTTGCTGTCTCTGGCGCGCGTCCTGGAAGTCGCGCCCGAGCTGCTGCTCGGAGGCGTCGTCTGGAAGCCCCGCCCGTCCGCCTGCGCCTCCCCGGCTCGCCGAGGCGGCGCCAAGCGCCACGATGCGCGAAGCCTCGACGGCCCGATCAGGCGGCTCTGGAGCGAGGGCAAGACGGCCGGCGAGATCGCCAACGCGGTCGGCACCTCGCCGGGCGCCGTTTCGGCAATCGTCCACCGCCTGCGCGAGCACGGCGACCCGCTTGTGTATCGGAGCCCTCCGACGCGAGCCGTCCACGAAGGAGCGCGGCTGCGGCGTGGCCGGCGGTTCGCGACCAGCTTGCCCGAGGACCGTCGCGTCGAAGGGGAGGGGTCCGCTGCCGACGCTTTCCAGCCGCAGGTCTCAGGCGGTGAGATGGCCGCGCGCATCGGCGCCAACGTGGCGCTTCACCGGCAGGCCGCCGGACTCACTCTCCGCGAGGTCGGGGAAGCGATCGAGGTCGATCGGACTCATCTGCATCGGATCGAGAACGGCAGGGCCGGCCTCCCGAGGCTTTCGCTTGTCGTGAAGCTGGCCGCGGGCCTCAACGTCCGCTGCGCGCTTCTCACCGCCGGCATCGCCTGGGACCAGGGCGCCGGGAAGTTCATGCTCGAGGTCGCGAACGACGCCGAGACGGCCATGAAGCGACTTGGGCGAAACGTTCGCCGCGCCCGGCGGACGATGAACGTCTCACAGCAGGCCCTCGGCGCACGCGCCGCCATGAGTCGCGGGGACGTGGTCGATTTCGAGCGCGGCAGCCGGAACTTCCGAATCTTCACGGTGGTCAGGCTGGCCGGGGCGTTGGGCGTCGATCTCGCGCAGTTGTTCTCGGGGGTGGAGAGCTGGTACGTCCGGCCACTCCCGGCGCCCGAATACGGTCAAGAGGACCGTCCCCCGACCAAGGCCGAGCGAGACGTCCTTCTCATCCGTCTCTGGCGGGAAGGGCGACCCGAACGAGACATCGCCGAGACGATGGACTTGGAGGTTGCTTCGGTCGGTCCCTATGTCCGCGAACTTCGCGACGCGGGCGAGGACCTTCCATATCGCCGGCCACCACGCCGCGCGGCGGAAGTCGCCGCGCGCCGCCGCCGCCGTACCTCTCGGCACGGTCGACCGGCGTCGGGTGCCTCAATGTTGGGGGAAGGGTCGTCGGTCAGGTCTGCCCCGTTTCGCAGCAGATGCGATGGGATGCAGTCGCGGCGGTTGCTTTCAGGCGCTGAGAGTTAGGAACCCGCAACGCGCACGACTTGCAGGGGCTGGGCCTCCCCGTCGAACAGGCCGCAGCCCGCCAACGACTCACAGCCGCAACTGCTCGCGGTGGTTAGCCAGTCGCGCATCGCCTGCGCGTGCTCGATCAGCGCGTCGACCTCCGGCAGCTTGCGCTTGGCGAGCGCCCGGAGCTGCTCGTGCGCCGGGGTGCCTTCGTCAATCGAGGTCAGCAGAACGCCGACCTCACCCAGCGAGAATCCCGCCTGCTTTGCCACGTCGATGATCCCGAGCCGCTGTACGGTCTCCTCGGTGAAGCGACGTTGACCGCTGACCCGCTCTGCCTCGGGCAGGAGACCGTTGCGCTCGTAGTAGCGGATTGCCGAAACGCTGACGCTGGCCCTATCCGCGACCTCTCCGATGCTGAGCGTTGCCTCTGACATTCGCGACTCTCCTTGACCTAAACCCAGGTTCAGGTTGAACACTAGCCGACAGCGAATAGCCATCTCCGAAGGAGAAGGAATGACCGAAGGAACTCCGATCGCCTGCTCGCTCGACGCCAGCGAGCTGCAAGAGCGGCTGCGCGAGATCGCCGAGGTCGGCGCCACGAGCCTGATCGAGCGCAGCACCGAAGGAGACCGACACCTGCTGCGCTTCCGCTCAGATGCGGAGACGCACCGCCGCTTGGAGGCCATCGTCGCCGCCGAGGCGAAATGCTGCTCGTTCCTCGACCTCTCGCTGGAGGAGCGAGGTGGCGAGTTGATCCTGACGGTAGGCGCGCCCGAGAACGGTCAGCCGATCGCTGACGAGCTGGCGGCCGCATTCGCTGGGGCGTCCGCGTGAGCAGCGCCGAGCAATCCACCGGCCGTGGCCCGGTCCTGGGCGCCGGGGCCGTCGTCCTCGCGGTGCTCTGCTGCTTCGCTGGCCCGGCGATCTTCGGAGCAGTGGCCGGGGCGACCATCGGCAGCACGCTCGGGGTCGCCGCCGCGATCGTCTGCGCCGCCTTGGTCGCCGTCGCCGTGGCGCTACTCCTGCGACGCCACCAGGGCAAGGGCGCGGCGGGATGCTGAGTCGGTGAGCCACGGAAGCGCTGCCGGGGCGGCTGAGACGATCCGGCCATGATCGGCAAGTCGATCGCGCTGTTCATCGCCGCTGCCCTGGCGGAGATCGGCGGCGCCTACCTCGTTTGGATCGGCCTGCGCGACGACAAGGGACCGCTGCTCGTGGTCCTCGGAGTATTGGCGCTCGGTCTCTACGGCATCGTCGCCACCTTCCAACCGAGCAATGAGTTCGGTCGGGTCCTGGCCGCCTACGGCGGCGTCTTCATCGTCGGCTCGATCGCTTGGGGCGTCGCGTTCGACGGCTTTCGCCCCGATCGCTACGACTTCGTCGGAGCCGCGATTTGCCTGGTCGGGATCGCGGTGATTATGTACGCGCCTCGGGGTTAGGTGGGCTCAGGAAGTCGCTGCCGCGAGTCGCTTGCTCACGGGATCGCGGACCGAGGAGATACAGCGAGAGCCCGGCGGATGAACGCGGACTTGGCATTCGTGTATGCCTCGCGATCGTTTGCGAAGCGATCTGCGAGCCCCCGCTTTAGCGCGAGGTATTCCTCCGCGATCGTCTGGTCGCGCCGTAGGCAGTCGCGGAACGCGAGCTCGTCGGCGTAGCGCTTTGAGTCGACTGGAATGAGGTGGAGATGGTGCGTGCGGCGGCTCGGATGCGGCTTGCAGAACCAGTGCATCTCCTCGGGGAGATATGGCGCGTACAAGTAGTCAAGGTCAGCCAGCGGCTCGAAGCACGCCCGCGACTCATCGAGATCACGGACCCCGGCCAAGATGTCGATGAGGCTCGAAGCCGACCCGGCCGGGAAGCTCCGCTACGGCGTGGAGGTGCCCGACCATGCTCGCGCAGCGCTGCGCGCGGCGATCGCCGCCTACCACGGCGTAGAGCTGCGGCCCGTACCTGAGCCGTCAGAGGAAGGCGACGATGCGTCGGTCGAGCCCGACCATCTAGGAGCCCGGGTCACTAACGCGATCTGAGGCACCCAGCGCGAGCAGTCAGGACTGGATTGGACCGTGAGTGCAGCGGTCTTCGCGTCGGGCGGCCCGCGCGGGCGGTTCCGCGGAACCGCGGAA